>Ga0302314_10001525_pt1 | contig 43352 bp, 44 predicted proteins | sample III_Palsa_N2_3_FD_200533 | JGI IMG/M metagenome (GOLD analysis project Ga0302314, IMG submission 200533) | Peat permafrost microbial communities from Stordalen Mire near Abisko, Sweden - III_Palsa_N2_3 | ecosystem: Environmental > Terrestrial > Soil > Palsa > Peat permafrost | place: Sweden... | reverse complement strand
CGCCGGCGTTCCGGGCGCACAGCCACAATCCTAGCTCTCGCGCCCGCCCGAAAACACCCGCAGACGCAAATCTTCCGGCCGCAGGAATTCGATCTCGAGCTGCAGATCGGCCACTGTCAACGGATGCTCATTGAGCCAGCGCGCCGGAAAGCGCAGCTCCAGCGTCCGGCCCTTGGCCGCCAGCTCGATGTTCGGCAGCGCCACCGCGCTGCGGCCGCGGTTCAACAACACCGCCAGACGCAGCAGCACGATCAGGTAGATGGCCAGCGCATCCCAGGGCGGAATCAGATCCTCGAGACGCTCGAGCGTGAACTTGCGCCGGTGCGAGCCGACCAGCCGCGCCATGAGCTGCTGCTCCTCGCGCGCAAAGCCCGGCATATCGGCATTCTCGAGCAGGTAGGCGCCGTGCCGGTGATAGCCGTTGTGAGCCACATCCAGCCCGATCTCGTGCAGGCGCGCACCCCATCGCAGACTCAGTTCGGCCAGCGGGTCTTCCAGACCCCAGGCGCTCTTGATCTGATTCAGGAACGCCAGCGCCGTGGACTCGACGCGTTCAGCCTGTTCGATATCGACATGGTAACGGCGCTGCATCGAGCCGACCGTTCGCTCGCGCGCATCCGAACGCGTCATGCGGCCGACCATGTCGTACAGCAGCCCGTCGCGCAGCGCTCCCTCGACGAAGCGCATCTGCGCGATCCCGAGCGCACCGATGATTTCGGCCAGGATCACGGTGCCGCCCGGAAACACCGGCCGGCGCTCGTCCGACACCGAGTCGAGATCGAGTTCACGCAGGCTGCCGCTGGCCGCGAGCCGCTTGAGCAGCAGCTCCAAACCTTCCGGCGTGATGCTGCTCGCGCTTGGATCGAGCTCGCGAATGCTGTCGGCGATCACCCGTATGGTGCCCGAGCTGCCGACCGCACGCTCCCAGCCGCGGCGCTGAAACGCGGCCTGAATGGGCTCGAGCTCCAGCCGCGCCGCCAGCCGCGCGCGCTCGATGCGCTTGGCCGACAGCCGGCCATCGCCGAAGAAACGCTGGCTCAACGACACGCAGCCCATCTGCAGGCTCTCGAGTTCCAGCGGCTCATAACGTTCGCCGATGATGATCTCAGTGCTGCCGCCGCCGATGTCGACCACCAGGCGCCGCCCGGTCTCGTTGGGCAGGTTGTGCGCCACGCCCGAGTAGATCAGGCGCGCCTCCTCCATGCCCGAGACGATTTCGATCGGGAACCCCAGGGCATCGCGTGCGCGCTCGAGAAATGCCTGCTTGCGGCGCGCGATGCGCAGCGCATTGGTCCCCACGACGCGCACATTGCGCGCGTGCATGTCGCGCAGTCTCTGGCCGAAGCGCTCGAGGCAGCCCAGAGCACGTGCCGCCACGTCCTTGTCGAGGCGGCCGTCCTCACCGACGCCCGCGGCCAGGCGCACCATCTCGCGCAGGCGATCGATGATGACCAGCTGGCCGTGCGAATAACGCGCGACCACCATGTGGAAACTGTTGGAGCCGAGGTCAACCGCCGCTATGACATCGGACATGTCGCGGCAGTCGCGGAGTCAGGCCGCCGGAGCAATCAGGCGCTGAACGACGAACCGCATCCGCAAGTGGTCTTGGCGCTCGGATTGCGGATCACGAACTGCGCGCCCTCCAGACCCTCGCGGTAATCGATCTCGGCGCCGCCGAGATACTGGAAACTCATCGGATCGATCAGCAGCTTGACGCCCTGATTCTCGACACAGGTGTCGCCATCCTGGAGCACCTCATCGAACTCGAAACCGTACTGCAGCCCGGAGCAGCCGCCGCCCTGCACGAACACGCGCAGCATCAGCTTGGGATTGCCTTCGCCAGCGATCAGCGCCCCCACCTTGCGCGCCGCCGCATCAGTGAAAACCAATGGCGCGGCTTCGCTCTCGACCGTCTCGACTGTGGCAGCTTCACTCATGTCAAACAGTGTAGGCGGACCGGCTCAAGGCGTCAAAGTCGCGGACATAATGCACCAGCTCCGGCCAGCGGGCCTAGCTGCGCCCCGCGGCGCAGGTGCCCCCCGCGGCGCTTGCTCCGATCCCGCGGGCCTGACCCGCCGCCGGCGGCGGCGAACAGAAAAAATTCACGAAAACGCCTGTTATAACTTCTGTAATAACACCCGTTTTCCCAAAAAAAATCTCCTACAACCGCCCCCGCAGGAACACCAGGAACGACACCGGCCCCTCGCCATACGCGGGATCGAGCACGGTGGGATAGCGGTACACCGTGCCCATGCCACCGACCCCCACGTGCACCGGCCCCAGGTGCGTGAAATCATAGATATATCCCAGCGACAGCGCGTTGATCTCGTAGGTCGGCCCATACAGCGGCTGCCCGGGTGTGAACAGCTCATCCTTGCCCACGCGTTCGGCGCGAGCAAAAAACGTGTGCACCCCCGCGAAGCGCAGCGCTGACTCGAGCAGCCAGGCGTTGCTGGCGGCGCCGGTCTGCGGCTCATTGCGGCCCCAGGCAAAAGTGGTCTGCCATTCAACCATGGGCAGCATGCGGTTGTAGCTGGCCGAAGCGGTGCTGCGGCGCACGGCGACATTGGGCTCGAGCTGCTCGGGGCTTGCGAGCCGGCCCGAACTGACCTGCAGCGCCAGATCCGGCAGCGGATTGTACGAGAGCCGCGCCGAGTACGAATCCAGCGCGCGCAGCTCCACGTCGTAACGATATTGATCCGGCTCGCGGCCGTTGAAGGCCGAGGTCTCGAGCTTGACGTTGTTCCACTCATAGCCGGCCGTAACCACCCCGTAGCTGATGTGCGTCGAATCCAGCCAGTGGTGGCCCAAGGGCGCCTCGGGATTGTCCTCGCCCGAGAAGCGATGCATGAACGCCGGCGGTCCCAGTGCCGGCTCGCCCGCCACTGCGGCATACAGATAGACCGCGCGAGCGTCGGATAGATTCAGGCTGTAACTGCCCGATGCTTCCATGAGCAGATTGTGCGGATGCTGCCGATCGATCAGCGGATGCACACCATCGGCAGTCTCGCCGGTCTGGAACAGCTCCGGATAGCCGTTCTTTCCCATGAGTGGATCTGCCGAGATCATGAGGCGCAGGCCCAGCGCGCCGCGCTCCAGCGCCCGCCGCGCCATGAACATCAGCATGCTGCTGGAGAAAGTCTTGCTATCCCCGCGCGGACCGCCCTGATCGTCATAGACCAGATCGGCCATGCCATGCCACATGGTCATCCAGCTGCCGTGCATGCTCTGCACGCCCGGCATCGGCGTCGAATCCGGTTGCCAGCTGGTGCCCGAGGCTTCGCGCGCCATGGTGTAAGGGCCGAACTGGCCGGGCATGACCATCTCGGACATGTCGTCGGCGGCGGCCATTGTCGGCAGCGCCAGTGTGAGCGCCAGCGCCAGCGGCGGCGCCAGCATCAACGGCGTTCGCAGCCCGGCCGTGCGCAGCGCATCAATCATCGGGAGAGAACAAAGTCGTGAGTGTCGCGGTCATGGCCAGCACAAGGGCAATTCCCAGGTATTCCGCGACCAACGAGCGCTGCAGCGCTCGTTGCGAGGACTGCAGTGCCGGCACGAAGCGCCATCGATTCATTGCCGCGAACCCCATGAGCAGGAGGTACAGGCACAGCTTGGCCAGCAGCAGCTCACCGTAGGGACGACGAAGCACCGCCACGTCATCGATGAGCACGAACGCCAGACTCAAACCCGCCAGCGCAATTCCCGGCACCAGCCAGATCGCCAGACGCGAGAATCGCCGCAGCACCGCCGCCGCGTCAGGCAGTGCCTCGTGCCGCAGGGCCAGCCACAGCGGCGCCAGCGCACCGAACCAGAATGCCACGATCAGCAGATGCACGGTCAGCAACGGCGCCAGCAGCGCGCGCTGCGGATTCACGCTGGTGTGTCCCGTGAGCACCAACGCGCACGAGGCCAGGACTGCCCCCAATACCGCCCCCAACACCGCTACCGGTTTGTTTGCCGCCAGCCCGATCACGATCAGCATCAGCCCGAGCATCTGCACTGCCTGGGCCGTGGCGTTGCTCGAATGCCAGGCCACGCGCAGCAATGCGCCGTTGAACAAGCCGGAGAAGTCCCCGGCCATGCGAGCAGCCATGAGTGGCGCCAGCAGCGGCACCAGCGCCATGCCGCACAGCGCCGCGATGCTGCCCAACCGGCGCACGCGCACCCGCACCCGCGGCAGCTCGCGCTCGAACAATGCCAGGAAGAATACCGCGCCGGCCGACTGATAGAGGCAGAGCAATGCCAGCGCCCGCGCGGCGACGGCGACCCCGTCCGGGTTCACGGTCTACTGCGCCGCGATGGTGAAATGCACGCTGCCCGACACCACATGACTGTCGGCGCTAACCACCCGATAGCGCAGTTCATAGACACCGGGTCCGAGCGTGGGCGCGGCAACGCTGATCTGCGCGCTGGCGGCCGTGGGCAGCGGCTGGATCTTCTGCGCCTGTGGCTCGCCCTGCTTCTGCACGCTCAACGCGGTCAGCTGCGCAGCTTCGGAAAACTTCAACGTGAACTGTGCCGGTGCGCTGTTCACGACACTGCCCTCGGCGGGAAACGCCTGCTGCAGATGCGCATGCGCCGCGGCCGCGACCGGCCACAGCAGCAATGCGCACAGACACACGAGGCTTGGCTTCACAGGCGCCATCATGACTGTTGCTCGGTGGTGGCGCTGCGCGGCACCAGCTTGCCGTTGATTTCCGCGCCCAGGGCCATCTCGATGACGCTGTAGTGCACATTGCCCTGCACGCGCGCCTTGGCGCCCAGGATCACGCGCTCGCTGCCGTAGATATCGCCGTTGACGCGGCCATTGAGCACCACACTCGGAGCTTCGACCGAGCCGTCGATGACGCCATGTTCGCTGACCGAGAGCGCGGCGGGTTCGCCCTGGATCGCGTGCACATTGCCGGTGATGCGGCCATCGATGTGCATGCCGCCGGAGAATTCCACATCGCCCTGGACGCTGACGCTCTTGCCAATCAGCGTCTCGACACGCGCGTCGCCGTTATTCTTCTCACGCCGTTTGAACATGCTAGCTCGAGTCGGCATTCCAGACGAAAGTCTGGCGATAGGGTGCCATGCCTTTGCGTCCGGGTCGAACTTCAATCGTGACACGCTCGGGTTTGAAGTCCTGGGGGAGTGTGACCGGCTGCTCAATGGCGGCGAAATAACGAAAATTGAACGCCAGCTCGTTCTTGCCGCCGGTCAGCGCGGCCAGCTCGACAGTGTCCGCGGCGCCATCGCGCGCGCCGTCGATCGAAATCACGATGGTGCCGCTGATGGCTTCTTCCGGGTGCTGCTGGCGGCTCAGGTTGAAGCGCAGCGCGTAGCGTTGCTCGTTGCCGGGAACACTGGCGATGCGAAACTGCTGGACCTGGACGGCATCGTCGGCCGCCTGCCCCGGTTGCGCCACCAGGCCGCGATAGAACTCTATTTCCTGGCGATCCCGAGCCACCTGTGCCTGCAGCTCACCGATGGTGCGCGCCACCTCGGCGCGCTCGCGGCCCTCGCCCACGCGCGTCTGATCGCCCGCCGCCAGCTGCACGCGCAACTCACGCTGTTCACGTTCGAGCCGCTCGATATGCTGCTGTAAACCATCGCGCTGCGCCGCAGCCTGTATGGCGTCATAGCCGGCCTTGTAGCGGCCCAGTTCGAACATGACATACAGGGCGAGCCCCGCCAGCAGCAGCAGGATCGCCAGCGTGATCCAGCGGCGCGCAGGAGCGTAGGTGCGAACCACCAACTTGCCGGGGATCTCCATCTGCCTTGGTTTCAGTTTCGGCTTCGGCTTCGGCTTCGGCTTGGCTTAGCTGGCTGCTGAGGCCGCGGGGTCGGTCGGCGCCTCGCGCGCGCGCCACCACGACGGATAGGGCGGCAGGCCGGCCGGAAAAGCCGAGAGTCCGAGCTCGTGCAGCGCCCGGCTGTAGACCGCGCGTTTGAAATAGATGACTTCGCGGATGGGTTGCCAGTAGTCGACCCAGCGCCAGCGGTCAAACTCCGGCTCGGCCGTCAGGTCGAAGCGGAACGCCGGATCCGGGCGCCGCAGCCGCAGCAGGAACCAGCGTTGTTTCTGGCCCAGGCACAGCGGCTGCACGTTATGGCGCAGATAGCGCTGCGGCAGGCGATAGCGTAGCCAGTGCCGCGTGCGTCCCACGATCTCGACATCGCCGGCCTTCAGACCGATCTCCTCATTGAGCTCGCGGAACAGCGACTCCTCGGCGCTCTCGCCGCGGCGCATGCCGCCCTGAGGGAACTGCCATCCGCGACCGCCGGCGCGCCGGGCGAGGAACAGATGGCCGTCGTCGGACATCAGCACCATGCCGACATTGGCACGAAAGCCGTCACGGTCGATCAGGTCTCCCATGCTTGTGTTTTACCAGTGCCAGCCGCGCAAGCCAATCCGCAGCCATCCGGAGTGAGACGCCATCAGGGACGCCATCCGGTAGGCTTGTCATATGTTATGCCGACGCCATGGGTGGGGGCTGGCGGGCCTGGCGCTGCTCGCAGCGGCGGCCTTTTGCAGCGCCTTGCTGATCGGCTCGGCCGGCCTGCGGCCCGAACGGGCGCTGCAGACGCTGCTGGGCGGAGGGGATGATTTCAGCCGGCTGATTATCTGGACGGTTCGTCTGCCGCGCGCCACGGCGGCGTTCGCAGTCGGAGCCCTGCTGGCGCTGGCCGGGGTACTGCTGCAGGCACTGTTCCGCAATCCATTGGCCGATCCGTTGGTGCTGGGCGTCTCGGGCGGCGCCGCGGTGGGCGCGCTGGCCGGCATGCTGGCCGGCGCGAGTTTTCTGGCGCTGCACTGGTATGCGACCGCGGGCGGCGCGGCCATCGGCATGCTGGTGCTGTTACTCGGTCGCGGCGGCGGAGCCACACGGCTGCTGCTGTGTGGCGTGGTGTTCGCGAGCGCCTGCGGCGCCCTGATCACGGTCATGCTGACTCTGGCCGACAACGGCCATCTGCGCGGCATGGTGTTCTGGCTCGCCGGGGATCTGAGTTGGGCGCAGCGCCCGGGGCTCGAACTGCTGGCCGCGGCGATCGCGCTGGTGGTCGCGGCCATAGGCGGCCGCTGGCTCAACGTGCTCGGCGCCGGCGAACTGCGCAGCGCTGCCGTGGGGCTGCCGACCGGCGGTGCGCGCCTGGTGGTGTTCATATTGAGCGCCGCACTCACGGCGCTGGCCGTGATCGGCGGCGGCATGATCGGCTTTGTGGGCCTGGTCGCCCCGCACCTGGTGCGTCTGGGGTTCGGCACCAGTGATCATCGCGTGGTCGCCCCGGCCGCAGCGCTCAGCGGCGGCGTGCTGCTGTGCCTGGCCGACCTGCTGAGCCGCACCGTGGCCGCACCGCGTGAACTGCCGGTGGGCGCCATCATGGCGTTGATCGGCGCACCGGTGTTCATCGTGCTGCTGCGCCGGCAGACGCGCTGAGGCGCTGAGGCGCTGAGGCGCTCCGCGAGCCTAAACGCGACGCGAGGCGGCAGCGCGCCGCCCCTGCGTGTACTCCTGCCCCTGACGCATGAGCGCCGTGAAGCGCACCTGATCGCCGGCGAGCACCGCGCTGCGTACCGATTCGACCGCGCGCGCGAGCGCATCGAGCGACTCGGCGCCGAAGTCGTTGAGGCGCTGGATTTCGAAATACAGTTCCGGGCTCTCCTGTGCGACCTGGCTGGCGATGTCGAATTGCGCATCGAAGGTGGTGCTCGAGAGCTCCACCAGCCGCGGCGCGGCCTCGCCGCTTTGCGCCAGCGCGGTGAAGAAGGCGATGTTCAGCGCGTGCGACAGACCCAGCACGTAGGCGATCAGCCGATCGTGTTCATCGAGCCCCATGACGGCCTGCTCGGCCATGGTGGGTGCGAACAGTGCGCGCGCCTGGCGCAGTGCCTCGGGGTGTCCGAGATCGATGAAGATCACATGCCGTCCCGACAGCAGCTCGGTGTCGGGGCCGAACATGGGATGCAGCGAAGTGACCGCGACCCCGGCGTTGCGCAAGGCTTCGAGCCCGGCACGCAGCGGCGACTTGAGCGAGCCGAGATCGAACACGATGCCGCGCGGCTTGCGCGTTGCCAGCTCGCCCAGGATGGTATTGGTGGCCCCGAGCGGCGCGGCCACCACGATCAGGTCGTGATCCAGCGCCGACTCGTGCCAGTCGATGAGCCCTTCGAAACCGGCGCCTGCGGCTTTCGGATCCGCGACCTCGACCTCGAAGCCCTGCGAGCCCAGGAACTGCACGAACCAGGCTCCCATCTTGCCGGCCCCGCCGATCACCAGCGCGCGCCGGCCGCTACCGGAGGCCTGTGCCACGACACTGGCGCGCTCCTGCGTGGTCAGCGAAGAGCGGATCAGCAGCCGCATGACGGTCTCGGCCACATCGGGCGAGATGCCCAGACTCTGCGCATGATTGCGCGCCCCGAGCAGCACATCGCGCTCGCGGCCGTAGTCACGGGTGGGATAGCCGGTGGAGCGCTTGACGCGCGCGATCTCGCGGCTGGTGGCCTGGCGCGCGGCGATGGTTTGCAGCAATTGATGGTCCAGCTGATCCAGCTGCTTTCGTAGCTCGTCGAGATTCATTCCCCTTTGTATAGGTAGACTCGCCGTCACCGCAAGCGGCGGCTACCATGCGCGGCGTGAGCCTGCACAAAGAATACCTGCCCGAACCCCTGCCTTCTGAGCCGCTGGAACTGGTAGCCGCATGGCTGGCCGAGGCCACGCGCGAGCACGTGCAGCCGAACCCCAACGCCATGGTGCTGGCCACTGCCGACCAGCATGGACAGCCCTCGGCGCGAGTGGTGTTGTGCAAGGAGATCCGGCCGCAGCCGGGGTACCTGTCCTTCTTCACCAACTATGAATCGCGCAAGGGCACCGAACTGGCCGCCAACCCGTACGCCGCTGCAGTCATGCACTGGGACAAACTACGGCGCCAGGTGCGCATCGAAGGCCCGGTAGTGCCGGCGAGCGCCGCCGAGAGCGATGCCTATTTCGCCTCACGCGCCTGGCAGAGCCGGGTCGGCGCCTGGGCCAGTCAGCAGAGCATGGCAGTGCCATCGCGTGCAGCCATGTCGGCGGCAGTCGATCGCACCGCGCGCCGTCTCGGCGTGCCCTCGCCCATGGAAAGCGCCGACGATGCCGCCGATCCCGGCGTGCCGATTGCGCGCCCGGCGCACTGGGGCGGCTATCACCTGTGGGCACAGTCGGTCGAGCTCTGGGTCGAAGGGGCCGCGCGGCTGCACGATCGCGCGCGCTGGACACGAGTGCTCGAGCCGGGCGCAAGCGGCTTCACCGCCGGCAGCTGGAGCGCCATACGGCTGCAGCCGTGAGCCTCAGTACCGAAGCCCTGACCATCACGGCCGGCACGCGCTTACTGGTGCAGGACTTGTCGCTGTCGCTGGCCAGCGGCGAATTCCTGGCCGTGCTGGGCCGCAACGGCTGCGGCAAGAGCTTGACGCTGCACGCCCTGGCCGGTCTGTCCGCCCCGCACGCCGGCCGCGTGCTGCTGCACGGGGCGGACCTGCGCACGCTGTCGCGGCGGCACATCGCACGCCAGCTCGGACTGCTGCCGCAGGACCGCGAAGAGTCGCTGGCCATGACCGCGCTGGAATCGGTCATGATCGGCCGCCATCCGCACCTGCCGTTCTGGCAACGCGAGGGCGCACAGGATCTGGCCATCGCGCATTCGGCGCTCGCGCAATTTGGACTCACGCCATTGGCCACGCGCCTGATCACGACGCTCTCGGGCGGCGAGCAGCGCCGCGCGGCCATGGCGGCACTGCTGGCGCAGGCGCCGCAGATCTATTTGCTCGATGAGCCCAGCAATCATCTGGACCCGCATCATCAGATCGAAATCCTGACGCTGTTTCGCGCTCTGTGCGCCCAGGGTGCTAGCATCATCGCCACCTTGCACGATCCGACGCTGGCCGAACGCTTCGCCGACCGCGTGCTGCTGCTGCACGGCGACGGCCGCCATCGCCTTGGCCCGGTGCGGGAGTTGCTGAACCCCGAGACGCTGTCGGCGCTGTACCTGACGCCCATGCAGGCGTTCGGCAACGCCCCGCGCCGCGCCTTCATCCCCGCTTAAGCTCAAGGGCCGCGCAGCTGCGCCAGCAGCACGCCATGCAGCGCCGCGTTGCCGGCCAGCATTGAGGTGGTTGCCATGCCGATGGCCTCACCCTCAAGGTCGGTGACGATGCCGCCGGCCTCGCGCACGATCACGGTCAGCGCCGCGATGTCCAGAATGTTGACGTCGGATTCGAGCACCAGTTCGAGCGCGCCGCGCGCCAGCAGATGGTAGTGCACGAAATCGCCGTAGCCGCGCAGTCTATAGACCTGTCCGACCAGCTTGCCCAGGCGCGACCACTTCGCGGGCGAGGCGGCCAGCGTCTTGAGATTGCCGGTCGAGAGTATCGCCGCCCCGAGGTCGGCAATCGCGCTCACGTGCACGCGCTTGCCGTCGAGGAACGCACCCGACCCCTCCTCGGCCCAGGCCAGTTCGCCGTAGGTCGTGGCACTCGAGACGCCGAGCACCAGCCGGCCGCCGCGCATCAGTGCGATCTGCGTAGAAAAGAACGGGCAGTCGCGCACGAAGCTCTTGGTGCCGTCGATCGGATCGACCAGCCAGATATTCTGCGCCTCCATCGCGTGCCGCCCGCTCTCCTCGCCGTAGAAGCCGTAGTCCGGAAAGCGCTCGCACAGCACCGCGCGGATCGCCTGTTCGGCACGCACATCGGCCTCGGTGACCGGCGACTTGTCGGCCTTGAGCGTGATCGCAAGGTTGCGCTGGAACAGCGCCTCGATCACCTCGGCGGCGGCGCGCGCCGCATCCAGCGCCGCCTGCAGTTCTTTTGAAGCCATGAGCGACTATACGATGCGCTCAAGCGCGTTGACATCCGTGACGGCTCACGCCTAGAGTCCGCACGTCGTCAGGTGCTCGGGAAGTCGGTGACGCGCGATGAGCGCCAGTCCGACGCTGCGCCCGCAACGGTAAGCGAATTTGATACTGCGTCGAAAACCACTGCGCGTTACTGCGTGGGAAGGTGATGCAGCAGATCCTTGAGAAGGATCGCGTTCGCAAGCCCGGAGACCGGCCTTTCGACATTGTTTGGCCTCTAACTCGACACCATGCGGGCTTGCGTGGAAAGGCTATACGACGATGTCTGCTATGCAATCAGGCGCAATCTGCGCCGCGATCGGCTGTGCGTTGGCAATTCAAGGCGCCTGTGCCGATAACCTCCCCGCCGCCGATGATCTGAACCCGGTGGTCGTGACCGCCACGCGCACGGCACAGCCGCTGGAGCTGACCGGCAGCGCGATGTCGGTAATCAGCGCCGCCGATCTGGATACCCAGCAAATGCTGTTCGTCAGCGATGCGCTGGCACAGACACCGGGACTGAGCGTCTCGCGCAGCGGCGGTCCGGGCCAGACCACGAGCCTGTACATCCGCGGCGCCGAGGCCGGCGAGTCGCTGATCCTGGTGGACGGCATACGCATCAACGATCCGAGCGCACCGGACGGCGAAGCGGTGCTGGGCGATCTGCTGATCAACAACACCAATCGCATCGAAGTACTTCGCGGCCCACAGTCGACGCTCTATGGCAGCGATGCCATCGGCGGCGTGGTCAACGTGCTGACCCAGCGCGGCGGCCCGCAGGCTTTTCAAGGCACGCTCGAGGCCGAGGGCGGCACCTACGGCACCTATCGCCTCAATGGCGCGGCCCACGGAACCGTCGGTGTACTCGACTATGGCGGCGCGGTGAACTACTACGACACCCGCGGCATCTCGGCCGCCTGTGCCTGCGACGGCAACACCGAGCCGGACGGCTATCGCAACCTCGGCGCCACCGCCAATCTGCGCTTGCATGCCAGCGATGAAATCAGCATCGATCTGCACGGCTTCTACACCAAATCGCACACCGACATCGACGGCTTTCCGCCGCCGAATTTCACCTTTCAGGACGATCCGGAATTCGGCCGCAATCAACTGCTGGCCGGCTACGCCGCCCTCAACGCATCGCTGCTGGACGGCCATGTCACGCAGCGCATCGCACTGGTGGGCAGCGACAGCGATCGACAGTTCTTCGGGGTGTTCGGCGCCGAGCCACCGTACACCTTCACGCCGGCGCGCAATTTCTATGCCCAGGGCGGCGCCACGCGGGCCGAATACCAGGGCACCATCGAAGCCGATGCTGCCGATGAGCTGACCTACGGCGCCGAGACTCAGCTCAGCACCATACGCACCGCCAGCATCTACGACACCACGCCTGCGCCCACCACCGGCCGCGATCGGCTGACCGGCTACTACGGGCAATGGCAGAGCACCCTGGCGCAGCAGCTGACGCTGACCGGCGGCCTGCGCTACGACCAGGATCAGCAATTCGGCGGCCACACCTCTTACAAGCTCGCCGGCGCCTGGCAATTCGGCAATGGCGCCACGGTGCTGCGCGCCAACTACGGCAACGGCTACAAGGCCCCGACCCTGTATCAGTTGTTTTCAACATATTCCGATCCGCTGGCCTCTCTGCAACCCGAGAAGGCCACCGGCTGGGAGGTCGGTTTCGATCACGACCTGCTCGACAAGCGCGTGCGCGCATCGCTGACCTACTTCAGCCGCAGCGAGCACGACCTGATCGAGTTCGACGACTGCTTTCCCAACTTCGATATCGGCTGCGTGTCGCGGCCATTGGGCTATTACTACAACGTCGACCGCGCGCACGTGCATGGCGTGGAGACCGGCCTGATCGCGCATCCGGCGCAGAGCTGGAGCGCCTGGCTCAACTACACCAACCTGACCGCCATCGATGAGCTCACCGGACTGGATCTGGCGCGGCGGCCGCACGTCACGGCCAACGCCGGTCTGACCTGGTCGAGCAAGAGCGGCTCATCGCTCGGCGCCAGTTATGGTTACATCGGCGCGCGTTTCGACGATGGCGCCAACACCACGCCGCTGGTTTCGAGCGAGAACGTGAGTGTGTACGCCAGTTATGGACTCGGCGGCGGCTCTGCGCTGCTGCTGCGCATCGACAACCTGTTCAAGAATCGCAGCGAGCCGGTGGCCGGTTATGGTTACTTGGGCGAAGCGATTTATGCGGGCGTGCGTCTGGCGTTGTAGAGTACCCGCATGGGTAATCGGCTTTCACGCATCGTCACACGCACCGGCGACGACGGCAGCACGGGTCTGGGCGACGGCACCCGGGTGCCCAAGGACGCCGCGCGCATCGAGGCCATGGGCAGTGTCGATGAACTCAACTGCACGCTCGGCGTGCTGCTGTCCAACGAATTGCACGATGAGCCGGCGGCGCTATGCCTGACCGAAGTGCAGCACGATCTGTTCGATCTGGGTGGCGAGCTCGCGATTCCGGGCAGCTCGATCCTGAGCGAGGAGCGCGTGACCTGGCTCGATGCACAGCTCGAGCTGTTCAATCGCTCGCTGCCGCCGCTCAAGGAATTTGTATTGCCGGGCGGCGGCACGGCGGCAGCCGCCAGTCACATCGCGCGCGCCGTGTGCCGGCGAGCCGAGCGCTACTGCTGGACGCTGGCGCGCAACGAGCCGCTGGCGCCGACGGCATTGCACTACCTCAACCGGCTCTCCGACCTGCTGTTCGTGCTGGCGCGGCGCTTCGCGCGAGCCGAGCGCGGCAGTGAACCCATGTGGAATCGGGAGCGCTCAGGCCAGTAGCGCTCGCAGCCGCGGCCAGTCGAACGCCGGCCCCGGATCGCTCTTACGGCCGGGCGCGATGTCGCTGTGTCCGACCAGGCGCTGCGTGCTCAGGCTCGGGTAAGCCGTGCACAACGCGCGGATCAACTGCCCCAGCGACTGGTATTGCGCGCGCTCATACGGCACGGTATCGGCGCCCTCGAGTTCAATGCCTATGGAGAAATCATTGCAGGCCTCGCGCGCGCCATAGCTCGAGCGGCCGGCATGCCAGGCGCGCGCGCCGAACGGCACATATTGCGTAGCCGCGCCATCGCGCCGTAGAACGACGTGCGCCGAGACGCGCAGCGCGGCCACCTCGGCGAAGCTCGGGTGCGCGGCGGCCGGCAGATTGCCGCAGAACAAGCGGTCAATCCAGGGTCCGCCAAATTCACCCTGCGGCAGGCTGATGCCGTGCACCACGATCAGCTCAGGCAGCACGCCGGCCGGGCGCTCATCCCAGTGCGGCGACAGCACCTGGCGCGCGCCGGGCAGCAGCCCGGTGGCAGTGTCGATACCCGGTGAAGTCGTCATGGCAGGCCCATGATGCCAAAATGCGCACATGAGCACAGCGCCACGGATCACACGCGAGCCTACATGCGCCTGACGCGTTGCTTTGTGGCCGTGCCGCTGGCCAGTGACACCACCGTTTCGCTTTCGGCCGCAGCCTCAGCGCACCTCGCCAAGGTGCTGCGGCTGCGCGTGGGTGCGGCGCTGACATTGTTTGATGGCCGCAGCGGCGAGTTCGAGGCAGAGATCGTGGCGCTCGAACGCGACGGCGTGCGTGTGCGCGTCGGCGCTCACCGTGTGCTCGAACGCGAATCCCCCGTGGCCGTGACGCTGCTGCAATGCCTGGCGCGCGGTGAGCGTATGGACTGGATCGTGCAGAAAGCCACTGAACTCGGTGCGGTGTCGATCGTGCCGGTGATCAGTGAACACAGCGTGGTGCGCCTGGATGAGTCGGCCGCACAACGCCGCCAGCAGCACTGGCAATCCGTGGCGATCAGCGCCTGCGAACAATGCGGCCGCAATCGCGTGCCGGCAATCAAAACCCCGGCGGCGTTCGAGCGCGCCTGCCTCGAGGCGCACAGCGCCGGCGCACGGCTACTGCTCGAGCCCGAAGGCGCGCAAAGCCTGGCGAGCGTGGTCAACGCTCTGGCCGCGAGCACTAGCGTGAGTGTGCTGATCGGACCCGAAGGCGGCTTGAGCGCGCAGGAGCTGGCGATAGCTCAGCGTCACGGCTTCATCGGCTGTCACCTGGGTCCGCGCATTCTGCGCGCCGAGACCGCGCCGCTCGCGGCGCTGGCGACGATTCAGGCGCTGCTGGGTGACTTCAGCGGCTAACGCCCGGGTTCCACCACCCACTCCGGCTCCTCGAACTCGCCGAGCAGCGTGATGTCGCAATGCTGAGCGGCCTCCTTGAGAATGCCCTGTACGGCCGCATCGCGGCGCTGCTCCATGGCATCGCGGGCCGCCTTGGACTCCCAGCTGGCGATCGCGAGCAGCTTATTTGGATCACCGATCTTGCGGTGCAGGCGCGTGCCCTGCGCGCCCGGCGCACGCTGCAGAATCTCACTGACCCGCACCCAGGCCGCCGCATATTGCTCGGCCGTATGGCCAGGTTTGATACCGACTTCAAAGATGAATTTCATACAGCGCTAGCCGGGATGGATGGTGTCCTTCCAATCCTTCGGCGGCTCCACTGGCAAGCCGAAAGAGCGCACCATCGCCAGCGCGACCTCCTCTTCCCCCGCGGTATGTCGGGACGCGTCAATCCGCACCGCCATATCGCTATTCAAATGCCCTAAACGCTCGCGGCCCGCGGTCAACATCAGATAGTCCAACCGCCGGCGCTTCTCCCGCACGAGGGCAAGCTCCGGACTGCCATCCGCCCACCAGTGCTCCTGCACACTCAGCGCCAAGTCTTGAGTCAGCACCGTATCGGAATGCTCCAGCCGCGCCATCAGCGCTACGCATGCTGCGCGCCGCTCCGGCAAATCGAGCTGCTCGGTTCGACACGCTTTTGAGATGGGCTGCAGTGGTGGAAAGGTCAGCGCCGAAGCCAGTCCGATCGCTCCAACGCCTCGCATGGCCAGACTCTGCGATGGATCGGACACGGCGAATGCGTCCACGCTCATGACCAGGAGCTGGTTCCAGTACAGCCTCATGTTCGCTGCGGCGCCCATGCGCACGATTGCCTCGGTGACCGCCGCATCGGACAGCGAAGTCTGTGCCCGTTGCAGATCGGACATCCACGCAAAGCCATTGCCGGGATCCAGCGCTTGCAATCGAGCCTCGATCTGGACTTTCGCATCGCATCGGGAGTGACTGCAGATCTGCAGTTGCAGCCAGAGCAGCTCGGGCCGCTGCGGCGCCAGGCTCACGGCCCGCGCAATCAATTCGCCGGACTGCGAGTTGTCAGGGTCGCCGGGCAATAAAAGCAGCGCCGCCGTCGCCAGATTGTCCGGCGTCGGCTGTGCAAGCAGGAGTTTTACCTGGCGGTCGCGATTGGCCTGATAGGCCTCTACGTCTGCTTTGCTGCCCGTGTGGGCGCAGCCGCACAGCGCCAGCAGGCAAAGCAGCGAAGCAAACCGCGGCCGTTTTTTTGTTTGCATTTCCCTTGCTCCAACCGGATGCGATCACTCGACTATATTCTACCGCCCGCCCGCGACATCAAGCACCGCACCGGTCGCGTAAGATGCCGCATCGCTGAGCAGCCAGACGATGGCCTCCGCGACTTCGTGCGGTTGGCCGGCACGGCCGAGCGGAGTAGCGGCCCCGAGGCGCTGCGCGCGATCCGGTTGTCCGCCGCTCGCGTGGATGTCGGTCTCGATCAACCCCGGGCGCACCGCATTGACCCGCACGCCCTGCGGTCCGAGTTCCTTGGCAAGTCCGATCGCCAGCGTGTCGAGTGCCGCCTTGGATCCGGCATAGTCGACGTATTCGAACGGCGAGCCCAGCCGGGTCGCGGCCGAGGACACCAGAACGATCGCACCGCCGCGGCCGCCGCGCTCCAGCGACAGCCGCCGGGCACTCTCGCGCGCGCACAGGTAGGCGCCGAAGACGTTGACCTCGAACGTGCGCCGCAGACGCTCGGCTGTCATGTCGGCCAGCGCCAGCGACGGCGCCACGATCCCGGCGTTGATCACCACGCCGTCAAGGGCTCCCAGTTGACTCTCAACCGCATCGAACATGCCGATGACGTCGGCTTCGATGGCGACATCGCCGCGCAGCGTGAGCGCACGGACACCCGCCGCGCGCGCCTGCCGGGCTGCATCTTCGGCAGCGTTCTGATCACGCACATAGTTGATTGCGACCGACCATCCCCGGGCGGCACAAAGCACAGCCGTTGCCCGGCCGATGCCACGGCTGCCACCCGTAATCAGAATGGTTTTCAACAGCCTAAGCCGTGCCGCTCAGCGCCGCTGGCTTCGGCGATCCTGCGCCGGCTCCAGCAACGCATCCATGGCCTCGCACTGCTGCGGTGTGAGCTCGAAGTCGAAGATGGCCAGATCCTGACGCATATGCGCCGGAGAGCGGGTGCCGGTCAAAGGCACGATGCCGATCTGCGTCAGGAAGCGAAACAGAATTTGCGCCGCGGTGCGGCCGTGCTGGCGCGCCAGACCTCTGACCGTCTCATGCGCCAGAATCTGTGGATTGGCGGTCAAGGTCCAGAAGCTCTGATAGCTGATATTTCGCGGCCGGCAGAAGGCGCGCAGTTCACGGTCGTAGCCGGTCTCGGCATGAAAACGGTTCTGCAGCACCCGTGGCTGGATGCGCGCCATATTGCACAGCGCCTCGAACTGCTTGAGCTGGTAACAATTGCTGATGCCGAGTTGCCTGACGGCGCCGCTATCCACCAGCGCCTCCATGGCCCGCCACACCTGCGCAGTGTGCTCGGGTTCCTCGAGCAATGAGTGCAGCAGCAGACAGTCGAGATAGTCGGTGCGCAGATTCGCCAGCGAGGCGGCAGCCGACTGTGCCACCTGTTCGGCCAGCGGCGCTCGGGCGTCATAGGGAATCTGCTGCGGTTCCTGCCCGCCCTTGGGAGTGAATTTAGACTGCAGGTAAAGCTGATCGCGCCTCAAGCGCGCGTTCAGGCTCGATGCGATGCCCGCCCCGACGCCGGCCTCGTTGTAGTGCTTGGGCTGACAGGCGGTATCGATGCCGCGAAACCCGACCTCAATCGCGCGCCGCACCAGCCGTTCGGTGTCGTCTTGTTTCCAGGCGGTCCCATACAGGATCTCGACGGTGAGCGGCACGTCTCCCCCGAAAGCGCATCACAGCACCTTATCGTAAACCAGGAATCCGAATCGTGCCGCCACCTTATCGTAAAGCCGCATGGCCACAGTGTTGCTTTCGTGGGTCTGCCAATAGACGCTGCGCACGCCAGCCGCGCGTGCCCTGTCGTATACGACCTCGATCAATGCCCGGGCAATGCCTTGGCCGCGCGCCGACTCCAGCGTGTACAAATCCTCGAGGTAGCACACCGGAGTCAGGTGAATGGTGCTGCGATGGAAGATGTAGTGCACGAAACCCAGTACGGTTCCGGCACGCTCGGCAATCAGCGCATACACGGGCTCGTACTCGTCAAAGAACCGCGACCAGGTCATGCGCGTGATCTCGGGGACCAGCGCCGTGGCGCCGGTTCGGCCATAAAAGACGTTGTAGCCGTCCCAAAGCCCCTGCCAGGCCGCAAGGTCCTCACGCCGCACCGATCGAACCGTGATCTGTTCTGCCACAGAACCCCCCTGCCTGGCTCAGCGCGGCATTTCCACGGGCACGATAGTGAGCGTCAATAGCTGTGTGCGCCGCAGGACCGATAGTTCCAGCGGCTCACCGATAGTCCACCGGCTCAGGAAGCGGTGCAAGGCATCGACGCTGGAGATGGTCTGGGACTGGGCTGCAATCACGATATCGCCCAGCCGCAGATCCGAATCCGCGGCTGGTGTCTGCGGCTCGCGCGAGACGATCTCGAGCGCGTAGTCGCTGGGCAGTGACAGCGCGCGCACCAGTCTGCGGTCCAGCCGCCGGGTGCGGCCGGCCATGCCCAGATACGCGCGGCGAACGCGGCCGTGTGCCAACACTTCCGAAATCACCCACTCGGCGGTGGCCGCCGGCACCGCGAAACCTATGCCCTGCGCCGCGGCGATAATGGCGGTATTGATGCCGACCACGCGCGCGCGCGCGTCCACCAACGCGCCGCCCGAGTTGCCCGGGTTCAATGGCGCGGTGTGCTGGACAATGCCCTCGATGAGCCGCCCATCACTGGCGCGCAATGTGCGTCCGTGGGCGCTGAGTACACCGGCGGACACGGTGGCTTCGAAGCCGAACGGATTGCCGATCGCAACCACGAGTTGTCCGACCCGCAGGCGCTCGGAAGGCGCCAGCCCGGCGGCCGGCAGGCCCGAACCATGTGCGCGCAGCACCGCCAGATCGGTCGAGGCATCCTCGGCGATCACGCGCGCCTCGACGCTATCGCCATCTATCAGCGTAATCTCGACCCGCGCGGCGCCCTGTACCACGTGCTGATTGGTCAGCAGGTAGCCATCGGGGGTCACGATCACACCCGAGCCGCCGCCGGCGGTGACGATCTCACCGTGGCGGGAGCGTCCGATATGCACGCTGACCACGGCCGCGCCCACGCGTTCGACCACGTCGACCACGGTGCGCGAATAGGCGTCGAGGGCCGCCATATCGGCGCCCGCGTCGGTCTCCGGGGGCGCTGGCGCTTCCGCCAGAGAATTGGGTTCTAGATCCATGACCCATCGCGATGGGGCCGGGCACCGCCAAATTCAAGTCTGCAGGCCGCTACGGGTCCTGGTCGTCGAGCGTCTTGAGAAAGGCGATCAGATCCCCGATCTCCTGCGCCGACAATGCGGCGGCATCGCCGGGCCGGCGATCAAATGGCGGGTCCGAGGTATCGACGCGATCGCGATATCGGGCCGGCAGATCGTCGAACCTGCGCAGCTGGCCGCGCACCGAGGGGTACCAGCGCTGCGGCGCCGTGTCGCGCTGGGCGTAGAACTGCAACACCTGCTCGAGCGTGTGAAAGCGTCCGTTATGAAAAAAACGCTGGCGGCGCGCGCTATTGCGCAAGCTCGGGGTTTTGAAATAACCGCAATATTGGGTCTCGGCCCGCAAGTCCGTGCGCCGTGGACCGCATAGTCCCAGATCGTAGAAATTCGGCTCGGCATTGGCGGCAATCTCGGGGTTGCGCGGCACGCCGAGCGCCCGATAAGCGTAATCGGTGAATTGCGGCCCGCGGCCGCCGGGTCCACGCGTATTCGGATGACACGCGGCACAGTTGCCCTTGAGCGGATCCACGAACAGCTGCAGACCCCGCAGCTCCTGTCCGGTCAAGGTCTCCTGCCCGGCCAGGAAATGATCGAAGCGGCTGCTATAGGGATGGAAGCTGGGGTCCTCGAGCTCGAAGCGCTCGAGCGCCAGCGCCGCGGCAGCCACCGCGCGCCGCGCATCCTCGAACACCGCGGCGCCGAACAACTGCTGCAGGCTGGCCGAGTAGGCGGCGATCCGCAATCGCCGCGCCAAGCCCTCGATGTTTGCGTTGCCCATTTCGGCCGCATCGAGCCACGGCAGCAGCGCCTGGGCGTGAAGATTGTCGGCGCGGCCATCGAGCATGAAGCCCCCTGCGGGGCCCTCATCCTCGCGCTCTTCACCGTGATCCAGATAGTAGTGACGCGTGAATCGCGGCGTGTGATCCAGGTAGCGCAGTGACGGTACGGTACGCAGCGGCGGCTGATCCAGCAGCGCGCCGGCCATGGGCGCGAAACCACCGCTGGGCGAGCTGTAGGCGAATGCCGGACTGTGACAGCTGGCGCACGAGAGTTGCCCCGATGCCGACAGGCTCGGATCGAAGAAGATCTGCCGGCCCAACTGCGCCGTGGCGCTCAAGCTGGTCGCGGCAACGTCTGCGGCCGGCAGCGCAGCACCGGCGGCCGCGCTGGCCAGCGCCGCACTACACAGCCATGCCGCAACCACGCGCGCGGTCATGGACCGGTTTCCTAAAAATCGAACAGTGTCATCAGATCGCCGACTGCGGGTGAATTGCCCGGCCGGTAGGCATCCGCAGAGCTCGCAACCGGGTCAGGCAGGTTATCGCGGCTGCGCGCCGACAGCGGTCCGAACTGCCAGTTGCGCTCGATGAATTTAAGTATCGAGGCATGATCGTTGTAGGTATGGTCCACATGCCCGCGGCGCGCATACGGGGAAATCACCAGCAGCGGAATGCGCGGACCGTCGCCGAAGAAATCCAGCACCTGCACATAGCCGGAATCGAAGTGGCCGCCGCCTTCATCGGTGGTGGCGATGATGGCCGCGTGCGGCCACAGGCGCCGCTGTTTGTGCACGCGCTCGACGATGTCGCGCAGCAGGTTCTCGTAGCTGGCGACCACCGAGTTGCCCGGATGACCGTTGTCGAGGTTCTTCGGAATCACGAACGACACCGCGGGCAGCGTGCCGCGTTCGAGGTCGCGATAGAACGAGCTCATGCCCTGCAGCCTGGATCTCAAAGCCGGCTGAGTCATGATCGCGCTGGATGCGACCAGCGGATCGCCGGTATCGTTGTACTGCGCACGGCGCGCGGCCTCCAGCGACAGGTGCAAGCTGTGCATCTCGCTCTTCAAATCCTCGCGGTCGCGGCCGCCGCTGTACCACTTCCAGCTCACGCCGTGCTGCGACAGGGCCTCGGCGATGGTCGGCACGTTCTGCGGCGGATAGGCGTAGTTGCTCGGACCCATGGGTTGCAGATGCCCATCCAGGTCGTAGCCGGCGCTGTAATTATTCACCAGATAGTAATGGTCCGGCGCGCAGCCGCTCTGCAGACCCTTGCTCTGCAACAGCTCGAGAATGCCGGCGACTCCGGGGCTGGCACGGTCCGAGCAGTTGACATAGGAGCCGCCCAGGTAGCCATCGCGCTGATAGAAATTATCGCTGCCGGGCTGCGGGTCCGGATTTTCGATCTGATTGGCCGGCGGCACCGCGGCGCGCCCGGCGGTATTGAAGAACGGATGATCGGCAGTGGCCAGCATGAAGAAGTTCATGCCGGTGCCGCCCATCATGGGTTGATGGTAGTTATCGCTGAGAGCGTATTGATCCGCCAGGCTGCGAAAATACCCGGCATCGCCGCCGGCCATGTTCAGAAAGCCCATGAGCTCCCCGCCCTGTCCGCTCGACTGCGCGCTCACGCCTTCGCTGTCGCCGCCCATACCGACCGTGACCGCCACCCAGGCGAACAGGTCGAGCTTCTGGTTCTCGGCACCGTATTGCTGCCACATCTGAAAGAAGCGATGCACCGGATCGCCGGTCGCGCCCGACAGTCCGGCGCTGGCGGTGTCGAAGCTGGGCGCAGAATTCTCGCTCGGGTACGGCACATAGCGCGACACCGGGAACGGCCCGTTGGGCAAGTCAGCCGGTATGCGCAGATCGGGCCCGCTGCCCACCGGGTGGAATTTGGTATCGTTGACACCGATCAGTGTCGGCCGCGGTAGAAACTCATACGGCGCAGCGCGCGGCGGATCAATCGAGTAGTGCGCGCTCGGCAGTGCGCGCCGCTGAGCGGCACGCGAGAAATCGGGGCCGGGACTGCCGTCTGCGAGCACGATGCCTTGCGTGAGCAGATTGCGCACCGGCTCGCCGCTGGCCGGCTGGTAGGTTCCAAACAGTGAATCGAAGGTCTGATTCTCGCCGACGATCACGATCAGATGCGTGATGGGCGTGGTGGTGCTGGCGGCACTGGCGGCACTGGCCGCGCCGGCGAGCGCCAGGCATGCGATATGTGCGCACAGCGGGCCGCGGAAAATACTAACCGGCATCCCGCTCCGGCATTACCGAAGTCTCCTCGGCTATCATGAGTTCGAGCCGCTCGAGATCCGGCACCAGCGGGGTTTCGTTGAGCATGCGCACCTGGCACAACACCGGCGAGCGCTCGGGGAAACTGCGCGAGTGATCGGAGCGCACCACATCGTTGCTGACGCGTACCAGCTGTGGAAATCCCTGCGAGACGATGCCGAAGTAGCCGGCTTCGATGCGTCCGCCCAGAGCGTGAAACACCACCACGCGTGAACGGCCGCCGGCGGCCGGCATCGGCATACCGCAGGCGCATTCGAACGATACCAACGGCAGTGAGCGCGCGTTCCAGTTCACCAGCCCCAGATACCAGGGCGGAGCGCCGTCCATGGGAGAGGGAGTCTGATAGCCGACCACTTCGGCCACGCAGGCGCGTGGTACCAGCAGTCGGGCATCGGCCAGTGGAATCAGCAGGCTGTAGACCTCGGCGATGCGTTCGCTCATCGGCCGGAACCGGATGCCCGCGCGCCGGCGCGACGCTGCGCGACCAGCGGCGTGATTGCGTCGAGCAGCTGACTCTCCTGATAGGGCTTGCCCAGATAATCATCGACACCGAGTTCGATGGCGCGGGCGCGGTGCTTCTCGCCCACACGCGAGGTGATCATGATGATGGGCACGTCGCGCAAGCGCGGATCGGCGCGCACGTGCGCGGCCACTTCGTAGCCGTCCATGCGCGGCATCTCGATGTCGAGCAGAATGATGTCGGGAACATGTTCGGCCAGCAGTGCCACCGCATCCATGCCGTCGCGTGCGGTCATCACGCGCATGCCGTTGCGCTCGAGCAGGCGCTGGGTCACACGCCGCACCGTGATCGAGTCATCGACCACGAGCGCAAATGTGCGTCGATCGGTCTTGTCGCGCGTGACGGTCGGCGCCGCGCGGCCGCGCCATTCCGCGCGCACCAGTGCACCGATGTCCAGGATGATGACGATGCGCCCATCACCGAGAATGGTGGCGCCGGAAATGCCGCGTATGCTCGAGATCTGCGGACCCACCGGCTTGACCACGATCTCGCGGCTGCCGATCAGCTCATCGGCCACGAGGCCCGTGGAATGCTCGCCGGCGCGCACCAGCACCACCGGAATCGTGACGTCCTGCTCCGGCAGCGGCGACGGCTCCATGCCCACGTACAGGGCCAGCGGCTGCAGCCGGTACTTCTGACCGCCGTGGCTGAAGGTGGCGCCCTCGGTACGCAGAGTCGATTCCACCTCGGAGCGAGGAATGCGCACCACGCCTTCGACCGTGGGCAGCGGCAGCGCATAGAACTCATCGCCAGTGCGCACCACCAGCGCATGACTGATGGCCAGCGTGAACGGCAGCCGGATCGTAAAGCGCGAGCCGCTGCCAGGCGTGCTCTCCATGTGCAGCGCGCCACCGAGTTTCTTGATCTCCACCGCGACCACGTCCATGCCGACGCCGCGCCCGGCCTGCTGGGTCAGCGAACTCGCGGTCGAAAAGCCCGGCTCGAGCACCAGCTGCATGACGTCTTCATCCGACAGCTCCTGGTCGGCGCGGATCAACCCGAGCTCGGTACCCTTGTCGCGTATGGCGCGCAGGTTCATGCCCGCGCCGTCATCATTGACCTCGACGATGACCTCGGCGCCTTCACGGCGCAGGTTCAGATGAATATGCCCGGTCTCATCCTTGCCGGCCGCGCGCCGCGCATCCGGCGACTCGATGCCGTGCACGACCGCGTTACGCAGCATGTGTTCGAACGGCGGCAGCATGCGCTCGAGCACCTGGCGATCGAGTTCGCCCGAGGCCCCGTCGACCACCAGTTCGGCACGCTTGCCGGTATCGGCCGCACTTTGACGCACGATGCGCGCCAGTCTGGGCACGTGGCGCTGCAACGACACCATGCGCGTGCGCATGAGTCCGTTTTGCAGTTCGGTCACGGTGCGCGACTGCTGCTGCAGCAGATTCTGGGCTTCGCCGATCAGGTTCTCGAGCAGTCCCTGAATGCTGGCGACATCGTTGGCCGACTCGGCCAGTGCGCGCGAGAATTGCTGGATGGCTGAATAACGATCCAGCTCGAGCGGGTCGAATTCCTGCCGATGAGTGATTTCGGTCTCGTGCCGGTGCAGGATCTGCGCTTCGGTTTCGATCTCGAGCTTGCGCAGCTGCTCCTTCAGGCGGATGACCGTGCGCGAGAGTTCGCCCAGATTGAATTCGATCGAGCCGAGCTGCTGCTCCAGGCGTGCGCGCGAAATACTGACTTCGCCGGCACTGTTGAGCAGCTGATCGAGCAGCTCGGCGCTGACGCGCGCCATCTCGACCCGATCGGAAGCGGTGACCGGCTCGCGTCCCGGGGGCAGCGGCGCGGCCGGCGCCGGCAGCTCAGCCGAAGGCGGTGAAGGCGCAGCTAACGGCGGCGGCTCGGCCACAGGCGGCGGCGGGCTCGGCGCCAGTGCTTCAACGGGCTCCGGCGCCTGTTCAATCGGCTGCAGCGTTTCGAGCGAGAGGGTTGGTTCGCTCGGCAGCATCTCCTCAAGTGCGAGGGCCGGCGGCTCGATAGCTGGTGGCTCGATAGCTGGCGGCTCGGCCAGCGTGAGCGTGGATTCGTGCGGCAGCAGCGCATCCAGAAACAAGGTCTGGGACTCGGGCGCTGACGGCTCGAACAGCGGCGGCGTTTCGATCGGCGCCGACGCTTCAAACTGCTCCGGTATCTCGACCGGCGCAGACTCTTCGATCAACCACGGCAACTCGGCCGAAAACGTCGCATCGGGCGCCGGCTCGACCGGCATCGCTATCTGGTCGCGGATCGGTTCGGGCTCAGGCTCCGGCGGCGGCTCCGGCGGCGCGAGCGCACTGGCGGCTGCTGCCGCCTGAATACGCGCGATCAGTGCCGGCGCGCTGGCGGCCGGTCGGCCGTCGGCAATGGCATCGCGCATTTTCGAGAGCTCATCGAGCGCCTGCTGCGCCAGGTTGCGCGCGCTCTGATCGGCGCTCGCGAGGCCGACCTCTATGCGCGTGATCAGGCTCTCGAGCTCGTGCGAGAGCTCACCCATGGCCACAATGCCGGCCATGCGCGCACCGCCCTTGAGGGTGTGCAGCGGCCGGCGCAAGGCGGCGGCCTGCGAGGCATCCTGCGGCGATGCGTTCCAGGACTCGAGCGCGGACTCTGCCGCGTCCAGCAGCTCGACCGCCTCCTCACAGAAGATCGCGGCGATCTCCGGATCGAAGTCGGCGGCTGGCGCTTCCTCGATCGGCACCGCACTCGCTGGCGGAGTTGGAGCCGCCGCAGGTTCGCGCAGCGACTCAGGCAGATCGAGGTCGCTTACAGCTGGCATCTGCAGACTCACACTGCTGATATGCTCAATATTGGTGGCCTCGCTGATGCGCCGATCCAGCTCGGATTCGGCGCGTGCAATTCGCGCGTGCAGCGGATCGTGCACGACGAAGAAGAAGCCGGTGCCCTCATCGAGGTTGCCGGCGACGCTCTCCATGGCGTCCATGCATTCTGACAGCAGCGGTAAATCCGCAGCATCCAGCCCAACGCCGCTATCGTAAGCCTTGCGCAGCCAGTGATTGATCGGCTCGGCCAGACGCATGCCATGACGCGCCTCGGCCATGGTCGAGCTGCCCAGCAGCGTATGGCAGGCGCGATAGATCTCTTCGGTCAACACATGCGGGGCAGAATGCTTTTGTTCACGAGTGATCCAGGCGCGCACGGCGGCGACGTGGCTCGCGGTCTCGCGTGCATAGATTTCGCGCAATGCCGGATCGCCCTGCGTGGTCGGGGGCCAGAAGCTCTGATCGACAACCTCGGGAGCCGCATCAACGGCCGCGGCAAATGGCGCCTGAGCCGCGGACTCGGTGTCGATATCCGGCTCGGGCGCCGAGGTCGGCGCTGGTGGCGATATCGCTGCTGGTTCTGATGCCGGTGCCGGTGCTGACGGCAGCAGGTGGTCCAATAGCATCCCGCTGGCTGGCGTCACGGTATCGGTGGGCATGGGTGGCGGCAGGTCGCGAGCCACATCGGGCGGCAGCGCCGCCGGCGGCTCGCGTCCGCTGGCCAGTGCATGCGCGCGCGCCGCGAGCTGCGCCACATCCGTGCGGCCACTGTGCCCGGACTCGAGATCCGCCACCAGCGAGGGCAGTACGTTCACGGCTGCGCGCAGCGTCTCGAGCACGGGCAGCGAGCGCTGCTGCGTACCATCGAGCAGCCGGTTCAACAGATTTTCGATCGCCCAGGCGAATTCACTGAGCGCGCGCGCATTCACCATGCGGCCGCTGCCCTTGAGCGTGTGGAACGAGCGCCGCACGGTCAGCAGCGGCTCGGTGTCGAGTGGATTGTGGTCCCAGATCGGGAACTGCAGGCGGATCTTGGCCACCTCCTCGGAGGCCTCATCGACGAACAGCCCGATCAGCTCGGGATCGGGCGAGGTCTTGGTCAGCGCACCGTTGTCGACGGGCTCGAGCACCGGGGGTTCCGGGGCTGTGAGGTCCAGACGGCGCAGCTCCGTGGTGGAGTTGGTGTGCGGCGGCGCGATCAGCAATGTCTTGGCATAGACGCCGGTATTGAGCGGCGGCACGGTCGGCAGAACGCGTTCCGGCGCGTGCGCCAGGGCATCCAGGCAGGTGCGCGCGTTATCGAGCATGTACCACGGATCACTGCGCCCGGCCTGCAGCGTCTCGATGTAGTACTCGAGGCTGACGATGGCATCGGCCAGTCGATCCAGATAATCGGAGGCAGGCGCCATGGCACCGGGCTGCATCACGCGCTTGAGGTGCTGCGTGATCTCCTCGATGATTTCGACCGCCCGCGCCTTGCCGAGCATCAGCAGTCCGGCCTTGATCCCGCGCATGAGCTCCGGCCAGCTGTCGAAGCCGGCGGCATCGAGCGTGCCGCCGACGTTCTGTGCCACGTATTCCTTGATGCGCGCCAGATTCACCACGCACTCGCGCAGCACCGCGCTTTGCACCTGGTGAAAGTCCTGATCCTGCCCGTCGCCCTCGCCGCCTTCCTCGGCCTTTTTGCGCGGCATGATCAGACCGACCAGCTGATCGTCCAGATGATCCTCGACGTTGATCAGCCCGGCGGCCACCTGCACCAGCGCGTTCTCGCCGCCTTCCTCCTTGCCGGCCACGATGCCCTCGAGCCGCTTGGTGGCTTCCTGCACGCGCGCGCGCAGCTCGCCCAGGCCCAGTACGCCGAGCGTATCGCCGATCTTCTTGAGCAGCCCGACCTGCGGCGCGAGTTCCTCGGGCTGGCCGCCGCCACGGCGCACGAAGATGTCGAGCACATCCTTGACCTTGGACAGGTCTTCGCGGATGGCCGCCGCCACCGTGTGCATGAGCTTGATCGAGGGTGCCGAGAGATTCTCGCGCTCCTGCTCGATCGACTCATCGACCGGCAGCAGTTCGGCCAGCCGGAATGAGGCGCGCACGGCCGCCACGCGCGGGCCACCGCTGCTCGCGCGCGCGATGTAGTACAGCAGATTGTTGAGCAGCTCCACTGGCGGGCTCTGCGCATAGCGCGCCTCGCCCCACTCGAACAGGCGCTTCATCTCGCGATCGGCCAGGCCCAGCAGCCGCTTGAGCGAAATGCTGCTCTCGACGCCGTTTTCACGCAGCGCCTCGATCAGCGCACCCACCACCCACCAGAGTTGAAACACCGACTGCTGGGTCGCGACCTGCTCGAGCCGCGAGGCCACCACGGTCATGATCTCGAGGTTCTGCTCCGGCCGCTCGCCGCGGATCCAGCCGATCAGTCCGGTCTGAAAGCGTGCCCGCAGCCGGCGCGCCCACTGCGAGGCCGTCAGCGGCGACTCGCCCGGCACCGGCGCGGCCGGCTGCGCCTGCCGGTCGGACTTCAGATTCAGCAGCAGCAGCGTGCCCTCGGACAGCAAGGCGCTGCCGCGCACGGCCCGCAAATCGTTGAGCAACGGCAACAGCACCAACGCCAGATCGCGGCCGCCGGCCAGCACGCGCTCGAGATAGCCCGGCAGCTGCACCATGGCGCGCATCAGCGCATCGAGCGCTTCAGCCTGGTTCTTGCGCTCCTGACCCAGTCCGATCAGATAGCGCGAAACCTGCTCCATCTCCTCGGCCAGCAGTGCCGCACCGTAGATTTCCAGCACGCGCAGCGCGCCCTGCACCTGGTGCATTTCATGGCGCACGCGCTCGAGCATGGCCGCGTTCTCAGGCTGCTCGACGTGAGCCTCGAGCGCGACCCGGCCTTCGCCGAGTGCTACGCCGATCTCGCGCGCGACCGTCTGCAGGGTTTGCGTCGCCAGCTCAGTCATTTATGTGTTACGAGCCGCCGAGGGCCTTGATCTTGCTGCCGGAAAACGCGCCGGAGCCCCCAGCCCCGGCACTGCCGGGCAGCGCGGGCCCCGGCCCAGCACCACTCGAGCTGCCGCCGAGGCCGCTCGCGGCAGCGGTCATGCTGGCCGTGGCGCTGCGATGCATGCCGGTGGTGTCACTGCCCCCTGGCAATCGAAAACCCGTAATGGACTTGCGCAACGCCGCCGACAGATCGGCGAGCTTGACGATGGCTTGCGAGGTGGCGCTGGTGGAATCGGCCGACTGGGCGCTGATCTCGCGCAGCACCTGCATATTGCGCGCGATGTTCTGCGCCGCCGATGATTGTCCACGAGCGCTGGCGGAAATGTTCTGCACCAAACTCGCGATCTGATTCGACACCTGTTCGATCTCCTGCAGCGCCGCACCGGCATTTTCGGCCAGCAGCGCACCCACGACCACATCCGTAGTACTGCGCTCCATCGACACCACCGCCTCGTTGGTGTCGGTCTGGATGGTGCGCACCAGCACCTCAATCTGCTTGGTCGCGTTCGCCGCACGCTCCGCCAGACGCTGGACCTCGTCGGCCACCACGGCAAATCCACGTCCCGCTTCGCCCGCCATCGATGCCTGGATCGAGGCATTGAGCGCCAGAATATTGGTCTGCTCGGCGATATCGCTGATGAGCTCGACGATATTGCCGATCTCCTGCGAACTCTCCCCGAGCCGCTTGATGCGCTTGCTCGTATCCTGAATGGTCTCACGAATCGTGTTCATACCATCAATCGTGCGCCGCACGGCGTCGCCGCCCTTGTGCGCCACGTCGACCGAGTGACGGGCCACGTCGGCGGCGCGCTCGGCATTGCCCGATACTTCCTCGATCGAGGAAGCCACCGCGCCGATCGACTCTGTGGCGGCGCCGACCTGCTTGGATTGCGCGCTGCTGGCGCGCGCCAGATGCGAGGCCAGCGCCTGGGTCTGGCGCGCGGCGCCGTCGAGCTGAATCCCGGACTGACTGATGGTGGTCACGAGCTTGCGCAGCGCCTCGACCGCGTAATTGACCGAATCGGCGATGGCGCCGGTGATGTCCTCGGTCACCGTGGCCTGCACGGTCAGATCGCCCTCGGCGAGATTCGACATTTCATCGAGCAGCCGCATGATGGCCTGCTGGTTGCGATCGGTCTCGACGCGCTGCACATCGGCCTTGCGCTGTGCCTGCAACGCCGCCACTCCTGCGCGCCGCAGATAGGAAAACAGCAGCGCCAGCGGAATCAGAGCCGCGAGCGCCGCCAGCGAGGCCAGCCACGCCGGCAAATGCAGCAACGGCAGCGCAAAGCTGCCGGCGATGGCAATGACGATCAGCACCGCGGCCGCGATCGCCAGCCCCTGCGCCCGACTCGCGCCCGAGACAGCCGCGACGTTCATGCGCTGGCTCCCGTGAACGCCGGATCTTCCAGCAGCGAGCGCAGGCCCATGACCGGCCACTGCTCGTTGCTGCGGCGGAATGAGCCGGCGATGTAGCGTTCGCAGTGCACTATGGTCGAGGGCACGTCGGCGGTGAATTCGGCATCTGCAAAGCGGCGGAACCCCAGCACCTCATCCACCAGCAGACCGGCCGGAATGTCGCGGTGATTGACCACGATCACGCGGGTGTTGCGCGATGCCGGGGTCGGACCGCTGCCCAGGAAGGCTCGCAGGTCGATGATGGGCAGCAGCTGTCCGCGAATATTCGCCAGCCCCAGAATCCAGCTCTTGGCTCCGGGCACCCGCGTGAGCGGCGCGGGCACACCCAGCACTTCGCGCGCCTCCTCGCGCGCCACCAGATACAGCTCTCCGGCCATGCGCAGCGCCACGCCGACCCACTCGCCGGCTTGACCCGCGTCGGGTGCACTGCTGGCGGTGACCGCGCGTCCGCGGCGTTCGAGCTCGGCGAGCAGCTCAAACGGCCTATCGCGCAGACTCCTGAGCGCTACGCTCTCCTGCATGTCAGGCGGCAAGTGTGGCCTGCGCCTTCTCGACCAGCTGGTCGGGCGACACCGGCTTGATCAAATAATCGACCGCGCCCTGGCGCAGGCCCCAGACGCGATCGGCCTCCTGTCCCTTGGAGGTGACCATGACGATCGGAATAGTGCGCGTATCGGGGTCGTTGAGCAGCGTGCGCGTGGCCTGATAGCCATTCATGCCCGGCATCACGATATCCATGAAGATCAGATCCGGATGCATCTGGCGCGCGAGCTTGATGCCTTCCGCGCCGTCGACCGCGACCGCGGTGCGGTAGCCGTGGCGCTCGAGCGCCTTCTGCATCACATGCACCTCGGTAGGTGAATCATCGATGATCAGGATCAATGCCATGATCTCATCTCCCGACGTGCGACTCGATCGCGCTCAGAAGTTCGTCCTTGGTGAATGGCTTGGTCAGATAGTGCTCGGAGCCGACGATGCGCCCGCGGGCGCGATCGAACAACCCATCCTTGGATGAGAGCATGATGACCGGAATCGATCGAAAAACCTTGTTGTGCTTGATCAAGGCACAGGTCTGATAGCCGTCCAGCCGCGGCATCATGATATCGACGAACACGATATCGGGCTGATGATCGGCGATCTTGGCCAGCGCATCGAAGCCATCGACCGCGGTAAAGACCTCGCAGCCCTCTTTGGCCAGCAGCGTCTCCGCGGTACGGCGGATGGTCTTGCTGTCATCGATGACCAGGACTTTGAGCCCCTTGAGATTCGAGTTGCCGCCCGGCGTGAGGGCTCCGCCGCGCTCTTCCGCTGTCGATTCCATGCTCCAGGACCTCCGGATAGCCAGATACGTAGGTCGGCCCGCGGCCCCTGCAGGCACAATCCCAACGTAAGCAAATGCGCTCCGCGTTTTAACATATCGGCACACCCCCGGCTATGCCGCACCCGTCACGTTTTCGAGAGCTCGATCAGGCGGGGCGGGAACATAATCGCCGGGTTAATCTGTCGATGTTGTTTCTGTGTTGTCCTTAACGGCCGAGGGCGGTTTTCGGTGCTAAGGCGTCTCAAGGAGTGCGGATGGGTACCAACGTAAGGCTGGCCGTGGTCATGGATCCGATCGGGCATATCAAGTATGCCAAGGACACCACGCTCGCCATGCTGCTGGCGGCTCAAGCGCGCGGCTGGTCGCTGCACTATCTGGAGCAGGCGGACCTGCGGCTGCGCGACGGCGTGGCCGAGGGGCGCGCGCGGACGCTGAGCGTACGCGCCGACCCGAAGGACTGGCATACGCTGGGCGAGCCGGCGGTTGAGGCGCTGGGCGGCTTTGATGTGATCCTGATGCGCAAGGATCCACCCTTCGACATGGAATTCATCTACACCAGCTACATTCTCGAGCGTGCCGAGCTCGCCGGCGCACTGGTGGTGAACCGCTCGCGCGGTCTGCGCGACATGAACGAGAAGGTGTACACCGCCTGGTTTCCGCAGTGCTGCGCGCCCACCCTGGTGACCCGCGATATGGCCGAAATGGCGGCGTTCGCGCGCACGCACGCCAGGATCGTCTGCAAGCCATTGCACAGCATGGGCGGGCACTCGATCTTCGTGATCGATGCCGGCGATAAGAACGCCAACGTGGTCTACGAGACCCTGACCGAGAACGGCAGCCATTTCGCCATGGTGCAGAAGTATCTGCCCGAGATCGTGCAGAGCGGCGATTCGCGCATCCTGCTGATCGATGGCGAACCGGTGCCGTACGCGCTGGCCCGCATTCCCAGCGCGCAGGACCACCGCGGCAATCTTGCCGCGGGCGCCCAGGGCGTCGGCCGCGCGCTCAACGAGCGCGACCGCTGGCTGTGCCAGCAGATTGGCCCGGTGCTGCGCGAACACGGCATGCTGTTCGTCGGCCTGGATGTGATCGGCGGCTTTGTCACCGAGATCAATGTGACCAGCCCTACCGGCATACGCGAGCTCGAGCGCCAGTTCGATCTCGACATCGGCGGCATGCTGATGGCCGCGATTGAGCGAACGCTGGCACAACGCTCGCTCTGAACGAGAACTGGGCGCTCAACCAGCGATCACGCGCGCAGCTATAATTTCAAGGTGGCGGCTTCCATTCAGCTCAAACACGTCAGTGCGATCCTGCCGCAGCGCGGGCGCACCGCACCGGCGCGCGAGCGACTCATGGCCATGCTGCTGCTGACCGCGCTGCTGCACGCCATCGTGCTTCTGGGTGTGAGTTTCAGCAATGGCGGCCCGGGCGGCCGCAGCCAGAGCCCCGAGCTCGATGTGATGCTGGTGACCGACGAGGTGCCTGAGGCGCGAGCGAACGAGCGCGCCGCCTACCTGGCCCAGCGCACCCAGATCGGCGCCGGCAATACCGATCAGGCGCAGCGCGTGGGCAGCCCGGCCAGCCGCGGCGCACTCACGACCCCGCATCGTGGCGATCCCGGCAGAGACCAGGCCGGCGCACACACGGCCAACACTTCCGACCCTCAGGTGCTCACCAGCAGCGCACAGAGTTCCGAGATCCGCTACCTCGGCGAGATCGCGCCCGCCAGCGCCGCCGCAGCGCTGGCGTTGATCAACGGCGATATCGAAGGCCAGCCGCGCAGCGGCCGCGGCGATGCGGTGGAATTGATGCTCAAAGGCAAGTCCGACGCTCAGCACTGGGTCACCCCCGACACGCGCGCCTCCAAGCTCGCGCCTTATCTGGCGGCCTGGAAGCGCAAGGTCGAGCGCGTGGGCACACTGAATTTCCCGGAGGTGGCGCGCAATGCCGGGTTATCCGGCAGTCCCGTGGTCGAAGTGCAGATCGGCGCCAACGGCAAACTGGTCGAATCCAGTGTGCGCCGCAGCAGCGGCCATGGGGCGCTCGACCATGCCGCCCTGACCATACTCAAGCTCGCCAGTCCGTTCGATCCGTTCCCGCCGGACCTGGCCGCCGAATACGCACAATTGCGCTTTGCGTACCAATGGGACTTCGTGGCCGGTGTGCTGCAAACGGGGGCTGTGACTGTGTCGTCAGATACGGCATCGAGGCCTTGAGAGACTCCTACGGCACCCCCATACTCGAATCCATGGGCAATTCCAGTTCATTAGCAAATCATCTGCTCATTGCCATGCCCTCGCTCGGCGACGGGCATTTCTCCCAGACCGTAGCCCTGGTGTGCGAGCACAGCGATCGCGGCGCGCTCGGTATCGTGCTGAACAAGCCGCTGGGCATGAAGCTCGGCGACGTCATGGCGCAGATGAAGCTCGAGACCTCGGATATCGGTATCAGCGAGCAGCCGGTACTGCGCGGCGGTCCGGTGCACACCGATCGCGGCTTCGTGCTGCATCGGCCGGGTGGGGACTGGGATTCCACCCACCGCATCTCGGACCACGTGCAGGTCACCACATCGCGCGATGTGTTGGCCGCGATCGCCCGCGGCTCGGGACCGCAGAATGCCTTCGTCGCCCTGGGCTATGCCGGCTGGGAAGCCGGGCAGCTCGAGCGCGAGATGCTCGACAACGCCTGGCTGAGCTTGCCGGTGGACGAGCGCATCGTATTCGACCTGCCGTTCGAAGATCGCTGGCAGGCGGCCTGGCAGTCGCTGGGTGTCGACAGCTCGCGCGTCAGCTTCGTCGCGGGCCATGCCTGAGCGCCCAGCGCAGCTCGTTCTCGCCTTCGATTTCGGTCTGCGTCGTATTGGTATCGCCTCCGGTGATACCGTCAGCCGCACCGCCGCGCCGCACGGCGCGGTAGCAGTCAGCGCCCACGGCATCGACTGGACACCCATCGACCGCGCCCTCAAAGACTTCAAACCCAATCTGCTGGTGGTCGGCAGCCCGAACAATGCCGATGGCACGGCCGGCAGCTTAAGCGCCGCGGCCGATGGCTTCGCCGCCGCGCTGGCGCAGCGTTCGCACCTGCCGGTAGCGCGCACCGATGAGTTCGCCTCCTCGCTCGAGGCCGCCGAGGAACTCAAGAATCAGCGTGCCAGCGGGCAGCGCCGGCGGCGCGTGCAACGGGCTGACATCGACAGCGCCGCAGCCGCTATCATTCTCGAACGGTGGCTGAACCGGGAGCAGGGGCAGGCGGGTGGCGATCAAACCGGCGGCGATGATTGAGCAGCGGCGCCCGGACGGCTCACTGCGCCATCTGATTACTCTCGAGGACCTCGGGCGGCAGCAAATCGAAGCGCTGCTCGAGCGCGCGCAATATTACGTGCGCGAGGTCGGCGAGCGTCCTCCGGGCAGCCAACGCCTCAAGGGCGTGACCATAGCGAATCTGTTCACCGAGCCGTCGACGCGCACGCGTGTGTCGTTCGAACTCGCCGGCCGCCGGCTCGGGGCCGAGGTCGTGAACATCGAGGTGCAGCTGTCCTCGCGCGTCAAGGGCGAGACCATGCTCGACACCATCTTCACATTGCAGTCGCTGCATTTCGACGTATTCGTGATCCGCGACGCCGAGCCCGGGGTGCTGACGCACGTGGCCGCCCATGTGGCGCCGCATGTCAGCGTACTGTCGGCCGGTGAAGCGCATCTGTCGCATCCGACCCAGGGGCTGCTCGATGCGCTGACCATCCGCCAGCACAAGGGTCCCATCGACCAACAGAGCATCGCCATCGTCGGCGACATCCGCCATTCCCGGGTGGCGCGCTCCGCCTATCAGATATTCCGCGCCCTCGGGGCGCGGGAAATTCGAATTGTCGCGCCGCCGGGACTGATGCCCGGCGCGCATGAGTTTCACGGCTGCCTGCGTTTCGAGACGCTGGAACAGGGTCTCGCGGGTGTCGATGTGGTCATGATGCTGCGCGTGCAAAAGGAGCGCTTCGCCCAGACCGAGATTCCGGACGGGGATCAATACTTCGCGCGCTACGGCCTGACCGCCGCGCGGCTGGCTCTGGCGCAGCCCCAGGCCATAGTCATGCATCCGCAGCCCATGAACCGAGGCATCGAAATCGCCTCGGACATCGCCGACGGGCCACAGTCGGTGATCCGCGCCCAGGTCAGCAACGGTGTCGCCGTGCGCATGGCGGTGCTCGAGGCGGTGGCGGGCGGGATGGCGGTTTGAGCGCCGGCGGGAGCGTGCGAGCCCATCGCGGCACCATCCTGCTCGAGGATGCGCGGGTGCTCGCGCACGAGCACTTCGAGGGCGATCAGCATGTGCTGCGCCTGCACAGTCCGCGCTGCGCCGCACGCGCCACGCCCGGCAGTTTCGTGCATCTGCGCTGCGCCGATGAGCTGGCCATGCGCCGGCCGCTGTCCATCATGCGTGCCCACGCCACGGCCGGCTGGATCGACCTGCTCTACAAGGTCACCGGCGCGGGCACGCGCGCACTGGCGCGAGCGCAGAGCGGCCAGAGCCTGAGCGTGCTGGGACCGATCGGCGTGGGCTTCACCCCGCATGCGCAGCGCCCGCGCGTGCTGGCCATCGGCGGCGGCGTCGGCATTCCGCCCATGGTGTTCCTGACCGAACGGCTGGTGGATGCCGCAGCCGCCGCCGGCGCGCCCGCATGGAAGCCTCTTGTGCTCATGGGCTCGGAGCTGCCGTTCCCGTTTCGCGTGCGGCCGTCGTCCATTTTCGTGCCCGGCATGCCCGATGAGGCTATCGGCTGCATGCCTTTGCTCGACGAGTGGAGCGTGCCCTCGAGGCTCGCCACGCAGTCCGGATTTTCAGGCTGTTTCGATGGCTATGTCACCGATCTGGCGCGCACCTGGCTCGCCAGCCGCTCCAGAGAGCAGCTTGCCGAATGCGAGATCTTCGCCTGCGGCCCAACGCCCATGCTCGCTGCCACCGCCAGGCTGGCGCGAGAGTTCGCGCTGCCCTGTCAGGTGGCACTCGAGGAATTCATGGCCTGCGCCGTCGGCGGCTGCGCCGGTTGCGTGGTGGCCGTGCACACGGCGCTCGGCACGGCCATGAAACGCGTGTGCGTGGATGGCCCGGTATTCGACGCGGCGGCCGTGTTTCCCGCCTGAGGCAGCGCGCTTCAGACGCTGACCGAAAGCACGCCCTCGAGGCTCTGCAATCTTGCGACCAGGCTCAGCACGCTGGCTTTGGGCGCGGTGCGCGCCAGCGCGAACTCCACGTAATCCTCCAGCGGGGTGTCGCCGCGCCTGAGCGTGATCTGCCGGACCGGCAGGCCGGTGCCTTCAATTTCGGTTTCGATCTGCTGCAGCGACACCCGCAGCCGGTCGACCAGAATGACTACCCGGCGAGTCCCCTGGCGCCGGAACAGCCGATTCTCGAGCGGCTTGACCAGCGCCAGGATGATCACGATCAGCGCCGTGGTCACGCATGCCGCCAGATACAGCCCGCCGCCGACCGCGAGCCCCACTGCGGCCACGGTCCAAAGACTGGCCGCGGTCGTGAGTCCGCGAATGACCTGCTGGCGAAGAAACAATATGGTGCCGGCGCCCAGAAAACCGATGCCGCTGACCACTTGTGCCGCGACCCGCGAAGGGTCCAGCACGATGCGATAGGCGCTGATGACGTCGTTGAACCCGTAGGCCGACACGATCATGACCAGCGCGGCGCCCAGGCACACCAGCATGTGGGTGCGCAGCCCGGCGACCCACTCCAGCCGCTCGCGTTCCAGCCCGACGGCGGCGCCGAGCGCGGCCGCGAGCACCAATCGCAGCACGATGTCCTGATCAGTCAGCATGGTCGCCATGTTGGAGAGCAACGATCCGCAGGCTCTGGTGAGTGCTCACAGCATGCGCTGCCGGAACGGCGCGGACAATAACAGCCCACCTGCCCCGCGCCGCGGGGCTCCGGCGTGCTCAGCCGAAGTTGATCTTGGCCTCGAGATTGCTGCGCGAATCGGCGTGCGCGAGCGCCTCGTCGAGCGTGATGCGGCCGCCCTTGAAGAGTTTATGCAGCGCGGCATCGAAGCTGCAGACGTTGTTGTCGCCGCTGCGCATGATGGATTCCTTGATCCCGGTGACATCCCCGCGCTTGACCAGCTCGGAGATATGCGGCGTGTTGATCATGACTTCGACCGCCGCCAGGCGCTTGCCGTCCAACCCTGAGACCAGCCGCTGCGCGAGAATGGCGCGCAGATACTGCGACAGGTCGAGCGTGACCTGTTTGTGCTGATCGAGCGGAAACATGTTGATGATGCGATCGAGCGTCTCGGCACAGTTATTGGCGTGCAGTGTTGCCAGCACCAGATGGCCGGTGCCCGACAGATTGATGGCCGCCTGCATACTCTCGCGATCGCGGATCTCACCGATCAGGATGACATCGGGCGCGGCACGCATGACTCCGCGCAACGCACGCTCGTAGCTCTTGGTGTCGAGGCCCACCTCGCGCTGATTGATGATCGAGCGCTTGTTGCTGTGCAGGAACTCGATCGGATCCTCGATCGTAACCACGTGATCCGACGCGGCCTCGTTGCGGTGATTGATCATGGCCGCCAGCGTGGTCGACTTGCCCGAGCCGGTGGAGCCGACCATGAGCACCAGGCCGCGTTTGACCATGGCCAGCTCGGTCAGGGTCTCGGGCAGCCCGAGGCTGTCGAGCCGCGGCATATCGGCCGTGATGTAGCGCAGCACCATGGCCGGATAGCCACGCTGCAGAAAGATATTGACGCGAAAGCGGCCCAGCCCGGGCTCGGAGATGGCGAAATCGATCTCGAATTCGCGCTGAAAATACACGATCTGCTCGGGCGTCATGAGGCCGTAGCAGATGGTGCGCACGGCCGCCGGCGGCAGCACCTGCTTGTTGATCGGATAGATCTGCCCTTCTATCTTGATCTTGATGGGCGCATTGGAGGTAAAGAACAAATCCGACGCCTTGCGCTCCACCATCAGCTTGAACAGTGGCTTGGTGTTTAGGGACGGCTGGCCTTCGGAACCGGTGAGCTCGAGCGGATCTGCTGACATGCGATGCCTAGAAGTTCTTGCCCTGACCCTGCGCCTCATCCTGGATCGACAGGTCGCCGTCTGATTCGATCGGCTTGTTCTCGCGCTTGCTTTCGAGCTTCACGCGCAGCCGCAGTTCGTTCTTCGAATCGGCGTTGCGCAAGGCATCCTCGTAGGAGATGGCGCCGGCTTCGAACAGTTCGAACAATGCCTGGTCGAAAGTCTTCATGCCGATTCGGGTCGAGCGCGACATGACCTCTTTGATCTTGGCGACTTCGCCGCGGAAGATCAGGTCCTGAATCAACGGCGAGTTGAGCATGATCTCCATGGCCGCGATGCGGCCGGCTCCGCCCTCGCGCGGAATCAGCCGCTGCGAGATCAGCGCGCGGATGTTGAGCGACATGTCCATGAGCAGCTGTTCGCGCCGCTCCTCGGGGAAGAAATTGATGATGCGGTCCAGCGCCTGGTTGGAGCTGTTGGCGTGCAGGGTTGCGAGCACCAGATGCCCGGTCTCGGCGAACTGAATGCAGTACTCCATGGTCTCGCGGGCACGGATTTCGCCGATCAGAATCACGTCCGGCGCCTGCCGCAGCGTATTCTTGAGCGCGGCTTCCCAGGAATCGGTATCGACGCCGACTTCACGGTGCGTGATCACGCAGCCCTTGTGCGGGTGCACATATTCGACCGGGTCTTCGATGGTGACGATGTGGCCGCGGGTCTTGTCGTTGCGGTAGCCAAGCATCGAGGCCAGGGTGGTGGATTTGCCCGAGCCGGTGCCGCCCACGACGATCACCAGGCCGCGCTTGGACAGCACCACCTCTTTGAGTATCGGCGGCAGATCCAGCTCTTCGAACGTGGGGATCTTGGCGTTGATCAGGCGGATGACACAGCCGATATAGCTCTGCTGCACGAAGGCGCTGACGCGAAAGCGGCCGATGCCGGGCGGCGCGATCGCGAAATTGCATTCCTTGGTGGCGTCGAATTCCTTGGTCTGGCGATCGTTCATGATCGCTCGCACCAGCATGGCCGACTGATCCGGAGTCAGCGCGCGCTCCATCTGCGGGCGGATCTCGCCATCGATCTTGATCGCCGGCGGGAAATTCGCCGTTATGAACAGATCCGAGGCCTGCCGCTCAACCACGCGTTTGAGCAGCTCCTGCATGAGTTTGATGCCTTGATCGCGATCCATCACTGCTGCATCCTGCGATTATTCTGGTGCCGCCCGGGCACGCCCCCGTTTACAACGCGTCCTTGTTCGAGGCCTTGTAGCGCGCCTCTTCCTTGCTGACCGTGCCTTTGGAGACCATTTCGTTGAGGCATTGGTCGAGCGTCTGCATGCCCGAGGACTGTCCGGTCTGGATCGAGGAGTACATCTGGGCGATCTTGCCTTCGCGGATCAGGTTGCGGATCGCAGGCGTGCCGATCATGATCTCGTGCGCGGCGATGCGGCCGCCGCCGGTACGCTTGAGCAGCGTTTGCGAAATCACCGCGCGCAGCGACTCGGACAGCATCGATCGCACCATGTCCTTCTCTTCACCCGGAAACACGTCGACGATGCGGTCGATGGTCTTGGCGGCCGAACTGGTATGCAATGTGCCGAACACCAGGTGACCGGTCTCGGCCGCGGTCAGCGCCAGACGGATGGTCTCCAGATCGCGCATTTCACCGACCAGGACGATGTCCGGATCCTCGCGCAGGGCCGAACGCAATGCTTCACTGAATCCCAGGGTGTCGCGTTTGACTTCGCGCTGGTTGATCAGGCAACGCTTGGATTCGTGCACGAACTCGATCGGGTCCTCGATCGTGATGATGTGATCAGGGCGATTGTCGTTGCAATAGTCGATCATGCCCGCAAGCGTGGTGGATTTGCCCGAGCCGGTCGGACCGGTGACCAGCACCAGACCGCGCGGCAGCATGCACAGGTCGCGGAAGATCTTGGGCGCCGACAGGTCGTCCAGGCTCAGGATCACCGACGGAATGTTGCGGAATACGGCGCCGGCGCCGCGATTCTGGTTGAAGGCGTTGACGCGGAAGCGCGCCAGCTTGGGAATCTCGAACGAGAAGTCGGTCTCGAAGAACTCCTCGTAGGCCTTGCGCTGCTTGTCGTTCATGATGTCATACACCATGCCATGCACTTCCTTGTGGGTCAGTGCGGGCATGTTGATGCGCTTGATGTCGCCATCGACGCGGATCATGGGCGGCACACCCGCCGACAGATGCAGATCGGAAGCGTTATTCTTGACGGCGAACGCCAGCAATTGCGCGATATCGACAGCCATCCGGATCCTTCCTCGCTCGTCCTGCGGCAGTTGGTGGCGTGCCTTCTGGTTTTCATCAGGCAGTAGGTACGGAGTATAGCGGAGGGCCTTTACCACCAATATGTTAATCGCTCCGCAGAATTCATTGGTGGCCGCCGCATTGGCAGCAAATTTATCGGCGCTGAAGCTGGAAATCGCGGCCGCCGCGCGCGCCGGCCACCGGACTGAGGACTGTGTCACGCTCGTTGCGGTCAGCAAGGGGCATGCGGCTGGCGCGGTGCGCTGCGCCGCGGGGCTCGGACAGCTGCATTTTGGCGAAAGCTATCTGCAGGAGGCGCTGCCCAAGATCGAGCAGCTGCGCGAGCTGGCGCTGATCTGGCACTTTATCGGCCGGGTCCAGGCCAATAAGACCCGGGCGATCGCCGAGAGCTTCGACTGGGTGCACGGCATCGACCGGCTGCGCATCGCCGAGCGCCTGTCGGCGCAGCGGCCGCACTATGCCGCGCCGCTGCAGGCCTGCATCCAGGTCAATATCGAGCGGGAACAGGGCAAAGCCGGCATCGACCCCGAGGGCACCGAAGCGCTGGCCCTGGCGGTGCAGGCGCTGCCGCGGCTGCGGCTGCGCGGCCTGATGTGCATACTGCCCGACGGCAGGGGTAGCGAGGCAGACCGCCGCAGCTTCGCGGCGCTGCGAGCGCTGCAGCTGCGCATCAATGCGCACGGACTGGCGCTCGATACGCTATCGATGGGCATGAGCGCGGACTTTCGCGACGCCGTCCTCGAAGGCGCCACCCTGGTGCGCATCGGCACGGCATTATTTGGACCGCGAAACGATGCGCCGCTTGGCTAGAATGCTGCTATGAACAACGAGGGCGACGCGCGCATTGCAATCATCGGCGGCGGCCACATGGCGCGCGCCCTGATCGGCGGTCTGCTGCGCCAGGGGGTAGCGGCTCACCAGCTGTGCGTCGGCGAACCGCAGCCGGCCGCGCGGGCAACACTCGAGCGTGAGCTGGGCGTTCGCACCACAGCCGACAACGCCGAGGCCGTTCGCGACGCGGCAGTGGTGGTATTGGCTGTGAAACCACAAATTGCCGTACAAGTGCTGCGTAATCTGCACGCGGGGATGCAGGGCCGGCCGCCGGTATTGCTGTCCATCGTGGCTGGTCTGCGCCTCGCTGATTTGACACGACTATGTCCCGATGCCATGCCGATCGTGCGTGCGATGCCCAATCGTGCGGCGTTGATTGGCGCCGGCATCACCGGCTTGTACGCAGGCGCGGATGTGACCGCCGCGCAACGCGGCGTCGCTGAGCGCGTCGCGCGCGCCGCCGGCCGCATCGTCTGGCTCAGCCGCGAGAGTGAGCTCGACATCGTCACGGCCCTGTCGGGCAGTGGTCCGGCATATTTTTTTCTGCTGGCCGAGCACATGGCCCGGGCCGCGGTCGCGCTCGGACTGGAGCGCGATACCGCAACAGTGCTGGCGGTGGAGACGCTGCATGGTGCGGGAGTGCTGGCGCGCGGGAATGCCACGCTGGCCGAGGAACGTGCCGCAGTGACCTCCAAGGGCGGCACCACCGAGGCGGCGCTCAAAGTGCTTGCGGAGGGCGGCTTCGAAGCCCTGGTCGCGAGCGCGCTACAGGCCGGCGCGGCACGCAGCGCTGAGCTTGCCGATTCGCTGGCCGCGGCGTCGGGCGCCACGGCCAGCACACAAGATTCGAGAGTGTGACGATGGCCGCATTGATTTTTCTGCTCGAAACGCTGCTGTCCCTGTGCATGATCGCAGTGCTGCTGCGGCTGCTGCTGCAATGGTCGCGTGCGGATTTCCGCAATCCGCTGGCGCGCTCGATCCTGCAGCTGACCAACCCGGTGATCGTGCCGTTGCGGCGGCTGCTGCCCGCCATCGGCCGCGTGGATACCGCTTCATGCGTCGCGGTCGTGGTTTTCGCGCTGCTTGAGGTCGCTGTATTTCCGCTGGTCAACGGCTTCGGTCCGCCGACGGCACTGATGTGGCTGCAACTGACGGTGATCGAGATCGTGCGCACCACGCTGCGGACCTATATGTTCGCGATCTTTCTGTATGCCCTGCTGTCGCTGATCGCGCCCGGGGTTTATTCACCGGCACAGAGTTTGCTGGTGTCGCTGTGCGAACCGATCCTGCGGCCGTTCCGGCGATTCATTCCAAGCATCGCCGGCCTCGATCTGTCGCCGCTCTGGGCCATCATTGCGATTCAAACGCTGTTGTTTCTGCTGCCTTAAGTGGCCGTGATGCGCACGCAGCGGCCGCCGCGCCGGCACCGGTTGCGCGCGGTCGCGCGCGCGGGCCTATAAAAAAAGGCATTTGCGCAACGCCAGTTACCGAAAAACCATTTGCGCCGAGGCAGCGTTATGCTATGTTGCGCGCCGTTTCGTGAGCGTTTTCATTCCTTACGCGCCGCAAAAACCGGCGTCGACATACACTCGAGGAGATTCAGCAATGGCGAAAAAAGGTGGGGC
>Ga0302314_10001524_pt1 | contig 43373 bp, 54 predicted proteins | sample III_Palsa_N2_3_FD_200533 | JGI IMG/M metagenome (GOLD analysis project Ga0302314, IMG submission 200533) | Peat permafrost microbial communities from Stordalen Mire near Abisko, Sweden - III_Palsa_N2_3 | ecosystem: Environmental > Terrestrial > Soil > Palsa > Peat permafrost | place: Sweden... | reverse complement strand
TTGCGTTTTCGTGCGCATTGTCGATCGGCGCCGCATTCTATTTTATTACTCACGCCGTCGCTCCCGCATCCAAATGAGAGACACCGCTTATAAGTGGTAACGCATTGTCCCGCCGGACTAGGGCGATGAGGCAATCCTCTGCATCAAAGCATCCCACACAAGGATGCATCCCACGACATTCGCACGGGCGAATTGCAGGAGAACACCATGCTCGTACTAGACCGCAACCTCGGTCAAACCTTGATGATCGGCGACCATATCCGGATCGAAGTGATCCAGGTCAATGGCAAGCAGGTTCGGCTTGGTATTACGGCACCTCAATACATTGGAGTTTTTCGCGAAGAAATCTACAAGCGCATTCTTCGTGAGAGAAGATCTATGCCTTATCATGATAGGCCTTTCTCCATGTCAAGAGCCGCTCCGCCAGAACCGCCGGGCTTGTACGAGGCCACTGGCATCCCCGTGTATCAGCGTATTCGCTACCCGTGGACAAAGCAGGATTAATTGTTTCGCGGTTGATGAAAGCTCATACAGGATATCCTCGAGAAACAGCTTCGTTCCCGCCGCTCGCCGCATGAAAAGCGGGCTGCTTTGATTGATAAGGAAGCTAAACGGCAAACGCGATGATTCGGAGGTGGCTAGCGTCATGGCGAATCGTATTAAAGCGCTACGCGAAGCGCACAATCTGCCGCTTGGGAGCTTAGCCCAGCGCGTAGGGACCAGCGCGCAGCAGATCAGCCATTTGGAAACCGGGAAGCGGCGTCTGACGGTGTACTGGATGACCCGGTTGGGCAACGCGTTGAACTGCCACCCGTGGGAGCTGGTCGGGGATGGACAGCCGGCTGCTATGGATGCGAAGGAAATCCACCTGCTCGGAGCCTTCCGGCGGTTACCGAATCGGCAGCGCCAGCCGGTGCTGGAGCTGATTGAATCCTTGATCGAGCTGGCGCCTGCTGAGCCGAGACGTAAGACTTAGAGAGGGCGGCGCTACGCTGGCATTACGCGATGAGCAGCCGCCGCGGCCGATCAGAGCCGGCACCGGCCAGTCATCACCGTATCGTCGCCTGACGCTTTGCATGGTTCGAGCTATGCTCAATGTCAGCCACGCTAACCGCAGGTATCTGTTCGCCATGCCGACACGTTTAACTTCTGCGCTAATTCTTTTACTGACGCTGACCACAGGATGCTCTATGACGCACGGCGACTCGAACCACCCCGCGAAGAACCCGCATCCGGTTAAGCGGTACGAAGTCACGGCGATGTCCGAAGCGCCAGGACCTTGGGATTCAATCAAGGGCTATATCGGCTACGACATCGAGAAAGCTAAGGACGGCATCGCGAAATGCGTGCCGATGGATTCGTTCCTCGGTGAGCAGAGCCTGACGAGCATTGGAATCGATATTGAAATGACCCGCGTGGACGATCACACGTGGCGAGGTTATTTCTATCGGGATGCCTTGCAGGACGAGGACTACTTCAACCTGGGGGTGTGCCACTGGGATGTCACCAGCGTCGGCGTTAGCGCGGCAGCGAAGGGGGTAAGGTTTGGTTGGGGCGATATGTTGGTATCGCTCCTACATGACGGTCCGGGAACGAGCTATTTCAAGAAGAGCGCGTACGGCGACCCGGCAATGGTGGGTTATCCCGCATTAAATCTTAATAATACTGATACTGAGGTATTCCAGCATCCTTATGCCTATTTCCGGGTCACTATTGCCGTCAAGGAGAATGAGCCATGACCTCCGCCGTGCAGGAGCGAGCCGACGCGGCCAATGACTCGTACGCCAACCGCCCGCAGAGTGATGTTGATAGTCCGAAAGGAGTATTTCTAGACGGCCAAAAGTACCGAGTCTTTGGCTACGCGAACGACCCCATCAGCGGCTTTCACGCCACCGCGTACCAAAGTGTTGATAAGCCGCACAGCATCATCATCGCCTATCGCGGCACCGACCCGGCTTTATTTTCCGGTACCACTCCCGCCGAAAAACGGGACCACGCCCTCACCACCGTGCAGGACATCGCCGTCGATGCCACGATGGTGCGTGACAGTGTCAATCCACAAAAAGGTACGGCCGATGCCTTCACGCAGGCCATGATCGACAAGGCGGCACGGCAGGGCATTCCCAAGGATCATGTGTTCGTGGCCGGCCACTCCCTTGGCGGCACGCTGGCAGAAATCGAGGCGGCGAAGTTCGGCCTGACCGGCTCCACCTACAACGCCTTCGGCGCGGCGGGCCTGACCGATGGCCCGCCGCAGCCGGGCTGCCAGCTCACCAACTACCGCATGGCGGGCGACGTGGTGAGCGCGGCCAACGCGCACGTGGGCGAGGTGGTGTCGCTGGCCAGCAAGGAGGATGTCCAGAGCGCGCGCGATGGCCGTTATCTGGATGCGCCGTCCGGTTCGCCGCCGCCCAACGCGCTGATCGCGATGCGGCTGGACGATCACGGCGGCCAGCAGCACTTCGACAGCAAGAGCGCTGACAACATCCTGGAACCCAGCCGCTTCAGAGAGGCCGCGCAGCGGTATGCGGACAACAAGCCCGCCTTCGACCATTTCAGCGGCGACGTGTCCCGCGAACGCGGAGAACTGTCCCAGGCGTTGAAGCAGATGGAGAACCACTACGGTCAAAACAGCCTGCCACCGGATGTCCAGAGGCAGGTGAACGAGTACCTTGCGCTGCATGCCGACCAGCCCATCCGCCATGCCATCGAGCAGAACGGTACCGTGCAAGGCACCGAACAGCGACTGCAACACGGCGCCGATGCCGCACGCGCGGCCGGCCACTACGTCCAAGCGCAGGATGAGCATGTCGCCTCGGCGGCGCGTAAGGCCGGCGCCTACGCGTTGCCCTTGAGTCCGCTGGCTCCCTTGGTCGGTCTGGCCGCCGGCGAAGCGGCCCATCTGCACGGACAAGCCGCCGATGCAACAGGCCGCTTCGTCGGCGGTCAATTCGAATCGGCCAAAGGTGCTGTTGAACACGGTGCGCACAACGTCGCGCAGGCGGCGCTGGGCACCATCCACAACCCTGGCGTCCAGGCGGGTGCGGCCAATGTCGTGAACCGCATTGTTGACACCTATCACAACGCTCAAGCCACCGCGCAAGCCGCGACGCAGACCTACGAGGCCACCAAGCAGGTCATTTCACAAACCGTCGAAAACACCGAGCGCGCCGCCGCGCAGACGTATGATGCGGCCAAGCAGACGGTGACGCACGGTATCGATCGGGCCGAACACGCCGCTGGCCAAGCTTTCGACACGCTGAGCCATCCGGGGCAACTGTTTCACGGATCGTCGGCGACGCCGCATGTCGGTTCGAACGCCGCCCCACCGCCTGCCGAGACCCAGCGGCCCTATGATCCGCGCCATCCCGACCATCCGCAGCATGCTCAATACGAAAAGACGGCGGCCCTGGTGGCCGGCGCGTATGCCAAGCACGGCATCGCCCAAAGTCCCGAGCAGCTCGAACGCACCACCGCGCACGTCATGTACAACGCGCAGAAGGACAAGCTGGACATCAAGGACGTTCAGCTCAACCGCGATCTTCGAACGCATCAGATCGGTCCCAACAGTTTGCTGATTGCTTTCTCGGGCCATAACAAGGAGGTGACCTCGATGCGTAGCTTCACGGACGTCCCGCAGGCCCAACGGGCGGCGCCCGAGCAGACCTTTCAGCAGCTCGCGCACCTCCAGCAGCAACAGGCCCAGGCGCCGCAGCAACCGACGCCGCCGCAGATCCAGGGTCCGGGCGGTCCGGGCATGGGCGGTCCCGGTGGCCGCTGAGCCGATCGCGGTGAAACCAGGGTCTCCCTGCATCGCCTATATGCTGGCGCATCTGCGGCGCGGCCCCTATTACGCGGGGATCGCGCCGGATCTCTGGACCCTCGAAGCGCGGGTGTCCATGTTGATGTACCAGCGCAGCCAGTCGAGCGGCATGGACCATTACGATCCGGCCTTGCCGGTGTGGCTCGAGACCCACGTCGATGAACAGGCTGCGCGCGAGCGGATCGCGCAGATTCAAGGATGGCCCTTGCGCTGGCAACGGCGTTTGATCGAGTCGGCGAACCCGGACTGGTTGAATGTGTGCGATGTCGCGTTACGCATCCATGAGGATTTTTCGCATGCCGTGCCCGAGACGTTGCCGTGCCCGCCACGCGTCCAGCCACGCCCGCCGCGCGATCCGATCCATCACTAGCGACCGCCGACCGGCCTGTTTATGTCGTCGGACTGCCTTCGAGGAATAGCTTCGCTTCCGCCGCTCGTCGTAACACCAGGCCGTCGAGCCGGGTGAGTCGGCCGGCGATGTGCGCCATGCTGAAGTCCGCGAAGTGCGTCGCCGCCCTAGCGTAGTCGCCGGTGTTGAGCACGATGAACAGGGTCGAGTGTTCGAACGCACTCACACCGATGTTGTAGGCCAGGCTCATCAGCGCCGCGGCTTGGTTAGTCGACAACGGCACCCGTACGGCCGACATGAGCGCCGGCCCAAATTCCTCCCGCAGCCGTCGACGCAGATCGGCCTCGGCCTGGGCCTGCGTCCAGTGGGTCGTGGCACCGATGCCGGCACCGGTCGCGCCGAAGCCGATCGTCCAGCGGCCGACCGCATCGCGATAGGCCACCAGCCGGCAACCTTCGCGCGCCTGGATGAAGCGTTCGGCGAGATTGATCGACTCATCGGTCAGGATCATGACTTCACCTCGTCGCTTGGCGTCGTCGACGTGGCGGGCGGCGCTGATTGCGTCAGTCGCCCGACGATGCCGAGCAGGGCCATCACGACGCTCGCGCTGGCGAGCCAGCTCGCGGGGACGGCCGCGCGCCATTCGGGCGGGAGGGCCAGCCACAGGGAAGGCAGCGCGCCGGTGGCAACGAGCGCGTGCAGGGAGAGCCAGCGCCAGGCCTGGCGCCAGTTAGGTACGACTTGCATAGGAAACCTCGAGGGGGATGGAACAGAGAGAAGGGAAATCGACGCGTCAGCGCTCGAACTGATAGCCGGTGACATCGACGATCAGTCCGCCGCCGTTGGTGGGTGCGGCGGTGTAGCCGTAGTTGAAGGTGCCGGTGGCGGTCAGCGGCATCGGCACGATGACCGTCGCGCCGCCCTTGAACGCGTAGATCGCCTCGCCGACCGCGACGCCGCCATCGTTCGCGTTGCCGAGCCGCACCGAGGTGTCCGAAGTCGCGTTGCAGCTCAACGTCGCGACGCGTGCGGTGATCGGTACCGCGCCCGCCACGCTGACTTCGGTCTTCGCGGTCGACGCGCCGCTGCTCAGCACCCGGAACGGCGCGTTCTGCGCGATCACCTGATAAGCCATGGTGTGGCCGCTGTGCAGGAAGTTGAAAAGCTGTCCGGCCGCATCCGTCAGCACGCTGCCGAGGTAGCGCCGCGAGGTGTCGCCAGGCTTCGCACGCGCGGTGGCGAAGTAGGGCGCATCCGGCGCGGTCGTCACGATCTCGATGTCTGGGACGGCCGCATTGAGCCAGAGGTAGACGTGGTGCCAAGCACTCGCGACCAGCGCGAGCCCGGCCTTAGCGAGGGGCGCATTGACGCGGACCGTGCGGCCAAGGCTCGGGATCATCGCAAGGCCCGTGGTCACGGTTAGCGCGGTGCCGCTGAGCCATTGCAACTGCAGGCCGTCGATCAGAGCGGGCGACAGCAGCGCGCCGACTGCGCTACGGCGGGTCGCACCGGCCTGCACCAGCGCGAGCGACTCCGAGCCGTCGAGGGTGTCGGCGGCGGGTAATTCCGAAATCTTTCTAGCCAACTTAAAACTCCGTGATGAGTGCAACGTTGTCTTCGGTCATCAGCGCATCACCGTCCTCGGTGTGCAGCGCTTCGCCGCGCGTGTAGGCGAACGTGGCGCTGAGCGCCTGTGCGCTGGCCAGCCCATCGCGCTGCGCGGTGATCGCCACCCGCACCAAGCCGTCGCCGCCCACGATCGGTGTCAGCGCGTTGGCGACCACACCGGTCGCGTTGCTGGAAGGGACGCCATCCAGCGTGACCGCGACGGCGTACGTGGTGCCGGGCTCCGGTCCGATATCGCCCTGCGCGGTATCGATCAACTGGTCGGCTTGCAGTAGCCGATCGCGATGCGACCAGTTCAACGCCAGCGCACCTTCGACCAGCGCCGGATAGAACCGGCCCTGGATGAGCAGGCGACCGGGCGCGTAGGGCCGGGCGAAACGCTGCTCGAGCACCACGTTCGCAACCGGCGCGAGCGCGGGATCGAGGATGCCTTGGCCGGTGCGGGTCAGAAGTTGCGCCTGGATCGCCTCGCCCGCGACGTACTCGGTCGCATCCGCCGCCGTAAAACCATCGCTGCACCACACCCGCGCACCGATCGCGTGCGCGGCCGGCACGCTGTCAACGCAGCCGCGCGCCAGCGTCAGGGTGTTCTGGATCGTATCGATCGCCACGAGCCGGCAGATCTCTGCGTCGATCACCACCTCGCTGCCGACCACGGCCTGGTCGAGATCGGTCGCGCCGGTCAGCGTCACCACGGTCGGTCCGGCCTCGGCGATCATCGCGGTGGCCAACAGGCCGCTCGGCGCGAAGTCGCCGCTGCCCACGTCGACCCACGCGCCGCCCGCCGCGTGGGTCTGCAGGCGGTAGTTATAGGCCACCCCGGAGGGACGCGCGCCCAGCGCGCCCACGCAGCCCGCCGTCGCGTGGACCTGGGCGAGGTCGGCCGGCCGGAGGCTCGCCGCGAGGTCGCGGTAGCTGGCCTCGAGCAGTCGCTGCGCCGGCACGGGTTTCGGGGCGAGGTCGGGCGGTGTCCACAGCGGCGGCTGCACCACCACGTAACTCTGGGTCGGCAGGCTGTAGACGTCCTGTGCACAGGTCAACGTGATGGTGCGATCGGTCGCGGTGCCGCGCTCGATCTCGAGGATGCGCACCGGCATGCGATCGATGTTTAACCGCTTCCAACTGAACGCGCGCACATCGCCCTTGCGCACATCGACGCTGCCAAACACCTTGAGTTTCAGTCGCGCCGGTCCGCTACTCGCGGCCTTGAGATCACGCAGCGCGATGCGCGTGGCAAGGCTGGCATTCCACAAACCGGGGTAGTTCGTGGACTGGCCGATCACCCGGCCCTGCGCGCGGATATTCGCGCCGTTCTGGACGGTGACGTTGGCATCCTTGTTCGTCGCGCAATCGCGATACGTGACGGTGATCTGGTTGACCGCCCCGTGGATGGTGCCGGGTTCGTAGCTGGTCAGCTCGACCGTGTTGGATTCATCGAGCAGCGGCAGCGTCGTGACATCGTAATCGCCGCGGTAGAGTTTGAGATATTGCTTGCCGGTGGTTGGGTCGTCCACGAAATCGCCGCCGACATGATCCGTGATGATCTGGATGAAGTTGCCGAGCACGTCGCTGCGCGACCATTTGAGGCACAGACCGAGCCCTTCGTCGTGCAGGGTCTGCGCCGCCTGCTTCATGCGGACGAGATCGAGCGCGGAGGCATCCTTGCCGAGGCCGGTCACCGGATCGGTGATCGCGCGGTAGATGAAATGCGCGCCGTTCATGCCCATGTCCACTCGGCACAGGTCGGGCTCCCACACGGCGGTGCGCCAGCCTTTCACCCAGCGCTGGACCTGGAAACTCCACGCTTTGATATACGGATTCATCGCGCCGACCAGACCGCGATAGACCAGCGTCACCAGTCCCCGAAAGGCCGGCATCGGCGTGCCGAGCTGTTGCTGCAAATAGGCGTTCGGTCGCTGGGTCGCTTCGCCCATGCAGATATCGAGCGTCCCTTGCAGACCGCCCTCGCTGTGATCGCCGCCGAAGAGGTTGGGCGCATCGATGCGGATGGTGGTGCTTGCGGTGACGTTGCCGGTCCAGGCCACGAGATCGCCGGCACGGATCTGCGGCAGGCAATCGATCTCGCCGTAGCTCAAGCCCATCTGCAGGCCCATGTGATACCGGTAGCCGATGGTGACCGCGCTGCTGCTCTTACCCATCCGCTTCCTCCGCGCGCGCGATGGCCACCACGCGCAGCGCGAAGGCGTCGCCGGTCGCTTCCAGCGATTCGGCAGAGAGGCCCTCGGTCATTAACGCCGACCCATCGAAACCATGCCGCGCGCACCAGTCCCGCGCGCCACGCGCGCAGAGTTTCGCCGCGCGCACATGCGGCATCCTCACGCGCACGTCGCTCACTTGCCGCCCTTCTGCTTGATCGGCGTCGTGGAAAGATCGCCGTACCACAGCACATTGGGATCATCGATCCAGCATGTCCCGCCGATGTCGACCACCTCGCGGCCGTCCTCTGCCGTCGGCACGTCGAAGTCGGACAGCAGCGGCGCGGGCGTGCTCTTGGGTCGCTGGATCGAGGCGTAGGCCACGATCAAACTCACGACCAGGACGATGAGGTAAATCCATGTCATCGGGTCCATGGCGATTCCTTATTTCACGAGCTGGCGGACGCGCGTCTGGTTGCGCGAGAGAATGTTCATCACCAGCACTTCGCCGGCCGGCGTGGCCATCTGCTCGAGCACGACCTGCGGATCGAGCTGGTTGACCACGCGTAGCGACACGGTCGGTCGGCTGGCGGTGTTGTTGCGCGGCGCGGCGGGACTGACGCGCGGCTCGGGTGTTGGCGTGAAACCCTCGGTGCTCGCCATGGGCGCACCGCCGGGATCGACGTAGCCGCCCGCCGCGTAGCCGGGGAGGTGCCAGTCGGCGAGCGCGGCCATCCCGCGCCGATTGAAGTCATCGAGGAACGAACGCGCGCCCGGTTCCGCGACGACGGCCGCACGCGTCACATGCTCGCGGCCGTGCACAATGCCGGCCGGCTCGCCCACACCGACGTCGCCGGTGTAGCCGCCGGTGCTGAAACTCGCGGTGACGGAACGGATCGAGCCGAGCAGGCTGATCCCTTCGGCGACGGCCTGCGCGATGAGCGGAATGTTCGCCGGAAAACCCTTCGCCGACGCCTGCGAAATGTCGAGGTACATGTTGACCGTCGCCTGCGCGATGGCGGCGGCTTTGCTGAGCGCGAACGCGGCCCGGTACGCCTCGCTCTGCTCGCCAAAACCATTCTTCACGGCCTCGGCGGCGCTGGAGAACATGCCGGTCAGGCCGAGCAGGGTGACCTTGGTGCGGTCCTGCTCGATCTGCTGCAGCTTGGCGTTGTGTTCCTGATAGAGCGCGTTTTCCTTCGCGATAAACGAGGCATCCGAGCGTAGCTTTTCGTCGTGCTGCTGATTGAGCAGATCAAGGTCGGCGCGGTAGGCTGCCTCGAGCTGCTTCTGCTGCTCGGCCAGCTTGTCGAGTTCGCCGAAGGGACCGCCGACCGTCGCATCGACGCCCTTGGTGTCGGGTAGTTTCTTGAAGTTCTGGTTGAGCGCATCCTCGAGCGTCGACTGGTATTCGTCCGGCGTGATCGTGCCCTTGGCGAGTTCCTTGCTGAGCTGCGCGATCTGCTCGCGCACCTTGCCGAGCGAGATGCCGTTGACGTCTTTCAGGCTGTCGCGGAGTTTCTCGAAGGCTTCGCGGTCGGTTTGGGCGAGCTTCGCCAGCGACGCATCCCGCGCGCTGCCGTAGAGCTTGACCAGCGCATCGCGCTCCGCGCCGATGGCGATCACATCCGCGCCTTTCGCGGTTTTGGCTTTCGCGGCGAGGTCGTTGGCCTTGGTGACTTCGTCGTTGTATTTGGCCCAAATCTTCGCGACCGGATCGAGCGCGCCCTGCTCGTCACCGAGGGCCTTGATCAGGTCCTCCTGAGCCGTCGCGGCGGCCTTTTCCTGCCCGGCGGTGCTGCGTGCCTTCGGATCGTATTTCTTGTCGAGGTCGCTTTTGAGCTTGTCGTACAGACCGCCGGCGAAGCTGACCTTCCCATCGTCGCCGACGATGCGGATGACATTGCGTAGCTTGGGATTGTCGCCATCGCCGCCGCCGTACAGATCTTCAAAATCCTTATTCAGTTCCTTCAGTTTTTGTCCCTTGGCGGCGACCTTGTCGATGCCCGCGCTGAGCTTGTCGAGATCGGCATCGGCCTTGACCGCCGCGGTGGCCAGCCCTTCGGCGAACCCTTGCGTGTCGGCCTTCTGTTGCGATTGCTGGACCTGCGCTTTAAGTCGATCAAGCTCGGCCTGGTTGTCCGCATCGAAGTTCCGACCCAGCAGGCCCTGCATAATCGCGCCGAAGCCGCCTTCCTGCGTCGTCTGCTTGCGACCTTCGAGATCGGCGATGCGCGTTTCATCGCCGGCCGTGCCGAGCGTGATCGAGGCGGTCGTCTTGACTGCTTCCCAGGCGTTGGACGCGGATCGCTTGACGCTGTCCCACGCCTTCGCCAAACCGTAGGTGTGCTCGGTCTCCTCGGCGATGCGTGCGGTCGCCGCGTCGTGGAAGGCATCCGCAGCGACCTCGATCGCTTCCTGCGTTTTGCCTTCTTCTTCCAGCGCCACGATCTGGTCGTAGATCGCGGTGGTGAGGAAGTGATATTGATCGTTGGCCTTCAGCGCACTCGCCGCGGTGCCATCGAACATCTGCAGCGCCGACTTGCTCGCCTGCTCCGTGTTCTGACCGGTCAGCGCGGCCATGTCGACCGCCGCTTGCCCCACGGATTCCAGGGCGGTGCCGCTGAGCTTGCCGGTCGCGACCAGGGTCGTCAGGATCGTCCGCGTGTCACCGATGGAGCTGTGCGCCGAGGTCAGGCCCGAAGCCATCTGCTCGATCTGTCCGGTCGTGACCCCGGCAAAGTTGCCGGTCAACTCGATGGCCTTGTTGACCTTGGATTCCTCCTCCGCGACCTGAATCGCCGCGAGAGCAAAGCCGCCGAGCGAGCCGGTCACGGCGGCGATGGCTACCGCCAGCGGATTGAACAGGATCGACAGCAAGCCGGTCTGCGAGGCCAGCGTCGCGGCGCTCTGTTCGAGCCGGCCGAAGTTACCGGTCGCCACATCCTTGATCATTCGGCCGAGTTCCAGCCGCGCCGCCGAGGTGTTGAGATTCAGGCCGTGCATGGCCTCGGCCGCGCCGGTCAGCGAGGCACGGCTCGCATCGATCGCGGTCTTCAGGGCCTTGTAATCGTCGGTGCCGATCGCGCCGGCTTTCAGCAGCGACTGCAGCGTGCGCTCCTGCGCGTCGAGCTTGTTGAGTGCGGCGACGGTCGGATCGATCTGCCCGGCGAGCTTGGCCAGCGCCTCGCGCTGGGCATCGACGGCGGCGACGCGCGCGGCCTGGGCGGCCGTGTCGGCGGCAACCGGAAGGGATGAGGCCACGGCACCGGCCGTCGCCGAGGGTGCACGGCGGCTCACCGCTGCCTGCCGGTCGGCTTGCTCGATCGCGGCGTTCGTGGCCTGCGCCGCGCGCTCGGTCGCTGAGCGCGCTGACTCCTGTACCTCGGCCTGTTTACCGGTCGCCGCCACCAGCGCCGAAATCCGTGCGGCGGCGGCCTCGCTGCTTTCGCCGAGCGCATCGGTGTTCGCCTTCGCGCCGCCGATGCTGGCACCCATTCGGTCCATGCCCGCGATGGCGGCGACTAAATCCGCGCGCACGCGCAACAGCAGTTCGTAGTCCTGCACGTTGGTCATGGGTGGCTCGCTGATGTCATGAGTAAATCGGATCGCCGCCGAAGGGGTTCTTGGTCGGTATCCACGGCTGGCCGCCGTAGTTGTCCGCGTTCTTGAATTTGCGGTCGCAGGTGGCGAGCGTGTGGTCGCAGCCGGGATAAGCGGCGAGTTGCAGGCCGACCGTCATGCGCGCGGGCGTGAGCAGCGTCAGCGTGTCTTTGACGTGATCCAGCACGAAGCGGCGCTCGGTGACTGGGCCGTCCGTCCACTCGAGATCGCCGCCCGCGAAATAGCCGTCCGGATGCGCGGCGAACGCCGCCGATTGACAGGTCGCGCCGGCGACGCCCGTGATCGTCGCGTCGACGCGCAGTGCCGTGCGGCTCGCGTTGCACTGACCGAGCCCGGCGGAATACACCACCAGCGGACAATTCTTCTGCCAGCAGCGCAGGAGCCCCTGGGCGCGCAGGCTGGCCATGGGCGGCAGGCCGTGAATGATGGCCTGCGCCGTGGCGAACTCGACGCTGCCGATCTCTCCGATCCACTGCACCTCGACGACGGCAGAGCCCTTGCGTCGGCGCGACAACGTGATGCCGATGGGATCGAGTGGTGCGACCGGCCTGAAAAGCTCCAGCAACGGCAGCGCGAGTGGTACGGTGATGTCCAGGGTATTGCGGGTGAGGTCGGCACTCTCGCTCACGGCGCCGCGTTTAAGCGCATAGGCGAGATACGTCTGCCCAGCGACGATCAGCGGACGATCGTCGCTGGTGTACCGGTAGACGGTCGGACCGCGCACGAAATCGTACAGCTCGCTGTCGCGAGCAAAGAAGCTCATCGTGATTCGTCCTACGGTTCTTCTTGAGGCACGCCGGCAAAGCGCAAGCTGCCCGTGGCTACGCCCTCGCTATCGGTGAGGTGCTGGATTTCGATGGCGTCGGCGGCGAGCGTGACTAACGTCAACCAGCTCACGAGGCGAAGGTCCTCCAGCGCCACATCGCGGCCGAGGGGCGTGTCGATCACGAATTGCTCGCTGGCCGCATCGATCTCGGCGACCGCGGTGATGCGGCGGTAGAACACGCTGCCGTCCCAGAGCGCGATGCGCAGATGCCGGCGGCCCGGTTGCAGCGCGCCGAAGCGGGTGATGCCGGACCAAGCCACCGACAGTGTGGTGACGTGCGTGGAGATCGGGCCGAGCACGACGACATCGTCCATCCCGCTCGCCAGCCAGAGCGCCTGCGCCTGGCCGGCGAGCCAGTACAGCAAGCTGCGATGCGCCGCGCGTTCGGCGCGACCGACCTGCAGCACATCGAACGGCAACGCGACAAAAGACAGACCACTCGCATCATCGATGACCGGCAGGCCGCTATCGTTGTCCAGGGTCGTGATCACACGTCCATAGCTCGCGTCGCGATTCGCCGGTTCGTCGCGCGGCATGTCGAGCACCGGAAACCCGAGGTACATCGTGACCGGTGCCAGCGCGGGCCAATCGCACGGCTCAGCGGCCAGAAACCGGATTTGACTCTGGACCAGCCGATCGCTGGCGCGCGCGAGCGCCGGGAAGTCGGTCAGCGTCGCCGTGCGGCAGGGATAGAGCCGTGAGCCGGCGACCCACGTGTTCGCGGTAGGGTGCGCGAGCGTGATCGCGTTGCTGGCGACGGCCGCCACTTCGATCAACTCGAAGCGCGTGGCGCTGGCCCACAGCATCGCCAGCCCGCCGAGCACGAAATCGAGTCCATCCGTCGCCAGCGCGATGGTGTCCGAGCCCGCGCCGAGGTCAGCGGTCAGGAACGTCACATCCGGCCACACCGGCACGGCCCACACTCGCGCGCTGGCATCGAACAGCGCCAGCTCAAGCACGCGTCGATCGCTGCCTTCCGCGATCACACTGAATTCCCACTGCCGGCGCGGCGCTTCGCGACACGGCTGGCGCTGCACGGTGCCATCGATCGCGCGCTCGACGTCGGTCAACCAGGTCAACGTTTCGGTGATGCCGTTCGACCAGTCCGGCGGAATCATCCACGCGGTGATGCGATTACCGCTGAGCCTTAACGTGACGTCGTCGTCGCTGCTCGCGAAGTGCCAGCGTAGCGTCGCATCGACCACGGCCGCACCCGAGGCCGACAGTGCAAGCTGCCAAAGCTGTTCCTGCAGCGGCGCGAACGCTAACGGCAATGCCGCCGGGCCGGTGACGGTGATGCCATCGGCGTTGATGGCCTCGACGGCTTGCAGCGTGAGCGGGCGGTCGGGATACGCGTTCCACACGCGCACGGTGCGCGTCTGTGCCGTGACCAGATTGCCGAGCGCGATCACGGCCGGATCGATGTGCACGCGATAATAGAAATCGCGCAAGTAGCTGCGGATGAGCTGCCCCGCCCGCACGCGGCCATACGCGGCGATTGGCACGATCGCGTGGCGCGTGCCGTGGGCCGTCGCGCGAGCGACGGCGGCATGCGGCGGCCAAGCATCCAGGGTGAGGCCATGCAGCGCGTCGCAAAGCTGCGGGATCTGCGTGCCGCCCCGCGCAGAACGGATCACGGTGCCGATCAGCAGCGTCATGCGTCACGGCCCGGTGTAGCGCACGGCCCACCCGAACGTGCCGGTATCCGTGCCGTTGTAGTTCGCGCCGTCGCGTCCGGAGGCATTCTTCCGATACCAGGGATAGGTCTTCCAGCGATCCGGGCCGAGCGTCAGGAGCTGGCCCGCGCCGAGGTTGTCGTTGCGCAGATAACGCGCATGGGCGAGGTCGCCGATCATCGAGACCTTGTTCGCCGGCCGCGTGATGAACGGCTGGATCGGGATCAAGACCGTCTCGCCGTTCCACGTATTGGGCTGGCGCGACAGGCTCGGCACGGTGGGGTAGAGCGCATCGGCCACGGCCGCGCCGTAGTTGTAGCCCTGGCCCCATGCCCAGCCGCCGCCATCGAGGCCGTGATGAAACGTGCTTGAGCGCCCGTCATAGGCATTGGTGTTCCAGAACAACGCCGGCGCAATCGAGTTGGGATAGTTGGCCCCGTTCGTGGGCTGCATAGTGATCGCGTAGTAGTACGGAGCGATTTGACCGAGCGAAGCGCCGTACCAGTTGCCGGTGCCGGGCAGGCCGGGGACCGGACTGCACCCAAACGCGAACCATTGGTACCGATCGACCGCATAGTTGACCACCAGGTACACCTCGTCCGGTGCGCTCAGAACATGCACTTCGTAGGTGAGCGGAAAGCCGAACGGTTCGGTGCTCCAGATCGGACCCATGCCGGCCGTCATCGGACCGGGCGCGACCAATGCGCCCGCGCCATCAAGGCCGTTGCCGCCGATCAGGGAGAGGTAGTTGCCGGCGATGCCGGGCTGCACGAAGCAAGCCCCCTTCGAAAGCACGGCGCCGGTTAGCGTCCAGCCGTTTGCCGTGCACGCCTGCTGCAACGCGAGCAGGAGATCGTTGAGGTTGCCGGCACTGCCGGTGACGTAGGCCATCAGTTGAGCCGCATCGTCAGGTAATCGGTGAAGCCATTACGGCCCACATCCTGCAGCACCACATGCGGTATGCCACCCGCCGCGACGATCGCGGCCGCGCGCTGGGCGGCGGTCGACGCGGGATCATCGACCACGGGCGTGCCGCCGTCCTGAATCATGGTCTCGACCGTGTTGTTGAAACCGCTGACATACGCGATGCCATCCAGTTCGCCCAACTCGCCGAGCCCGTTCATCGTCATCCGCAGGGGCAGCAGTGGGTAATGATCGGCCGTGTCCCGGAGCTGCCAGCCGCCGGCGATCGAGCCGTTGATCCAGGGCCATACATCCGGATTGCGCCAGCTTCCATCGACGAAGCGCAAGCCGAGATTCGTGCGGGTGCCTTTCGCGTACACGCTGTGCGTGGTTTCGCTGAAACGCGTCGGCGTGATCCCGGTGAGCATGCCGCCCACCGCGAGCGGGTAGGGAAATTGACCCGGCGTGGCATACGGCAGGCAAAGGCCCGCATAGGCGCACTCATACACGGGCGTGCCGACCTTGAGGCCAAACGCGATGCGCTGAGCATTGATCGTCAACCAGTAATCCACACGCTGGTTGTGGGCCGGCACGCCGGATTCGAAATACCCCGGCTGGGCCTCGAAGCTGTTCTCGGGGACATAGCCGGTAAAGCCCGCGACGCTGAGGTTGTAGTAATCCGAGCTGGGGTCTTGGTAAGCGCGCAGTCCGATGAAAATCTGCGCCGTCCCCGAGAGCCCGACGCCGCGCAGGATCAACTCGCGTTTCTGCGCGGGATCGGTCGGCGTGAGGTAGCGCAGCGTCGTCCAGCCGTTCGCTTGCGCCAGCGTCTGGATCACGCGAAGAAGTTGCCAGTGCGCGATCCCTTCGCTACCGGTGCGATCGACAAAGCCGAGGTCATAAGCCATGAAAGAGAGATCAGTCGGAGAGTTGCTGGAAAAGGTCGAGGGCGGCGCGTCCACGCGCCTGGACCGCCGACAGATCGGCCAACCGTGCGCGCCGCGCGCGGCGGTCCTGCCGCTGGGCGACCTGGAAATACAGGAGCAGTTGTCGGCGGGTGTAGCGGCCTAGGTGTCGCGCGTCGTGCCCATGGGCGACGAGGGTGCCGAGGACGTCAGCCCAGCGACTTCCCGGAGCTTGCGCAGCCGCACGCTTTGCAAGACGCGACGCAGAAAAAAATCGGTGTTGACGTCCCACCACAACGCCATCAGCACTTCACCCTCGGCCGCCTTCAAACCAGACACCCAATCGAGCGGCTGGTCGCAGGCGATCGCGATCAGCTCGCGTACCTCGGCATGGCATGCACCGAACGCCTCGCGTAGCGAATCGAGATCGTGGAAATCGCGACGCAGGGCGACCGCCGCAATGGCATCGGTGAGCTTGGCAATCAGCCCGGCGTGCTGCAACGACTCGGCAAAGCCGTATTCGCGCATGGTGATATCGACGCCGGCGACAGTGACATGGCGCTCGGGGAACAGGATGGCCAGATCGTTCGCGTCCGTCATGCCGCGCGCACCATCACGATGGAGCCGAACTGACCGAGCGGTCCGTTGGCCGGTTTCGACAGATCGGCGAGCAGGCCGGCGCTGACCTGCATGCCCGCGACATCGGTGCCGGTCGTGATCAGCGCCAGTTCCTGCAACGGGTCGGTGGCGACCTTGAAAAGCGTCACGACCACCGGCGCATTGCCTTCGGCGAGGTTGATGCCTTCGTAGCGCAGCGCGATCACCGGCTGCGCGCGAGTGAAGAGGCCCACGGCCTGCGTGGCGGCATACGCATACGCGCGGGCGAACGGCTGCACATAGCCCGTGACGTTGAGCATGGTGATGCGGCCGAAATCGGCATCGACGGTGTAGTCGACATCCGGCACCAATGTCTTGGGCGTGCCGGCGGTGGCATCGGTGATCACCAGATTGGTGATGGCCAGATGATTGAGATAGAGGTCGTCGTTGACCGCGACGGCCGGTGGAAACGCTTCGCCCGTCACGGTGCCTTGTACGACGGTGCTGACCGTGCCGTACAGCGCCAGCGCGAGATTGTCTGGACTCAATTGATGCAGCGTCAGATCGAGCGTGCAGGTCTTGCCGACCGGAAAACTGTCGGTCAGCGCGCGCTGGCCGCTCCAGCTCTCTTTATGCTCCACCTTCTCGACGGTCAGCTTCAGGCTGAAGGCGCTGACGTCGCCGAGCCACGTCCAGGGGCCGAGCGTGCCGCCCGCGAGCCGCTGGGCGATCAGCAGGCGGCCTTGCCCGTAATAGTGCGGATCAGTTTGCAGCATGGTCATCGTTCTCGTGCGAATCGGTGAGGGAAGGGCGCGACGGCGGCTCGTCCGGTGGGTGGTCCTCGATGACGCCCTGGCGGCGTAGCCACGCGTGATCGGACTCGCCGACATTGAGCGTGTCGCCCGCCGAGTAGTCGCAGCCGGCATGGGTGTGTCGTTGGAGCAAGGTGACAAGGGGCATGGATTTCCTTCGAGTGAGGCGCAGGGATGCATCGACGCGGCGAGTGCATCGTTAAAAAAACGGAGTCAGGCGGGCCGACGAGGCTTGCTACCATTCGCGGCTCCGCAGCCACGGACGGGGCGGCATCGGCGAATCGACGCCGGTCAGCGACAGAGGTATTCCCCCTGTTACCGGTCGCTGGGAGTTTTCCTCACGGAGCACCACTGCCCAGCAGACGAAGCTGTTCGCTTGCGAGCACGCGCAAGGCGAACTCAACGAGACGTTCTGGACGCCGGCCATGCTTGAGCATCTGGCCCAGGCTTGGGCCGTAGACGCCCTGGATCGGCAGGCGCGGCTTGCCCTTGCGCACAAACACCAGCCGATTACCGCTGCGACCGACCGCGATAAAACTCTCGGGATGCGGCGAACGGTCGCCACCGCGCTTGATCGCAAAGCGTGCGCCCCCCGACCAGCGCGGCGACCACGTCGCGCCGAAGGCCATGGCGTTGACACCACGCGCGCTGCCGATCAGCACGAGGCCATCGGCGGTGACGCGGGTGCTCAGGCCCTGCGCGATACGCGTCGGCGCGAGGTTGTATTCCGCGCCGATGTCGCGTTTGGCTTCGGGCGGCAAGCGGCGGCGCAAGGTGCCGAGGGCACGCTGCTGGGCGAGCAGGATGCGTTGCGGCGTCGCCGCCACGCCACGCATCGCGTCGAGCGCGCCGGTCAGTTCGGCGGCATAGCTAATAACCTTCTGACGGACAGTCATCGCAGGTACCGGCCCACCACGCGGGCCTGCATGGCGACCACGGCGGCGCCTTCCGGTCGATCGAGGATCGCGATGTCGGCGAGCACCATCGGCGTGGTCTGACGCGGTGCACGCGGTGCCTTGGCAAACTGCTCGATACAGCACTCGACGTCCTCGATAACGCGGTGGATCTGCGCCTGAGCATCGTCCAGCGCCGTACCGATCGCGGCTTCGATCAGGATCGTGAAATCCCGCACCGGCTTCGTCGGCCGTTCGTGATCGAGGCCGGTACCGACGATGCTCTCGCTGTAGAGCATCAGGCCGAGCGCTTCGTCGCTTGGCCGCTGGTGGTCGGTGGTCCAGACGTTCAAACCGACATCGGTGAGATAGCCGTTGGCGATGGTGATGGTGGCGAGCTGCGTGGCGAGCGCCTTGATCACCGCCCAGCTTTTCGACTCAGGCATGCAGGATGACCTCGACGGCGTAGCCATCGTCGGAGGCGATTGACTCGATCGGATGCGTCGCACCGCGCACGGTGACCAAGTCGCCGCGCCGTGGCTGCCAGCGGTCGCGCGGCAGGCTGACGGCGGTGCGCGCGCCGACCACGCGGCCGAACTCGCCGACGTTGGTCACCCCGTGGCGGACGATGGCCAATAGGGTGACCGGCGAATCGTTGCCGCGCTGAAGGGTGACGGACTCCCCCAAAGTGGCGAATAGGGCCGCATGGAGATCGACGAAAGGATTAACCATTGCCATGGTGTTTATGCACCGTTACGATGGTGCAACGCTTATGGATCACGGAAGAGAGCCTTTATGGATACCCAGCGATTCACCGAAGAGCAGATCATTGGCTTGTTGAAAGAAGTCGAAGCCGGAGCCTCGGTCAGCGATGCCTGTCGCCGGCACAGCGTTCCCCATTTCCTGTACTACAAGTGGCGTGCGCAATACGGCGGCATGGAGGCCGACGAACTGCGCCGGTTGCGCGAGGTGCAAGCGGACAATGTGCAGTTGACGAAGCTGCTGGGCGAGGCGCATTTGACAATCGACGTGCTGCTCAACCGCATCGTGCAGCTTCAAAGACGACTGGGCACAAACGATCCACCTACTCCACGTGAAACACTTAAATCGTGAGCTTCACGAGGAGCGCGGGGCGATGGCACATCGGCAGCGGATTGCTCTGCGTATGCACATCGGTGCCGCGATCAAATTGACGCGGTGCCTGCTTGGCGTAGATGAGCTGCCCCGCCGTATTGACCGTCTCGTTGAAGTCGGCCGGCGCGACGTAGGTCGCGAACGTCGAGAGCGTGCCTTCGGGAAAGCTGTGTCCTTCGCCCGCCTCGATGAAGCGGCGCACGTGACCTTCGCCATCGTCGGCCTTGCCGCGATACTCTTCAAACGTAATGCCGGCGAAGGTGAAGCCCGAGCGCAGGTCTGAGCGCAGCACCGCGCCGTCCTGATAGCGCTCCCACGCATGCTCGACATCCGGATGGCCGGTCAGCGCGTCGAAGAACTCCTCGGAGACCAAGACACGGATGCCGGTCATGCGCTCGCCGCGCAGGTTGTCCTCGACGTAGCGCTTGAGATCGAGGCACTTCTTCTTGACGTCCGTGGTCGCGACGTCCAGGCCGAAGCTGAAGGTTTTGGGCGCGATGTCGAAGATCTCGAAGAGATCGGCCAGTTCCGAGCCGTCCGCATCCAAAATGATGCCCTTGAGCGCCCCCATGCGCAGGTGTTCGAGCGTGATCGCATGCTTGTCGCGCATGGCCTGCAGATGATCGGTCATGACATCGGCGAGGGTCTCGACCTCGGTTTCCGAGCCGAACGCGCGCACGCCGATCACCTCCTGGGGCAGCACGACATCGTCATGCGGGATGTGCGGCACCGTCATCGAGCGCAGCTTGCGCTTGCCGCGCACGCCGACCGTACCGGGCGCACCGACCGGGCGCGTCGGCAACAGCACCAATACGCCGTTCTTCTCTTCGACGGCGACTTCGCGAAAGCGCACCGGCTTGATCGGCATCAGGTCCAGCTCATCGAGCCGGCCGTACTGGTTCGGCAGGATGTTGATGGCGGCGGTCATCGCGGTGACGTTGAACGCGGGATTGTCGAACGGGTTGTTCATCGTCATGGGATTAGCGTCCTTCGCGCACGAGAATGCCGTGCGCCTTGAGTTGAGCGATGGCAGCGGCCTGCTGCGCCGGAGTGATCGCGGCCGGCCATACCAGGGCGTGATCGGACACCGCGGCTTCGCGGGCGAGCAGCAGACCGTTCGGGCTGGCGGTGGCCAGCGTGGTGATGGCAGCGAGCACGATGCCGATCGCCTGCTCGCTGCCATCGGCAGCGGCGGGATTGAGCGCGACGATCTGGCCGGACGCGGTCAGTGCGCCGACGACCTGGCCAAGCACCAGCGTCTGGTTGGGCGCGACGGTCACCTGGTCGCGGGAGTACAGGTTCGGCGCTTCGAATTTCAAGAGATCGCCGAGGTTCATGCCTTCGACAAAGATCATCGGGCACCTCCCTTGGTCACTCGTGCCTGCGCGGCCCGTACCAGCGGGTTGTCCTCGAGCTTGGCGCTGGCGCTCGTCGCGCCCGGCACCAAGTGACTGGTGATCTCCGGCCCCTGCGCACGCAGGCTAAGCAGCTCGTTGCGGACGGCCTCCAGGGCGAGGCCGCGTTCGAGGAACGACACGGTCAAGTCGGGACGGCCGGCGAGGGCGCAGGTTTGCGCAATCGCGATGGCATCGAGCACGGGCGGCGCGGCCGTCGATTCGGTGGGGTTGGACATCGTGGTGTTCTCCGGGGGATGGACAAGCGCCGGCTGCGAGGCCGGGGGGGTTGATAAATCGGCGAGTGCGTCGGCGAGGGTGCCGACGCGATCCGCGAGGCCGGCGGTGACCGCGTCGGCACCGAAGTACAGGCCGGCCTCCGTGGCGCGCACGGCCTCGACCGACAGGCCGCGCGCCTCGGCGACCGTGGTGACAAACAAGGTGTAGAGACGATCCACTTCGGCCTGCACGCTGGCGCGGGCCGCGTCGGTCAGCGGCGCATGTGGTGAGCCGTCGTTCTTGTGCGCGCCCGCCGTGATCGCGGTGTACGTGAGTCCCTCGGCGGCATCCTGCGCCGACTGGTCGACGTGCAGCGCGATCACGCCAATGGAGCCGACACCGGCCGTGCGCGCCAGATAGACCGTGTCGGCGGCGCTGGCCAGCGCGTACGCTGCCGAGTACGCGGCCTCGTTGGAAACCGCGACGATGGGCTTCGTGCCGCGTGCCGCGCGAATGCGGTCGGCGAGATCGAAGATGCCGGCGACCTCGCCGCCGCCCGAGTCGACGTCCAACACGATCGCGGTCACGGACGGATCGGCCAGCGCTGTATCGAACGCCTGCCCAATCATCTCGACACTGGTCAGGCCGGACAGGGCCTCCAGGCCGGAGGTGCGTTTCACCAAGGTGCCGTGGATCGGCAGCACCGCAATGCTGTCCGCGCTGGATGCGACACCGCGCGGCGGTGGTATCGCGGGCGGCGCTTGGCCGCGCAAGTCGAAACGCGGCGCGAGCACGGCGAGGATCGCGTCCAATTTGGCACGATGAATCAGCAGCGGCGTGTTGAACACGCGCGCCGCGAGATGCGGATAAGCCATTTAAAAGCCTTGAGGCGAAGCGACGGTGCGGGCTGCGCCGTTGCCGGCGGTCTGACGTGGATCGCTGTCGAGGATCAAACCGAGGTCATCGGCGCGGGCGTTGTCGGCGGCGATTTCGCGATCCATGGTTTCGACGTCATAGCCGAAACTGGAGACCGCCTCGGCGCGCGAGATCAAGCCGCTGCGGATCGCGAGCTTGATCGCGGTGAATTCTTTTTCCGGGTCGACCCAGCTCCAGCCCTGTGGGACCCATTTGCACGCACGGAAGGCACGTGACGATTTGCGATAGCCCGGCAGCTCGAGCGCGCCCGACATGACGGCGGCATCCATCCAGGCCGTCCAGATCGGCCGACAGAGCTGGAAGGCCAGCACCGCGTGCTGCACCATTTCGCACCGGCGGCGAAACTCGAGCAGACCGGCGCGGATGGACGAGTAGTTGACCCCAGTCAGGTCGCCGGTGAGCTGCTCATACGTCACACCGATCGCTGCCGCAATGGCGCGAAACTGCGTGCGCAAGAATGAATCGTAGGTGGAACCCACATCGGCGGGCTCCGAGAACTTGATGTCCTCGCCCGGCTCCAGCATCTGCATCGTGCCGGGCTCTAGGCCGCCGAGCGCGACACCCGGTTCCGTGGTGACCTCGCCGGGCAGTGGATCGTCGGGACTGCTCCGCGTCACGAAGCCGGCGAACATCGCCGCCGTTTTCTTGCGCACCAGTTCCGCGTCGTCGTATTGATCCAGCTCGTTGAGCTTGACCAGGGCTCGCGCCAGCCACGGCTCGCCGCGAATCTGCCCCGGCCGCAGTGGCCGGAACACATGCAGGACCTGCGCCGCCGGAATACGCACGGTGTCCAGCCCGCCCTGCCGGCTCATCGGCGCGAACACGCCATCTTCCGGGTGCGAGGGATAGAGGTGATAGGCGACGCGCCTTCCTAAACCGTCGAACTCGATGCCGGCACGGATGACGTTGCCGTTCGGCGCTTCCCGGTTGAGCGAGATCGGTAGGTGCTCGGGTTCGAGCAACTGGATCTGTAGCGGCACGGACAAGCCATCCTTCGCTTCGCGTGGACGAAGCCGCGCCAGGCACTCGCCGCCTTCCAACAGCGCGCGGCACGCCAGCGCCTGCAGGCCGTAGAAATCAGTCAACCCCGCCGCATCGGCCTCATCGGTCCAGTCGCGCCACAGCGCGTGCACCTTGGCTCGGGTGGCTTCGTCCGCGATCTGCGACTGCGGCTTGATACCGGTGCCGACCGCGTTGGCCACGTACGCTTCAATCGCGGCGTTGGCCCAGGCGTTCCGACGCACGAGGTCGCGCGAGCGCGTCCGCAATGCCTCGCCGGTTTCCGCCAGCGCGGAGACCGCGCCGGGGCTGCCCGGTCGCCACGCCAGTGCGCGGCGGCCAAAGCCCGAGACTTCGTGTGTGGGCGTGCTGCGGCCCCAGAGCGCCGCGCGCATCCGTGCAAACCAAGCCACCTAGAAGCCCTTGCGGGTATCGAGGCGGACGTGACGCGGGCGCGGCGTGCCGGCGGCATCGTTGAGCGCGGCCTCGACCTCGCGCAGCGCGGCCTGCAATTCCGCGACTGAGCGGTACTGGATGCTGCGGTCGCCGAAGCTTACGCGGTGCTCGCCACGCGCCAGGGCGGCGCGCAGCGCATCGCGCTGTTCGGTGGTGTACGGCGAATCGGACATCCAGCGTGCCTATATATAATGTGTATCGATCGGAGCGCGTCAGCGCATCCAGGGGCTGCGCACGACACGGCGGGCCTGCCGCTCGGGCGAGCGGGCCGGCGCGGGGGGCAGCGCGGGTGAAACGGGTGTTGCGACGACCGGTTCGGCGGCGATGCCGAGCGACCGTTCCAGCTCGCGCCAGTGGCGCTCCTCATAACGATCCAGTCCGGCCTGGGCCGCCGCCGCACGCGCGTACACGTACGCGTCGAGGGCATCATTCCGGTCGCGCCGCTTTTCCCACGCGCGCACCGGAAAGCCGTGACGGTCGCGGCGCGTGACGAGCTGCTCAGCGGTGAGCTGCTGCACGTACTCGGCATCGATCTTCGGCAAGTGGATGTAGCCGGCCGGATAGATCGGTTGATCCGTTTCATCGCGCTCGATGCCGAGGCGCAGCGCGTTGTACAACTCCAGCTTGGCGATGGGTCCGACCACACTGAAGAGCTTCACGCCACGATGGAGTTTTTTGCCGTTGATGGTGACGTCGACGGCGGTCGGCGTACCAATCAAGGCGGCACCGCGTGCGACACCTTTCATCGCCAGCACGCGCGGGTCATGGCTGCGCCGCACGAATGCATACGCTTCCTGTGTGGCGTAACCGGTATCTAGGCCCAGCCGTACCAGCGGCATGACCGCGCCGGAGGCATGCGTCCAGGTTTCGGTGCGCAATCCGTTTAGCTGTCGCCACACTTCGTTGCGCGCCGTGTCGCCCATTAACACGCGGTGCTCGACCAGCCACGCTTGCCGCTCGCGACCGAACGCCCACACCGACACTTCGAGACGATCTTTCTGTACGTCGCAGCCGGCCACCAGTAACAGCCCGCCGGCTGGGACGGTGCCGATGCGATAATCCTCCCGCCGCTCCAGCAGGCGCTCGTAGTCCGGCGTCTCGCCTTCCTCTTCCCAGGTTTCGCCCAGCTCCGTGTTCTTGAACGCCTTCAGCGCGCTGGCCGACCCTTGGGCCGCTTCCCACGCTGCTGCGATGTCGGCCCAGCTTCGCCAGCCGATCGGCGAATACAGCGACGACAGATGGAAGCCCGCCGTCTTCCCTGCGTTTTCCGGTGCGGTCGCGCGCCACTGGCCCGCCGCCAGCATCGCTTGCTTGTGGTATTCGGCGATCGGTTCGCCGCAGCCGGTGCAGATGTAGCGCGCTGTCGCGGGCTCGCCCCACGTCCAGCGCAGTTGTTCGAACAGCAGCCATTGCATGTGACCGCAATGCGGACACGGCATGAAGTAACGTCGCTGGTCGCTGCTGAGGTATTCGCGCTCGATCGTGCTGGCGCCGGCAATCGTCGGCGTCGACACCAGGAAGATCTTCCGGCGCGAAAAGGTGCGCGTGCGCGCCTCGGCCAGCGCCACCGCATCGCCCTCCCCATCGACGTCGCGCGGATAGCCATCGACCTCATCGAGGAACAGATAGCGCACGGGCATTGAGCGCAAGCCCACCGCGCTGTTCGCGCCGGTCATCACCAGGACGCCGCCGCGAAACTCCTTGGCGAGAATCGTGTTGCCGGCATCGCGCGAACGAGAAGGGGCAATGAGCTCCCGCAAGACCGGCGATTCTTCGATCAGCGGATCGATGCGCTGCTTCGAGTTGCGCTTCGCCATCTCCACCGTCGGCGCGACCGCCATCATCGGCCCCGGCGCGTGATGGATGACGTAGCCGATGAAACAGTTGCCCGCTTCGGTGCCGCCGATCTGCGCACCCTTCATGAACACCGTGCGCTCGATCGGCGAGGTTGGCGAGAGACAATCCATGATCTCGCGCAGGTACGGGGTGCGCGACGTGCGCCAGCGTCCCGGTTCCGCTGACGAGATCGGCGACAGCATGCGGTGCAGGTCCGCCCACGCGGAGACCGAAAGCAACGGGTCGGGTGTCAGGCCGTCGCGCCACGCCTGCTCAATGTCGTGCAGGCCGTCGCTCATACCCTCTCGATCTAGTCGACCCTCGCCTTCATGTCGCCGAGTTCATCCAAATGCGCGCGCACCTCGCGCTCAAGCACGACATGCATCGTGTGCGCGTCCACACCCAGCTCGGCGGCGAGCACCGCGGCGATCCGCGTGGGCCAGTTCAGCCACGCGTCGCGTTCGCTGCGCGCGAGCGCAAACACATGCGCAAGCGCCGCCGCGCGATCAATCAGCTCGCCCTTGAGCTTCGCCAGCTTCAGCTTGTGGTGCTGAGCCTTGAGGACTTCATTGGCGGTGCGTGCCTGCACCAACGTGGCACCGCCGCTGCCGGTTGCTTCGCGCGCACCGGTATCGAACGTCGGACCTTCACCGCGTCGACGTAGATGCGCCTGCGTGTGCTGCTGCCAGTCACGATCCGCGCGCGCGGGATCGATCGTGCCATCGGCTTCAGCGGTGATGCGACCGGACTGGATCGCTTTGCGCACGGCGGCATCGGACACGCCGCGCTGGCGCGCGTAGGCGCGTATCGAGAGTCCCACGCGTTGCATTCCTCGGCACGATCGACCGCATCACTCTGCACGCGCCCACAGTCAAGGTATTTATTTGCAGACCATCGCGATCTTTCGCTTGGCTTCTGCGCGGGACGAAGCGTTCATGCCGTCGCCGCAACGACGCGGCGCTACCACCTAAGAGAAAGCACCATGCCTGAGAACACTTCCACCGGCTATTTCAAAGACTACCTGCGCGGCATCGCGCGCTACCAGCGGCGCGAACAACTCGAACGTTTACTGCAAATCACAAGCTGGGCCGCGCTGGCGAAGCAGGAGGTTGAAACCCGCGCAACGCAATTTATCCGCGCACTGGACCCGGTCACCTTGCAAGCGCTGGCCGATGGCGAGATCGATGCCCCGCAAGCCATCCAGCACATCCTCAACGAAACCCGCTAATCCACCACGCGCCCCTCGCGGGCGCGACTCCAACACTTAAGGAATCACCATGAAGAAGAACAACACCGCCGCCGCAATCGCCACGCTGACCGACAACCAGCGCAGCTTGCTGACCGCCGCGCTTTCCACGGACGGTCGCCTTGTTACCTTCCCGGCCAGCCTACGCGGCGGCGCCCGCACCAAGGTGCTGCAAACGCTGGTCAAGGCCGGCGTGATCCGCGCACGCGGCGACGGCCACGTCCTCACCCCGAAGGGCTACGCCGCGCTCGGCCACGACGCGCCCACGGCCGCGCCCGCCGGCAAGGGCAAGGTCACCCCGGCCAAGGCTGCCGGCAAGGGCAAGGTCGCCCCGGCGAAGGCCGCCGGCAAGGGCAAGGCCGCGCCGACGGGAGCCGCTGACGCCGCGCCGACCAAGCGCATCCGCGAGAACAGCAAGCAGGCGCAGGTGATCGCACTGCTCAAGCGGCCCCAGGGCGCGACCATCGCTGAGGTGCAGAAGCTTACGGACTGGCAGGCCCACACCGTACGCGGCGCATTTGCCGGTGCCTTCAAGAAGCGCGGCCTCATCGTCACCTCAAGCAAGGAGGAGGGCGGCACGCGCATCTACCGCATCGACTGACGCGCTCGAAAGCGGAAAACAGTCAAGCGAAATATCTGCAAATCATCGCGATGTTTCGCTTGGCTTCCGCGCCGAACGAAGCGTTCATGCGTCACCCCAACCGCAAGGCCATCGCCATGAAAAACGCTACGACGAAAACCCGCCCCGCCCTGAAAGTGTGCTTCGCCCGCAAGCCCTACAACCTGGACAGCGCGCTCAATCAACTCCACCTCGAAGATGAGGCTCAGCCCATCAAAGTGCAATCGACCTGCCGATTCACGGCTACCCAGTACGATGGATTTGTCGAGCACTTTCTCTCGACCTGGGATTTCCTGGCCGGGCGCGGCGGTGTCGAGAACGGCTACCGGCTGGTGGTCAAAGTGAGCGCGCCGCGTCGCCGCACGCTCTACATCGATCCCTCGGGCAGCGACTATGCCCGCTACGTCGGCTTCGCCGACGAGGCGTAATCAAACACCCGCCGCCGCCGGATCATCCGGCGTCGAGCATGGCACCGAGGATGCGCGCGGCGACTTGCGGGACGATCGCGTTGCCGGCGGCGCGCAGCTTAGGTACGCGGGCGGGTACCCCATCAGCCAGAACACAAATGCCGGATTCAGGGACCCGGCGTCCAGCGACGGTTCGACTTGCCGCCCAAGGTGTGCGTTCACCGGCGCGGTCCCCGGCGACGTCCCATCCTTGTAGTCGCGGCTCGTCGGCGTTGCCCACGCGAGCTGCGCCGCTTGCGCGGGTAGCGGCGTGCCGCCCGCCCCGAACGCCATGTGCGGCCCGCCTTTCGCGCCGTCGCTCGCGCGCGGCGTGCTCCAGGCCCTCGTGACGCCCGGCAACCCGTTGCGCCGCTCCGGCGCGATCTGCCCACGCTTCTCCGCGTCGTTCGCCAACGCGGTCGGCCAGAACGTTTTCGCTTGGTGCGCCAGGTCCACCGTCACCTTCGATCCCTGCGGCGTGCGTCCGGTCAGGCTCGTTCCCACCGGCAGCGTCCGCCCGCCGTTCGGCGTCAGCGGCGTCAGCCAAGTGGCGAGCGATGATCCACACGCGGTCGCGGCGGTGCGGCGCGTCGACGGCGCAAGCTGGAACAACAAGCGGCCGTGTGGCGTAGCGCGCGCTCTCCAGATCAGCGAGCACTCGGTCGAGTGCCAGTCCGATGATGCCAGTAACATTTTCACACAAGACCCAAGGCGGTCGGCCCGATGCAACAAGGCGATGCAGTGGCGGCCAGAGGTAACGATCATCTTGCGCTGCGCGCTGGCGTCCAGCGACCGAGAACGGCTGGCACGGGAAGCCGCCAGTCCAGAGCGGCTTATCGTCGGGCCAGCCGGCGAGTCGAGCGGCATACGCAAATCCTCCGATCCCTGCAAAGAAATGGCACTGAGAAAATCCAATCAGATCGTTCGACTGCACGTCGATGATGCTGCGGCTGTCGATCTCGCCGGGTGGGATCAGCCCCGCGTCGATCAGGTTGCGCAGCCACTGGCAGAGGTACGGATCGTTCTCGTTGTAGTACGCGGGCTTGATCATGCGACCGCTTCGGCCTCGGCTTGCGTCGCTGCTTCGTCGAACGACAAACCATCGCTGGCGCGCGTCGCGGCCAATCCCGTGAAGTTCTGCCAGCGGCGTACGGCCAGATCGACGTACAGCGGTTCGATCTCCATCGCGAGGGCCAGGCGTTGCGAGGTCTGACACGCAATCAGCGTCGTGCCGCTGCCGCTGAACGGTTCGTAGATGGGATCGCCAGCGGCGCTGTTGTTGAGGATCGGGCGCTGCATGCAGGCGACCGGCTTCTGCGTGCCGTGCGTGGTCGCGGTGTCCTCTTCGCCGCCGTTGGCCAGGTCCCAGGCCGTGGATTGATCACGCGCGCCATTCCAGTGTCCGGTCGCGCCCTCGCGCACGGCATACCAGCAGGCTTCGTGACCCCAGTGATAATGGCCACGCGAGATGACGAACCGGCGCTTGACCCACACGATCTGCGAACGCAGCTTGAACTTGCAGGCTTCCAGGCTCGCCTGGACGGTGCTGGCGTAGAGCGCGGCATGCCACACGTACGCCACATCGCCCGGAAACAGCGCCCACGCGTCGCGCCAGTCGGCGCGGTCATCGTTGACCACTTGACCCAATCGTTCGGAATGATTGACGCCGGCCTCGCGCCGCCAGCCGGGGTCGTATTCGACGCCGTAGGGCGGGTCGGTCACCATCAAATGAGGGCGCGTCTCGCCCAGCAGCAGCGCAACGTCATCGGCGGACGTCGCGTCGCCGCAGAGCAGGCGGTGCTCGCCGAGCAGCCACAGATCACCGCGTTGCGAGATGGCCTGTTCCGCCAGCTCGGGCGTATCGTCCTCGTCGGTGAGCCCTTCGCTCCCTTCGCCGTCACCCGCGAGCAGAGCATCGATTTCCTCGCTATCGAAGCCTGTCAGCGACAGATCGAAATCCAGCGCCTGCAGGTCAGCCAGTTCAAGCTGCAGCAGCTCGTCGTCCCACTCGGCCCATGTCGCCGAACGATTGGCGAGCAGGCGAAATGCCTTGATCTGCGCGTCGGTCAGTTCGTCGGCCAGCACCACCGGCACCGATTCCAGACCGAGCTGGCGTGCCGCCTTCAGTCGCAGATGGCCATCGACCACTTCACCGGTGCTCTTCACCACACACGGAATACGAAATCCGAACTCGCGGATCACCGCGGCCATCTGGTCGACGGCATGATCGTTCTTGCGTGGATTGCGGGCGTAGTCTTTGAGCCGATCGACTGGCCAGTGCTCGAGTTGCAGGGTCATGGCTTAAACTAGTGAGTTCCATAGCGTGCCTCGCGGCACGCCCACGATTCATGGAGAGGACGGGTAACGGTCGACCGGCCCGAGGAAGCGATCTGCTCCCCTCCCGATACTTACGTAGGTTGTATGCCCGCTATTACGCTTGACGATATGTCGCCCCAAGAGCGCGATGACTTGATCGCCCTGGTCCAGGGCCACCTCTTGCTCAGGGCGCAACTGCGCCAGCGAGCGCGCGAACGGATTCAGGCCATTCTTGATGAGGACTGGTTCACCCTGGATGAGGTGTTTCCCTTCCAAGAACCCAAGCCCATGCCGGCGGTGGTGGTGAAGAAGCGCACCGTGAGGAAGAAGCGCCTTCCGCTAAAATCACCTAAGCCCTGAGGAGGGAGCCGACGAGGCATAGGTCCGCACGCTGACGTGCGCACTGCGAACCGGGTTTTTCGAGTGGACGCTAGCGCGTTTTTGCGGCTGTTGCCCCCGCTTGGCGGCAGGCAAAGGTAGGACCCGCGAATGTCGCGACGCGACAATTCGTGAGCCCTTTCGATGGATGCATGCAGGCCCGGCGAAGGCGATGGCAGGGAGGGGGTTACCACCGCCTTTGCCGGGCTGCATGACTTAGTTCGTGTTGCGTCTCGTGGTCTGCGCTTTGGTTTCTCGCAGCATGATCAGCATGCCGAAAGGGTACAGCTTAAATCGTCGAAATGGGGCGCAACGATTTATGCATCCGCCATCAAACACCTTCATCTTCATGCATCCTCGAAATATATTTTTTTTGGGACACCTTTTCATGCCGATTCGGACCCGCTGATGCGGGGCAAGACACCGTTGAGCTGCGTCACGATGATCGCCAGCGCGTGATGCCAGTGACGACGTGCGGTGCGTGCATCGCAACCGATCTGTTTACCGATGACGCGCCACGGTACATAGCGAGCGCGCAGCCAAATCAACTGGCGCTGTTCGATACTGAGCCACGCCAACCAGCGTGTCGTCTCCACGAAACGATCAATGGCCGCAGGCGTCGCGGGCAGGCGCAGTACGATGCGCTCGTCGGCATAGCCTTCCCAAGCTTGGCGATCAAAGTTGGGCCAGGTGTTGGCATAACCCTGGACACGCACGGCCGGCAGTCGATGGGCCGTGACCGCCGCTTCGTGGAAGCGGTCGGCCACTTGCTGCAGATCCCATGGCGTCATGACGTCCTCCGTCGCTGGCCATACAGGCGATTGCCGATCTGCGTCAGCAGCTCGCGCTCCATCCAGTCCAGGCGAAGATCATCGACGGCCACCACGACCATGCCCTGGTCGCGCCAGCCGTCGCGCTTGATCTGTTCCTTGTCGACGGTGTCGGGAATGAAGCGGCCAAGCGGGCAGCGGTAGTTGGCAGAGGCGACCTTCATGCCGCACCGCCTTGGCTTTCGATGGCCCAGCGCAGCAGCGCCAGCGCATCGGCTTCGTTGTCATCGAAGGGGCGATGGCCGCGTGCACGCGCCGCAGCGATCATCGCTTCCTTGCTTGCATTGCCCTTGCCGGTCGCATGTTTTTTGATGGTCCCCACGGGGACGCCTTGGTACGGCACCGACTGCGCTTCGCACCAGGCGGACAATTGTCCGAGGAAGCCGCCGTAGATGTGCGCGGCATCGACGCCTGCGTGGCGGCGCACCTCCTCGAAATACAGAGCATGGATGCCTTGGCTCACGGCATGCAGCTCGCCCAGCCAGCGGGTGAAGCGCAGGAAGCGCATGCCACCGCCTTCGAAGCGACCGGGTCTGAACGTAACGGTGCCACTGGCGATGGTGTTGTCGCGACCCTGGAGCGCCCAGCCCATCGTCGTGCCGAGGTCCAACGCGAGAAGGGTGGCGATCATGCTTGCTTCTCCTGAGCGGGGAAGGCGAGACCGAAGTAGCCGAGCGAACCATCCGGCAACCGACACGGCACCATGCCTTGTGCAGCAAGGGCACGAGTGACTTCATGGGGGTCGGGTAGGGGCTCATCCGTCAGGCGCGCAAAACGTTCGAAGCGATCGAAGAGCTCTCGTGCGGGCGTGATGCCAGGGATTGGACCCACAGCCTGTTCCAGCTCTTCAGTGAATCGTGTCATGTCGAAATAAGTCATTGAGTCAGCTCGTTAAAAGAATTTCGAGTGACCGAAGCTGACCGTAATTACAATAAGTCTCTACGCGTACGCGCGTACGCGCACACATAAGAGAGTTACGGGATCTCGGTCAGCTTCGGTCACAAACAGGCGATCAGTTGTTTCTAAAGGGCGATCGCAAAACGATTTCGCGAGGCTTCAATTTCAAGCCGGCGAGCGCTTTGGTGCCGCCTGCCATGCGAGTGCGGCGAAATCCACGCGATAGCAGTTGCTGGACCAGCCAACGGCTGTTGCCCACATACTCGCCGCGTTGTTCTCGTATGTCGCGCCATCGCTCGAAAATATCCGCGACGGATTCGCGTGCCTCGTCGCCCAACTGGAACTGCTCGCTCACAAACTCGCCGACGCTGTCCTCTTCCTCGAAGTACTCTTCCGTGGCCGCACGCACGATCGCGGGCGGACGCAATCCGTCCCGTTGCCATGCGAGGCACCCGGCGAGCGCCCAGGCGAGGATGCCGTCGCGTTCGGCGAGCAGCTTCTCGGTGAGCTGGCGGTCGCGTCGTTCTTCGGGAATCGTGACGGTAAATGGGATCAGATGCAGACGCCGCTTCATCGCCTCGTCGACGTTGCGGATCGCGGGCTTGTGGTTGCCGGCGATCAGCAATTTGAACTGCGGGACGTACTCGAAGAAATCCTGGCGCATGAAGCGCGCGGTGATGGTGTCGCCGCCCGTGATTGCCTTCAACTTCGACTCGTTCCAGCGCCGGCCCTGTTCGGTTTCGGATGCCGCGACGAAACGCGCGCCGCGCAAGCCGGCCAGATCGGTCGGATGCCGGTCACCCCGCGTTTCCATGAACGTTTCCATCGGCGCGTTCATCGCATAATCGCCGAGGATCGACGTCAATACATTCACGAACACGCTCTTGCCGTTCGCGCCGGTGCCGTACAAAAAGAACAGCGCATGCGCCGACGTCACGCCGGTCAGGAAGTAGCCGGCCATGCATTGCAGGTACGTCTGCAACTCCACATCCTGACCGGTGACGTCGCCGAGGAAGCGCCGCCAGGTCGGGCAGTCGCCACGCGGCGTGGCGGTCGCCAGCTTGGTCATGCCCTCGCTGCGATCATGCAGACGCAGCTTGCCGGTGCGCAGATCAAGAATGCCGCCCGGTGTATTGAGCGCCCAGGTCTGCCGATCCCACATATCGGGCGCCGCCGCATGCCTGCGGTCGCTGCGCACCAGCCGCTCGACCGACATGACCGTCGCGGCGCTGGCCAGCTTGGCGCGCAACGACGACTTATCGACCTGAGCGGCTGCCGCGCGACAGATGCCGCGTGCGAGATGCTGGATTAGCAAGGTGCGGTCCTGATTCCACCGCGTGCCGCTCCATGCCAGCCACTGGCCCCACGCCGAGCAGTAGCGCCAGTCCTGGCCGTAGTGACGAGTAAACGCCAGCGCCAGGGCGTCGTCGGTGACGGCGGAAATCGCCGCCATGTCGATCGAGGGTGCTGGCAACGACAGCGGCATGCGTTCGCCCGAACCCAGGAAGCCGATGACATCGAAACCTTCGGCCAGCGCATCGGCAGCGTCCCAACCGTCGGGACGATCTTCCGGCGGCGCCAGGATCGCGCAACGCAATGCGCCGGCGGCCATTACGGCCTCGCCTGCACTGAGCGCATAGTCGCTGCCGGCCTTATCCTTGTCCGGCCAGATCAGCACCTCCTTGCCGGCCAGGGGCGACCAGTCGGTTTTCTCCACAGGTGCGTTCGCACCATGCATCGCCGTCGTGGCGCACACGCCGCTGTCGATCAGTGCCTGCGCGCATTTCTCGCCTTCCACGAGCACGATGTGGGTCGAGTGGGCGAAGCCGGGCAGGTTGTAGAGCGGGCGCGGGGAGGGCGGCGTGGCTTTACGCCGCTTCGCATCCCATGGGCGGAATTCCTTTCCGCTCGGTGGATCGTAGCGATAGACCACGGCCAGCAACGCGCCATCGGCATCGCGATAATCCCACTTCGCCGTGGCCGGGCCGAGTTCGTCCAACGCGATCTCGCGGCGTTTGGCCTTGGGCTTGGCCGCAGGCAGCGCTGCCGCATAGCCCAGCAGGGACTGCGCTTCCTCCAGCACACGGCCAAAATCGTGCTGCGCGTCCAGCCGGTAATGCGCGGCGATCAGGTCGAAGATATCGCCGCCGCGGTTTTCGGCGCGATCGGTCCACAGGCCCGCCTTCTCGCCGTCCAGTACCACTTCGAGGCTGCGACCGGGACTGCCAAGCGCGTCGCCGATGACAAATACGCCATGGTGCTGCTTGCCAGCGGGGAAGAGCGCATGCAGCACGGTCTCGAGCCGAAGCATCAGCTCGGCACGGATGGCCTCCCGCTCTGCTTGCGCGTCGCGAACCGGCGCCAGGTCGTCGGCGTCGTTGAAATCGATCCAGGTATTTGTCATGCGGCTTGACTCCAGCAGCGGTCCTGCCATGCGCAGAACCGGCATTCGTAGTGAGAGGATGTGGTGGCGAAGCGAGGAAGCAGCTCGGCGGCTTCACAGGCACGCAGGATGTCGCCCGCGCGATCGGACATGCGCTGTGCCAGTGCTGCATCGAATGGCACGCGTTCGGCATAGACGTCCATCGTGTCGACGTTGATCGCGGTGAACAGCGCGGGCTCCTCATGCAAGCCGAGGTACGCTTGGTACAGCGCGATCTGCGCCGCATACACCGGCCGGCTCAACGCCAGGCGCTTCTTCTTCAGCTCGCCGAACGTCTTGTGGCCTACGGCTTTTGACTCCCAAAGCGCGGGATAAGTCAGCAGCGCCGGTCCGTTGAGCAGCACGCCATCGGCGTGGCCTCGAATCAATCCGTCGGCCAGCGAGAAACCGAATTGGCCGCCGTCGGCCTGCTCGGTCGCCAGTTCGAAACCGGCCAGGCGCAGCCATTCGGCCATCCACAGCTCGACGCGATGACCGCGAGCAAACACACGCAGCACCCGGCCAGGGAAGTGCCGACCCGGGTCTTTCGGCGCGGCAAAGAACTGGTACTGCAGCTTGCGCGCGCAGTCCTCACCGAGACTGGATGCGCCGAGGTAGGCACGCGGCGGTGTGTCGGCATCGCGTTGCTCCAGCGGCTGATCGAGCAGTGCCTCCAGCGCTTCCGAGAGGTCATGCGAGTTGTAGTCAAGCATCGGCCACCTCCACTTGGAGGACTTCGTCGGGTCGATGCGCTTTCACCGGGAAGATCCAGCGGGCCTCGTCGCGCGGCCGATCATCCGCGTCGGGAAGCCGCGTGGTGCTGAATTCGTGTGCGCAGTTTTCGCGCCCGTCCATGAAGAACATCAGGTCTGCGTGCGAAGGCACAACGCGCCGAAGGAAATCGGTTGTCATGGCGTCATGCCCCAAGTCAAAAGGGATGTCGTCGAAAAAATCGACGGGCGGCGGTGTGGGGGATGGCATGCCCTTGTGCAGCAAGGCTTCGTAGGCGGTGAGTACCGCCTCGATCAGCGAGATCACTTGGCCGTGGCTGTAGCGAGAGAGCGGTACGTCGAAGCCGACGCGCTCGGCGGCACCGGCCAAGGCCCGCACGCAAGCTTGCTGGGCGGACGGGGGAAGGGGGAAATTCACAGGCAATAGCTCCTCGATCGCCGCCGGATCGTCCCGGCGGCGAAGGTCGTAGAGAATGTGGAAGGCGTTCTGGCAGTGCCGCGAGCAGAACGCCCAGCGAAGCGGATAGCGGCGCGGGTCAGCGAGCGGAAAGCGCAGGTCCGTATGGACGAAGCCGCGCGCGGGCTGGCGGCAGACCCAACAGGCTATTGCGCCCACGTCGGCCGCGTGGCCACGGGTGCGGCGGTCGTGCGCGGCGCAGCCGTGGTCGCCCCGGAGGGCGCGGACGTGCCGCCGTGTGCGGCGCTGGCGCCGCCTCCGTGCATGACCTCGGCATAGCGCGCATGGCTCGGCGTCACCGGTGCCTTGATGACCGCCTTGTCCTCGCCGGTGTCATCGCGCTCCCAGCTCACTTGGGCGGCAAAGACCAGGCCGTCGAGATCACCGAAGTCGCGGATGCGACGCTTGGCCTGCGCGGCGGGACTGACGTCCTGCGGCAGCAAACCGAAAGCGGAATTGAGCGCGCCCTTGATGAAGCTGCGACCCATGTCGCCCCAGGCATGGCCGTTGGCGCTCTGCAGGCCGATCAGCGTCCAGAGTTTCCGCTTCGCATACTCGCCTTCCAGCACGATGAATTCAGCGTTGAGGAATACGGAGCCGGTTTTCTCGCTGCGCGTCGCAAAGCCGCACGTCCAGCCCTGCGCGGGATCGTCGTAGCCGCCGGGCTTGAGGGTCATGCGGACCTTGAGCAGCGACCCTTTCGGGATGAGGTTGAAAGCGCCGGTATCCTCGGCATTGTTGAAGTCGGTCCAAAGCGTCATGCGGCGATCTCCGAAGAAGGTGATGCGGGCGCGGGTGTCGCGCTCGGCAAGGTGTGATGGAAGGGACGGTGGCTGCGCTGGGCCGCGGCGATCTTCGCCATCAGCTTGCCGAGATGCGGTTCTTCGATCGGATCGAGCTGGCCCGAGCGATCCTTGGCCGGGAAGCCCCACGGATTGAGCGTGTGGCAGACAAACGCACGGTACGGTTCGCCCTCGTCGGCCTTCAGCTCGGCGAGCGTCAGCACCTCATCGACGATGCCGGGCAGTTCCAGGCCGGTCTTGCTGCCATCGATCTGCAGCGCGAAATAGCGGCGACCGAAATCATCCAGCTTCTCGTCGAGGATGCCGACTAACCAGACGTGCTTGCCGCGCGCATGCTGGAGCTGGGTCAGCCAGCCGATCATCTCCTGACCCATCAGGCCGTATGCGCCGCGCGTGTCGGGCTTGCCGCTTTTCTCCGACTGCGCCTGCGGCTGGCCCTTGCTCCACTGCAGGCACAAACGACCGGCGACGGTGATCGAGTCGATGAAGAAGGTGGCGTATTTGCTGAGCGCGGCCGGATCGCCGTAGCGCTCGCACACGGCATTGAAGTGCGCGACGCTGTACGGCTGGTCGTCGCGCAGCGCGGGGTTCGCGCCGCCCAGGAACACCGCGATGTCGCGGCATTCGTTCCAGGTGCGCGGACGCAGCGCGTCGCCCGGCCAGGATTCGACGGCGAGGTCGCCGGCCTCCATGTCGACAAACAAGGTGGTGGCCGGATCGAGCGTGCTGAGCTGCGTGGTCTTGCCGATGCCGGATTTGCCGACGATCACGCCCTTGATGCCGCGACGCTCGGCGAGGCGCTGCTCCACGCTGATAATCGGAAGCGTCATGGCGTCACCTCCACCGGATCGAAGTGGAAGGACGGCTTGCCGGTCTTCAGGAGGCGGGCGGACTGGAAGGGTTCGCGCATCGCGGTGGACCACGCGTTGTATTTGCTTTCGGACACGGTATAGCTGACGGAGATGAACTCGGTCGGGTCTTCGCCCTGTGCGGTGATCCGCGCGGCGATCGCGGCCAGCTTGGCCTGATCCCATTCGACGCGCTTCGGCTGATTCACGGTCACCCGGACGCCGGCATCGTCGAGATGCACCACGCCGGCATCCTTGCCGATGGCCAGCCGCGCATCGCGCGCTTGCTGGCCATAGCGGAATAGCAGTACGGCATCGATGGCATCGTTCGCGTTGCGTGCCGCTTGCAGACGCGCGGCGGCTTCCTGCTTGAGCGCTGCCAGCGTGCTGGCTTCTTGTTTCGACAAGGTGCCGAAGGGTAGCTCCAGGGCTTGGTCGAGAGAGAGCGTCATGCGGCACCGCCTGCGCACGCCGCCGCGCTGCCTGCGCGCTCGGTGACCTTCTCGTAGGCTTCGACATCTTCCAGCCGATAACGAATCGTCCCCCTGGCGTTGAGCTTGAGGTAACGCGGTCCGATCTTTTCGCGGCGCCAGCGATCGAGGGTGCCTGTCTTCACATCCCAGCGCGCGGCCAGTTCGTGAGAGGTGAGTTGCTGCTTGCTCATAAATGACGAATCTCCAGTACAGATAACGGTCGTTGAATGACCGTGGAGAAGCGTCGGGCAAATGAGGTTGGAAGTGGGTTGGAAGTAACTTGGAACTAAGTTGGAAGTAGGTTGGAAGTAGGTTGGAGCTAGGTTGGAAGTAACTTGGAACTAGGTTGGAAGTAACCTAGAACTAGGCTGGAAGCAGCATGAAACTCGGTTGAAATTCGGCCAGTTTCATTCGCAAATCCACCATCCCATGGTCCTATGATTTGAGAAAGCGCTGCGATAGGTTCGAAGCAGCATGATGTGCGAGGAAGTCGAGGATTCGATGGAAAGCTCAATGGGACGCGGCAAAAGTGGTCGACGCCCTGTTTTCCAGGCACCCCCTGCTGCGACGGGTTTGATCGCACTTCGCCTCACGGGGCCTTTTAACACCGTTCGATACATGTCATTCAAAAAGAGGGAACGATGAAATTGCCAGACAAAGAAATGCTGGAGCAAATGAAATCGCTGGGCTCCCTTGCCCGATCGGCCATCGTCAGTATGGGCGTGGCTCTCTTTTTTGTTTATTGCTGGTCGGAGCACATTCTTCCCGATGGCTTATCCATCGGCGACGCGCTCTTGCTGATATTGATCGCCCTGGGATTTGGCGTTGTTCTTGTATTCGGAATTGTGTACGGGGCCGTCGTAGCCATTTGGTTTATTCGACTACTTTCCTGGTTTGGAAAATCACGGCTTGGGCACTACGTAGGCATTAAGTCCGTGCGTTCGCTTCATCCATCCATGATGAGTTTGGATGCCTTGATTTGCTCCATCCTGTGTGCATTTGTCTTTACGGTACTTGCCGTGGGAGCCTACATCCATACCTCGCCTGATGATCTGGGGTTGGAGCGTACGCTTTGGTTTTTTCCGGCGTGTGGCTTATTCCTACTTATCGTTTTCGCGACAACGAGCGAAGTACAACAGCCGCTGACGATGAAATTCAAAGCAGCCTTGGGCGCTGGGCTCGTTTTTGCTTTTCTGCTGAGCTTCCGTCCGGTACTGCTTAATATGACTTTCATGGCGTTTGGTTTACGCTCCAACCCTGCCGCGCTTATCGTCATATCCGCCGATGAGCATGCGCGCTTGGAAGGTTTGGCAAAACAAAGCGGTCTGCATGTCGATTTTTGTCAGCTACCCGATTCGCCCAAATGGGCAACGCTGAACGCAAGAGCCATCTGGCATGGGATTGGAACGACATCCTATCTAAGCCTTATCGATCAAGGTTCGAGTGGAAATCGAACCTTGACGGTCCCGGTGCCCAGGAGCGACGTGGAGATCATTCATCCATCCCATGTCACGTTGACTTGCAAGGGTTCGTTGGGAAGTACCCCGGAGTGAGGTGGGTAGGAGCGTCGATGTAGCGACTATGCGGACTCGGCGTGCAAGTCGCTTTCGTTGTCGTCATCCGCGCGTATCCATACCTCGCCATCGCCATAGCCGAAGAAGTCGAAAAACTCCGGGATCTTCGAAACATGGCGTAGCTGGGTCGTGCCTGCGCCGTAGCCGGCCTTGCGCAGCACCCATTCCAAGGTGGGGGATCGCATGCCACGGCCATAGGCCTCGGCCATGACCAGCGCGAAATCGCGCTGCTTGCCCTTAAGCCGTAGTTCGCGGCCATTGACGCGTAGCCATCGCCCGTCGATGGCGATTTCCACCTTCGTAGGTCTTGAAGTAGGGAGCGCAGGCATTTGCCAAGCGTCATGTAGAGGCGGTGAGGCTGTGGGGTCGTGCGTGAGCTTGTCGCGGCGCGCGAGATAGGATGCTGTCGACATGCTTCGGCCTGACTCCACTCGGGCCTTCAAAAGGTAGCGAACGAACGCTTCGCGCAGAAGTGGATGATAAGACTGGCCGCTACTCACGATGGTTTCGAGCATACCGGTCCCCTCGTAATAGACGACTGCCAGCCGCATCGATGGCCTCACACAGGTGGGATGCGTTCCATCCGAAGGAACGATATCGAGCGAATCGGTCGGTCGATCGACGTAAAGCACGAATTGGATGGCACCATCCCGATAGCGCCGTGCGACCGCCATGAAAACCTGTTCGTCCACCCGTTCCTGCTCTCGGAAATGAAACGACACCTCGTCCGCGAACGCATCATAGTGGTCTGCCTTTTCCGCCAGGCGCGGGTTGCCTGGAACGACGATGCGCTGCGAACGGTGTGTCAGCGCATGCTCATCAACCAAGCGAATCGCCAGCGCGTGGTCTAGCACCGGCCAGTTCGTCCACTGCGTCCACAAGGCGCGCTCGGCGAAGCCAGGCATGGCCTCAAGCGTGGCGATAAGCGGATGATCCGGTTGGCACGCATTGAGGATGGCGTCGGAGCCCGCTTGGTCGGCGAGCGCGTTGGCCTCGCGTAGTTCGGACAGAAACTCGGCACGCCGCTGTTCTGGCGTCCGATCAATGACGCGAAGTAGAAGAAGTGCCCGCGTGATGTCGGATGCCTTCCATGGAAAGCGGGCCGGAACGCCCATGTGGTGGAAAGCGAAGAAGCTCTTGCACAGCGGCGCGGGTAGCGCCCATAAAAAATTCAAAACGTCGATCACCCTCAATCCCCTAGCCAGGTCGTGCTCAGCTCGCGCTTCATTCCATGGGCGTCGAGCAGTTCGCAATCTTACATGAGCAAATCTCATTGAACGCGACGAAATCGCAATTCATTGCATGATGTTTTTACGTATCCCTCCATCGACCTACAAATGACTCCATCGGCCTACATCGCTGGCAAGGCATGCATGGCGACTGCGCATGTGACTTGCATAATCCGCGGCCGCCCGCTGGAGATTCACGATGCCTAACGCTCTGCCGCCCGATCAGTTGACCGCCGACCAACGTCGACAGGAGATCGCGCAATGGCTCGCCTTAGCCCTGGTCCGTTGGCGGCAGAAAAACGCGGAGAGCAAGGTGGGACTTGGCTTTCGGGGTGAACCGAGCGTTCATGCCAACTCCACCCTCCGGAGTCCAACCTTGTGATGAAAGCCGTCTCCAAGAAAGCTGCACCTAGTCCGATCGCACCGTCGCTCGTGGCGCAAATCGCCGCCCTGGAAACCATGCGCACCGCCGCGCTAAAGGCGTTGTGGCAGAAGCTGTACGAGTCACCGCCTACGGTCGTGCATCGCAGGTTCTTGCAGCGCCGGCTGGCGTACCGATTGCAAGAACTTGCGAGTCGGGAGGCGCAGGCCGCACTGCTGGAGCGCAACGAGCGCCGGATCGCGCGACTGCTTGAACTCGGCACCACCGCGAAGCGCCTGCCCTATGCCGCCGCGATGGCCGGCACCGTGTTTACTCGTGAATACGGCGGTCAGACGCACCGCGTCGTCGCGACCACGGAGGGCGCTTTCGAATACCAAGGCCGCCGCTACGGCAGCCTGTCGGTGATTGCCCGCGAAATTACCGGTACGCGCTGGTCCGGCCCGGCCTTCTTCGGTCTGCGCAAGGGAGCCGCACGATGACCTCTCTGACTCAAAAGCGCATGCGCTGCGCCGTCTACACCCGCAAATCCACCGAGGAAGGTCTGGAGCGCGAATACAATTCCATCGAGGCGCAGCGCGACGGCGGGCAGGCGTACATCGCCAGTCGCCGCGCCGAGGGCTGGATTCCGGTCGGCGCGGACTACGACGATCCCGCTTACTCCGGTGGCACCATGGAGCGGCCTGCACTGAAGCGACTGCTGGCGGATATCGAGGCCGGGCTGATCGACATCGTAGTGGTCTACAAGATCGACCGCCTGACCCGCTCGCTGCACGACTTCTCCCGGCTGGTCGAGATCTTCGACCGGCACAAGGTGTCCTTTGTGTCGGTGACTCAGCAATTCAACACCACCGATTCGATGGGCCGGCTCATGCTCAATGTGCTGCTCTCCTTCGCACAATTCGAGCGCGAGGTCGCGGCGGACCGTGTACGCGACAAGATGGTCGCGAGCAAAAAGAAGGGACTGTGGATGCATGGTGTCCCGCCCTTGGGCTATGACATCAAGGAGCGGCGGCTGGCGGTCAATGCGGCCGAGGCGAAGATCGTTACCCTCATCTTCCAGCGGTTTGCCGCGACCGGTTCGGCGACGGGCGTGGTCAAGGAACTGCGCGAGCGCGGCATCGTGTCGAAACACTGGGTGACCCAGTCGGGCCGCGAGATCGTCGGCAAGGCCATCGACAAGAGCTACCTCTATAAGATGCTGGCCAACCGGACCTACCTCGGGGAATTGCGGCATCAGGATCAGTGGTTTCCCGGCGCGCACCCGGCGGTCATTGCCACCGACCTGTGGGAGCGGGCGCAAGCCGCCTTCACGCGCCCGCCGCGCGCCGCCGTGTCGGAGCGGGAGGGCAAGGTGGTCTTCCTGCTGAAAGGGCTGGTGGTCGGCGCGGACGGCCGCGCACTGACGCCATGGCATACGACCAAGAAAAACGGGCGGCGGTATCGGTATTACCTGAGCACACGCACCCTCCATGAAGGAGCCGGCACGACCGACCTGCCACGCCTGCCGGCGTCCGAACTGGAAGCGGCGGTGATCGAGCAACTGCGCGGGGTGCTGCGCTCACCGGAGATGATCGCGGCCATGGTGCCGGAAGCCATGAAGCAGGACCCCGATCTCGACGAAGCGCGGGTCACCGTGGCGATGCGCCAACTCGATGCACTATGGGATCAGCTCTTCCCTGCCGAGCAGGCGCGGGTGGTCCGGCTGCTGGTCGAACGGGTGGTGGTGAGTGCCGATACGCTCGAGGTGCGGCTGCGTGCGGCAGGCATTGAGTCGATGAAGAGCGAGCTGGCTGACGACGCGGGGGTCGCCGCATGAAACACACCACGATCTGCGCACGCGGCGCACCCACGAAAATTCCCGCCAGCGACGGCAGCCTGACGGTCAGCGTGCCGATCCGAATTGGGCTGCGCAGCCGCCGCATGGTGGTGCAGGTACCCTCCGGCGCAGCGCGCGAGCCGTCGCCGGTGGATACCTCTCGCCCTTGGGATAGCCGGCTCACGCCGCTACAGGCGGCGCTGGCGCGCGGCTACCGGTGGCTGCGCGCGCTGGAGGCGGGAGAGGTCACGTCGATCAGCGAGATCGCCCGGCGCGAGGGCGTGGATTTCAGCTACGCCGCGCGGCTGGTCAACCTGACCACGCTCGCGCCCGAGATCATCGCTGCCATCCTCGACGACACACTGCCGGCGCATCTGACCATTCATGCCCTGGGCATCAACACGCCGCTGTTGTGGTCGGAGCAGCGGCGCATCATGGAGGCGTGAAGTCAGCCGTGCACGGATGTTCACGCGGGCTGCGATGGAATTCGCTAGCCTACCGGCCCTTCTGCTGACTCTGCTATTCGATGTCCACGTTTAAACGCACCGTTACGGCAAGCCCGCATAGCCACCGCCGAGGCGGCCTGGCGATGACCAACCCGTTACTACGGATTGATGGCGAGACGTTGAGCTACGCCGAATTGAGTGTCCAGTTTGGTGTCACCGAACAAGCCATGCGGGCCGCCGTGCGCAAGGCGCGTGGCCTCAAGGCCGGCCTGACGAAGGAAACGCTGAGGCAGGTT
>Ga0302314_10001522_pt1 | contig 43381 bp, 27 predicted proteins | sample III_Palsa_N2_3_FD_200533 | JGI IMG/M metagenome (GOLD analysis project Ga0302314, IMG submission 200533) | Peat permafrost microbial communities from Stordalen Mire near Abisko, Sweden - III_Palsa_N2_3 | ecosystem: Environmental > Terrestrial > Soil > Palsa > Peat permafrost | place: Sweden... | reverse complement strand
CGGTGAGGCCGGCCAGCGGGCCATCCTCGATCAGCACGCCGTAGTCCTTGGCGAAGTTGCGGCCGCGCATCAGCGACAGGGTCACCACGTTGGCGATGCCTTCGGCGCCGCAGAAGCGCTTCTGCGCAAACGGCAGATCGGCCGAGATGCACAGCACCACGGTGTTGCTCAGCTTGCCCGCCTGCTCGTTGAACTTGCGCACCGACATGGCACAGGTCGGCGTGTCGATGGAGGGGAAGATGTTCAGCACCTTGCGCTTGCCGGCGTAGTCATGCAGCGTGATGTCCTTGAGAGAAACATCGACCAGACGAAAGCCGGGGATTTCGCTGCCGGGCTTGGGCAGCTCGCCGGAGGTCTGGATCGGGTTGCCGCGCAGTGTGACGGTGGCCATCGGGTTTTCTCCTGGTGTTCGCTTGTTATGAATTGCTTATGGCTTATTGGCTCAGCAGCTTGCGCAGCGCAGCGGCGTAGCGATCGAGATCGGCTTCGCTCTTGGTCTCGGTGACGCAGACCAGCACCGCGTTGCCCAGTTCCGGGTAGTGGCGGCTCAGGTCGAAGCCGCCCAGGATGTCCTGTTTGGCCAGTTTCTCCAGCAGCGGCGCGGCCGGTTGCGGCAGGCGGATCACCGCCTCGTGGAAGCGATCGCCGGCAAACACCAGTTCGACGCCCGGGATCGCCACCAGCTTTTGCACCAGCGCCTGGGTGTTGCCGACGCTATGCGCGCCGACGCGGGCCAGGCCTTCGGCGCCGAGCATCGACATATGAATGGTCGCGGCGGTGACCAGCAGGCCCTGATTGGTGCAGATGTTGGAGGTGGCCTTGGAGCGGCGGATGTGCTGCTCGCGCGCCTGCAGGGTCAGGGTGAAGCCGGGCTTGCCGTCGACATCGACGGTGCGGCCGACGATACGCCCCGGCATCTGCCGCACGAACTGCTGCTTGGCGGTGAGGAAGCCGAAATACGGGCCGCCGGAGGACAGCGGCGCGCCCAGCGGCTGGCCGTCGCCGCAGACGATGTCCGCACCTTTCGCGCCCCATTCGCCCGGCGGCTTGAGCAGGGCCAGCGACAGCGGATTGACCACGCCCACCACCATCGCGCCGTTGGCATGCGCCCAGTCGGTCAGGGTGTCGACATCTTCCAGCACGCCGAAGAAGTTCGGCTGGGGGATGACCAGGGCGGTGATGTCCTGCCCCTCGTACTGCTTCAGCTGCGCGGCGCCGGTGTCACCGCGCGCCGCATCGAAGGCCAGCGGCAGCAGCTCGACATTCTGCGCCTCGGTGATGGCCCTCACCGCTTCGCGATAGTACGGGTGCACCGCCTGCGGCATCAGCACCCGCACCGGTCCGGTCTTGGGGTTGGAACGCACCGCCATCAGCAGCGCCTCGGCCAGCGCCGAGGCGCCGTCGTACATGGAGGCATTGCTCACTTCCATGCCGGTGAGCGCCGTCATCATGCTCTGGAATTCGTACAGCAGCTGCAGCGTGCCCTGGCTGGCCTCGGCCTGGTACGGCGTGTAGGCGGAGTAGAACTCGCCGCGGGTGGTGATATCCCACACCGCCGCCGGAATGTGGTGCTCGTAGGCACCGGCGCCGATGAAATTGAGCGGCTGCCCATCCAGCTTCGCGCGGCCCTGCATCAGGCGCACGATGTCCATCTCGCCGAGACCTTCGGGCACGCCATGCAGGCCCTTGCAGATCAGCTCCGGGGGGATTTCGTCGAACAGCGCGGTAGTGGACGGGGCACCGATCGTCGCCAGCATCTCGCGAACATCGGATTCGGTGTGGGGAATGAACGGCATCTAAAAAACCTCGGAAAGCAGTGGTTAGTGGCTAGTGATTAGTGGTTAGTGAAAAGCAAAAGCGCTTGGCTTTTACTAACCACTAATCACTAACCACTGATCACTGATCACTTGTTGTTTGTTAGAGAGCGGCCAGCACTTTCTCGTAGCCGGCGGCATCGAGCAGCGCATCGACATCGGCAAGATTGGCGGGCTTGAGCTTCCACAGCCAGCCAGCGCCGTACGGATCGGTGTTGAGCGTCTCCGGCGCGTCGACCAGTTTGGGATTGGCGTCGACCACTTCACCGGCGATGGGGGCATAAACGTCCGATGCGGCCTTGACCGATTCCACCACGGCACAGGCTTCGCCGGCCGCCAGCTTGCGGCCGGCCTTCGGCACATCAACGAACACCAGGTCGCCGAGCGAACCCTGGGCGTAGTCGGTGATGCCGATCAGCACGGTGCCGTCCGGAAGTTTTTTCACCCACTCATGGGACTTGACGTATTTCAGATCGGCGGGAACGTTGCTCATGAAACTCTCCTGGGAATCGGGAATGGGGATGAAACAATCCGCTAAACCAGCACTTTGCCATTGCGCACGAACGGCGGCTTGACCTCGCGCGCCGGCAGCCACTGGCCGCGTATTTCCACTTCGTAGGGCCCGACCGCATTGCCGGCCACGCGGGCCATGGCGATGGAGCCTTTCATGGTTGGGGCGAAGCCGCCGCTGGTGGTTTCGCCGAGGGCGCCATTGGCGGCGCGCACCGGCATATGGGCGCGCAGCACGCCGCGGCCTTCCAGCACCAGGCCGACGCTTTTTCGCGGCGGCGCGGCCTTCTGCGCTTCCAGCACCTTGCGGCCGATGAAGTCGCGGTCTTCCGGGGCAAAGGCGACGGTCCAGGCCAGGCCGCTTTCCAGGGGGCTGACGCTATCGTCCATGTCCTGGCCGTAGAGGTTCATGCCGGCTTCCAGGCGCAGGGTGTCGCGCGCGCCCAGGCCGCTCGGCTTGACCCCGGCGGCAAGCAGCCCGGTCCAGAATTGCACCAGCTGCGCATGCGGCAGGATCAGCTCGACGCCGTCCTCGCCGGTGTAACCGGTGCGGCCGACGAAGAGGTCACCCTCCCAGGCGGCGCTGAACGGGGTCAGGGCCCTGGCCTTTTCGGCCAGCGCCGGAGGCAGCAGCGCCTCCACTTTCGCGCGCGCCTGCGGGCCCTGCACCGCTAGGATGCCCAGATCGGCGCGGTGGCGGATTTCGACGCCGTAGGCCGGCGCCTGCTGGCGCAGCCAGGCCAGGTCCTTGTCGGTGGTGCCGGCGTTGACCACCAGGCGGAAGCGGTCCTCGGCCACGAAATAGACAATGAGATCGTCGATGACGCCGCCGTCGGGATTCAGCATGCAGGAATAGAGGGCCTTGCCCGGCGTCTTCAGCTTGGCCACGTCGTTGGCCAGCAGATGCCGCAGGAATTCGCGGCTGCGGGCGCCGTGCAAATCCACCGCCGACATATGGGCCACGTCGAACATGCCGGCGCCGACACGCACCGCATGATGCTCGTCGAGCTGGGAGGCATACTGGATCGGCATTTCCCAGCCGGCGAAATCGACCAGCTTGGCGCCGAGAGCCTGATGATTGGGGTGTAGTGCGGTTTTCTTGAGCATGCGGTTCGAAAGGCCCTGTCGAAATATGCGCCGATGTGAGTCGAACCGCCCCTCTGTCTTGGGTACCTGAGAGTTGAGAGCCTGAACGCAGACCCTTGCCCCATCGGTGGATGGCGTCAACGCGCCATCTCTCTCCAGAGTTTACTTGTGCCCTGCCGTCCTTTTGCCTGAGCGATTCCGGGCGGATTTGCGCCTTCGGCGCTGATCACCTTGGCGACCAGTCTCTCCGGCAGAGCTTGATAGTGGTCACTATAACGGCTGGCATCCATGCTTCCAAGCAAAATCTTGGGTATCGGCACCGTTTATGGGCATCCACGCGGTTTTCCTGCCGGGAACACAAGAAGGCCGCCGCCGCGGTGCCGCGTGTGTGCACCGCATCACAGAACTGAATTCCCATTCAATTCCGGGCGCCATTTTTTACAAAAAAACACGGGCGACACCCCGCAGATGGGTGTTGGAGGGCCCTGGGGGCTTGGCTATAGTCCCCGAGTCGCCGCTTTTGAGTGCATGGAGCATCGCAAGTGGCTGAACCGGGATCATTTCCGCGGGGGGATGCATGTACGCAGGGATTGGGGGACGTGGTCTGTTGGTCTTGGCGGGAGCGGGCATTTTGCCGGTCTGTGCACAGGCCGCGCCCCCGCCACCCGGCGCCCCCACCCCCGGCAGTATCGGCGACACCCTGAAACAGCCGCCGGCGCTGCAGCCGCCCACCGCCATACCCGGCATCACCGCACCCCAAAGCCAAGCGCCCGCGGCCGCAGCACAAGGCGGCACCATCGTGGTGTCGCACTTCAGCTTCAGCGGCAACACCCTGTTCAGCGAGGACATGCTGGCGCCGCTGGTGGCGGACTACCAAGGCAAGCCGATCACCCTGGCGCAACTCTACGAGGCCGCCGACAAGGTCGCCGATTTCTACGCGCGCAAGGGCTATGCCCTGGCCAGCGTCAATGTGCCGGCGCAGAAGATCAAGGACGGCAATGTGCGCCTGGAAGTGATCGAGGGTCGCATCGGCAGGATCGGCTTCGACGGCAATCATCGCTACCACGACGACATCCTGCGCGGCTTCGTCAGCCAGACCCATGCCGGCGACATCTATCGCTCGCCGCCGCTGGACCACGATCTGCAGACGCTCAACGCCCTGCCCGGCCTGGCGGCGCGGGCGGTGATCCAGCCCGGCAGCGAGTACGGCAGCAGCGATGTCACGGTGAAGGTGCAGGAAGACCCCATCGACGGCTACTTGGTGCTCGACAACTACGGCCGCAAGGATTCCGGGCAATACCGCAGTTCCGCTTCGGTGACGCTGAACAATCCGTTCGGCGTGGCCGACCAGCTGCAGGTGCTGGGCACGCATTCGGACGACAATCTGCTCAACTACGGCTATGTCGACTACAGCGTGCCGCTGAATTTCAGCGGGCTGCGCCTGGACCTGAATTACGGCCATGCCTATTTCAGGACCGCGCCGTTTTCCGGCAGCGCGGAAGTCGCCGGCGAGAACAACAATCTGCAGATGAACCTGATCCAGCCCTGGGTGCGCACCGCGGTGGATACCTTCGTCACCACCGCGGGCTTCGAGCACACCAAGGGCACCGCGGATTTCATCGCGCAATCGCTGAGCGACACCAATATCAACCTGCTCAACCTGGGGCTGAACTACGCCCATAACTGGTCGAACGCGGCGGTGACGCAATACATCCTCAGCCTGCATACCAACTTCAGCAAGAACTCGACCGGGGAGCTGACGCAGCCGGTAGCCGATCGCAACCACGAACGCGTGCGCCTGGAGATCAACGCCCAACACCTGCAGCCCTTGCCGGAGCGCCTGCAGCTGCTCGGCCAGGTCGATGCAGTGTATTCACCCGATCCGCTGGCCGACACCGAGCAGTTCTCCATCGGCGGCCCCACCTCGATCCGCGGCTTTCCCACTTCGGAAGCGCGCGGCGACCGCGGCTTTTACGGCCAGCTGACCCTGCGCCGGCCGTTCGCGGCGGGCCCGGTGGGCCTGATTCCGCGCATCTACGGCGACACCGGCCTGGTGCGCACCCTGGGCTATGCGGCCTCTCCGGCGAACAGCGAGCATCTGAGCAGCGCCGGCCTCGGCGGCGATCTGACCTACCGCACCATCGACCTGAAGGTCGATTGGGCCTATCCCCTGAACAGCAAGCCGGTGAGCGATGGCCGCAACGACGGCCGCGTCTACGCCTCCCTGACAGCCGGTTTCTGAGGCCTACAATATGACCAAGCACGCTCCGCGCCTCAAGCGCCTGCCGATTCCAGCGGCGCTGGCCCGCCGTTTCGCCACCGGCACCCTGCTGCTGCCCGGCCTGGCTTTCGCCGGTGGCGGACCCAGCGGCGGCGTGGTGGTCGGCGGCCACGCCACCATCAGCAATCCGGCGCCGAACGGCACGGTGATCACCGAAACTTCCAACTCGGCGGTAATCAACTGGCAGCAGTTCAGCATCGGCAGCGGCGACTATGTGCAGTTCATCCAGCCGTCGGCCAGCAGCGTGGTGTTGAACCGCGTCATCGGCGGTTCGCCTTCGCAGATACTCGGCGACCTCTCCGCCAACGGCCGCGTGTTCCTGATCAATCCGAACGGCGTACTGTTCGGCAAGGGTGCGCAGCTCGACGTCGGCGGCCTGGTGGCCTCGACCATGAACATCAGCAACGCCGATTTCCTGGCCGGCCACTACGTCTTCTCCGGCGGCAGCGCGCCCGGCTCAAGCGTGGTCAACGCCGGCACCATCAAGACCGCCGACGGCGGCTTCGTGGTACTGGCCGGCGACTACGTCAACAACACCGGCGTGATCCAGGCCCGCCTGGGCCAGGTGGTGCTGGCCAGCGGCGCGGCCACCACGCTGGACCTGGACGGCAGCGGCCTGGTCAGCTTCGCGGTGAACCAGGCCACCCTGGCGCAGAAGGCCGGCGTCGACAATGCCGGCCAGATCATCGCCGACGGCGGCCGCGTCATCATGACGGCGCAGACCGCGCACGACCTGGTGGGCAGCGCCGTCAACAACAGCGGGCTGGTGCGCGCCCAGGGCATCGCCAGCCACAATGGCGAGATCGAGCTGACCGCCTCCGGCGGTGATATCGCCGACAGCGGCACTCTCGACGTCAGCAGCGCAAGCGGTGCCGGCGGCACGGTGAAAATCGACGCCGACCGCAATATCGATATCCAGCAGGGCGCGCAGATCCTGGCTTCCGGAAGCCAGGGCGGCGCGGTCGGCATCATTGCCGACGGCACGCTCAATACCCGCGCCGGCTCGCTCATCGATGCGCACGGCAGCGCAGGACCGGGGGGCTACACCGAGCTATCCGGCCACGGCGATCTGATCATCCGCGGCGATCTCACACTCGGCCACGGCGGCATGCTGGTGATCGATCCCAACAGCCTCACCATCGCCAACGGCAGCGGCAGCAGCACCAGCGCCACGGTCTACGAAAGCACGGTCGCCTCGGCCTTGCAGGGCGGCTCCGATGTGCAACTCGTCGCCAGCACCAGCATCACGCTGGCCAACCTGAACAACAATACGCTCGACGGCCGCAACAGCGGCGGCAGCGGTGGCTCACTGCTGCTCGGCATCGGCTCCATCAGCGGCGGCAACAACCTCGGCGTGGGCGGCACCTATACGGAAGGCAGCGGCGGCACCATCAGCTTCGCCAATGCCAAGAACATCATCGCCGTCAACGGCGGGCTGACCATCGATGCCGGCAGCGCTTCCGGTACGGTCGCGGTCGGCGGACTGATTGGCGGCTTCGTCAACGTCAAGGGCATCGACGGCATCACCACCCGCGACATTGCCGCCACCGGCTACACCCCTCTTAGCGGCAATCCCACCGTCGACAACGGCGCGATCACCCTGACCGCGTCCGATGGCAGCATCACGGTCAGCGGCGGCCTCACCACCGGGGTCAGCACGCCCTGCTCGGCATCCTGCCCCACCACCGCAATCGGAAGTGTCACGGTCAATGCCGGCGGCGGCATCCAACTGGGCGATATCACCACCGTCGCCACGGCCCTGGGCACCACCGGCTCCTCGGTGGCGGATGCCTCGGTCACGATCAACGGCAATACCGCGAATCTCGGCGGCGATGTCGGCATCGGCAGCATCACCACGGTCGCCAGCACCGTCAAAGGCACCGGCAACGCCTATGTAGCCATCGCCGATCAGAACGTCGGCGCGCAAAGCGGCACGCTTTCCGTCAGCGGCATCACCACCCTGGTCTCGGAGTCCCCGCAGAGCGGCGATACCCATGTCAGCCTGAGCAACAGCAACGGCGGCGTCGATCTGACCGGCTTCGCCATCTCCACCGACGACTCCGCCGCCACCTCGTCGCTCAACGGCGATGTCAGCCTGACGGCCGGCGGTGGCGGCGCTATCAATGTCGCCAGCATTACCGCCACCAATAGCGCCATCAATGCCTCCACCTCCGGCGGCGGCGGCATCACATTCGGCGAACTGTCGCCGGGTACCGCCAGTACCGACGCCTTCACCAACATCGACCTGGAATCCTCCGGCACACTATCCGTCGGCGGCAGCAGCGCCAGCCTCAGCGCCGGCAGCATCACCCTCTCCGCAGGGTCCGGGAATCTGAGTTTCGGCGCCTTGAGCGCTACCAACGGTGCAATCACGCTCACCGCCAGCGGCGGCAACGTACAGCTCAACGGCAGCGACACCACCACCGGCGGCGGCAATATCGGCGTCACCGCCAGCGGCAACATCACCTACACCAACAACGTCAGCGCCAGCGGCGATCTGACTTTCAACGCCGGCGGCCAGGTCAGCGACAACAATGCAGGCAATGCGCTGTCCGCCGGCGGCTTTGCCAAAATCACCGGCGCCAGCACCGTCGTGTACACCGTCACCGGAGGCACCGGCGTCAGCCTCACCGCCACCGCCGGCAATGCCAGCTTCACCGGCCTCACCGCCACCGCCGGCGATGTCGGCGTCACCGACACCGGCGGCTCCATCAATGGCGGCAGCCTCACCGCCAGCAACGGCTTGATCAAACTGACCGGCGACCAGGGCATCAATGTCAGCGCCGCCAGCGCCGGCAGCGGCTTCAGCGCAACCAACAACAGCGGTAGCGTGGTGCTGGGCTCACTCAGTGCCGGCGAAAGCGGCATCTACATTGCCAACAGCAGCGGCAATGTCACTCTCGACGGCAACGGCGCCAGTACCAGCGCTGGCGGCGGAATCTCGGTGAACGCCACGGCAGGCGGCATCACCTACACCAACAACATCAGCGCCAGCGGCAACCTGCAGTTCAAGGCCAGCGGCACGATCAGCGACAACAACGCCGGCAATGCGCTGTCCGGCGGTAGTGTCAGCGTCACCGGCGGCAGCCTGAATCTTTACAACGTCACCAGCGCTGGTGGCGTCGGCCTCACCGCCACCGCCGGCGATCTTCTGGAAAATGGCACGATCACCGCCAACAACGGAGATATTTTGCTCACGGACACCGGCGGCAGCATCAACGTCGGCAGCCTGGTCGCGCAAAGCGGCTCGATTTACGCCACCGGCAATCCCGGCCCCGGCGGCGATCAGGGCATCACCATCGGCTCGGTCAGCGTCATCGCGGGATTCACGCTCACCAACCAGACCGGCTTGGTCAGCCTGGGCAGCATCAACGCCGGCAGCATCAGTGTCGGCAACACCGGCGGCGACGTATTGCTCAATGGAACCGAGACGACGACCGGTAGCGGCAACATCGGCGTCACCGCCAGCGGCAACATCACCTATACCAACAACGTCAGCGCCGGCGGTTATCTGACTCTCACCGCCAGCGGCCAGGTCAGCGACAACAATGCCGGCAATGCGCTGTCCGCCGGCGGACAGGCCAATATCAGCGGCGCCAGCCTGAATCTGTACACCGTCACCGGCGGCACCGGCATCAATCTCATCGCCACCGCCGGCAACGCCGGCTTCACCGGACTTACCGCCACCACCGGCGATGTCGACGTCACCGATACGGGCGGCTCCGTCAACGGCGGCAACCTCACCGCCAGCAGCGGCTCGATCGGCCTGACCGGCGATCAGGGCATCAATGTCGGGGCTACCAGCGCCAGCAATGGCTTCACCGTCACCAACAACAGCGGCACGGAAACCTTCGGCAGCATCGCCGCTGGCGAGGGCGGCATCGACATCACCGACAGCCAGGGCAGCGTCACCCTCAACAACGGCGATACCACCAGCAATGGCGGATCCATCACGGTCTCCACGCCGAAGGGCGGCATCACCTACACCAACAACATCAACGCCACCGGTTTTCTGACTTTCACCGCCAGCGGCCTGATCAGCGACAACAATGCCGGCAATGCGATCACCGCGGGCGGCATCAGCATCACCGGCGGCAGCCTGAGCCTGTATAACGTCACCGGTGGCGGTGGCGGTAGTGGCGTCGGCCTCGTCGCCACCGCCGGCGATCTCCTGGACAATGGCACGATCACCTCCAACAACGGCGCGCTCCAGGTCACCGATACCGGCGGCAGCATCAACGTCAGCAGTCTGGTTGCGCTAAACAACTCGATTTACGCCACCGGCAACCCCGGCCCCGGCAGCGATCAGGGCATCACGATCGGCTCGGTCAGCGCCAGCGGGGCATTCTCGCTCACCAACCAGTCCGGCTCGGTCACCCTGGGCAGCATCAACGCCGGCAGCATCAGTGTCGGCAACAGCGGCGGCGACGTCACACTCAACGGCGGCGACACAACCACGGGTAGCGGCAATATCGGCGTCACTGCCAGCGGCAACATCACCTACACCAATAACCTCAGCGCCGGCGGTTATCTGACCCTCAATGCCGGGGGCCAGGTCAGCGACAACAATGCCGGCAATGCACTGTCCGCCGGCATCCAGGCCAACATCACCGGCGCCAGCCTGAATCTGTACACCGTCGCCGGCGGCACCGCCGTCAACCTCGTCGCCACCGCCGGCAATGCCGGCTTCACCAGCCTTACCGCCACTACTGGCGATGTCGGCGTCTCCGACACCGGCGGCTCCATCAACGGCGGCAGCCTTACCGCCAGCAGCGGCTCGATCGGCCTGACCGGCGACCAGGGCATCAACGTCGGCGCCGTCAACGCCAGCAGCGGCTTTAGCGTCACCAACAATAGCGGCGCGGAAACCTTCAGTAGCATCAACACCGGCGCTGGCGGCATCAGCATCACCAACAGCGGCGGCAATGTCATCCTCAACGGCGGCGATACCACCACCAATGGCGGCGTGATCTACGTCAATACCCCTGCCGGCGGCATCACCTACACCAACAATGTCGTGGCGGCTGGTGCGCTGACTTTTACCGCCAGCGGCGCGGTCAGCGACAACAATGCCGGCAATGCGCTGTCCGGCGGCAATGTCAGCGTCAGCGGCAGCAACCTGAACCTGTACACGGTCACCGGCGCGACCGGCGTCGGCCTCACCGCCACTGCCGGCGATCTTCTGGACAATGGCACGATCACCGCCAGTAGCGGAGCGATTGTGGTCACCGACACCGGCGGCAGCATCAACGTCAGCAGCCTGCTCGCCCAGAGCGGTTCGATTTACGCCACCGGCAATGCCGGACCCAGCAGCGATCAGGGCATCACGATCGGCTCGGTCAGTGCCAGCGGGGGATTCTCGCTCACCAACCAGACAGGCATGGTCAGCCTGGGCGGCATCAATGCCGGCAGCATCAGTGTCGGCAACGCCGGCGGCGACGTCACACTCAACGGCGGCGACACAACCACCGGCAGCGGCAACATCGGCGTCACCGCCAGCGGCAACATCACCTACACCAATAACCTCAGCGCCGGCGGTTATCTGACCCTCAATGCCGGGGGCCAGGTCAGCGACAACAATGCCGGCAATGCACTGTCCGCCGGCATCCAGGCCAACATCACCGGCGCCAGCCTGAATCTGTACACCGTCACCGGCGGCACCGCCGTCAACCTCGTCGCCACCGCCGGCAATGCCGGCTTCACCGGCCTTACCGCTACCACCGGCGATGTCGGCGTCACCGACACCGGCGGCTCCATCAACGGCGGCAGCCTCACCGCCAGCAGCGGCTCGATCGGCCTGACCGGCGACCAGGGCATCAATGTCGGCGCCGTCAACGCCAGCAACAGCTTCAACGCCACCAACAACAGCGGCAGCGTGGTGCTGGGCTCGCTCAGTGCCGGCGCTGGCGGCATCGACATCGGCAACAGCAGCGGCAATATCACTCTCAATGGCAACGGCGCCAGCACTACCGCGGGCGGCGCAATCTCGGTGACCGCCACGGCAGGCGGCATCACCTACACCAACAATATCAACGCCGCCGGCTATCTGAGCCTCACCGCCAGCGGCCCGATCAGCGATAACAATGCCGGCAATGCGCTGTCCGCAGGCGGCGCCGTCAGTATCACCGGCGGCAGCCTGAATCTGTATACCGTCGCCAGCGGCGGCAGCGGCGTCGGCCTTACCGCTACCGCCGGCGATCTGGACGTGAGCGCCGTCACTGCCAACGGTGCGATCGAGCTCAGCGATACCGGCGGCAATATCAACGCCACCAGCCTCACCGCGATCAATAATTCGATCACCGCCAACACCTATGGCGGCAGCGGCAACATCACCATGGGCAGTCTGTCCGGCGGCAGCGGCCCCAGCGACGAGCTGAGTTACGTCAACATCAATGCGCTGGGTCAGTTGAACGCGACCAATTCGAACATCATCGCCGGCAGCATCAGCCTGGGTGCCGGCACCGGCCTGCTGACCACCGGCAACCTCACCGCCACCAACGGCAACCTGGTCCTCACCAACTCCGGCGGCAGCATCCAGACCGGCAACCTCTCGGCCAGTTCTTCCACCACCAGCGAGGGCGCCTCGGCCACCATCAGCGTCTACGCCGCCGGCGGGGTCAGCGTCGGCAGCGTCACCACCAGCGCCCAGACCAATAGCGGCTCCGCCAGCGCCTATGTGCAGATCGAAGCGAACAGTTCGCACAACATCTCCACCCAGCTCGGCGGAGATCTCGTGGTGGGCGGCCCGATCAGCACCTATGCGTTCACCAATGGCGAAGAAAGCGAGGCCAACGCCAACGTCGAACTGGACAATGGCAAGGGCAGCATCAGCACGGGCGGCAACAGCATCACCACCGCCGCCAAGGCGACGGTCGGCAGCGCCGAAGCCAACATCACGCTTGCCGCAACCGCCGGCGACATCACCACCGCGGGCCTCAACGTCATCGACGGCGGCTCCATCGGCGTATCGACCACCAACAGCGGCGACATCAGCGTCGGCCAGCTGTCCGCCACCAGCGGCAGCTTGAGCAATGTCAGCCTGACCTCGGCCGGTAGCCTGAGCACCAACAACACCGGCATCACCACCGGCACCATCACCCTGTCCGCCGCCAACGGCGATCTCGAGGCCGGCAATCTCACCACCACGCTGTACGGCATCAGCCTCAACGACGCCGGTGGAACCATGACGCTGGGCAATCTGCTTTCGGCCGGCGGCATCGCGCTCACCAACAGCGACGGCGGCATCAGTACCGGCAGCCTGACCTCGGTCGACAACATCTTCATCACCAGCGCCGGCAGCACCGGCACCGTCAGCACCGGACCGCTTGCGGCAGTGAGCGGCACCCTGGGGACGGTCGACATCAGCGCCTCCGGGGGCCTGACCGTGGGCGGCGGCAGCGTGACCGCCGGAGTGATTACCCTGAGCGCCGCCAACGGCGACCTCAAGGCCGGCAACCTGACCGGCACTTACGGCACCGTCACCGTCAGCGACGCCAACGGCACGACCACCCTGGGCAATATCAGCGGCGACGCACCGGTCAGCATCACCAACAGCAACGGCAGCATCAGCACCGGCACCATCGCCGCGGTCGATGGCAGCAGCATTACCGTCACCGCCGCCGGCAGCGGCGGCAACATCTCGGTCGGCACGCTGTCCGGCGGCGATGGCCCCCTCGGCCTGATCGACCTGGTTGCCGCAGGCACGCTCACCACCGCCGACAGCAATTTCAGCGCCGGCTCCGTCACCCTGTCCGCCGGCGCGGGCAACCTCAGCCTGGGCACCCTCACCGCCAGCAGCGGCGCGCTCACCGTCAGCGACAGCGGGGGCAATATCAGCACCGGGATACTGGGCGCGGGCAGCGACGTGACGCTGACGGCCAGCAGCGGCACGGTCAAGGTCGGCGGGCCGATCACCCTTGGCAATGCCGGCAACGGCGCGTTGATGATCAGCGCGACCGACGTGCAAACCGGCGACATCACCAACAACAGCCCGCTCGCAGCCGTCGGCAGCGGCAACGACATGAGCATCACGGCAAGTGCGGGCAACATCAACATCGGCAATGTCGGCACCGCCGGCACCGGGACCGTGGCCCTGACCCTCGGAGCAGCGGCCGGCACCATCACGGCCGGCAGCATCAACGTGGAAGTTCTCGACGCGCAGGCATCCGGCAATGTGGATGTGGGCACGCTGACCCTGAATTCACTCACGCCGGGCAGCGCCAGCAACCTGGTTTCCAGCGCCGGCAGCGTCACCGCCGGCCCGGTGACATCCAATCATGGCCTCGATGTGGCGGCGCAGACCGGCATCAGCCTCGGCGCCGTCAATGTCGTCAATGGGCTGCAGGTAGACAGCGCCGGCGGCACCGTCAGCACCGGCGACCTGAGCGACAGCGGCGCGGGTGTGTCCGTCGTCAACGGCGGCACCACTCTGACCGTCGGCAACGTCAGCGCCGACGGCAACATCCAGATCGGCTCCGTCCATGGCGGTGTCGACACGGGCAATCTTTCCGCCGGCAGCGGCACACTCACGCTGATGTCGAATGGCGCCTTGAGCGTCGGCACCGTCAGCGCCTCCAGCGTGACGGCCGTGACCAATGGCGCCAGCGCCAAGTACGGCAACCTCAGTTCCAGCGGGGTGATCAATCTCACCGTCAACGGCGGCAACTTGAGCACGGGCGACATTACCGGCAACCAGGTCTTCACCACCCTGGATACCGGCAACGAGCAGGTCGGCAACGTCAACGTCACCGGCAGCAACTTCTTCTTCTCTATGGGTGATGTCGCCGGACAGACGCTGAGCATCGGCAGCCTGAATTTCGCCGGGACCGCCACTACTACGTTCGGCTTCACCAATACCAGTTTCAGCATCGGCAGTGTCAATGTGGGCGGGGGCTTCGTTGCGAACCTGGGCAATGGCAGCCTCAACACGGGCAATATCGTTGCCGGCAGCGGCGCCATCAGTCTCAACGACGACCATGGCGCCCTCAGCGCCGGCAATCTCACCGCCAGCAACGGCGCGGTCTCAGTCACGGGAGGCGGCAACAACGTGACTCTCGGCAACGTCCTCGCCGGCGGCTCGGTAACGCTTCAGGGCAGCGGTACGCTCGCCCTGGGCGGCAATGTTGCGGGTCAATCGGTCAGTCTTGCCGCCGGCAACGGCATCACCGCCAGCGGAGCGCTTACCGTGACGGCCAGCGGCGGCAATCTGGCCATCGCCTCGCCGGTCACCGCCGGCGGCAATATCAGCCTCCGTGCGGCCGATGGAACGCTCACCTTCGGCAATCTCAGCGGCGCCGACATCGCCCTGTCCACCGGGCAGGCGCTGACCATCAGCGGCAGCAACATCAACGCCACCGGCAATTTCACCGTGGCGGCCGGCGGCAATACCAGCATCAGCAACTCATCGATCAATGCCGGCAGCGCCGCCATCACCAGCGGCGGCACCCTGGACATCAGCGACAGCAGCGTGCTGGCGCAAACGGTGGCGCTCAACGCCAGCGGTGACCTCGCCATCAGCGGCGGCAGCTCCATCGGCGATCCCAGCCAGTTCGATGGCCTGGCCTCCTCGCCGCAAGCCCTGTTCACCGCCAATTCCAGCGTCACCGTGACCAGCGGCGGCAACGTCAGCATCGACAATTCAGCGCTGGAGGCCGCGCAGGTCTCCATCAACGGCGGCGCCATCCAGCTCTCCAATGGCGCTCTGCTCGACGGCGGCGCCGTGGCGCTCACCGGCACCGGCGCTGTGGGCAGCGGCGCCGGCAGTTCCACCATCGACGCCGGCGCCCTATCGGTGCGCGGCGGCAGCATCAACTTCAGCAGCGCCAGCCTCAGCGTGGGCAGCGGCAGCGCCGCCTTCGGCAGCGACTCGGCCCTGCTGGCGAAAATCCACGCCAAGGCGCCGACGCTGGCAGTGCCCAGCCACGGACCCAATGCCAGCTTTGCCGCGGCGGGCGGCGTCACGCTGGGCCAGCTGAGCATTGCCGGCGGCTATCTGTTCATCCAGGCGCCGAGCCTGCAATTGCCCACCGCGCTGAGCGGCAACAGCAATATGTTCGTCGACTTCCTGCCCAGCAATCCCGCCGCGCTGCTCAACGTCAATCTGAAGCAACCGCTGACCGGCATCACCACCCTGGTATTCGGCGGTACGCCGCAAACCGGCAACATCCAGGTCGGCAACGGCACCCAGACGTTCGCCCTCAGCAGCAATACCAACCTGGTGTTCGCCACCTCGGGCGCGACGCTGTATCCGGACTCGATCAGCAGCAACGGCCAGGTGGTGGTGCTCGGCGAGTCGGTGCTGCGTACATCGCCGATCGGGCTGGCCGACATCCCGCTTACCACCGATCAGTACACCATCGACGAACCGGATACCGGCATACTCGCCTATGACGGCAATCAGGGCGATGTCAACGACCCCGGCGTGAACAACGCCAACAAAGGCCGCATCGACATCAGAAACAGCACGAAGCAGACGCTGAGCTGCGGCATCGGAGGCGCGCAATGAAGTTCTCCCGGCGCATCCGCGGAACCGCCCTGCTGCTCCTGTCGCTGCCGGCCATCGCCGCGGCTGCCACGCCGGCGGCAAACGTGACCCTGCTCACCGGCCGCGGCACCGCTTCATCCACCGAAAGCGGCGTCCGCACCCTGGCCAAGGGCGATGCGGTCTATTCCGGTGAAATCGTGCACTCCAGCGCCAACAGCTACGTCGATCTCAAGTTCAGCGACGGCGGCTATTTCCTGTTGCGCCCGAACAGCCGCTTCCAGGTGGTGGACTTCGCCAATCACAGCGGCACCATCGAGCCTCCGGCTCCGCAACCGGCAGCGCCGGCCACGCCGCCGGCCGCTGCTGCGCCGGCGCCGGTGGCGCCGCTGGCGGCGGCGCAGGCAGATACGCAGAGCGGCGTCTCGCGCGCCTTCTTCAGCCTGCTCAAGGGCGGCTTCCGCTCCATCAGCGGGGCGATCGGCAAGATCAACCATGACGAGTACCAGGTGGCGACTCCAGTCGCTACCATCGGCATTCGCGGCACCGACTACCTGGTGGTGATCTGCGACGCCACCTGCGCCACCGATCCGCAGATCGCCGCCGTCCTGCCGCCGGGAGTCAATCCGCTCGGCGGCATCGTCGCCACCGTGTACGCGCACAGCATCGTCGTCGACGATGCCGGCGGCAGCGTGACCCTGCTGGAGGGGCAGTATCTGCTGGTGCTGCCGGACGGCACCAATATCCTGCTGCCGCTGGAGCCGCTATTCCTGCAGGTGGATCCCACGCCGAATCCGGCGACGTGCGCGGGGTGAGGGGCCACGCGAGTGACTCAATGTCACTCGCGTGGCCCGGACGAATTCGCCGGGAGCGAATTCGGACCGCCGCAGGCGGGCCCGAAGGGCGCATCCCAGGGATGGGATGCGCAACGCCCGGCCATGGATGGCCGGGCCGGGCTTTCCCAAAGCTGCAAGGCCTCGCCAGGGACGGCAATGACCAGTATCAAATAGGCGCCAAGTAGCTGCACGCCACCAATTGAAGCAACGCATGAAGTCACCGATAAATCGCCGCTGTTAATATCGCCGCATGGAACAGATCAGCTTCCAACTGCCGCCCGGTTACAGTTCGCTCATCGCGCTGGATCGGCACCAGCACGCCGGTCTGTCCGTGCGGCCGGACCATAACCAGGCTTGGTCCAGCAGGCTCAACAGTGTGTTTCTCAACGCGGTGGAGCTGGCCAAGGCCTGCGCCGACTATCCCATCGCCTTCGTGCGCGAAGCGAGCAGCGGCGAGTACCTGCCGGTGGCGCTGCTTGGCCTGCGTGCGCAGGAAAACCTGTTTGTCGACGACAAGGGGCGATGGAAGCCGGGCGTCTACATCCCCGCCTATGTGCGCCGCCACCCTTTCTGCATCGCCGTGGTGCCGGTGGCCGAAGGCGCCGAACCGCGAAACCTGATCTGCGTGCAGCCGGATCAGCTCGCGCCATCGTCGACGCCGTATTTCAACGCCAAGGGCGAAGCCAGGGCGGAATGGAAGCCGATGCAGGATCTGATCGAAGCGATGGAAAATGCACGCCAGCAAACGCGCGCCTTCAGCCGCAGGCTGGAGGCCTTCGGGCTGTTCACACCATTCGATGCGCTGGCGCTGCCGCACAATGGCGGCCAACAGATGCGTTTGCAGGGCCTGCACCGGGTCGACGAAGACCGGCTCAATGCGCTCGGGGCACGCGAGCAGAAACTGCTGATGCGCAAGGGCGAGTTGCGCGCGGTCTATGCGCATCTGCTGTCGCTGGAAAATTTCGGACGGCTGCTGGACATGATGCAGAGCCGCTAGATGAATATCCGGCCACCGCCCATGCAACCGGATCTGCGCAAGGCCATTTCGAGAATGGAAACCGATGGGCGTTGAAATCCGCCTGACCGACCACGAACTGCCGGTGTCGCCGGTGTTCGTCGACTTCCTCGCCCATCTGCTCGACGGCCGGCCCTTCGACGACGGCGAATGGGCCGACCAGACCTCCGAAGCGCTCAATTTCGGCATGCCCGAATTGCAGCGCCGCGCCGAGGCCGCCGCGCCCGGGGTGATGAACGACGAGCGCGGCCGCGTCCATATCGGCCGCGCCTACGGCCTGCTGATGGCCCTGCTGGTCGGCGACTTCAAGCCGATCGAGGAGTTGCAGCAACGCTTCCACTTCATCAACGTCATCGGCATCCCGCGCACCGGCGGCTCCTATCTCACCGCCGAGCTGTATCGCGCGCTGGGCATGGCGCCGCGCGGCGTGCCCTTAGCGGTGGCGCACGACGGCTTTCCCGAAGCCGGGCCGTTCGAGATCGCCCCGGCGGCCAACAGCTGGGTACGCAGCCTGCACACCATGGCCGAATACCTGAGCATGGTGGAGCTGTTCTTCGGCGCCCGCGCGCCGCACGAGGGCCGCATCGTGGTGCCGAAGAAGCTGACCAAGGGCATCTATGCCGGCGGCTTCTTTCACCGCATCCTGGGCGAAGCGGTCGAGCACATCGTGACGCTGCGCCATCCGGTCGCCGCCTGCGTCTCCACCTACGAAAAGTCAGGCGGCCTGCCCGGCGACGGCCGCTTCGCGGTGCGCTCCAACATCGAGGACTGGTGTCGGCGCGACCTGCTCTATACCGGCTGCACCGCGGCCGGGCTGGAACGGATGGATTACTTCGACGCCTACCTGCGCTACTGGGAGCAGTACCATTACTGCGTCGCCACCACCGGTCTTTCCGCCAACCGCGAGCTGCGCGTGGTGGTCTACGGTAAGGAGCGCCTCCAGGCGCTGGCGCAAACCTTCCACCAGCGCTACGGCAGCACGCTGGCGCCGGAGCCGTTCAAGGTGAGCGCCGCGGCACGGCAGCGCCATCCGGACTGGATCGAACGCGCCGGGCCGGCCCTGCGGCGTGTTGCCGCGCTATGGGAACGGGTCGGCGTGGCCTTCCCTCTGGAGCAGCTGGAGGAATGCTGGTAGCGGGCAGAGCTTATCCGTGGATAAGCTCTCAGGCGTTCGCCGCCTGCCGCGCCAGCCAGGAGCGCAGCGGCCCCAGCTTGTCCACCGCTTCCATGCCCAGACCAAGCGCCGCCTTCAGCCCCGGCAGGCGCAGGCGGAAGGCGCGGTACAGGCCCTCGGTCAGCGCCAGCATCTCCAGGTTGGCCGCCTTGCGCGCGCGACCGTAGCGCTGCAGGTTGCGCAGGCCGGACCAGTCGCGGCCGGCATCACGCGCTTCCACCAGCGTCGCCACCAGTTGCTGCACGTCGGCGAAGCCGAGGTTGACCCCCTGCCCGGCCAGCGGATGGATGGCGTGCGCCGCGTCGCCGACCAGCACCAGGCCGGCCCGCGCATAGTCCTGCGCATGCAGCAGGCGCAACGGGAAGGAGATGCGCGGCGTGACCTGGACCACCTCCCCCAGGGCATATTCCAGGGCCTGGCTTAGCCGCGCCATGAAGGCGGCATCGTCCAGCGCCAGCAGCTCCTGCGCCAACGCTTCCTCGGCCGACCAGACGATGGAACAGCGTCCGTCCGCCAGCGGCAGGAACGCCAGCGGCCCGCTGGCCAGAAAGCGCTGCCGGGCAATGGCCCCATGCGGTTGCTGCGTCCGCACGTGGCAGACGATGGCGCGCTGCGCATAGCCCCAGCCCACCGTATCGATGCCGGCCAGGCCGCGCAGCTGCGAGTCGGCACCATCGGCCGCCACCACCAGGCGCGCCCGCAGCTCGCGGCCATCGCCCAGCCGCAGGCTGGTGCCGGAGTCGTCGAATCGGGCGGATTCGATCGCCGCCCGCTCATAGCGGACCACGCCGCCCAGACCGGCCCAGAGGGTATCGACCAGCAGGCTGTGTTCCACGATCCAGCCCAGCTCGGCGCGGCCGGTGTCGGCGCAATCAAAACGCAGCGCATGCTCCGGCCCGCGCTCCCAGACGCGCATGCCGGTGTAGGGGCTGGCGCGCCGCTCCAGCAGCTTCGGCCATGCGCCCAGCTCGTCGAGCAGGCGCGCCGAGTGCGGCGCCAGGGCGTAGACGCGCAGATCGTAGTCAGCCGCGGCGTATGGCGGCGGCGCGCTGCCGCGCTCCAGCAAGGCGACCTTGAAGCCCTGCCGAGCCAGCACCGTTGCAGCGGCCGCACCAACCGGGCCGCCGCCGACAACGATGATCTCGAACGTATCCTTGCTCACTCGCCACCAGCAGACGGCAGAGCCCTCTCCCCTTGGGGGAGAGGGTTGGGTGAGGGGTAGGCCGTACGTGACAAAGCCGAGTAAATCACTTCCAGTACAGATTCCAATTCGGCGAGAACCTGATTGTTCCAGAATCTGAGAATGCGATAACCCTCTTTCTGTAAAAAGGCGCTGCGGACTTCGTCTTGCGACTGTTGCTCCGCATGCTGGCCGCCATCCAGTTCGATCACCAGACGGGACTCGAGACAAACAAAGTCGACGATGTAGGAACCAATCGGCTGCTGCCGCCGGAAATTGCAGCCCAAAAGCTGCCGGTTGCGCAGCCGGCTCCAGAGCAGTCTTTCCGCATCGGTGGAACACTCGCGCAAGTTACGCGCAGAACCATGGCGGAGGCGCATGGGCTACCCCTCACCCTAGCCCTCTCCCCCAAGGGGAGAGGGGACTTTGGCAGCGGGAAAGGTTTCTGCCGCAACCGATGATGTCGCGCGCGGCAACCCCAGGTGCCCGAGGTGCTGGCGCAGCACCGCGTTGCGCAGGGGCGGCGCCAGCTCCACCGCTACCAGTCCCCAGTGACGCGCCTGCGCCAGGAACGGCACGCGGTTGGAGAAAGTGCGCACCATCAGGTCGGTGAAATCGCTGACCCGGCCGCGATCCTGCTCGCGGCGCTCGGCATAGGCCGCCAGGGTCGCCGCGGCACCTGGGTCGGCGGCCTCGGCGATGCCGGCTGCCAGCGCCGCCACATCGCGCAGGCCCAGGTTGAAGCCCTGCGCCGCGACCGGATGCAGGCTTTGCGCGGCGTTGCCGATGAATACGGTGCGCGGCGCCGTGAGGCTGCCGCTGAGCACCCGCGCCAGCGGGTGCGACCAGCGCCGGCCCAGTTCGGTGAAGCGGCCGAGCCGGCCGCCAAAGCAGTCCTGCGCCAATGCCAGATATTCGGCATCGCTCAAGGCCAGACGCGCCTCGACCTGCTCGTCCGGCAGGGTCCACACCAGCGAGGCCGCCTGGTCCGGTTTGGGGATGAGCGCGATCGGGCCTTCCGGGGTGAAGCGCTCATAGGCCACGCCCTGGTGCGGACGCGACAGCCGCACCGCGCTGACGATGGCGTGCTGGGCATAGTCGCGGCGCTCGGCGGCGATGCCCAGCAGATCGCGCACCGCCGAGCGGGCGCCATCCGCGGCGGCGACCAGCCGCGCCGAGAGCGTCCGCGTGGCGCCGCCCGACTCGATGGTCAATTCCACCGCGTCCGCGCCGGGCTTCAGCGCGGAGAGGCGCGCCGGCTGCAACAGGGTCAGATGCTTCAGTCCCTGCATGCGCGCCGACAGCGCGGCGCCGATGGCGCGCAGCGGCACGTTGTAGCCCAGCGCCGGCAAGCCCGCCTCGGCGGCGGCAAAACGCGCCGTGCCGAAACGGCCGCGCTCGGAAATATGCGTCGCCACAATCGGCGCGGCATCGTCCCGCAGCGCTTGCCATACGCCGTAGCTGTCGAAGATCCGCTGGCTGGCGTCGTTGAGCGCGATGCAGCGCTCGTCCCAAAGCGGACTGCTGACCGGCGGCGCCGCGGCTTCGACCAGCACCACACGCAACGGGGACCCGGCCAGGGCCACCGCCAGGCTGGCGCCGACCAGGCCGCCGCCGATGATCGCAATGTCGTAGTCGTTCACGGATTGAGTGGAGGGTAGATCGAAGGTTCAGCCGCTGATGATGATCGAAATCACCGCGGCGGCAAACAGGGTGATGCCGATCAGGATCGCATAAACCAGCAGCAAGGCCGCCACGCCGATTCCAGTCAGCCACCATCTGCCGCCATAGACGCGCAGCAAGGCCATCACCAGATATACCGGGATGGCGACATTCAGCACCGCATTCGCGATCGACGGCCAGGGGATCTCTTGCACCAGCAGATCGAGGAAAACGAAGGCGTGGTAGTGCAGGGAAAACAGCAGGTGCACGCCATAGCGCAGGTGATGGCGCAGATAGGCCAGCTGCAGCAGACCGGCGAACAGCGGCAGCAGGAAGAACATCGCCACCGGCGCATCGTTGTCGATGGCGCGGCTGAGCTGGGCGCCCGCCTGCTTTTGCGTCTGACTGAAATACGCGTGGATGCGCGCGTCCAGCAGGGAATAGCCGGTCTTGAAGTCGCGCATCCCGTCGAAACCACCGTCTGGAAGCTTCGCCGCACCACTTTCGTCTTGCCCGGCCGACGCTGCGGGACCGGCCTTCCCGCCGCCGGCCGTTCCGGCCGCTGGCGCCTGCACCGCATCGGATTTCTGGGTGAATAGCGGCTTGTCTTCGTCGCCCGGATCCGCCTGCATCCAGGCGTGATGGCCGACCAGTCCGGAGATGGCGAAAAACACCACGCTCAGCGCCAGGTACAGCCGCAGCGGCCGGATGTAGCACTGGCGCCGGCCGGAGATGTAGTCGAGCGTCAAGGCGCCGGGCCTGGTCAGCAGCAGTTTGAGGGTGCGCAGCAGCTTGCCCTCCAGCGCCATCTGGTCCTGCACGAACTCGCGCACGAATTCGCCCACCGTTGGAGTCTGGATGCGCGATTCCTGGCCGCAGGCGGAGCAGTAGGCGCCGCTCAGCACCTGGCCGCAATTCATGCAGGCTGGCGCAGCGGATGCTTCGGCCGGAACAGCTGTGGCCGCACCGGCCTGACCGCTCATGTGCCGGTGCCGAAGACGGCGGTCATGACTCCCGACAGCGCGGTGGCGCTGATCGCCACGAAATCCAGGAAGCCGAGCACCAGCACGCGCCAGGCGGTGCGCATCACAGTGCCGCCGTAGACGCGCCGCAAGGCCAGGAAGGCGTAAAGCACACCGGCCAGTTCCAGCACCGTGCGCAGCGGCGAGAACGGCAGGAACATGAACGCCAGCAAAATGAAGGCGAAGCAGTGCAGGTGCACCGTGAACAGCAGATGCACGCCGTAGCGCAGCTGATTCTTGCGGTACAACCAGCGCAGCAGCAACGCGAAATACGGCATCAGGAAGAACATCGCGTAAGGCGCATCGTCGGCCAGCTTGGCGCGCAGTTCCCGGCGCTGCTCGGGGGTGGACAGGGCGGCCAGGCCCTTCTCCTTCATCTTCGAATTCTTGCCGGGGAGTTGATTCTTCACCGAGGCATCAATCTTGCTCTTGATGTCCTGGCCGATCTTGTCGCTTTGACCGCTCTTCAGATCCGCGTCGATGGCCTTGCGGATCTGCTGGCGCAGATCAAGACCGTCGTCCTTCTGCGCATCCGCGGACGGTGTCGCCGCGGCGGCGGGGGCAGCCGGCTGCGCAACCGCGGGGGCAGGCTGCGTGGCCGCAGGGGCCGCGGCGGGTTTGCTATCGGCCGCCGCAGCTTTGTCGTCATCGTCGGCATCCGCCTTGCCCTGCTCGTCCTTCAGATCGTCGTTGATCTCCTGCCGCAGCTCCTGCCGCGTCTCGGGGTCGACTTTGGTGAAGGGATTGCCGATCGAGTCCGGCAGGATGCCGAGCAGGCCGAAGAACACCACGCTGATGCTGACGTACAGCTTCAGGGGGCGCACATAGCGCTGGCGCCGGCCCTGCACGTAGTCGAGGGTAAGCTGACCCGGCTGGCTCAGCAGCACACGCAGGGTGCGGCCGAGCTTGCCCTCCACCGCGACGTACTGATCCATCAGTTCGTGCGCGAACTGGCGCACCGAGGGCACTTCGATCCTGGTTTCCTGGCCGCAATTGGCGCAGTAGTTGGCGGAAATCGGCGCGCCGCAGTCCTGGCATACCGCGACGCCGCCGGCAGTCGGCAGCACACCACCCGGACCCAAAGGCTCAGTCATGACCGGCTCCCCATTGCCCTTGCCCCCCGGCATCAGGCTCAGCCGGCCATCAGCGCTTCAACCTCGGCGACGCGCTTGGGCGCACCGCCGGTGAGCACCTCGGGACCTTGCGCGCCAACCAGGACGTCATCCTCGATGCGGATGCCGATGCCGAGGAAGCGCGGATCCACGCCGGCAGTATCGGGCGCGATGTACAGGCCCGGCTCCACCGTCATCACCATGCCGGCGGCGAACGGGCGCGGCTCGCCGTTCACCTTGTAGAGGCCGACGTCATGCACGTCCATGCCGAGCCAGTGGCCGGTGCCGTGCATGTAGAACTGGCGGTGCCTGCCGCTGTCGATCAGCTCCTGCGGCTCGCCATGCAGCAGGCCCAGGGCCACCAGGCCCTCGGTCAGCACGCGGGTCGCCACTTCGTGCGGCCGCGCCGAGGAATTGCCCGGGCGCAACTCGGCGATGGCGGCGAGCTGCGCCGCCAGCACCACTTCGTAGACTTCCTTCTGCGCGCCGCTGTACTTGCCGTTGACCGGAAAGGTGCGGGTGATGTCGGCGGTATAGCCGCGATACTCGCCGCCGGCGTCGATCAGCAGCAGGTCGCCGCCGCGCAGCTGCATCTCGTTTTCCTTGTAATGCAGGATGCAGGCGTTGTCGCCGCCGCCGACGATGGAGCCGTAGCCCTGCTCCATGCCGTTCTTCTCGAATTCATGGTGGATCTCCGCCGCCACCTGCCACTCCCAGCCGCCCGGCCGGGTGGCGCGCATGGCGCGGACATGGGCCTGGGCCGAGACCTCGCAGGCATGGCGCAGCAGCTTCAGCTCGGCCTCGGACTTGAGCAGCCGCAGCTCGTGCAGGGTGGTGTCGAGCGAGACGAATTCGGTCGGGGCGGAAGGGCCGCGGCGCGAAACTTCGCGGATTTCACGCACGCAGGCGGTGATGCGGGTATCCCAGGCCGGATGCTCGCCCAGGGTGTAGTGCACCTTGCCGCGGCCGGTGAGCAGCTGCGGCAGCATGGCTTCCAGCTCGGCGGCGGTGAAGGCCTGGTCGGCGCCGTAGTCGGAGACCGCGCCTTCCGGGCCGGCACGACGGCCGTCCCAGATCTCGCGTTCCTTGTTGCGCTCGCGCACGAACAGCAGAAAGGCACCTTCCTTGCGGCCCGGCGCCAGCACCGCCACCGAATCCGGCTCGTTGAAGCCGGTCAGGTACCAGAAATCGGAGTCCTGGCGGAATTTGTAGTGCACATCGCGGTTGCGGATGACCTCGCGCGAGGACGGGATGATGGCCACGCCGTCAGGGCCGATGGCCTGCATCAGGCGGGCGCGGCGGGCGGCGTATTCCTGCAGTTCAGCGGCGCTTGGAACGGGCATCTCGAGACCTCGAATTTTTCAATGTAGGGTCTTCGATTGGGCGGCGGCGGCGGGCGGACGCGGATGCAATTCCATGTAGACCAGCTGCGCACCCACCCGGATGTACTCCACCAGTTCGGCGTAGGCGCCCTCCTCCACTTCGAGGTCGTCGCCGGCATCGAGCGAGGCGCGCGTGAACTGGGTGAAGTCCTTGACGATCTCGCGCACCTCATCGGTGCACTGCCGCAGGTCGAGCTTGATACGTCCGGCCAAGCCGTAGAGGAAGCCCTCGCACCAGGCGCCGAGCGAACGCGCCCGCTCGCCCAGGCCCACGGCGTCCTCCGGCAGCAGCGGCATGAAGCCGGTCTGCATGTCGGCCAGGGCGGATACGGTCTGCTCGCACATCTGCCGCAGCTCGGCGCGGGCGTGCTGGTCGGGATTGATCTCATCGTCGTCCAGCAGGGCGACAGGGTCGATCTCCTCGGGCTTTTGCCGGCACAGCGCGCCGCATAGAGCGCCGTGAAAGGCGGCCGCGTCGTCGCGGTAGCCCAGGCTGGACAGGACAGTGGCGAGGTCGGAGTACTGCTGCATCGAAGACATGTCGATAGTATACCGTCCGTCCGCCGCTCCCGGCCCCGCTTTGCGCCCCGGCGGCGCCCGGCAGCACCCGGTCCCGCGCTTTATCCCCCGATAAGCCCTAAAATCGGCTGCCATGAACGACCTCGCCACCAAGCCCGAAGCCGCCAGCGGACAGGAATTCGTCGCCGCCCTGCGCGGCGCGGCGCCCTATGTGCATGCGCACAACGGGCGCGTCTTCGTCATCGCCTTCGGCGGCGAGGCGGCGCTGCGGCCGGACTTCGAGCGGCTGATCTACGACGTCGCCCTGCTGCACAGCCTGGGGGTCAAGCTGGTGCTGGTGCACGGGGTGCGGCCGCAGATCGAGGCCCAGCTCGCCGCGCGCGGGCTGAAAGCCCAGTTCCACGGCGACCTGCGCATCACCGACCCGGCGACGATGGAGTGCGTCAAGTCCGCCGTGGGCGGGCTGCGCATGGAGATCGAGGCCAAGCTCAGCACCGGCCTGGCCAGCACGCCGATGGGCGGGGCGCGGCTCAAGGTGGCCGGCGGTAACTGGGTTACGGCGCGGCCGGTCGGGGTGCGCGACGGCATCGACCACCAGCTCACCGGCGAGGTGCGGCGTATCGACATCGCCACCATTCAGGAAGTGCTGGCGCAGGGCCGCATCGCCCTGCTCTCGCCGATCGGCTTTTCGCTCACCGGCGAGATCTTCAACCTGCGCGCCGGCGAAGTGGCGCAGGCCGTGGCCACCGGCCTGGGCGCGGACAAGCTGGTGTTCGTGCTCAATTCCGATCCGGATCACTGGAAGCTGGCGGACGAGACCGGCGACGCCGGCCAGCTGCCGCTGAGCGAGGCCGAGCGCCTGCTCTCCGCCAAAAGCGAGAAACTGCAACTCTCAGGCGAGGACCGCGCCCTGCTCAGCGCCGGCCTGGCCGCCGGCCGCGGCGGCGTCAAGCGCGTGCACCTGATCGGCGCAGATGCCGACGGCGCCCTGCTGCGCGAGCTGTATACGCGCGACGGCTGCGGCCTGATGTTCTATTCCGACGAGAACTACGAGGCGGTGCGCGAGGCGACCATTGAGGACGTCGGCGGCATCCTCGCGCTGATCAAGCCGCTGGAGGACGCCGGCGTGCTGGTACCGCGCTCGCGCGAGCAGCTCGAACTGGAAATCAGCTTCTTCGACGTGATGGTGCGCGACGGCACCGTCATCGCCTGCTCCGCCCTGTTCCCCTTCCCGCAGAACCAGATGGGCGAATTCTCCTGCGTCGCGGTGCACCCGGATTACCGCCGCTCCGGCCGCGCCAACGCCCTGCTGTTCCGCGCCGAGGAATCCGCGCGCAAGCTGGGTCTGAAAAAGCTGTTCTCGCTGACCACCCATACGCCGCACTGGTTCATCGAGCATGGCTTCGGCCAGGCGAAGATCGAGGATCTGCCGATGCAGAAGCAGCGCATCTACAACTATCAGCGCAAGTCCATCGTCCTGGTCAAGGACCTGTAGATTTCCGCCAGGGTCGTTCACGCCGCTCAGTCGAGCTCGTCGTGGAAAATCTCATAGACGTCCAGGGGACCGTCGTTGAAGTATTTCGTGGACGGCAAGATGAACGTGCGGCTGGCACGCTCGAAGATCAGCACGCCCGGCCGTTCGAAGTAGTTCGGATCGTAGATCTGGAAGCGGATCTCCCGCGCCGTCGTTTCCTCGCCGAAGATCAGGACGACGTGATCGATCTGGGTATCGGGAAACGGCGCGAAATGGATCAGGTGCACGATCGGCAGGTAGCCCAGCTGCAATTCGCCGAGCAGCTGCTGCGCCGTGGCTTCCTGGTGGTCGCGGCTGAAAGGAAAAATCATCCGCCAGTTGCTGAACTGGAACAGGCTGTACAGGTAGTCGCCGGTGGCCTCCTTCAGCAGGGCTTCCCTGGCCCGGCTGAAGTCGCGCAGGTTCGCATATCCCGGAATGACCACCTTGCCGGCGCCGCCGGCTTCGCCCGGAGTGCGTGAAACGACGGTGGCGATGGCCTTGCGATAAGCGTCGTCGTCCAGCTTCGTTGCCGCCGGATCGAATTGCGCGTACTGGAAGAACTGCCTGGCCATGCGCGATACGGCAAAACAGCGATGGCTGAACTCGGGTTTGGCCGCATTTTGCCGGGTGGTGATCTTGCCGCTTGCCGGATCGACCTGGTATTCCCAGGCCAGCTCGTTGGCATAGGCAAAAGTATCCTGGCTGAAGTCGAAATGGCGGGTGTTCGCCGGCTCTAGAATCCGGTTCCCCGCGCAGCCGGAGACGCCGGCCAGGATCAGGTACGACGCTGCCAGCCACAGGCACCAAGGCGATCGGGTATTCATGTCGGCGCACACTTTAACGGGCCAGCCGGCACCGCGTCATGTGGCATGGATAGCCTTAAACTAGCCGGCATGAGCACCAACGAAGACTGGAAGAACCGCTCCCTCGCCCACGTCTGGCATCCCTGCACCCAGATGAAGGACCACCAGTGGCTGCCGCTGGTGCCGATCAAGTCGGCGCAGGGCGTGTGGCTGGAGGACTTCGAGGGCAAGCGCTATCTCGATGCGGTCAGCTCCTGGTGGACCAATATCTTCGGCCATCGCCATCCGCACATCGTCGCGCGGCTGAAGGAGCAGCTCGACCAGCTCGACCACGTCATGCTCGGCGGCTTCACCCATGAGCCGGTGGTGCGGCTGTCGGAGAAGCTCTGCGCCATCGCGCCCAAGGGCCTGACGCGCTGCTTCTACGCCGACAACGGCAGCTCGGCGGTGGAAGTGGCGCTGAAGATGGCGCATCACTATTGGCGCAACCTGGGCAAGCCGCAGAAGACCCGTTATATCTCCCTCAGCAACGGCTACCATGGCGAGACCCTGGGCGCGCTGGCGGTGAGCGGCACTGGCCTGTACCGCGACGCCTACACACCGCTGCTGATGGAGCCGATCCAGGTGCTGTCGCCGGACTGCTTCGACCGCAGCCCCGGCGAAGCCTGGGAGGACCATACGCGGCGCCGCTTCCGCCACATGGAAGAGGCGCTGCAGCGCCACGCCGGCGAAGTGGCGGCGGTGATCGTGGAGCCCCTGGTGCAATGCGCCGGCGGCATGCGCATGTATCACCCGATCTACCTGCGGCTGCTGCGCGAGGCCTGCACCCGCCACGGCGTACTGCTCATCGCCGACGAGATCGCGGTGGGCTTCGGCCGCACCGGGCGCATGTTCGCCAGCGACTGGGCCGGCATCACGCCGGACCTGATGTGCCTGTCCAAGGGGCTCACCGCCGGCACCCTGCCCCTGGCCGTGGTGATGAGCACCGACGAGATCTACCAGGCTTTCTACGACGACTATTCCAGCTACAAGGCCTTCCTGCATTCGCACAGCTTCACCGGCAACCCGCTGGCCTGCAGCACGGCGCTGGCCACGCTGGAGCTGTTCGAGCAGTCCGACGTGCTGGCCGCCAACCGCCGCTCGGCGGCGATGATGTGGGCGGCGATGACGGAGCTGTCCAGCCACCGCCATGTCATCGACATCCGCCAGCAGGGCATGATCCTGGCGGTGGAGCTGGCGAAGAACCCGCGCAAGCGCGAGGAATACCCGGCCGCCGAACGGCGCGGCCTGCGGGTCTACCAGTACGGGCTGGAAAAGGGCGTGCTGCTGCGGCCGCTGGGCAATGTGGTTTACCTGATGCCGCCTTACGTCATCACCCCGGAAGAGATCGTGACCATGTGCCAGACGGCGATCGAGGGGATCGACGTCGCCACCAGCGATTCCTGACCCTGCAACCAAACAGCCCCGAAGACCGTACTCACCGACTACGGGCGCGATTTGCCGGCTTCCGGCGTATCGCGTAGTTTCCAGGGCAATAAGGCCGCAAAGGCCAGGGTAAAGAGGAGCGGCGATGAGACACTCAGGAATTCCGGGCCGGCTGCTGTCATGCCTTTCTGTTCTGACGATGGCTTTGCTGCCAGCCCTTTACACGCTGACGCCGCTGCCCGCGCGCGCCGCCGATCACCCCGAAAACTGGTGCGCCGATGCGGTGGATTTCGCCATGCGCACGGCGCAATACCGCGGCTACGGACGCACCCGGGAATACACCGCCAAGTCGATCGAGCACGACAGCGATGTATTTATCCAGCAATATCCCGACCTGAACAAGGCCGATATGCAGCACATCGCCGGCACCGTGTACAAGCAGCGCTGGACGCATTTCGGCGCCGCCGCCGCGATGAGCAAAACCTGCAAGGCCAAGGCCGAGGCGCAACCGCCGGCCCTGCTGGTCGCCGATCACAGCGACGAGTGGTGCGCCAACGCCGTGGACTTCGCCATGGGCGTGGCGCAGAACCGCGAAATGGAACTGACCCAGGTCATGATCTCCAGTTCGTTCGACCAGAACCCGTCTTACTACCACATGCAGTTTCCCGAGCTGTCGAAGGACGACATGCTGGGCATCACCGACGCGGTGTACCAGCGGCAATGGTCGCGTTTCCACGCGGCGGCGGCGGTCAGCACCTCCTGCAAGGTCAACCCGAAGATGCAGCCGACCTACCCGATCGGACCGGCCCAGACTTCGCAGGAGTGAACCGGGCGCCCGGGACTCAGGGTCCGGCTAGGACCTGACTTCCGCCATCAGGCTCAGGGTATTGCCCTCGCTGTCCTCGAAAAAACCCATCCACAGGTCGTGGTCGGGCATCCTGGCGACGAGGTGCGGCGCATGGACGATTTTTGCGCCCTGCGCTTCGAGCTGGCCGAAGGCCGCGGCGATGTCCGCCACCAGGAAGTACAGGATGGAGCCGCGCCGCGGCTCCTGCGCATTCTCCGGCGGCGCCAGCATCAGCCGCGTGCCGCCGCAGTCGAAGAAAGCCAGCTTGCCGTCGGCGGTAAACAGGTGCCTGAGGCCAAGCACGTCCTTGTAAAAGGCTTCCGCCCGCGCCACATCGGCTGCCGGCAGCGCGATCTGCCCCACTTTGGAAATTCCCAATGATGCTTTCATTGGATGCCTCATTTAGTTAGCATAAGCTAAATATCTTCCCGGAGAGCCGCCAAGTCAAGACCATGCCCCAGCAAGATTCCGCTCCCGACCCGACCGAAGCCGTTGCCGACCGCCTGCACAGCGTGGCGATCCATCTGCTGCGGCAGTTGCGCGAGGAAGATCTGAGCCTGGGGCTGGGCCCGGCGCAGTTGTCGGCGCTGTCGGTGCTGGTCTTTGGCGGGCCGCAGACCATCGGTGCGCTGGCGCGGATCGAGCAGGTGGCGGCGCCCACGGTCAGCCGGATGGTCGACGCCCTGGCGGCTGCGGGCCTGGTGGCACGCGAAACGGACGGCAAGGACCGTCGCGTGGTTCACGTCAGCGCCACCCCGGCCGGCGCCAGCCTGATGCAGCGCGGCCGGCGGCAACGGGTGCGGCGTCTCGTCCGTTTGCTGGAGGATTTGGACCCGGTGGAACTGGAAACTATCGGCACCGCGTCGGAGCGGCTGGCGCGGCTGCTGCGCCAGCCCCGCGGCAGGGGCACATGACTTGATCCCGGCCACGGCCGTACCAATGATCCGGGACAGGACAACGCCCTACGCCACTCCGCTTTAGCTTAAAATCAGCGTCCGCCGCACCAGTTTGAGCTTTATCCCGGGCTTGACCCTGGCCTTTTACCTTTCAGATAGACCGGCTGCCATGACCTTTGTCGTTATCGAAAACTGCATCAAGTGCAAATACACCGACTGCGTGGAAGTCTGTCCGGTGGACTGCTTCCATGAAGGCCCCAACTTCCTGGTGATCGACCCGGAAGAATGCATCGATTGCACCCTGTGCGAGCCCGAGTGCCCGGCCAACGCCATCGTGGCCGAGGACGACCTGCCGGCCAATCAGGCGCATTTCCTGCCCTTGAACAAGGAGCTTGCCCGGCAATGGCCGGTCATCACCGAGCGCAAGGAAGGGCTTCCCGATTCCAAGGAATGGGACGGCAAGCCGGACAAGTTCAAGCTGCTCGAGCGCTGATCCGCCGCGGCGGACTGCTCTGCCGCTAAGCCCCGCATGAACAACGGCCAGGACGCGAGATGAACAATGCTCGCGCCCTGTTGCTGCCGCCGCAGGCTGATCTGGCCGGCCGGCTGGCGCAAGCCATCCTCGCCCGGCATCGGGCAGAGCTGCCCGACCTGTCCCGCGTCACCGTGCTGCTGCCCGGCGCCGGCGCGGCGCAATCCCTGCGGCGCCAGCTCGGCGCGCAGGCCGGCACGGCCCTGCTGGGACCGCATCTCCTTACCCTGCAGCAGTTCGCCGCCGAGCGCAGCAGCGGCCCCCTGCCGGTTGCCCCGGCCGAATGCCGCCTGATCCTGGTGGAAGCGCTGCGCCGTTATCGCAACCTGTTTCCCGGGCAGAACCTGTGGCAGCTGGCCGAAGCACTGTTCGCGCTGTTCGAGGAACTGAGCCTCAACGCGGTAGTGCTGCCGGAAGACATCGAAGCGTTTGCCGGCAGGCTGCTCACCGCTTACGGTGCGCGCCCGCTGGCCGCGCTGTCGCGGGAAGCGCAGATCATTCACACCCTGTGGCGCGCGTTTCTGGAGGAGACGGCGGGACGCAGCCCGGCCGCGGCCTATGCCGCTACCCTGCGGGCCGCCTTCGCCGATCTGCGCCCGGACGAAACGGTTTACCTGGCGGGCTACGACACGCTCGCCGGAGCCGAGCGCAGCGCCATGGCCGCGGCGCCAGCCGCCACCGCGCTCGAAGTGTGGCTGCACGGCCGCGGCGAGGGCCGCGACGGGGCGGCGACCCTGGCCTTCTGTGCCCAGCTGGGCTGCGAAGCGAAGCCGCTGGCCGCGCCGGACGATGCGCGCACCCGCTTCCTCGACGCGGTGCTTGGCGCAAGCACTGCCCATGCCACAGCCGATGCGCCAGGCTTCAGCATCACCCTCGCCGATGGACCGGAGCATGAGGCGCGCTGCGTCGACCTGGCGGTGCGCCAGGCGCTGCTCGACGGCTGCGCTTCCGTGGCCGTGGTCACCGAGGACCGGCGCCTGGCCCGGCGCCTGCGCGCGCTGCTGGAGCGCGCCGGCATCGAGTTGCAGGACCAGGGCGGCTGGGCGCTCTCCACCAGTGCCGCCGCCGCCGCGCTGCATGCCTGGCTCGACAGCTTCGAACGGCATTTCCAGTTCCGGCCGCTGCTGGCCCTGCTCAAATCCGGCTTCTTCGCCGCCGAGCCGCAGGCGCTGCGCACCCTGGAGCGGGACCTGGTTTACGGGGCCGGGCTGGAGTCCGGCCTCGAGCGCTATCGCTCACACGCCGCCGCGCATCCAGCCTTGCGCGCACTGCTGGAGCAACTGACCCAGGCGGCGCGCGCCATGCCCTCCACCAACCGGCCGCGCCTGCTGCGCGACTGGATGGCGGGCGTGGAACGCAGCCTGCAGGAACTGGGCCTGTGGCAGCGCTTCGAGCAGGACGAGGCTGGGCGCCGCCTGATCGAAATCCTGCGCGAACTGGATAGCGCCTTCGCGCAGCGGCCGCAGAGCGCCGACTGGCGCGAGTTCCGCGCCCTGCTCGACCGCGCCGTCGAACACGCCACCTTCGTGCCGCCGCAGGCGACGCGCGACCGCCGCGTGCGCCTGCTGACGCTGGAGCAGAGCGCCGGCCTGAGCTGCGACGCGCTGGTCCTGGCCGGGGCGACGCGGGCGCAGATTCCCGGCATGCCGGCCGGAGAACCGTTCTTCAACCAGTCGGTGCGCGGCGAGCTGGGCCTGCCGAACCTGGGGCAGCGCCATGCCCTGAGCCTGGCGCGCCTGCGCCGCGTACTGCAGGCCGCGCCGCGGCTGCAGATCACCTATGCCGCCGAGCAGCCGGGCGAACCGGCGCAGCTCTCGCCCTGGATCGAGGCGATCGAGAGCCATGCGCTCAGTCTCGGCCTGAACCTGCGCGATGCCGAGCTGGCGGCGCGGGCCGGCACCGCCGCCACCGAAATTGCCACGCCGGCCGGCACGCCGGCGCAGCAGCGCAGCCGCCCGGCGCCCGCCGCACCGGAGCGGCAGCTGCCGCTGGAGATCAGCGCGACCGCGCACCAGCGCCTGATCGACTGCCCTTACCAGTTCTTCGCCCATGCCTGCCTCAAACTGCGCGCCGAGCAAGCGCCCGACGAAGACCCCGATCGCAGCGATTACGGCCAGCGCGTGCACCGCATCCTGGAAGCCTTCACCCAGCGGGTGAAAGAGCCGCTGCCAGATCCTTTTCCCGTACCTGTCAGCTTCGCCAACCGCGAGCAGGCGCAAGTCCGCCTGCAGGAAATCGCGGCGGCGGTCTTCACGCCGGACCTGCAAAGCCGTGCGCTGGCCCATGTCTGGGCCACCGAATTCCAGGCCTCCATCCCGGGGCTGCTCGACTGGCTGGAGCAACGCACGGCGCAGCAGGTGCAGGCGGAAGTAAAGTACCAGCGCGATTTCGTCGAGGGCCGCAGCCTGACCGGCAAGGCGGATCGCGTGGAAATCATCAGCGACGGCTCGCTGACGCTGGTGGATTACAAGACCGGCCGGCCGCCGAAGCGCGCCGAGGTGGAATCCGGCGAGGCGGTGCAGCTGCTGCACTATGCCTTGCTCGATCCGCGCGTCGCCGCGGTCGAATACCTGCCCCTGCGCGAGGACCAGAAGGCCCTGCGCATCGACGCCGAGCTGGAGCCTCTGCGCGATGCGGTTGGCGGTCGCCTGGAGCGCAGCCTGCACGCGCTGGCGCGCGGCGCGGCAATGCCGGCGCTGGGCGATGAGGGCAGCTGCGCTTATTGCGACTATCGCGGCCTGTGCCGGCGCGGTGACTGGCACGAGCCATGAAAGAAGCCAGAACGGAAGCTTCCCCCGGCGCGGCGCTCGATCCGCGTCACAGCGTCGCCGTCACCGCTTCCGCCGGCAGCGGCAAGACCTGGCTGCTGGTCTCGCGCGTGCTGCGCCTGCTGCTCGAGGGCCAGCCGGCCGGCGGCATTCTGGCGCTGACCTTCACCCGCAAGGCGGCGGCGGAAATGCGCGAGCGGGTCAACGAGCGCCTGCGCGCGCTGGCTTATGCCGACACGGTGAGCGCCGCCGCCGAACTGGACCGGCTGGGCCTGGCCGCCACGCCGCAGAACCTGCAGCGCGCGCGCAGCCTGTACCACACCCTGCTGTTCGATCCATTCCCGCTGCGGGCGATGACCCTGCATGCCTTCTGCCAGGACCTGCTGTCGCGCTTCGCCCTGGAAGCGGGCGTTGCACCCGGCTTCGCCCTGGCGGAGAACGAGGGCGGCCTGTTCCGCCGCGCCTGGCGGCGCCTGCTGGCCGAGCTGCATCAATATCCCGAAGGCACGCCGGCCCTGGCGCTGCGCCAGCTCATCGCCATGGGCTACGGCGAGCAGGCGCTGGAAGACCTGCTCTACAGTTTTCTGTCGCATCGCGCCGACTGGTGGGCCTATGTCGAGGGCGAGACCGACCCGCTGGCTTATGCCGGCGCGCACCTGCGCAGCGCATTGGGGCTCGACGGAGCGGCGCCCGACAACAGTCCGGACAATGGCCTGGACGGCGACGCCTTCAACGCCCGCCTGAAAATCCTGCTGCGCTGGCTGCACCAGGTGGAGGGCATCCGCTACATCAAGACGCCGCGGGTGGAGGATGCACTCAACAGTGACGGCGACACCCGCTACCAGGCCCTGATCGACGCACTGTTTCGCAAGGATGGCGAGCCGTACAAATTCCAGCTGGCCAAGGCCAAGCGCGACCGCCTCAGCGAGGCCCAGGTGGAACACTTCGAGGAGTCGCACCGCGAAGTGGTGCATGCGGTGGAGCAATACCGCGAACGGCGCCTGCGCGAAGCCTGCCTGGAGCGCACCAGCGCCGCGCTGCAACTCGGCGTGGCGGCCTTGCAGGCGCTGGACGCGGAGCTGGACATCAACCAGGCCCTGACCTTCGCCGACCTGGAGTGGCGCAGCTACCTGCTGCTACGCGGCGCCGGCAATGCCGAGTGGATCCGCTACAAGCTGGACCAGAAGATCGACCACCTCCTGATCGACGAATTCCAGGACACCAGCCCCACGCAATGGCGCCTGCTGCTGCCCTTCCTGGAGGAGATGGCGGCGGGCGACGCCGGCCGCTCGCGCAGCGTGTTCATCGTCGGCGACGCCAAGCAGAGCATCTACGGCTTCCGCCGCGCCAATCCGGAACTGCTCGGCGGCGCCGCGGACTGGCTGCACGCGCATCTGGACGCGGTGACGGTGCCGCTCAACGACTCGCGCCGCTCCGCCCCGGCGGTGATCGATTTCGTCAATGCGCTGTTCGAACCGGAGGAACTGGCCGCCAGCATCGGCTTCGACCGCCACGGCACCCATCGCGCCCACGACTGGGGGCGCGTCGAAGTGGCGCCGCTGATCGAGCCGGAGGTGCGCGAAGAGGAATTGCCGCCGGAAACCCTGCTGCGCGATCCGCTGCTCACGCCGCGCGAAATCGAGGAGGCCAGCCGCGCCGAACGCGAGGGCGAGCAGGTTGCGGCGCGCATCCGTGCCCTGATCGACTCCGCCGTGGCGGTGCGCGCCGAGCACGGCAATCGCGCCATCGAGTGGGGCGACGTGATGGTGCTGGCCCGCTCGCGTACTCATTTGCAGGTGCTGGAGCGGGCCCTGACCGGCGCCGGCATCCCTTACGTCGGCAGCAGCCGCGGCACCCTGCTCGACACCGCCGAGGCGAGCGACCTGGTGGCGCTGCTGCGCTTCCTCAACGCGCCGCACCGCAACCTGGAACTGGCGCAGGTGCTGCGCTCGCCGCTGTTCTCGGCGGATGACGCGGACCTGGTAGCGATTGCCGCGGCCTGCGCCGAGGGCAGCACCTGGTTTGAAACCCTGCCCAAGCTGGCCGCTGGCCACCCGAAGCTGGCAAGCGCGTTGACGCTGTTGCGGAGCTGGCTGTCGCTGTCGGCGCGGTTGCCCGCGCACGACCTGCTCGACCGCATCTACCGGGAAGCCGACGCCGCCGCCCGCTACGAAGCCGCCCTGCCCGCCGTGCCAGCCGCGCGCGTGCGCGCCAACCTCGGCGCCTTCATCCAGCTCGCACTCGAAGCCGACAGCGGCCGCTACCCCAGCCTGGCACGCTTTCTCGATTACCTGCAGGAGCTGGCGCGCAGCCGGGCCGAGGCGCCGGACGAATCGCCGCCGCCCGCCGAGCAGGGCCATGTGCGCGTCATGACCATCCACGCCGCCAAGGGCCTGGAGGCGGCGGCGGTGTTCCTGGTCAACAGCGGCCGCGTACAGACCGTGCGCACGCCGCGCTGGCTGATCGACTGGTCTTCCAGCGCCGAGCGGCCGGGCCATGTCATCGTTCCCGGCGGCAGCGGCGAACGCGATCCGCTGAGCGAGGAGCTGATCGAGCGGCACAAGGAACGCGAGGAACGCGAGAATCTGAACCTGCTTTATGTCGCCGCCACCCGCGCGCGACAGTTCCTGCACATCAGCGGCTTCCGCCAGAGCAACCAGGGCGAGCGGGTCAGCTGGCACGACCTGGCGCTGGATGCGCTGCAGAGACTGGGCAATGGGCCGGCACAGCCGCTGGCGGGAATCACCGAAGGCGCCTTGCATTACGGCAGCGGCGCCGCGCCGCGCGGCGTGCGGGAGCAGCAACAGCCGGTGGCGCGCCAGGACGATCCGCGCCTGCGCCAACCACTTGGCAGCGCCGCGCCCGCGACGGCTGCGCCGAGTGCCTTGTCGCCCGAGGCGTCAGGCGATGCCGTCATCGATATCGCCGCCGTCCGGCGCGGCAAAGCCATTCACTACCTGCTGCAGCGCCTGGGTGACGACCGCGGCATTGCGCGCGAGGCATTGAAACCGCGCTTGCAGGCGCACCTGCAAAGCGCGGTAACGGATTCCGAATTGACGGCGTGGTTCGATGACGCGCGGGCCCTGATCGAGGCACCGACGCTGGGCCGCTTCTTCGACCCCAGCCAGTACGCCCGCAGCTGGAACGAAGTGCCGTTCAGCGACGATGAGCGCAATGGCATCATCGATCGCCTGGTGGACGACGGCACCGCCTTGTGGATCATCGATTACAAAACCACGCCGCAGACCGACAGCGCCGTGCTCGGCGAACGCTACCGGCCGCAGCTGCAAGCCTATGCCGCGGCGGTACGCCGCATCTGGCCCGGGCGACCGCTGCGCGCCGGACTGCTACTCACCGAAAGCCGGCAGTGGCTGGAATTGTTGCGTAGCGAAGACTGAGAGAACTCGGGCGGCGACGGCCTCATCGGTTTGACGGGTGTAACAGCGGCTCAACCGGTAACGCTCGGCAACCCCGTTTCCAGATGCCCGGCGAAACGGCGCGAAAACAGGCTGTCGAGATCGACGCTGGCCGTGAGGTCGTACCAGCAGTCGGTATTGAGCTGGACATTCCAGTGATCCAATACAGTCTGTCCGGGCAGCACCTGGTAAATCCACGGGCCGTCGCTGCGATAAGCATTGGATTTGACCGTGAAAGTAACAGTGCCGCTGCTGCCGTTGCGCATGCTCAGAACCAGCTTGCCTGCGGTCGGGCTGCTCAGATCGTAGGAGGACAGGACTTCGAGTTCGCCGTTGGCGCCATCGATGTCGCCGACGAACCGGCGCAGGAAGCCGTTGGGCCCATAGGCGGAGAGGTCGTAATTGCCGCCGCCATGCACCTCGGCGTGGAATTTATCCTCGATGGAACCGTTCGCCGCCACGTCGTAGTGCCGGGGACCGTCGCTGTGATAGCTGTTGGAATGGATCGCGTAGTGGACCGAATCAGTACCGCTGTTGCTCATGCTGATCCGGAATAGCCCGTCGGCATCTACCCGGGACGTCGCGTTCGGCTGGTACGGCAGCGGCCGCGCCGGCCTGGTTCCGGGTTCCTGGGTCGGCATGGACTGGATCGTCGGCGCTGTCGGCGACGGCAGCGTGGCACATTGCCGCACCGCTTCAGCCATCAGTTTCGCTGTGTCAGGCAGCGCAACGACTGCGGTCATCACACGACTGAAATCGAATGCAGCGGTGAGATCGCCGCAGACCTGTCGGCGCCAGGCCGAGATATTGGGCTCCCGCACACCGGTCCAGGTCTCGATGAAACGGATGACCGAAGTGTGATCGAACATCTGCGAGCAGACATAACCGCCGCGGCTCCAGGGAGAAACCACCAGCATCGGCACGCGCGGCCCCAGGCCGATCGGCGCACCGTCGACGAATTCGCCGGCAGTGCCCGGCGGCGGCACCGGGGCTTGCAGGTGATCGAAGTAGCCGTCGTTTTCATCGTAGTTGATGAACAGCACGGTGGACGCCCACACCTCCGGATCGGCGGTCAGCGCACCGAGTACCCGGCCGATGAAATCGGCGCCGTTGGCGGGTCCGTAGTTGGGGTGCTCGGAATACGCGGCGGGCCCTACGATCCACGACACCTGCGGCAGCCTGCCAGCGAGCACATCACCCCTGATCGCCGCCGCGATATCGGCAACTGTGGAGCCGCTCACCGATGGGACCGATCCGATGCCGCGATCGTATAGCGGCGTGCCCGGCTGGGCATCCTGATACTGGTTGAACCAGGCCAGGGCGTTATCGTCGTAGTTGTCGTCGGCATTCTGATAGACCTTCCAGCTTACGCCCGCGCTCTGCAGCCGCTCCGGATAGGTGGTCCAGGAAAAGCCCGACTCGCCGTTGCCGGTCACCGGACTGCTGCCTCCCGCATCGATCATGCCGCTCATCAAGTAGAGGCGGTTGGGATGAGTCGGCGCCATCGCGGAGCAATGATAGTGATCGCAAATCGTATAAGCGTCTGCCAGCGCGTAATGGAACGGAAGATCGGCGCGGCTGAAGTAGCCCATCGTCAATGCACCCTTGGCTTCAATCCACTGGTCCTGCCTGCCATTGTTCCAGGCTCTGTGGGTCCCCCTCCAGGAATGGTCGAGATCGCCCACGCACTGGGCGCTGCTGGCGGAAGTATCGAGATGAAACGGCAATTGATAGCCCGACCGGTTCGGTTGTTTGAATGCCAGGTTGCCGTTACGCAAGGACAGCGCCGTGCGATCGCAAAAGCCGCGCACTCCGTTGAGGCTGCCGAAATAGTGATCGAAGGAGCGATTCTCCTGCATCAGCACCACCACATGCCGCACCGAGGACAGCGAGCCGCCCGGCGCCGGCGCCGCCAGGGCCTGGCGCAGGACCAGCGGCAAGGACGTGAACATCGTTGCCCCGGCGGTGGCGGCGGACATGCCAAGAAACTTTCGGCGGGAGAGCCCGTTCACCGATCGCCGCCTCCATGCCGGTTGTCATCCATGACGGCGATGTGTTCGCCTGGTGGAGGACACAATCATAAGTGCGCGCCGCTGCCGCCCACTGTCTGATGGGGCACATAGGCGCCGGTTCAGGTCCGCACGGTGGAAAGCATCTCAGCCGCCTGCGGCCTCCTGCTCCAGGCGTTCCAGCAGCTGCCCCGCCAGCTTGCGCACCTGGGCATCCGGATCGTTGCGCACCGTGGCCAGCAGCAGGCGTACCGAACGATCGCCGATCTTGCCCAGGGCAATCACCGCAGCTTTGCGCAGGTTGCTGACCGAGGCTTCAAGGCAGCGGCCGATGGCGGACACCGCCGGCTTGTGCTGCAGCACACCCAGCGCTTCCACCGCCTGCTCGCGCACCTGCCACTGCGCATCGAAATCGGCCAGGCCGGTCAGGGCGTCGGCCGCAGCGGGGTGGCGCAGCCTGCCGAGGATGGCGGCGGCCTCGGCGCGGATGGTCCACTCGGCATCGCCCAGGGCCTTGAGCGCGGCCTGTGCCACCGCCTCGGGCGGCGCGGACACCAGGGCGCGCAGGGCGGCCAGGCGGACGGCAGCGGACGCATCGCCGGCAGCCAGCTGCGACAGTTCCGGCACCGCCCGCAGCAGGCGCAGATAGCCAATCACACCGACGGCGGCTGCGCGCACAGCGGCGTCGGCATGTTCGAGCCAATGCAAGGCGGGCTGCAGGGCGTTCGCGCTGCGCAGGGGTTTCAGGGCTTCCAGCAAGGCGGCGATGGTCCAGACATCCGTGCTGCAGGCCAGCGCATCGAGCAGGGCCGGCGCACCTTCCGGCGACTGGTTCTCGGCCAGGGCCTTGGCGGCCAGTTCGCGCACTTCATCATCGGCATCGCCCAGGGCGCGGATCAGCGGCGCCACCGCTTCCGCGCCGCCGATGGCGTCAAGCGCGGTGACAGCCTCCAGGCGCACCTCGGCCTCGGCATCGCCCAGAGCGCGGTCGATCACCGGCAGCAACTCCGGCGTGCAGGCATCGGCCACCTCGCGCAGCGCCACCAGGCGCACCGCCGCATCGGGAGAATCGAGCAGGGCCTGCAGGTTTTCGAGACCGGCGGATTGGGAAGGGACGGACATGATCAGCGCAACAGGTAGGGAATATTGACCGTTACCGCATCGGTCGGACAGTCCTTCTCGCAGGGCAGGCAATACCAGCACTCGTCGTAGCGCATATGCGCCTTGCCGTTGTGCGGATTGATGCTCAGCACATCGAGCGGACAGACCTCGATGCAGGTGCGACAACCCTTGTCGGCGATGCACTTTTCCTCGTCGATGACGACCGGCACCGAGCTGCGGTTGATGGTGATGGGCATGGCTATCCTCAGTTCGCGGCGGCGCCTTCCACGCGCAGGCGCCGATAGGCCTCGCGCTCGCGTTCGTCGATGGGAATGATGTAGGGCTCGACCGGCCGCTTGCGGCTGGCCATGCGGCCGCGCGCGTCCTTGTACAGCATGGTGTGGGCGAACCAGTTGTCGTCGTCGCGCGCGGGATGGTCGATGTACAGGTGATACAAGCCCCAGCGGCTTTCCTGGCGGTACAGCGAGGCCTGCGCCGCCATCTCGGCGCAATCCAGGATGGAATGCACTTCCAGCGCGCGCAGGCGCTCGTGCGGATCGGCCGCAGACAGCAGCGGCAGCTCCTCGCGGATTTCGCCGAAGCGCTGCAACCCTAGCTGCATCTTGCGGGTGATCTTGGGCGGCTGCAGATAGTCGTTGACCAGACGGCGGATCTTGTATTCCATCTGCGCCGGCGGAATGCCGTCAGCGACCTGCAACGGCAGATTCACCCGCACCAGCTCGGCCGCAACCTCATCCTCATCCACCGCGCCGGAATGGCCCTGGGCAATATCGCCCACCGCGCTCTCGCCGCAAATGGCGCCGTAGACGAAGGCACCCAGCATGTAGTTGTGCGGCACCGAAGCCGCATCACCGGCGGCATACAGGCCTGGCACGGTGGTGCGGCCGTAGCGGTCGATCCAGATGCCGGAGGCGGAGTGGCCGCTGCAGAAGCCGATCTCGGAGATGTGCATTTCCACCATCTGCGTGCGGTAATCGGTGCCGCGGCGCTCATGGAAGCGCCCGCGCGAGGGCCGCTCGTTGGTGTGCAGCACGCGCTCGATCTCGGCGATGGTGTCCTCGGCCAGGTGATCCAGCTTGAGGAATACCGGGCCGTTGCCGCCTTCCAGCTCGTGGTGGAACTCCAGCATCATCTGCCCGGACCAGTAGTCGCAGCGGATGAAGCGCTGGCCGTGGGCGTTGGCGGTATAGCCGCCGAGCGGGCTGGTGACGTAGGCGCAGGCCGGGCCGTTGTAGTCCTTGATCAGCGGGTTGATCTGGAAACATTCCAGGTTGGCCAGCTCGGCGCCGGCGTGATAGGCCATGGCGTGGCCGTCACCGCAATTGGTCGGGTTCTCGTAGGTGCCGAACAGGTAGCCGGAGGCCGGCAAGCCAAGCCGCCCGGCGGGGCCGGTGGCGAGAATCACCGCCCGGGTTTTGATCAGCAGGGTTTCCTCGCTGCGCGTGTGCGCGGCGAACACGCCGGCGATCTGTCCTTGCGCGTCCTTCAGCAGGCGCGTCGCCTGGTAGCGGTTCTCGATCTCCACCCGCGCGCGCTTGAGCTGGCGGTAGAGGATCTTCTTGACGTTGTGGCCCTGCGGCATCGGCAGCACGTACTCGCCCAGGTGATGCACCTTGCGCACGTCGTAGTCGCCGCTGCCGGTCTTCTGGAACTGCACGCCCCAGCCATCCAGCTGGCGGATCATGTCGAAGCTGCGCTCGGCATAGGCCAGCAGCGAGGACTGCTCGACGATGCCGTCGTTGGCCACGGTGATCTCGCGCACATACTGCTCCGGCGTGGCGTGTCCGGGGATGACGGCGTTGTTGAGACCGTCCATGCCCATGCAGATGGCGCCGCTGCGGTGCACATCGGCTTTTTCCAGCAGCAGCACTTTCAGCGCCGGATTGCGCTGCTTGGCCGTCACCGCCGCCATCGGCCCGGCGGTGCCGCCGCCGATGACGACCAGATCGTACTCAGTGCGCTGCGGCGAGCTTG
>Ga0302314_10001520_pt1 | contig 43424 bp, 32 predicted proteins | sample III_Palsa_N2_3_FD_200533 | JGI IMG/M metagenome (GOLD analysis project Ga0302314, IMG submission 200533) | Peat permafrost microbial communities from Stordalen Mire near Abisko, Sweden - III_Palsa_N2_3 | ecosystem: Environmental > Terrestrial > Soil > Palsa > Peat permafrost | place: Sweden... | reverse complement strand
TCGAGGCCCATACCGAGGCGCGCTTCATGAGCGTGCCCTATACCGACTATCACGCCGAGCTGCCGGGCGGAAAGCCGGGCTGGCGCACCCATATGCCGGTGGAGATCGACGGCCGCGTGCTCGGCGACGACGTGCAGATCCTGCGCCCGGCGTCCAAGGCGGCGAGCCTGTTCGGCCGCATCAACTGGACCCTGATGGAAGCGCATTACATGCTCAACCGGCCCGCCGGCTGGATCAAGGTGTTTCTCAAGATCCTGTGGCGCTACTACGGCGATGTCGCGCAGCGCCTGCGCACCCCGCGCGACCGCTTCCTGACCCTGGGCAATGCCCTGGTCGGGCGCCTGCGCATCTCGCTCAACCAGCGCCAGGTGCCGATCTGGCTCAGCACCCGCCTGGTGTCCCTGGTCACCGAAAACGGCCGCGTCACCGGTGCCGTGGTCGAGCGCGGCGGCAAGACCTTGCGCATCCAGGCGCGCAAGGGCGTGGTGCTGGCGGCCGGCGGCTTCGAGCGCAACGCGCAGATGCGCCAGCAGTACCTGCCCGGCAGTCCGGACCCGACCAATACCGGCGCGCATCCCTACAACACCGGCGATGCCATCCGCATCGGCCAGGAAGCGGGCGCGGCGGTGCGCAATCTCGGCTCGGCCTGGTGGGCGCCGGTGTTCAAGGTGCCGGGCGAGGAGTCGGCGCGGCTGTGCACCTACGAGCGCGCCCTGCCGGGCTGCATCATCGTCAACCAGAAAGGCGTGCGCTTCCACAACGAGGCCGCCTCGTACCACATCTCGGCGCAGGAAATGGTCAAGGCCGGCAGCGCCAGCGCCTGGGCGGTGTTCGACATGCGCTACCGCAGCAACTATCCGATGGGCCCGGTGATCCCCAAGTTTCCCGACTGGATCCTGCCGCGCGCGGTGCGCTCTATCCTGCTCAAGGCGGGCAGCCTGGAAGAGCTGGCGCCCAAGATGGGTGTGCCCGCCGATGCCCTCAGGCAAACTGTCGAGACCTTCAATGCCGGCGCCGCGCAGGGCAAGGACCCGCAGTTCGGCCGCGGCGACGCCGCCTACGACCGTTATTACGGCGATCCCAAGGTGCAGCCCAACCCCAACCTCGCGCCGATCGTGCGGGCGCCGTTCTACGCCTTCCCCATCTATTCCGGCGACATCGGCACCAACGGCGGCCTGGTCATCGACGAGCACGCCCGCGTGCTCGACGGTGGCGGCCAGCCCATCGGCGGCCTCTACGCCACCGGCAACTGCACCGCCTCGGTCATGGGCGGCTCCTATCCGGGCGCCGGCTCCACGCTGGGCCCCGCCATGACCTTCGGCTGGATCGCCGGGCAGCACGTCGCGGCGGCCGGCAGCTGAGTCACGCGGACTGATATGACGCAGGGGCAGGCCGCAGCGGACACGGTCGATTTCTACTTCGACCTCGCCTCGCCCTATGCCTATTTCGCGCACGGGGCCATTACCGCGCTGGCGCGGCGGCATGGCCTGCAGCTGCGGCGGCGGCCGGTGCTGCTGTGGGTTCTGCTGAAGGAGCTCGGCATGCCGACACCGCTGGAGCATGCGGCGAAGCGGAGTTACCTGGAGCAGGACATGCGGCGCTCCGCGGCCTGCCTGGGCCTGCCGTTCCAGCTGCCGCAGCGCTTCCCGGCCAGCCATGCCGCGGCGCGCCTGTACTACAGCCTGCAAGCGCAGCTGCAGCAGCAATGGCCGGCGCTGGACGCTGGCTTCGTCGAAGCTGTGTTCCGCGCCTGCTTCGTCGACGGGCGCGACATCGCCGACAGCGCAACCCTGGTTGAAGTGGCCGCCTCTGTAGGCGTGGCGGTCAACCAGGCGGGCCCGGCGCTGGAGGCGGAAACCGGCCGGCTGGCCTTGCGCCAGGCCAATGCTGAAGCCGTGCAGCGCGGCGTGTGGGGTTCGCCGTTCTGGTTCTGGGGTGGAGAAAGTTTCTTCGGCGCCGACCGCCTGCCGCAGTTCGAACTTCGCCTGAAGCAGGCGCTGTCCGGTGGGCAGATTCGCTAGGGAAACTCTGATCTATTTTCAATCGTCATTCCGGCGAAAGCCGGAATCCAGGGAATCCAGCGCAGCGCTCGGGGCTCTGGACCCCGGCTTTCGCCGGGGTGACGATTGATCGGGATTTCCCCAGGGCACTTTTCGTTTAATTGGATGCCGCTTGTCCCCTCTCCCTCCGGGAGAGGGGAGAGAGGGGAGGGGTGAGGGAGGCACTTTCCGGCTATGGTGTCGTAACCGGAAAGTGCCTCCCTCACCCGCGCCTGGCGGCGCGGCCTCTCCCGGAGGGAGAGGCGATGAGCCGCTTTTAGGCGGCTCATAAGGCGTACGCACATGAACCGAAAATGCTTTAAGAATGGCTGCGCCGCCCGGGAGAAAGTCCGACGGCAGTCTACTGCCACCTCTCCATGTCGCGGCCCCCAGCCCTCTGTTAAGCAGCGCAACGCATTGCCGTCCGCGCCCCGGATGCGCAATGATCGGCGCGTGCGGGCACCGGCCCGCGTGATGGCCGCGGCGCAGCCGCCGGCCATGTCGCCCACCAGCGGGATTGTCCTGGAATGAGTTTGATGAAGCGTATCGTGGCCATGCTGGCGCTTGCCGCAGCCCTGTCGGCCTGTTCCAGCGATCCGGAGGTGCGGCGCGTGGACGTCGGCGCCAGCCCGGAGAAAGCGGTGCTGGCCGCCCTGACCAAGGTGCAGGCCACCAAGGAGCAGCGGATCGCGGTGCTCAATGCCTACGACAGCCGCAACGGCACCCTGGTGGCTCTCGACCAGACTTCCAAGCAGATCATCGCGCAGTGGTACAAGCTCGACCGTACCGCGCCGGATTACCTCCAACGGGTCGATGCGCTGGCCGCGCAATGGGCGCAGGTCAATGGCGATGAGATGAGGGCGCGCGGCGCCTACGAGCACGAGCTCGCCGCCAGCCTCAATTCCTCGCAATGGAGCGAGTGGCAGGACTTCATGATCAACGTCGCCGTGGCGCGGCGGCATGCCGAGCTGGTGAACGACGAGAATATCCGCCGCTATTGAGCGGAGGTGTCGGGCCTGCTCGTGCCGCCGCGGTCATCCACCTGGAAGCCAGGTAAAAGCCGCCTGAAGAGCATGTAAAAGCTTTGTAAATCCCGGCGCCGCCACGGCGCCGCGGCTTTAGCGTTGGCGAGCCCGGCCCTGCCGGTGCTGCGGATCACGCCGCAGGATCCCTCGCGCGACCAGAAGGCTTCATGCATGACTTGCCCATTTTCCAAATCGCCGCGCGCGCTGCGGCGCGCGGTGCCGTATGTCCTCGCTTTCCTGCTGGCCGCCTGCAGCGGCGCCGTGGGGCAGGGCAATGCGCCGAAAGTGCTGGTGATTTCCAAATCGGGCGTGGTGCCCACCGAGGCTTCGGGCCTGGACAGCCTGCGCATGTACCAGTGCATCCCCAGCGTGCTGGCCAGCACCATGTTCTTCCAGGATGGCAGCAGCGGCACCTTCACCACGCGGGGCACCTGGAGCAGTTCCGATCCGGGCACGGTGGAAGTCAGCAACGGCGACATCGAGGTGTCGGCGGGCAGCGGCACCTACTATGCCGCCGGAACCCTGGTGCCGGTGACCTCGGGCGACGCCATCGTCACCGCCGACTATGACGGCATCGAGGCGCAGATCGCGATCAGCATCGGCACGCCGCAGTCGATCACCGTGAAAACCCTGCAGGGCAGCAATTATCTGGTGCCGACCGGCAACGCCTTCAGCCTCGGCGTGGGCACTACCCAGAGCCTGCAGGTGACGGCCCGGCTCGACGGCGTGGAGACCGATGTCACCGACTACGCCACCTGGAGCCTGCAGTCGGCCAACGACAGCGAGGCCACCATTGCCAGCGCCAGCGGCGTGATCACCGCGGTCGGCGCCGGCAGCCAGAGCCTGGTGCCGGTGGCCGGCTTCGCGCCCTGCACGCTGACCAATATCAGCGACCCGTCCAATGCCCTGGGCTTCACCGTGCAGCGCATCCAGGGCATCGCCATCGAGCCGGAATTCAGCGCCAATCCCCAGCTGATCGTCGGCAATACCGAGAAAATGAACGTCCAGGCCACACTGGACGACGGCACCGAACAGGACATCAGCAGCCTGGCCACGCTCAGCTCGTCGGACACGGCCATCGCCGCCTTCAGCGGCTACACCCTCAGTGCGGTGGCGGCCGGCGGCCCGGCGATCATCGGCGCCAGCTTCGCCGGTGGCGGCGTCAGCTACAGCGCGCCCTCGCTGACCGTCAGCACGGCCACCGCCACGCTGCAAACGGTGAGCATCTGCTGGACCGCGCTGCTGGACACTTTCAGCGGCTGCCCCAGCAGCGAGGATACCGCCACGGTTACCGCCGGCAGCCTCACGCCGGTGCAATTCCACGCCGTCGGCACCTACGACACCGGCACCCTGACCCAGGACATCACGCGCCAGGTCAGCTGGGCCTCCAGCGACACCACGGCGGCCACCATCACCTCCAGCGGCAGCAAGGCCGGGCAGGCCCTGGGCATCACCGAGGGCGCCTCGGTCACCATCACCGGCAGCGACACCGGCGCGGCGGACGTCACCTCGGCGCAGCTGCAATTGCTGGTGCAATAGGGCCATCACGGCGGCCGGCAGCCTGTTTCGGCGGGGGGCGGTCATGTCAGGAAGCGGCAGGGGTGCTATAACAGCGGCCCGGTCCTCATTCCGCGCAGCGGAGTGCCGCCCGCCTGAACCGACAATTCCGTCGCACGCGCTACTTTCCCCTACGGTGAAAAAGTTTCTGGGCTTCATTCTCACGCCGCTGTTCCTGCTGGTGTGGGGCCTGCTGCTGAACGTGTTTCACCTGGCGCAGGTCATTGCCCTGAAGGGCTTCGGCGCCGATGCCCACCGCCGCTGCGTCGACTGGCTGAATTTCTCCCTGATCCACGCCCTGTGGATCCTGGGCACCAGTATCGGCGTGCGCTTCACCCAGGTGCTGCCGGCCGGCCGGCCCATCATCTTCGTGGCCAACCACCAGAACAAGCTCGATATCCCGGGAATCAGCTGGTACCTGCGCCGCTACTCGCCCAAGTTCGTCTCCAAAATCGAACTGGGCAAGGGCATTCCGAGCATTTCCTACAATCTCCGGCACAGCGGCGCCGCCCTGATCGACCGCGCCGACGTGCGCCAGTCGCTCAAGGAAATCGGCCGCCTGGGGCAGCTGATCGAGGCCACCCGCTCCTCCGCCGTGATCTTTCCGGAGGGCACGCGCTCGACCAGCGGCGAGATGAAGGCCTTCGCCACCGGGGGCATCAAGGTTCTGCTGAAAAAGACCCCCAGCGCCCTGGTGGTGCCGGTGTATATCCACGATACCTGGAAGCTCAACCGCTACGGCCGCTTCCCCATGCCGGTGGGTGAGCGCATCAGCTGGACGGTGTTGGCGGCGATCGAGCCGGAGGGCAAAACGCCGGACGAGGTGGCCGCTCTGGCCGAGCAAAGCATCCGCTGCGAGTACGCCGCCAGGACCCACTAGGCCGAAAACCTGGCCGTCAGCCGTAACCCCAATTGCTATAGGCTGTCATGGCCTGTTCACATTCCTGTCGCAGTTCCGTTAGCATAGCCCTACCCAACTGGGTCCATAGCACGAGGGAGACCACACCATGGCGAAAGCCGGCAAGAAGAAACCAGCGGCAGCAGCAAAGAAGCCCGCTGCGAAAAAGGCGGTAGCGAAAAAGGCAGTGGCCAAGAAGGCTGCGCCGAAAAAGGCAGTTGCCAAGAAAGCCAAGCGCAAGCCCAGCGCCGCTCTGATGAAGGCGGTAACACCGAGTGCCTTGTTGGCCGAGATCGTCGGCTCCAAGCCCATTCCGCGCGGGCAGATCACCAAGAACCTGTGGACGTACATCAAGAAGTTCGGTCTGCAGGACAAGATCAACAAGCGCATGATCAACGCCGACGAGAAGCTGAAGAAGATCTTCGGCGGCAAGTCGGTGGTCAACATGTTTGAAATGACCAAGCTGGTCAGCAAGCACATCAGCTGAAACAGTTGGTGCGGCGGCCCGGGCGACAAGCGCTCGGGCCGCTGATTCTGAAGAAACCCCGGATTTTACTTATCCCCTGCGGGCCTGCCATGCGCCAGGTCCTGCCGCGCGGCGCGCGGGAAGAAGCTGCGCGTCCGCTCCACCAGGGCATGCCGCGGCGGAGCGGCATTGCGGTCCCGCCGGCCGGGGCTGCCGCCAAGGGCTACAGCAAACAATGAACGAGCGAGACTGGGACCGCGTCGCCGGCTCATGGGACGAGCACATCATGAGCTCGCTGCATGAGAACGTGAACGGCAGCATCGCCGCGCTGATCGCCGCCACCGCCGCCTCCCACCGCAGCATTCTCGACTACGGCTGCGGCGTGGGGGGCTACCTGCCGCTGCTGTCCGCCCGCTTCGACCAGGTGGTGGGCGTCGACTATTCCGCCAGATGCGTCGAGCAGGCCCAGGCGCAGACGCGCGAACTGCCGAACGTGCGGGTGCAGACGGTCAAGCAGTTCGCCCGGCCGGGCAACGGCGGCTCGTTCGACGCAGTGCTGATGGCCAATGTGCTGCTGCACCCGCGGCCGCCGGTGCGCGCCCGCATCCTCGATCTGGCCCTGGCGCGGCTCAGGCCGGGCGGCGTCCTGCTGCTGCTGCTGCCGGCGATCGAGTCGGTGCACCTGTCCGAGGCCGTGCGCCATGCCCACACCCGCCGGCGCCGTTCCGCCTATTCGCGCCCGGCCGGCGCCGGGGCTTTCGATCCCGGCGTGATCGGCATCAACGGCCAGGCCACCAAGCATTATTCGGCCGAGGAGATCCCGCTGCTGCTGCAAGCCCGGCGGCTGAGCCTGACCAGCCTGGCCCGGGCGGAATACTCCTGGCGTTCCGAGTCCTTCGATCGTCTCGATCACCGCATCGCGGCGCGCCCCTGGGACTGGCTGGTGAGCGCCACGCGCCGCTGAGCGGCCAACCCCTTCGGCGCTACTGCGGTGACGCCGGCGCGGCCTCGCGCGCGGTGCCGGGCGGCGGCTCTAGTGGAGGCCCCGCTTGCGGCAGATTGCTCCGCGGCGGTGATGGCATTGGGGTTGTAGGCCACCCAGTGCCCGCTGCGGGCACGATCGGCGCAGGTGCCGCCTTCGCCCGGCCCAGTGGCGGGTCGTTGTCACGGAAGAACAACCCACATCGGCGGGGCACAGGGCCAGGCGAAGAGCGGCGTGATATTGATAGCACCCGGGGCGCAAGGCCCCGCCCGTTTTAACCATCCCTTTACGTCGCCGCATCAGATGCGCGCCGATGCCGATGCGGCATGTAAACCCTTCGTAAAGAGCCGCCGCGCGCCTGCGCTGGTGCGCCAGAGTACCGCGCGAAACACGAATTCCACCGTGACCGATCGGCCTGCCGCGACGCCGCCAGGCGGCTCCGGCTCTCCTCCATACTAAGGAAACGATTTGATGAAACACGCTGCCGGGAAGAATTCTTCTCCTGCCCTTGCACGCCGCATGGCGCCGCTGCTGCTGGTCGCCGTGCTGACCGGACTGGCCGACTGCGGCGGTACCTCCACCACCTGCTGGAACCTGCCCATCGCCGACGGGCTGATCGGCCAGATCGCCTACACCAGCGCCACCGCCAATCCCGATGGCGTCGACAGCCAGTACATCAGCGGCCCGCGCGGCTCGGTAGCGATCAGCGGCACCACCCTATATGTGGTGGACACGCTCAACAGCCGCATCCTCGGCTACGACAGCATCCCCAGCGGCATCGCCGGCACCGCCTCGTTCGAGCTGGGGCAGGGCGACGATACCGGCACCGACTTCAGCGACAACAGCACCAACGGCGGCGAATACGGCCTGGCCAATCCGAGCAAGGTGTCGATCGCCACCGACGACAGCACCACCTATTTCGTGGTGACGGACACCGCCAACAACCGCGTGCTGATCTGGAATTCCCTGCCCACCGCCAACACCGCGGCGGACGTGGTGATCGGCCAGACCGATTACGACGGCGATTCGCCCAACCAGGGCAACTCCGCGCCCACCGCCGCCACCCTGAGCAATCCCACCTCGGCGATGATCGCCAACGGCAAGCTGTTCGTGGTCGACCAGAACAACAACCGCGTGCTGATCTGGAACAGCATCCCGACCAGCAACGACACCGCCGCCGACCTGGTGCTGGGGCAGTCCGGCTTCACCACCGCCACCGCCAGCATCGACACTTATTCGTCGACGCTGCTGAGCTACACCATGGCGATGAACCAGCCCTCCGACCTGTGGACCGATGGCCGCGGCAACCTGTTCATCGCCGACACCGGCAACCACCGCGTGCTGTACTACTCGGTGGTGCCCACCGGCGACAATCCGCAGGCCACCTACGTCATCGGCCAGACCGCGTTCGGCCAGAACAGCGCGGCCTCCGGCGCGGCGCACCTGGACGCGCCCTGGGGCGTCTACTCCGACGGCTCCAATCTCTTCGTCGGCGATACCGGCAACAACCGCGTGCTTGAATTCTCGCTCAGCTCCCTGGCTTCCGGCGTGGACGCCGAATACGTCTTCGGCCAGGAGGACTTCACCCACACCGCCTACAACGACGACGACCAGAATGGCGAGAACGGCGACCAGCAGAACAGCCAGACCAACACCGATCCGACCGACAATACCCTGCACAGTCCCAAGGGCGTCTACGCCACTTCCAGCGGCTCGCTCTACATCGCCGACTCCGGCAACAACCGCGTCATGCAGTTCGCCAGCGATGCCGGCGTCAACGGCACCGACACTGGTCTGTGCCAGCAGTAAGAGCTTTATGAAGCAATCGTAAAAGGCGGCGGGGCGGGGTGCTTCGCCGCCTATGCTGGCTCTCGCGTGCCAGGGCGGGTGTGACCCTGCCGCGCCCCCGATCTCATCCGACCGGAATCGAGTCCATGTCCGCATTGTTCCGCAGCACGTTGCTGCTGGCCGCCGCGCTGCCGCTCTGCGCCTGCCAGAAAAACTACACCGCCTATGCGCTGACCAGCACCGGTTCGATCATCGAGTTCGATACCGGCTCGCCGACCAGCATCATCGCCACCGAGACGGTCAGCGGCCTCGCCAGCGGCGAGACCCTGGTGCAGATCGCCTACCGCCCCGAGGACGACACGCTCTACGGCATCACCAGCGACAACCTGCTGTGCACCGTCGATCCCGGCACCGGCGTGGCGACGTTGGTCAGCAGCACGGCATTCAGCAGCGACACGCTGTCCAGCCCGGCGATCGATTTCGATCCGGTGCTGGATCAGTTGCGTGTCATCACCACCGAATACAACCTGCGTGTCGCCAGCGACGGCACGCTGGTCGAGTCCAACACCAAGCTGGCTTTCGACAGCGACGACACCTACAGCGGCGACACGCCGCAGATCGCGGCGATCACCTACGCCAACCCGGACTCCGGCGCCACCTCCACCACGCTCTACGCGCTGGACGTGACCACGCAGAGCCTGCTGCGCGTCGGCAATGCCGCTGTCAGTACCAGCAGCAGCGCCGACAGCGGCGACCTGCACACCATCGGCAGCATCGGCGTCAGCTTCACCGCCGATGCCGGGCTCAGCATCCGCTCCGGCAGCGACACCGCCTACGCGGCCCTGCAGCAGAGCGGCAGCGGCGCGGCCTTGTACACCATCGACCTCAGCGACGGCGCGGCGGCGGAAGTGGGACTCATCGGCGGCGGCGACCAGACGCTGATTTCGCTGGCGCTGGTACCAGGCAGTTGAAGCGTGCGCCGCAACGTTTGTAAAGCTGGGGTAAAGATGCCGCATCGCCAGCGTGCTTGGCCTTAGTATGGATGCGTCGACACCAACCCGGAACGACACGGCGGAAACATCGAGCAGATGTCAGGCCGGCGCTCCGGATCCGTCGATGAGTTGCAGGAATTTTCGCAGCGGCTGCGCCGGCCGCTGCGAGTCGAACTCACCACTCGGTATTCCCTGCCGGTGGTGTGTGGCCCGGTTGACGTCTTCCCCATTCGTCAACCACAGCGGAGGCGCCAGTGCAGGTGGTCCCCCTGCCTCGCTGGCGCCTTCTTTTTTTTGCCCGCGGCCGCAGTGAACGCCCCGCGCCGGCCAGCCGCGATCCGCGCCACTCGCGCAGCGGCGCCAGCCGTCCATCGCACCCGGCTTTGCAATCCTTCTGCGCACGCGATCAAATGAACCAGCTCAATCCTTTCCTGTCCGGTCCGATGAAGCTCGAAGACAAGTCCGCCGCGGCGCGCATCCTGCTGATCGACGACGATCGCAAGCTGCTGCGCATGCTGGCGGAATACCTGGAGGTCCAGGGCTATGTCGTGGCGGCGGCGCACGATGGCGCCGAGGGTGTGGCGCGCGCGCGGGCCGAGTCCTGGGACCTGATCGTGCTGGACGTGATGATGCCCAACGTCAACGGCTTCGAGGTCTTGCGGCTGCTGCGCCAGACCTCGCAGCTGCCGGTGCTGATGCTCACCGCGCGCGGCGGCGACGAGGACCGCATTCATGGCCTGGAGGGCGGGGCGGACGACTACGTGCCGAAAACCGCTTCCTCGCGCGAGCTGCTGGCGCGCATCCGCGCCCTGCTGCGGCGCGCGGCGCTGGCGGCGCCGGCGGCGGAGCAGCCGCGGCAGATCGCGGTCGGGGACCTGTGCATCGACAGTGCGGCGCGCAGCGTTGCGCAGCGCGGCGTGGCGCTGAGCCTGACGCCGGTGGAATTCGACCTGCTGCTGGCCCTGGCGCGCTATCGCGGCAGCGTGCGCAGCCGCGAGCAATTGCTGGAGCAGGTGCGCGACCGCGAGTTTGCCGCCTTCGACCGTTCCATCGACGTGCATATCGCCAGCCTGCGCCGCAAGCTGGCGGACGACCCGCGCACGCCGCGCTATATCCGCACCGTGCGCGCCGCGGGCTACCTGATGGTCGACGCGCAAGCCGCTGCGCCGTGACCGCAGCCACGGCGAGGGGACGCCGGTGAAAATACGCAGCTCGCTTTACGCCAAGATGCTGCTGTGGCTGGTTCTGAACCTGCTGCTGATCGTCGGCCTGTTCCTGGCTCTGCCGGGCCGCTCCGGCTTGGGCTGGAACATGCTGTTGTCGGAGCCGGTGCGCGACCGCCTGCTGACCGTCGGCGAGCGCGTCGGCAGGGACCTGTCGCTGACGCCGGAAGCCGGCTGGGATCAGGTTCTAGCCAGCTACGCCGCGGAATACGGCGTCAGCTTCGCGCTCGATCAGCCCGGTCCACCGGGCGGGCCTTCCCGTGGCGGCGCCGCGGACGCCCCGGATGGCCCGGGCGCTCCGCCGCCACCGCCGCCGTCCGGCCCCGGCGGGCCGCCGCGCGGCGCGTTCGGTTCCGGCCCGCCGCCCGATGCGCCCACGCCGCCCGCCAACGGCGATGGCCCCGGATCGCACGGGCCGCCGCCCTTCGCCGATCGCCGCATGCGCGGCGACCTCATCGCCATCAGCCATCCACGGTCCTTCGACGGCTACGAACTGCGCATCCCGGCCCAGCTGGAACGCAGCGGCCAGCCGGCGCGGCCGCTGCTGCTGCAGGTGCGGGCGGCGGGCCTGCACGAGCTGCTGGGCTTTCTCGGCGTGACCGAATGGCTGCTGTTCGCCGTACTGGTGATTACCTTGTCGGCGCTGCTGTGGTGGCCCTTCATCTGGGGCATCGCCCGCACCGTGGTGCGGGTCACCGCCGCCACCCACGACATCGCCGCAGGCCGCTTCGAGACGCGCGTCGGCACGCGCCGCAACGACGAGCTGGGCCGTCTGGCCGATTCGGTGAACCTCATGGCCGAGCGTCTGCAGAGCTACGTCTCGGGGCAGAAGCAGTTCCTCGCCGACGTCGCCCATGAGGTCACTTCGCCGCTGGCGCGGATGCAGATGGGCCTGGGCATCCTCGAATCGCGCCTGGGCGAGGATGCCCAGCACAGCCTGCACGACGTGCAGGAGGAAGCGCAGCAGATGTCGCGCCTGCTCAACGAATTGCTGCTGTTCTCTCGCGCCGGCATGGAGGCCGAGCGCGGCTCGCTGGCCGCGGTGGAGCTGCGTCCGCTGCTGCTGCAGGCGCTGCAACACGAGGATCCGCGGCAGCGGCTGCGGCCGGACATCGTGGCGGGCCTGCGCGCCATGGCGCGCCCCGATCTGCTGCAGCGCGCCGTCGCCAACCTGGTGCGCAACGCCCTGCGCTATGCCGGCGATGCGCCGGTGGAGCTGAGCGCGGCGCGCGGCGGCCAGGCCATCCACATCCTGGTGCGCGACCGCGGGCCGGGCGTGCCGGAAGCCGCCCTGGCGCGGCTGGGCGAGCCGTTCTACCGCCCCGAGGTGTCGCGCGACCGCGACAGCGGCGGCACCGGCCTGGGCCTGGCGATCGTCAAGCGCTGTGTCGAAGCCTGCGGCGGCAACGTGGTCTTCCGCAATCGCGAGGGCGGCGGCTTCGAGGCGGAAATCCGGCTCGAAGCGGCGGATTGAAACTGCCCGGCGGCCTCTCAGAGCTTCGAGTATTCCAGCCTGGCCTGCTGCAGGATCGGCACGTTGGGATCGGCGCTCTTCCAGGCGGCGAAGAATTTTTCGTAGTCGCCGCGGCAGGCCGCCAGCTTGCCTTCGAGCCGTTCGGCGCGGGCCAGCCCGAGCAGGGACAGATCGTACAGGTGTGAAATCGGCTCGACCCCGGGATTGTCCAGGATCTTGTGGAACTCGATGGCGGCATGGGCGCCGTCACCGGCGGCCAGATAGGCGCGTGCCCGTACATAGGGCGCATCGTAGGTGCGCATGTCATAGAGCAGGGCCGGTTGCAGGTCTGCCACCGCCTCCGCCGGCTGGCCGCGCCGCAGCGCCAGCGCCGCGCGCGTTTCCGGCGCGAACACCTGGTTCAGCAGCGTGTCCGCGGGCCGCTGCTGCAGGTCCTTGCGCAACTGCTCCTGCAAGCGGTCGACATCGCCGATCTCGGCCGTGGCGAACAGATAGTCCGCCGAATCGAAGCCGGCCGGCACGCTGTCGAGCAGTGCGTGAGCCCGCTGCTCCATGCCGAAGTCCAGCAGGATGCGCGCATTCGGCGCGGCGGTGAAGTTGCTCAGGCCCTGCTGCGCGCCCTGCGCCACCACTTGCTGAAACAGGCTGTCGCCCTGGGCGATGCGGCCTTCGCTGTAGGCGATCAGGGCGGTCTTCAGCAGGATGTTGCGCTCGGCCGGCTTGCCCTTGGCCCAGGCGATTTCCGCGGCGACTGCCGCGTCGTCGTGCCGGGCGTGAGCCAGTTCCAGCAACTGGCCGTGGGTGTCGTCGCCGGCAAGGCCCCTGGTCACGGCCTCTTCACAGGCGGCTTGCGCCTGCGCGAACTGGTTGGCGTGCTTGTATGCCCGGCACAGCACCACGTAGCTGGCTTCCTTGTCCGGATTCAGCGCCAGCGCGCGCTTGCCCGCCTCGATGGCATCCGCATAGCGCCCGACCCAGTTTTCCGCATTGGACAGATTGGTCCAGGGCACCGAGTCCTGCGGATAGGTCTCGGCCCATGCCTGGAAGTTGCGGATGGTCTCCTCGAAATCCCGGGTCAGGATCTGGTGGTAGCGCGAAACGATGAGCAGCTTTTCGCGCTCGCCGACGCCGTCGCGCAGCGCATAAGCCTTGGCGATGTTGTCGGTGTCCTGCGGACTTTGCGTGAGACTGTTGTAGACCGCGGCAAGATCGGCATAAGCCGCCGCGAAATCCGGGTCCAGCTCGACGGCGTGCTGGAACAGCGGGATCGATTCCGCGCGCTTGCCGTGGCCATAAAGATAGGCACCCTCAGAGTAGGCCTTGAGCGCCTCGAACGAAACCGTCCTCTGCTGCTGCAGCGGCACATCGAAGCGCTTGATCGAATCCAGCGACTCGCCCAGCCTGGCGCGCATGCCGCTGGCCAGGCCGTCCAGTGTCGCCAGGGTTGCTTCCTTGCTGTCGGCCTCCCCCTTCTGCTCGGCCAGAATTTCGCCCGTGCCGCAGGCGCTGGCAGTAAGGGTCAGCAGGTACTTCTGTCCCAGGGCGGCAATGGAGCCGTCCAGCACCGCCTTGCCCTCGTTGCGCGCGCAGACCTCCTGCGCCAGCGCCGGCGTCAGTTTCTCATCCTTGGCACGGGTCATCAGCAGCAGGGTGCTTTGCACCTGCTGCTCCGGCAGCACCGTGAGAAACGGCGACTGCACCAGGTCGATCTCCAGCGCCTTGGCCAATGCCTGGTCGAAGGCCGGGTCCGGGCTGAGATTCTGGAATTCCGCCAGCACGATGAGATTGCGCTCCGTCGAATGGTGTGAGCCGCGCCACTGCAGGAAGCAATAGAACAGTCCCACCGCCAGCAGAGGCAAGGCCGCAACGAGCAGCATGCGCCGGCTCGGCAGGGTCGAACGCTGGAGCGATCGCGGGGCCGCGGCCGGCGGGCTCGGTGCCGGGATCTGCGCCGGCGTCCGCGCCGGGGGAGCGATGCCCGCATCCGCCGGGGCCGGGCCGTTTGCTGTCGCAACATCGTCCGTCTGCCGCGACACGCGCTGCACCGGCGCGGTGAAGCGATAGCCGCGCCCGGGGGCGGTGACGATGAAGCGGTCCAGCTCTCCGGGACCGCTGAGCGCTTTGCGCAGGGCGAAGATGCTCTGGCTGAGACTGCCTTCCTCGACGATCCGGCCTGGCCAGATCGCCTCCAGCAACTCGTCCTTGCCCAGTACGCGGTCGGGGTTTTCGAGCAGGTAAAGCAGGGTGTCGAAGACCCTGGGCGACAGCGAAACCGTGACGCCGTCGCGCAGCAGGGTGCGTTTCAGCGGGTCTACCCGGAACGGGCCGAACGCGTACAAGCCCTTGTCCCGTAAGGAGGTATCCACGCTTTAAGAAACCTTCAGAAATTTTGAGGACGATTTTGAGGACTTGTGAGAGACCGATCTTTTAGAACTTGACCCAAGGGGACTGTAGCCGGACCCGATCGGCGCGGCAAGGAACAACTGTGTGCCCAATCACACAGTTGCCCGCTCGATGCCACCGGCGCTGGACCCCGCATGGATGGATGCAACCGGAATTGCGGATATAGGGAGTCGAGATGAAAGCGATCTTCAAGGGATGGAACCTGTGGAGTGTGGCGACATGGGGCTTGTTCACCGTCGCTCTGGTCTGCGTCGAATCGGCGCGCGCCCAGGACATCGGCACGGAAACGGTGCTGCATTCGTTTTCCGGCACCTTCAACGACGGCAGCGAACCGACCGGCCTGGTGCAGCTTTCCGACGGCTCCCTGTACGGGGTCACGGTCGGCTATGTTTATCAGAACTCATTGGTCAGCGAGGACAATGTTTTTTTCAAAATCACCACGACCGGCACCTACACCCCGCTGGCCAACGGCTGCGGCACCGCCACCGGCTGCACCACCGGAGCGCAGGTCGGCAGGGATGCGAGCAGTTCGCTGATCAACGGCGGTGACGGCAATCTCTACGCCATTGCATCGATCAACAGCTACGACCAGTTCTATCAATTGACGCCACAGGGAGCGTTCACCGCGCTTTACAGGTTCCCGAGCTATTACACCAATAACGCGGATTTTCCCGGCGGCAGCCAGCTGATTCTGGGCAGCGACGGCAATTTCTACGGCACGGCGTATGGCGGCCCGTCCTACGGCGCCATCTACCGCCTGACTCCCGGCGGCGTCTTCACCCAGCTCTACGCCTTCACCAAGCTGAGCTCCGGCAATCCCCAGGTCAACAGCGATGGCGCCTACCTGAATGCGCCCCTGGCCGAAGGAACCGATGGCAACTTCTACGGCGTGGCCTTGTATGGCGGCGTGAACGGGTCGGGCACCATCTTCAAGATCACACCGGGCGGCGTGTTCAGCGTGCTGTACGCCTTCAGCGCGGACGGCGACGAGGATCTCAGCACCTCGCACAATGCCGACGGCGCGGCCCCGGGCGCCGGGTTGGTGCTGGGCCAGGACGGCAATTTCTACGGCACCACGCAGTTTGGCGGCGCGTACGGCGTTGGCACGATTTTCAAGATCACGCCTGCCGGTGTCTTCACCAAGCTGCATGACTTTGGCAACACGCCGCAGGCTTCGATCACCATTTCCGCCACCCCTTCCACCATCACGGCGGGACAGAGCGCAATCCTGGCCTGGGCCTTCGCCGGTACCAACGACTTCTACGAAGGCGGCACACCCGTCAGCAAGCTCACCCTGGGCACCGACGGGAACCTCTACGGCGTCGCCGGATCGCCGCTCGCGGGACCTTCCGGCGGTGAAGCTGGCGGCGGGCAATACGGCAACGGCATTGCTTTCCAGATCACGCCCGACGGCAGCTTCACCATCCTCTATTCGTTTGGAAGCAATGCCCAGGATGGGACCTTTCCCTACGCCAGCCTGATTCAGGGCAGCGACGGCAATTTCTACGGCACCACATACGCCGGCGGCGCCAACCCTGCCTTGAGTGGAGAATTCGGCGGTACCGTCTTCAAGCTCGCCGTGGGCCCGGCACCCGCAGCGGCGCCGCCCTGTACGGCAAGCGGCGCATGGAGCGGCTCCGAATCGGCCAGCGGAAGCTTCACCGCCGCTCCGACGACCCCCGGCACCTACACTTACACCCTGACCTGCACCAGCAACACCAACCAGGTCGTTTCGCAGAACGTGACGCTCACCGTGACCGCCGCCGCGGCACTGCCGACCGTCACTATCGCCGCCAACCCCACCAGCCTGGTCCTCGGCAACAGCGCCACCCTCACCTGGTCTTCCACCAACGCTACCAGCTGCACCGCCAGCGGCGCCTGGAGCGGCACCGAAGCCGTTAGCGGGATGCAGGGTGTGACACCCGTCGCGACCGGCACCAGCAGCTATGCCCTCACCTGCACCGGCAGCGGCGGCAGCATCACCAGCACGGCGACAGTCACCGTCACCGCGCCGCCGTTGCCGACCGTCACCATCGCCGCCAACCCCGCAAGCCTGGTGCTCGGCGGCAGTTCCATCCTGAGCTGGTCTTCCACCAACGCCACTGCCTGCGCCGCCAGCGGCGCCTGGAGCGGCACCGAAGCCGTTAGTGGGATGCAGGGTGTGACGCCCGTCGCCACCGGCACCAGCAGCTATGCCCTCTCTTGCACCGGCAGCGGGGGTAGCGTCACCGGCACGGCGACAGTCACCGTCACCGCGCCGCCGTTACCGACCGTCACCATTGCCGCCAACCCCGCCAGCCTGGTGCTCGGCGGCAGTTCCACCCTGAACTGGTCTTCCACCAACGCCACCGCTTGTACCGCCGGAAGCGCCTGGAGTGGCCCCGAAGCCACCAGCGGCACGCAGAGCGTCACGCCCACCGCCACCGGCACCAGCAGCTATGACCTTACCTGCACCGGCAGCGGCGGCAGTGTCACCAGCACGGCGACGGTCACCGTCACCGCGCCGCCGTTGCCGACCGTCACCATCGCCGCCAATCCCGCCAGCCTGGTCCTCGGCAACAGCTCGACCCTGAGCTGGTCTTCCGCCAACGCCACCAGCTGCACCGCCAGCGGCGCCTGGAGCGGCACTGAAGCCGTTAGTGGGACGCAGAACGTCACGCCCGTCGCCACCGGTACCAACAGCTACGCCCTCACCTGCACCGGCAGCGGCGGCAGCACCACCAGCACCGCGACGGTCAGCGTCACTGCGCCGGCGCCCACCGTGATGATCGCCATCAGCCCGACCGCCATTGCCACCGGCCAGAGCGCCACCCTGAGCTGGTCCTCCACCAACGCTACCAGCTGCACTGCCAGCGGGGCCTGGAGCGGCACTGAAGCCACCAGCGGCAGCCTCTCCGAAAGCCCGTCTGCCGCAGGCACCGACGTCTACACCCTCAGCTGCACCGGCAGCGGCGGCACCACCATCGCCTCCGCCACGCTCACCGTCAGCGCTGTAGCGCCGCCGCCTCCCGCTGCGCCGACGGTGACCATCGCGGCCAATCCACCCGACATCACCCTGGGCCAGAGCACCACCCTGAGCTGGTCCTCCACCAATGCCACCAGCTGCACCGCCAGCGGTGCCTGGAACGGCGCCGAGCCCACCGGAGGAAGCATGAACGAGAGCCCGGATGCGGCAGGCAGCGACGCCTACACCCTGAACTGCTCCGGCGCCGGCGGATCGGCGAGCGCTTCGGCCAGCGTCACCGTCACCGCGGCAACCCCCGCGGCACCGACGCTCAGCATCACGGCACAACCGGCGGCCATCACCCTGGGCCAGAGCACCACCCTGAACTGGTCCTCCGCCAACGCCGGCAGCTGCAGCGCCAGCGGCGCCTGGAGCGGGGAAGAAGACACGGCAGGCGAACAGGCGGAAACGCCCGCCGCCACCGGCGCCGCGATCTATACGCTAAGCTGCTCCGGCCCCGGCGGCAACGTCGTGGCGGCGGTCACGGTGACGGTTTCCGCGCCGGTGACCACCACCGAGCTGACCGGCAAAGCCGGCGGTGGCGGATTTGGCTTCGGCAGCCTGTTCGGCCTGGGGCTGTTTGCCCTGCTGCGGCAGCGCTACGTCCGGCGCCACCTCGGTTACCTCATGATGTTGTTCTGCGTGCCGGCCTTCGCCCAGGATCTGGATTTCGATATCGGCAAGACTTACCTGGGCGTGCGCGGCGGCGTCGCCACTTACATCGTCGATCGCTCCGCGGTGAACGGCAGCCTGTCCGCCGATGGCGACGCCGCCACCGTCAATTCGATCGACCATCACAAGGGCGCCGGCGTGCTCTATGCCGGCGTACCCTTCTACCACGGTCTTTCGCTCGAATTGGGTTATGCCGACCTGGGCATCTACCACGTCAGCCTGTCCACCACCAGCGCCAATGTCGGGCAGGTGGCGGCGGATACCGTCGGCCGGCTCAAGCCGGCGGGGCGCGGCATCACCCTGGGATTGGGTGGCCCCTTCGACCTGGGGCGCTGGTTCGCGGTCGAGCCGCATCTGGGCGCGCTGATCTACCAGTCCAAGCAGGAAGTGTTCACCCCCGGCGGCACCTACTCCAAGGGTGACTACGGCGTGGGCCTGGATGCCGGGATCGCCTTGCTGGTGCATCCGTTCCGTCCGGTCTATGCCGGCGCGGGATTCGAGTGCTTCGATACCGGTGGCGGCTGCAATGTAAGACTTGCTTCGCTGCAGCTGGAGTATCACTTCGGGCGGTAGCAACGAAGCGAAATCCGGCGGAGCGGTGTCGACGGAGCGATGCGCATCGGCAATTTCGCGGCATGGCCGGAGCCGCCGCCGGCTTGGTAAACCTTGTGTAAATCTTCCGTGGTGCGATGCGGCCGGCGGCGTAATGTCGCGTACTCGAATAAAACGGAAGGAACGCTCATGCACCGGAATATCCTCATCGGATTGCTGTCGGCGATGCTCGGCCCGCTCGCCTGCGGCAATGTCGCCCTGGCCGATGGCGGGCCCGGCGACGAGCGGCCGCCGCCGGCCGATGCGCCGCTCGACGGTGACCGTCCCGACGCGCCGCCGCACGGCCACGGTCCGGGTGCGGCTCCAGCTCCGGGGGGCGGGCCGGAGTTCGGGCCGCCGCAGGAAGTGATGCAGACGGCCAGCGAGATCGAGCGCCTGTACCGGGAGCAAGGCAAACCCAGGGAGGCGGTCGCGTTGTACCAGGAACTGCTGGCCAAGACCCGGGATCCGCTGGTCCGCCATTTCGCCTACGACAGCATTGCCCGCATCGAATTGCAGCCCGCCGACGCCGACAAGGCCGTGGCCACGCTGAAGCAGAGCCTGGATGAAAGCCTGCAGCATCTGAATCAGATGCCGCCTGCGGGCCGGCCGGGCAAGGACGGCCAGTTGCCTTGATATCGTCGCGGGCGGCCCGCGCGGTGCAGGCTGCCGCCCAAGCTTCAGTCTAGGCTTCCTGCCGCACTTTCCCTGGGGCGAATCCCTGCACCCGCTTGAAGGCGCGGCGGAAGGCCGCCTCGGTCTGGTAGCCCAGGCGCTCGGCGATGCGCGCCACGCTCTGGTTGGGATCGCGCAGCAGGCGCACCGCCTCGGCCATGCGCCACTCGGTCAGGTACTGCATCGGCGCCACGCCGAGCACGGCGGAGAAGTGCTCGCAGAAAGCGGTGCGCGACAGCAGCGCCGCCTCGGCCAGGTCGGCGATGCTCCAGTTGCGGCCCGGATCGTCGTGCATCGCCGCCAGCGCGCGCGACAGGCGCGGATCGTTGAGCGCGGCGAGCAGGCCCTGCCGCGGCAGGTCCTTCACCACATGGCTGCGGATCGCCAGCACCAGCAGCGAGTCGGCCAGCTTGTTCAGCACCAGCTGGTTGCCGAACAGCGACTGGCTCGATTGCGCCGCCATCATCTCGCCGAGCGCACGGAAATGCCCGGACTCTTCCGGATCGCGCACCACAAAGTAATCCGGCAGCGAGTCCAGCACCGCATTGCGCTTGCCGCCCTGCGAGGTGAATTCGCCGCACAGCATGGCAGTGTCCGCCGGCACCTCGACGCCGTTGCGCAGCACCTGGCATAGCGTGTGGGCGCGGCCGCGCGGAAACACGATCAGGTCGCCGGCGCCGAGGGTGATGGCTTCAGGCAGGTAATTCGCTTCCACCCGGCACTTGCCGGAACTGATCAGGTGGAAGATGCCGCGGTCCATCTGCGGCTCGCGATCGATCCACTCGCCGCAATAGGTGACGTTGTCGGTGATACGGGCGGATATCTGGTACGCGCCCATGATGGAGGCGAATACTTTTTCCGCGGACTGTTCGAGCATGCGCCTAATTTAGCACGCTGCCCATTGCAGCCCGGTGCCATCCCGCGCCCCTGCTCCATCCAGTGAAACCCCCACCCATTGTCATCCTGAGCGGAGCGAAGGATCTGGCCTTGTGCGCAGGCCAGGTCCCTCAAGCCCCTCTTTCAGTCGGGGGAACCCTCAAGCCACCTTGGGGAAATCCAGGGGCGTGTCGTTGACCCGGTTCACCATGTTGGTGAAGAGGATGGCGCTGATCGCGTAGATCGCCTCGATGATCTGGCGGTCGTCGTAACCGGCGGCCTGCAGGCCTTCCACCGCCTCGGCCGGCAGCGTGCCGGAGGTCTTCACCAGGCTCACGGCGAAACGGACCAGGGCGTCGATGCTGGCGTCCTCATCGTAGGCACCGCTGCGCAGCTTGCGGGTCTGCTCAAGGCTGTAACCGGCCGCCTTGGCGGCCATGGTGTGCGCGGCCACGCAATAGTCGCATTGGGTGGCCTCGCTGACGGCCAGGTTGATGGCTTCGATCCGGCGCGCGCCCAGCGTACCCTTCTTCAGCACGGCGCTGCCCTGCAGCACCACGCCCAATACCGCCGGGGCGTTGCTGCCGACAGTGGTGTAGGCATTGGGCACCTTGCCCATGGCCTGCCGGATGGCGGAAAACAGCGGGGCGGCTTCTTCGCCGGCCTCGGCGACGTTGACGGTATGCAGACGGTTCATGACGGTGGCTCCTTTTGTTGCTGCTGCTGTCGTTGCAGCGGTAAGCCATGCTAGGGCAGCGGGGTGCTACTATCCGCACATAAAAGTCTCGATTTAACACTGGATCGTCTCACGCCCCTGCTTATGGACAGCCTCAGCCACCTGGTTCGCATGCTCGCGCCTTCCGGCTCGGTGGACCTGCGCTGCCGCTTCGCTGGCGACTGGTTCGTTGCCCACGACCCGGCGCCGCCGGGGCAGGTGCCGTACCACGTCATCCTCGAAGGGCGCGGCCGCGCCGGCATCGGCCGGGACTTGCTGGAGCTGGAGGCCGGCGACGTGCTGCTGTTCCCGCGCGGCGCCGCCCACACCCTGCGCAGCATCGGCGACGGCGAGGAGCCGGCCTACAACAGGCTGCCGGCGCAGCACTTCAACGGCGTGCTGACCGAGGTGACGCTGCGCGGCGAGGGGCCGCCGCTGGACATGCTGTGCGGCACCTTCACCGTCGGCGGCTCGGGCGGGGCGCTGCTGCGCACCCTGCCGGAGGTGCTGTGCGTGCGCACCGCGCAGCGCGCCGACTGCGCCTGGTTGGCCGCGCTGATCGGCATGATGCGCTACGAGAGCGAAGCCGCCAACGCCGGCGGCGCCGCCGTCATCGGCGAGCTGTCCACCGCCTTGTTCACCGTGCTGCTGCGTGCCCTGATGGCTGAGCGCGGCACCAGCCACGGCCTGCTGGCGCTGATGGGCGATGCGCGCCTGTCGCGCGCGGTGGAAGCGGTGCTGCGCGAGCCGGCGCAGCCCTGGACCATCGCCACCCTGGCCGCGCAGTGCAACCTGTCGCGCGCCACCTTCGCCCGCCAGTTCAGCCAGCTCAGCGGCCTGACGCCGCTGGAGCTGGTCACCAGCCTGCGCATGGAGCTGGCCGCGCGCCTGCTGGCGCAGGAAAACCTCTCGGCGGAGCGGGTCAGCGAGCAATGCGGTTACGCCTCGCAGGCGGCGTTCGGCCGCATCTTCAAGCAGCATTACGGCACCGGGCCGGGCGCCTGGCGCCGCCGGGCCCGCGAGCAACGCGCGCGGGCGGGCCGGGAAGTAGCGGGGCAAGGAGAAGCCGGGGCGGAAAATCGGTAGAGTGAGGTACACCCGGTCGGGAGCTGGCGCGCCGCCGCTTTGCAGACCCTAGTTCATCAGCCAGGAGGATTCCGCTCATGAGCGACACCGACTTCAAGGACGACATCGAAGGTGTGGAGCCCTATCACGAGCCGGCCGGCGGCTGGGGTGCGCTGCGCGCCACAGCGAAGGCACTGGCCCATTCGCGCAATGCCCTGGCCGGCACCGAACTGCTGCTGAAGCAGAACCAGCCCGGCGGCTTCGACTGCCCCGGCTGCGCCTGGCCCGATCCCAAGCACACCTCCTCCTTCGAGTTCTGCGAGAACGGCGCCAAGGCCGTGTCCTGGGAGGCCACCAGCAAGCGCGTCACGCCGGAGTTCTTCGCCCGGCACACGGTCAGCGAGCTGTGGCAGAAGAGCGACCACTGGCTCGAGGACCAAGGACGCCTGACCCAGCCCATGGCCTACGACCGCGCCAGCGACCGCTTCGTCGGCGTGTCCTGGGATGAGGCTTTCTCCCGCATCGGCCAGGCCCTCAACCGGTTGCCGTCGCCGGACCTCGCGGATTTCTACACCTCCGGCCGCGCCTCCAACGAAGCGGCCTTCCTGTACCAGCTGTTCGTCCGCCTCTACGGCACCAACAACTTCCCCGATTGCTCGAACATGTGCCACGAGGCCAGCAGCGTCGGCCTGCCGCGGGTCATCGGCATCGGCAAGGGCACGGTGACCATCGAGGACTTCGACAAGGCCGACATGATCTTCTGCATCGGCCACAACCCCGGCACCAATCATCCGCGCATGATGACGCCGCTGCGCGACGCCTCCCGCCGCGGCGCGCCGATCATCGTCATCAACCCGTTCCGCGAGCGCGCCCTGGAGCGCTTCGAGGCGCCGCAGGCGCCGGTGGAGATGCTGACGCGCTCGTACACGCCCATCGGCACGCAGTACCACCAGGTCAAGATCGGCGGCGACGCCGCGGCCTTGAAGGGCATCATGAAGGCGCTGCTCGCCCTCGACGACGCGGCGGTGCAGGCGGGGCAGCCCCGCGTGCTCGATACGGCCTTCATCGAAACCCATACCCACGGCTTCGAGGCTTTCGCCGCCGACCTGCGCGCCGCCGACTGGGCCGCCATCGCCGCCGCCAGCGGCCTGTCGCGCGAGGCGCTGGAAGGCATCGCCGTGGTCTATGCCAAGGCCGAGCGCCCTATCGTCTGCTACGGCATGGGCCTGACCCAGCATCGTACCGGCACCTCGAACGTCGAGCAGGTCGTCGCCCTGCTGCTGATGCGCGGGGCGATCGGGCGGGAAGGGGCGGGCATCTGCCCCCTGCGCGGCCACTCCAATGTGCAGGGCGATCGCACCGTCGGCATCACCGAGAAGCCGTCCAAGGCGTTTCTCGACAAGCTCGGCCAGGTCTTCGGCTTCGAGCCGCCACGCCAGCCGGGCAGGTCGGTGATCGATACCATCGCGGCGATGCGCGACGGCCAGTGCAAGGCCCTGATCTCGCTCGGCGGCAACCTCGCCGTCGCCGCCCCGGACACGGCGGTATCCTTCGACGCCTTCCGCCGCCTGGAGCTGAACGTCAGCATCGCCACCAAGCTCAACCGCACCCATTTGCTCACCGGCGGCGCAGCCTTCATCCTGCCCTGCCTGGGGCGCACCGAGGTCGACAGGCAGGCCGGCGGCCAGCAGTCGGTGACGGTGGAGGACTCGATGTCCATGGTCCATGCCTCGCGCGGCTTCATCAAGCCCGCCAGCGAGCAGCTGCGCTCCGAGCCGGCCATCATCGCCGGCATCGCCAAGGCCACGCTGAAGTCTCCGGCGGCGCTGGCGGCAACGGTGGACTGGGATGCAATGATCGCCGACTACGACCTGATCCGCGACAAGATCGAAGTGGTGATGCCGGAGCTGTTCCGCGCCTACAACGAGCGCATCCGCGAGCCCGGCGGTTTCCGCCTGTATAACTCCGCTTCCGAGCGTGTCTGGAAAACGCCGACCGGCAAGGCCAACTTCGTTCCCTTCAACGGCCTGGAGGAGGACGAGCACTTCGCCGACCCGCGGGTGCTGCGGCTCACCACCATGCGCTCGCACGACCAGTACAACACCACCATCTACGGGCTCGACGATCGCTACCGCAGCCTGTTCGGCCGGCGCGACGTAGTCTTCATGAATGCGCAGGACATCGCGCGCGCCGGCCTGGTCCCCGGCGCGCGGGCCGACATCTGGGCCTTCCACCAGCCCGGCCAAGGTGTGCGGCCGCGCGTGCTGCGCGGCATGACCATCGTCAACTATCCCCTGCCGGAAGGCTGCTGCGGCGCCTACTACCCGGAGGCCAACGGCCTGGTGGCGCTCGAGCATTGCGACCCGGACAGCCTGACCCCGTCGTACAAGTCGGTGCCGGTGCGCATCCAGGCGGCGGAGAGCGTCGATGACGGCAGCGATACCCGCGTCGGCACCGAGGGTTTGACCGGTCGCGCACCGGCCGCTGCATCAGCCTGAGCACGACAGCGGCCGGTCTCTCCACCTGGGGCCGGCCGGCGTCATGCACAGCGTTGATGGGCCGCCATGAATAAACATCAGTACTGCCCCCGCTGCAGGCTGTCTACGATGTAGGGATCACCGTTCGCCGCCATCACGCCGCCGGGCCTCCATGAACCAACGCTGCCGCGCCGAAGCAAGCCAGCCGTATCCGTCCCGTCCGTGTTCCGGCGCCGCCCGGCCATGACGCCGCCTTTCGCGCGCCTGCTCATCGCCAACCGCGGCGAAATCGCCATCCGTATCGCCCGCGCCGCGGCCGAACTCGATCTGCCCAGCCTCGCCGTTTATGCCGAGGACGATGCCGCCTCCCTGCATGTACGCCAGGCCGATCATGCCGTAGCCCTGCGCGGCCGCGGCGTGCCGGCCTACCTGGATATGGAGCAGCTCATCGCCGTGGCCCATGCCGAGGGCTGCGACGCCATCCATCCCGGCTACGGCTTCCTCGCCGAGAACGCCGCCTTCGCCCGCCGCTGCGAGGCGGCCGGCGTGCAGCTCATCGGTCCCGGCGCCGAGTTGCTGGAGCTGTTCGGCGACAAGACGCAGGCACGTGCCCTGGCCGCGCGCTGCCAGGTGCCGCTGCTCAAGGGCTTGGACCACGCGGTGACGCTGGCCGAAGCACGCGAGTTTCTCGCCAGCCTCGGCGCCGGCAGCGCGCTGATGATCAAGGCTCTGGCCGGCGGCGGCGGGCGCGGCATGCGCGCGGTGTTCGCCGAAGCGGAGCTGGCCGAGGCCTACGCCCGCTGCCAGTCCGAAGCCCGCGCCGCCTTCGGGCGCGACGAGGTCTATGTCGAGCAACTGCTGCCCAATGCGCGGCATATCGAGGTGCAGGTGCTGGGCGATGGCAACGCGGTCACGCACTTGTGGGAGCGTGAATGCAGCCTGCAGCGGCGTCACCAGAAGCTGGTGGAGATCGCACCCAGCCCGGGCCTGCCCGGCGCCCTGCGCGAGCAGATCATTGCCGCCGCGCTGAAGCTGGCCGGCGCCGTGCAGTATCGCGGCCTCGGCACGTTCGAGTTCCTGCTCGACGCAGACCAGCCCGGGCAGTTTTATTTCATGGAAGCCAATCCGCGCATCCAGGTCGAGCACACCGTCACCGAGCAGGTCACCGGTGTCGATCTGGTGCAGGCGCAGATCCGGCTCGCGGCCGGGCACTCGCTGGCCGATCTGAGGCTGTTGCAGCCGCCACCGCTGCAAGGCTGCGCGGTGCAGCTACGCATCAACCTGGAAAGCATGAACGCCGACGGCAGCACCCGCCCGGCGGCGGGCACGCTCAGCGCCTATGAACCGCCCAGCGGTCCCGGCCTGCGCGTCGATGGCTACGGTTATGCCGGTTATGCGGTGAGCCCCAGCTACGACTCGCTGCTGGCCAAGCTGATCGCCCATGCCGGCGATTACCCGGCGGCGCTGCGCCGCGCCTACCGCGGGCTGTGCGAGTTTCGCCTGGAAGGCGTGGCCAGCAATCTGCACCTGCTGCAAAACCTGCTGCGCCTGCCCCAGGTGGCGGCGAACCAGGTCAGCACCCGCTTCGTCGAGCAGCACCTGGATGAACTGCTGGCGCCGCGGCCGCAGGCTCATCCGCACCGGTATTTCGCCCAGGCCGCGGCCGCGGCGGACACCGCCTCGCCTGTTGCGGATGCGCCACCCGGCACCATTGCCCTGCATGTGCCGAGCACCGGCGTGCTGGTCAGCATCGCGGTGGGCGAGGGCGATGCGGTCGCCGCCGGGCAGGGCATCGCCGTGCTGGAAGCGATGAAGATGGAATTCGTGGTCAAGGCCGCCAGCAGCGGCATCGTGCGCGCCGTCGCGGCGCAGCCTGGCGCCACCCTGCTGGAAGGCCAGCCGCTGCTTTATCTCGAACCCGCCGAAGTGGCCGCGGCGGCGCAGCACGGCGAGCAGGCACAGGACCCCGACCACATTCGCCCCGACCTCGCCGAAGTGCTGCAACGCAGCGCCGCGCTGATGGATGCGGCGCGGCCCGAAGCCGTGGAGAAGCGCCGCAAGCGCGGCCAGCGCACCGCGCGCGAAAATATCGACGATCTCTGCGACGCCGGCAGCTTCACCGAATACGGCGGCCTGGCCCTGGCGGCGCAGCGGCGCACGCAAACCCTGTCGACCCTGATCAAGACCAGCCCGGCCGATGGCCTGGTCTGCGGCACCGCCACCGTCAACGCTGCACAGTTCGGCGAGGCGCAGGCCCGCGCCATGGTCATGGCCTACGACTTCACCGTGTTCGCCGGCACCCAGGGCTTGACCAATCACCGCAAGCTCGACCGCATGCTCGATCTTGCCGCGCAATGGCGGCTGCCGCTGGTGCTGTTCGCCGAGGGCGGCGGCGGCCGGCCCAACGACACCGATCTCAATGTGGTCGGCGGCCTGGATACACCCAGCTTCAAGAACTACGCCGCGCTGAGCGGGCAGGCGCCGCTGATCGGCATCGTCTCCGGGCGCTGCTTCGCCGGCAACGCCGCCTTGCTCGGTTGCAGCGACGTCATCATCGCCACCGAGGACTCCAACATCGGCATGGGCGGCCCGGCCATGATCGAAGGTGGTGGTCTCGGCAGTTTCAGGCCGGAGGAAGTCGGGCCGATTGGGGTGCAGAGCGGCAACGGCGTGGTCGATATCCGCGTCGCCGACGAAGCTGCCGCCGTGGCGGCGGCGAAACAATACCTGGGCTATTTCCAGGGGCCGCTGAAGGACTGGAGCGCGGCCGATCAGCGCCTGCTGCGCCAGCTCGTTCCCGAGAACCGCCGCCAGGCCTACGAAGTGCGCACGGTGATCGAGACGCTGGCGGACAGCGGCTCGGTGCTGGAGCTGCGCCGCGAATTCGGCCTGGGCGTGATCACGGCGCTGGTGCGCATCGAGGGCCGGCCTCTCGGGCTGATCGCCAACAACCCGCGCCACCTCGGCGGCGCCATCGACGCCCCGGCCTCCGACAAGATGGCACGCTTCCTCCAGCTCTGCGATGCCTTCGGCCTGCCTGTGGTCTCGCTGTGCGACACGCCAGGTTTCATGGTCGGGCCGGAGTCGGAGAAGAGCGCCATGGTGCGCCACGTCTCGCGCCTGTTCGTCATCGGCGCCAGCCTGCGGGTGCCGTTCATGACCGTGGTGCTGCGCAAGGGCTATGGCCTCGGCGCGCAGGCCATGACCGGCGGCCATTTCCATTCGCCGCTGTTCACCATCGCCTGGCCCACCGGGGAGTTCGGCGCGATGGGGCTGGAAGGCGCGGTGCGCCTCGGCCTGGCCAAGCAGCTCGAAGCGATCAAGGACCCGGAAGCGCGCGACAAGATGTTCCGCCAGGCGGTGGCCGCGCTGTACGAGCGCGGCAAGGCCATCAGCACCGCCTCCTACCTGGAGCTGGACAACGTCATCGACCCGGCGGACACGCGCAAATGGCTGCTGCGCGGCCTATCCTCAGTACCCGCAGCGGAACCGCGCAACGGCAGGCAGCGGTCCTACATCGATCCCTGGTAACAGGGCGCAGTTGCTCTGTCTACATCAACGGGACCTTGACCTTACTTCGCCGCAGGCGGGGCGGGCAGCGACTTCCGCTCTCTCGCGCTGACGGCGGAGCGCAGCTTGCCGATCACCAGCAGGATCGCGGAGACCTTGCCGGCGAAGCGCGCGCCGGCCAACAGCGCCACCAGCCGGGCCACCAGTTCCGGCCGGTGAATCAGCAAACGCATGGTCATGCTGCGCGGGTAGCGGCCTTGAATATCGACCGGCGGCGCGAGCCGCCGCGCGACGATCTGACGCTGTAGCTGGAGTTGGTCGCGAACAGACTGGCGCTGCCTGGCAAGCGATGTCTGAGGTTCTACCGTCATAAACTGCTCTTCAGCAGCGCCGCATCCGCGGCCAGTTCTTCACGCGACGCTGCGAAGGTCTGATCGCTCTGCGCCGACCAGGCCTGAAAACGCCGCCACGCCGCGGCCGTGCCGATTCCGTACAGGATCACCAGGCCGGCGCAAGCCTCGATGCGGTACCTGGTTTCCCAGGTTGCCGCCAGCACCAGTGCCCCCGCGAACAGCAGGACACACAACAGGCAGGCGAAACCAAGCAGGGTCGCGGCCAGCATCTTCAGCAGGCGGTTTTTCTCCTCCTCCAATTCGATCCGCGCCAGCTGTCCATGCAACAACGCCTGAACCGACAGCGCGCCGCTGGCGGAACGCAGAATCCGCACCGTATCGAGCAGATTGACACCAGCGGGATCGGTTGCTGCAGGTGAAGCTGTCGCTACCGCGACCATGGTCTAGACGCGGCGCGCGAGCGCGAAGCCCAATACGAAACCCAGTGCCGCGCCAATGCCGATAGCCTTCCACGGTTGATCGTGTACATAGGCATCGGTGACGGCGACGCTGGTGCGGGCCCCGTCGGCGATCACGCCGCTCATCTCTTCGACGGATTCCTTCGCCGCGGCGACACGCTCGCTGAGCTTCGCCTTGGCCCGGGCCAGATCTTCTCCGGTGAGTGAGGTAGTGGTCTTGATCAGGTCTTCGATGTCTGCGAGGAAATTGTGGAACTCGAGCGACATGCCGGTGAGGGCGCCGTCGGCTGTCTTGTCCGCTGCGGGCATCGACCCCGCGCCTTGTCCATTCGTGCCGGTCCCCTGGCTTTTTGATTCGATTTTCATAACTGATACCCGTAAGTGCTGTTGCGAATTGTTCGTGGCCGGCTTGCGGCTGTTATGGCCGACGCCCGCACGCACGAATGTGGCTGACGCGGATGAATACGGACAATGTGAGGATTGCCGCGCAATGTCTGTGCGCGGGCGTACGCAGTCGCTCAGGCTTCGCGGATTTTTAACGGCTTCCGGTTCGTGCGCTCGCTGGAAGCCGGCCACATCGAAGCGGCCGGAAGACAATACCGACAGGGTTCAAGCAAGGCTTTCAACCGCGGATGGATGGCTGGGTCCTGCTGCGCAACAGGCGGGGCGTTTCTTTTCACAATCCGTTCAGAAAAGAAAGCCCGCTGGCTTGGCATGCCAACGGGCCAACTGAATTCGCACAGAGCTGTCGCCTGGGAATTAGGCGGGCGGCAGCCACTCGATGGTAAGAGCAGAAAACGCGAATTCAGGGAGTGTCTCCGAACTTCTGGGCCTGAAAATACCTTGCTGGACCGTACTTGTTCGGTGCGCTACAGCACATTACGAAATTACGGCTCCTCAATCAGGGCCGGCACTTCGGGCGGCTTCGACGCATCCGATACCGCCTCACCAGATCAGATCGTCCGGCACCACATAATCCTTGTACGGATCGTTTTCGTCCGGCTTGGTCTCCGCCGCCACTACCCGCGGAATCACGGCGCGCTCGTCGCGCTCGGCGATGCGCTCGGCAATGCCGGCCGGCACCACTTCGTAGCGCCCCTCGCAGCGGACCAGACGCAGCTGGCCGTTGCCGAGCTTGAGGCGCGTTTCCGGGGCAACCGGGATGCGCCGGATCTTGGTGCCGTCGACGAAGTTGTAGAGATCATCGCCTTCCACCTTGGGCAGGCGGTTCTGCTCGACCAGCTGCTTGATCTGGGCGTGGCGCGCCTTGCGCTCGGCCTTTTCCTGCTGCTGCCGGCTGCGCGCCTGGTCCTGCGCGATTTTCTCCGCCCGGGCCTTGTCCGCGGCCTGCCTGGCGGCTTGCTGGGCGGCCTGCCTCTGCTGATCGGCGGCGCTCAGGGGCTTTTTCTGCCCCCGGTCCTGCCGCTGGTGATGCGGCTGCTTGGCCGCCTGTTCCGCTTGTTTCTTGCTGATCAGACCGGCCTGCAGCAGCTGGTCGCGCAAAGACATACTCATGACATTCTCTCATCGATCAATAGGCTGGACGGCCGGCGCGGACCCCGCCCGGTTACCACCCAGTCGCCACAGCAGTCATCCTCCCGGTTCCGGCGCATCGGCGCAAGCGCGGGGCTGAAATATTTGGGGCGAAATCCGCCTGCACTCATGCTAGGCTCCGCCGCATCCCATGCGCATACTCGCCATCTGCGGCAGCCTGCGGGCCGCCTCCTCCAACCTGTCCGCCTTGCAGGCCTTGAGCCTGCTGGCGCCGCCCGGCGTCGAGGTGGTGCTGTACCGGGAGCTGGACACGCTGCCGCATTTCAACCCCGACCTGGACGGCGAGCAGGCGCCCGCCACGCCGCCCGCGGTGCTCGATCTGCGCCGCCGGGTCGGCCGGTGCGACGCCCTGATCATTTCCAGCCCGGAATACGCTCATGGCGTGGCCGGCTCGCTGAAGAACGCGCTGGACTGGCTGGTCAGCTGCTCCGAGTTTCCGGGCAAGCCGGTGGCGCTGATCAACACTGCGCCGCGCGCCTTCCACGCGCAGACCGCACTTACCGAAATCCTGCTGACCATGTCGGCGCAACTGGTGATCGAAGCCTGCATCACCCTGCCGCTGTCGGGCAGCAGGCTGGACGGCGCCGGCATCGCCGCCGACCCGCCAATGGCCGCCGCCCTGCGCGGCGCCATCGCTGCCTTGCTGGCAGGCCCTAGCCGCGCATAAGAGGTGGGTGCGGAGTGCGGCTATGCTCCACCGTGCCGGTGAGCCGGCCGGTGCTGTCGACGCAGAGATGGCGCAGCCCCAGTTCGTCGAGCCAGCGCGGTCCGTCGTCGGCGCCCTTGAGCATGGCGATGGTCGAGGCGGTGCCGGCAATCAGGCACTGCGGCGCCACCACGCTCACCGCCGCCAGGCCCTGCACCGGCCAGCCGGTTTTCGGATTGAGCAGATGGCTGTAGCGGCGGCCGTCGATCTCGAAGTAGCGCTCGTAGTCGCCGCTGCTGGCGATGGCGCCGGCGGCCAGCGGGATGGTCGCCAGGGCCCGTTGCGGCGCGCGCGGATCGCGCACGCCGATATGCCAGGGCGCGCCGTCGGGATGCGGGCCGATCAGGGCGATGTCACCGGCCAGTTCCACAAAGCCGTGCCGCGCTCCGGCGTCGCGGCAGGCCTGCGCCGCCCGGTCCGCCGCGTACTCCTTGACGTAGCCGCCGAAGTCCAGCTCCATGCCGGCCAGCGGCAGCACCAGGCGCGGCCGCTCCCAGCGCAGCCGTTGCCAGCCGATCAGCGGCAGGATGCCGTCGATCTGCCGCTGCGCCGGAACGCGCCGCGACTTGAAGTCCCAGACGCGGCGCAACACTCCGGAGGTGATGTCGAACAGGCCCTCGCTCTGCTCCCAGGCGGTGTGCGCGTAGTCGAGCAGGGCGGCGCTCTCCGCGTCGACCTCGACCCCACGGCTGTCCCCGGCGGAGCGGTTCACCAGGCTGGTTAGGCTGTCGTCGCGGTAGCGCGAATAGCGCTGTTCCAGGCGCAGGATCTCCGCCTTGGCAGCCGCGGCGTATTGATCGGCGCGCGCGCGGTCCGCTGCGTAGAGCCGCAGCTCGCAGGGGCCGCCCATGGCTTTGAACTGATGGCTGAAAACTTCCATTCCCGATTCCTGTGCGGCTGCGGACAATGCTAGGCCGGCCCGGGCGGCATCAGCGGCAGCCACACCAGGAAGCACGAACCCTGTCCTTCGGTGCTTTCCACCATGATCTCGCCGCCGTGCAGCGTGATCACCATCTTCACCAGGTAGAGCCCGATGCCGGTGCCGATGATGCCCTTGACGTTACCGCCGCGGTGATAGCGCTCGAACAGGTGCCCGACATCCTGTTTCGGAATGCCGATGCCCTGGTCCTGCACCGTGACCAGCACCCGTTCCCCTTCCACGCCGGCACTGATCCGGATCGGGCTGCCGTTGGTGGAGTACTTGAGCGCATTGGACAGCAGGTTGCTGAAAGCCTGGTACAGCAGCTTGGCGTCTCCGGGGATGGCCGCGGGAAGATTCTGCAGCTTCTGGATGATCTGCGCCCCGGGCGTGATTTCCCGGTGCATCTGGCAAACCTCCTGCAGCACCGCCGCCAGGTCGATCGGCGCGGGGTGATAGTAAAGCCCGCCGCTGCCCTCGAACAGCCGCGAGGAATTGAGCAGGCTTTCGATCAGGCTGGTGATGCGCAGCACCGCCGCCCGCATCTTGCCGGCCCGTTCGGCCAGCTCCTCGCCGGAGATCTGCTCCTTCATCTTGATCAGGCGCTGCGCCTGGCCGTCGATCACGGTGAGCGGCGTGCGGAACTCGTGCGAGGCCATCGAGACGAAGTTGCGCTGCAGGTCGGTGAGGCGCTGCTCGTGCTCGAGCTTCTCCGCCAGCATCGTGGCCTGCTGCTCCAGCCCGCGCTGGCTGTGCGCCAGCTCGATGGCGTTGTTGCGGAACACCACCACCGCGCGCGCCATTTCGCCGATCTCGTCGTTGCGCTCGATGCCCTGCACCTCGACATCGGTGTGGTTCGCCGCCAGCGAGCGCATGCGCGCCGCCAGGTCCAAGGTCGGCTCCGAGATGGAACGGGTGATGTGGCGCATCAGGATGAAGGTCATGACGCCCGCGACCAGGATCGCCAGCAGGATCAGCACCCGCGCCTGCCGGAAGATGTTGTCCGCGCGATTGCTGGCTTCCCTGGCGCTGTTGACGGTGCGGTCGGTGAGCAGTCCGAGCGCATCGCTGGCGCTGGCATAGGCGGTGCGCGAAGTGCTCAGGTACAGCGCGGTGCCTTCCGCCTTGCGGTTCGCCGCCGATAGCGCGATGACCTGCTGGGCGATCTTGCGGTAAGCCTCCCAATCGCCGGAAAAGGTCGCCCACATCCGGTTCTCGGCATCGTCGTGGGGCAGTTCCCGGTAGCTGAGTTCGGCTTGCATGACGGAGCGCTCCAGCCCCTCGATGTCCTGCTCGCTCGCCGCCATGTCGAACGGGCTCTGCGCCAGCAGGTGATTGGCTTCCGCGGCACGATAATCGGAGGTGAAATTGTTGAGATCGCCGAGCAGGCGGGTGCTCTGCAGCCAGCGGTCGCGGATTTCGGCCGAGGCGGCGTTGACGTCGCCGAGCCGCCAGATGCTGAACAGGCCCAGCGCCAGCACCAGCAGGCGGAACACCGCGAACGCCCAGGACAGGCGGGTGCGGATGGAATGCCGCTGTGTCATGGGTACGGGTGGCGGGGGCGGGGCGCGCATGAGCCGCAAGGATAACCCTCCGTGGCGCCGCCCGCCCTGTGACCAATCACAGTATTGCCGAGTGACAGGGTCGACTAAACTGAGGCAGGAGAATTATGTCCACAGAGCCCGCTTCCACACGCCGCAGCGCCGCAGCGGAAGATCGCAGGAAGATCCTGTGCATCGAGGACGACGGCGAAACCGCCGCCCTGATCAGCGAGGATCTGGGCGAGCGCGGCTTCGAGGTGACGCTGGCACAGGACGGACATGCCGGTCTGGCGGCGATCCTCGGAGGCCATCCGGACCTGGTGCTGTGCGACATCAACATGCCGGTCATGTCCGGCTTCGAAGTGCTGGAGCGCCTGACCGCCATGGCGCCGCGCTTCCAGGACATGCCGTTCGTGTTTCTCACCGCGCTGACCGACCGCGATACCCAGCTCAGGGGGCGCCAGCTCGGCGCCGACGACTACGTCACCAAGCCCATCGATTTCGACCTGCTCGCCGCCATCATCGGCGCGCGCCTGGCCCGCGTGGCGCGCAGCGAGATCTGGCCGCAGCAGGTCACCCTGAGCGAACGCGAGCTCGAGGCGCTGACCTGGGCGGCGCGCGGCAAGACCTCCGATGAAATTGCCCTGATCCTGGGCCTGAGCAAGCGCACGGTCGATTTTCACGTCGACAACGCCCGCGCCAAGCTCGGCGTGGCGACGCGCATCCAGGCGGTGGTCAAGGCCGTCGCGGGGAAGCTGATCGAGCCCTAGCATCGCTTCACCTCGTGGTCTAGGGAAGCTCTGATTTAGTCCCCTCTCCCCACGAAAGTGGGGAGAGGGTTAGGGTGAGGGGCAGCACAGTCAGCGTCTTGCGGCTCGCCCCAGCCCTCTCCCCGCAGGCAGGGAGAGGGAGTTAATTCGGAGGCTCCCTACCGCAGCGCGTCGGTTTTCGTCTCGCGGGTGCGGATGCGGATGGCCTGTTCCAGATCCAGCACGAAGACCTTGCCGTCTCCGACATTGCCCGTGTGCGCCGCGCCCAGGATGGCGTCGAGCACCTGCTCCAGCACCTCGTCGGTGATCGCCAGTTCGAGCTTGACCTTGGGCAGGAATTCGGTGGCGTATTCGGCGCCGCGGTAGATCGCGGCATGCCCCTTCTGGCGGCCGTAGCCCTGCACCTCGGTCACTGTCATGTGCGGCACGCCGATTTCGGTGAGCGCGGCGCGGACGTCGTCCAGCTTGAACGGCTTGATGACCGCAGTAACCAGTTTCATATCGGCCCCCGGCAGCGGAACAGGCGCGTCGGATTCATCTTATCGAAGGCCTTCGGCACCGTCACTCCTGGGGCGCTGGGGCCGGAGCAGGAGCTGCATTGGCCGGCGCGGGGTTTGCCGCGCCTTTGCCGGCCGTTGACGAAGCAGCCGGCTTTGCGGCGGTATTGGCGGCGGTGACATGGGCGGCAGTCGCCTGCGGTGCCGAAGCGGGCGTGGCCATAGGCGATAGATGCGGCACGGCGTTGAGATGGCCGGCGCCTGCCGCCAGGTTCGGGCTTCCCGCCGGCCGATGCGCGGCGGCGGGCGGGGTTGCGTTGAGCGACCCGGCGGGAACCAGTGGAAACCTCGGCCCGCCGGAAGCGCGCGCGGTCCTGGGACCGCCGATCGTGGCCGGCGCGCTGCGGGCCGCATGGCCGCTGGCCGCGTCGATCTGGCGATGCTGCTGGGCCGGGCAGTTGATCGACGCCGCCGCGGCGGCGAGGGCCAGCGGCAGCGTGATCAGGTTCAGCCGCTGTCTCATGCGGCGGCTCCGCCGGCCGGCTCGGCCTTGTCGTCATCCGTGCGCATGAACAGCACCTGCAGCGCCGGCACCACCACCAGCAGCATGACCGGACCGATCAGCATGCCGCCCACCACCACCGTCGCCAGCGGCCGCTGCACCTGGCTGCCGACGCCGTGCGACAGGGCGGCCGGCAGCAAGCCGATGGCGGCGGACAGGGCGGTCATCAGCATCGGCCGCATGCGCTGGTCGGCGGCGTGGAACATGGCCTCGAGGCTGCGCTGGCCGGTCATTTTCAGCTGGTTGTAGTAGGTGATCACCAGGATGCCGTTCATCACCGATACGCCGAACAGCGAAATGAAACCGATGGCCGCCGAGATGCTGAACGGCAGGCCGGTGAAATACAGCGCCAGCACGCCGCCGCCGATGGCGAAGGGAATGCCGGACAGCGCCAGCAGGCTGTCGCCGAGCGAGTTGAACAGGCCGTAGAGCAGCATCAGGATCAGCACCAGGCTCACCGGCACCACGATCTCCAGGCGCTTCTGCGCCACCTGCAGATCCTCGAACTCGCCGGCCCAGACCAGGCGGTAGCCGGTCGGCAGTTTCACGTTGTCGGCAATGCGCTGCTGCGCCTCGGCCACGGTGCCGCCGAGGTCGCGGCCGCGCACGCTGAACTTGATCGGGATGAAGCGCTGGGTCGCCTCGTGATAGATGTAGGAAGCGCCGGTATCCAGCGAGATGTCGGCCAGCTCGTGCAGCGGGATGTAGGCGGTGCCGCCGGCGGGCGTCTGGTAGCCGACTTTGACGTTGCCGATCGCCTCGATGCTGCTGCGGTATTGCGGCGCCAGGCGCACCGTCAGGTTGAACTGGCGGTCGCTTTCCAGCACCGTGCTCGCCACCGCGCCGCCCATGGCGGCCTGCACCACGCTGTTGACGTCGCCGGTGTTGAGGCCGTAACGCGCGGCGCGGGCGCGGTCCACCTTGATGTTGAGATTGGGCTGGCCGAGCACGCGAAACAGGCCCAGGTCGGCCACGCCCCGGACCTGGTTCATCTGCGTCATCACCTGCGTCGCCAGCTGTTCCAGCGTTTGCAGGTTGGGGCCGATGATCTTCACCGAGTTGGCGCCCTTGACGCCGGAAATGGCTTCCTCGACGTTGTCCTGGATGTATTGCGAGAAGTTGAAGCCGATGCCGGGCAGCTCGTCGGTGAATTCCTTCTGGATCTGGTCGGTCAGCTGGTCCTTGGTCAGGCCGGAGGGCCACTCGTCGAACGGCTTCAGCGGCACGAACAACTCGACGTTGGAGAAAGGCGAAGCGTCACTGCCGTTGTCCGGGCGGCCGTGCTGTGACACCACCGTGATCACTTCCGGGTGGCGCAGCAGGATTTCACGCATCTTGCGCGCGGCTTCGGTGCCGGCGTCGAGCGACATGGTCAGCGGCATCGAGGCGCGGATCCAGTAATTGCCTTCCTCCAGCGCCGGCAGGAACTCGGAGCCAAGCCGGCCCATCAGCAGGCCGGTGACCAGCAGGAACACGCAGCCGATGATCACCACCACGCCGCGGTTGCCCAGCGACCAGCGCAGCACCGGCGTATACACCTTGCGCAGCCCGCGCACCAGGAAGGTTTCGACTTCCTCCACGTGTGCCGGCAGCAGGAACGAGGCCAGCACCGGCGTGATGGTGAAGGTGGCGAGCAGGGCGCCGGCCAGGGCATAGGCATAGGTCCTGGCCATCGGCCCGAAGATCTGGCCTTCCACGCCCTCCATGGTGAACAGCGGCACGAACGCCGCCACCGTGATCGCCACTGAGAACAGCACCGCCTTGTCCACTTGTAGCGCGCTGATCAGGATCAGGCGCAGGCGCTGGGTCCACTGCCGGCTGTGGCTGACATCGCGGGTATGCGTCGGGTCCGCGCCCAGCTGTCCCTCGGCGAGATCTTCCAGCAGGCGGTGCCGTGCTTCCTTGCCGGCCTGGAAGTTGCGGAAGATGTTTTCCATCAGGATCACCGCCGAGTCGACGATGATGCCGAAGTCGACGGCGCCGATCGAGAGCAGATTGGCGTCCTCGCCGCGCAGCACCAGGATGATGATGCTGAACAGCAGGGCGAAGGGGATATTGACGCCCACGATAATCGCGCTGCGCAGATCGCCCAGGAACACCCACTGGATCAGGAACACCAGCAGGCAGCCGAAGATCAGGTTGTGGAACACCGTGTGCGTGGTCACCGCCACCAGCGAGGTGCGGTCGTAGTAGGGGACGATATGCACGCCCGGCGGCAGGCTGCCGTCGTGGTTCATCTGCTCGACCATGGCCTTGATGCGCGGCACGATGTCGTTGGTATGCTGGGTGCGGCCCATCACCACGATGGCGGCGGCCACGTCGTCGTCATGGTCGCGGCCGGCGATGCCCAGGCGCGGCACGTAGCCGACGTAGACCCGCGCCACGTCCTTCACCGTCACCGGCACGCCGTTGGACTGGGTCAGCACCACGTTTTCGATGTCTTCGGTGTGGTAGCCCTTGGTCAGGTCGTCCGCGCCGCCGCTGTCGACCAGGCCGACGCCGCGGATATTGATCGACTGCTGGCCGATGGTGATTTCGCGCCCGCCGACATTGATGTTGGCGTTGCCCAGGGCGGTGATCAGCTGTGGAATGGTGATGCCGTAGGCCTGCAGCTTGTTCGGGTCGGCCTCGACCTCGAACTCCTTGGTGGTGCCGCCCCAGCTGTTGATCGCCACCACGCCGGGGATGGTCGAGAGCCGGCGGAGGATGATCCAGTCCTGCACCGTACGCAGGTTGGTCAGGCCGAAGTGTGGCGGGCCCACCACCTGGTAGCGGTAGACCTCGCCCACCAGGCTGGACTGCTGGATCTGCGGGATCTGGTTCTGCGGCAGGTTGACGTTCTGCTGCAGGCTCAGCGCCGCCTGGGTGTAGGCGAAGTAATAGTCGACGCCGTACTTGAAGGTGACGCGGACGAAGGACAGGCCGTAGAACGAGGTGGAGCGGATGTTGGCGATGCCCGGCGTCGAGTACAGGCCGATTTCCATCGGCGTGGTGTAGTAGCGCTCCATCTCCTCCGCCGACAGGCCGGGAGCCTGGGCGGTGATTTCCAGGATCACCGGCGCCGGATTGGGATAGGCCTCGATGTTCAACTTGCTCACGGCGACGACGCCGGCGCCGAGAAACACGATGAGGCCCAGCAGGATGATGGCGCGGCTGGTAAGTCCGAACGCGACGATGGCCTTCAGCACTTGGATTCTCTTAAAGGGGCGTTGGCGGGAATGCGGAAATGTTCAGGCCATGCCACTGCGCGGGGCCGCGGCATGGCCGGGTGCGGGAGCGGACTCAATTGTCCCCACCGCCGCCGCTGAGCATGTTGCTGAGGAAGACCGCGCCGTCGGTGACGACTGTCTCGCCGGGTTGCAGGCCGTCGACGATCTGGTCGTAGCCGTCCTGCTGCAGGCCGATCCTGGCCGTGCGCCGGACGAAGTGATGCTGGTCGCTGGTGACCCAGATGCTCATGGTGCCGTCACCCTCGCGCACCACGCCGGACAGCGGCAGGGCGGTCGCCGTCAGCGGAGCGCCGGTGCTGATGACATAAGTGGCGAACATGCCGGGACGCAGCTCGTGCTGCGGGTCGCCCACTTCGGAGCGCACCAGCACGGTGTGCGTGCTGGGATCGACGGTGGCGCCGATGACGCTGATCTTTCCGGCGAAATCGTGATCCGGAAAAGCCATCACCTTGACCCGCACGTCCTGGCCGGCGTGGAACATCGGGCTGTCGCTTTCCGCCACGTTGGCCAGCATCCACATGGTGGAGATATTGGCCACCTGGTACGGCGCCGGCGCATTGCCCGGCTGCACCAGCAGGCCGGGTTGGGCGTTGCGCGCCGTGACGCGGCCGCTGATCGGGCTGGCAACCACCAGGGCGGGATCGATCTTGCGCTTGGCCACGATCTGGTCGATCTCCGCCTCGCTCTTGCCGAACACCCGCACCGCATCGCGGGCTGCCTTGAGCGCTCCTTCGGCGCTCATCTGGTCGGACACCGCCTGTTCCATATCCTTCTGCGCCAGGCCCTGGTTCTCGTACAGCGGCTTGGCCCGCGCCAGTGCCGCCGTGGTCAGCTCGTAAACGCCGGCAGCGGCGATCAGCGTCGATTCGGCCTGGACCAGGTCCGGGCTGTCGATGGTGAACAGGGTCTTGCCTTTCGCCACTTCATCGCCGATCTCGGCGTAGGCCTTGATGATGCGCCCCTGGTAGGGCGTGAATACCTGCACCGCCAGGTCTTCGTTGAAGTCGATGCTGCCCACGGCCACCCGCTGCTGCGAGAAGCTGTGCGTTGCCGCCGGCCCGAACTTGATCGCCTTGATCTGCTTGTCGTTGAGGTCGACGCTGGCATCGGCCGGCGCTGCGGATGAAGCAGCCGCTACCGGCGGAGGGGATTTTGCGGAACAGCCGCATAGAGGGACGCTGGCCGCGATCATCGCCAATACACCTGCCGCCAAGCCCGCCCGTGTGCCGAATTGCATAGGTGCCCCCGTCAAAGTGGCCGTATGATCTTCGTCATGTTGCGCTGCGGTCTACTGTGACTAATCACAGTATTCCGGCCCCGGGGGCACGCCTAGAATCGACGCCGCAAGCCAGCCTGACCGCTGGCATTACGGCCGTTTTTCAGGGGCAATGATTTGATGAAGCCTGCATCCGCGATTGCGTGCTCGAAGCGTCTCGCCCGATCCCGCACCCGATCCTGCACCTGGTCCCGCCGCGTACAGAAAATCGGCCTGGCCCTATCGACGGCGCTGCTGGCCTCGGCCTGTGCCGTCGGCCCCGACTACAAGCGTCCGGAGACGGCCGCCGGCGAAGGCTATGCGCCGCAGCCGCTGCCGGACACCTCCGCCTCGGCCCCGGTGGCCGGCGGCGATCCCCAGCATTTCCTCATGGGCCGCGACATCCCCTTCGCCTGGTGGACGCAGTTCCAGTCGCCCAAGCTCAACGCCCTGGTCGAACAGGCGCTGAAGAACAATCCCACCATCACCGCCGCCCGGGCGGCGCTGCGCCAGGCGCAAGAGGGCACTGCCGCGCAGCGCGGCTTCTTCTATCCCAGCGTTTCGGCCAGCTTCACCCCCGAGCGCCAGGAACTGTCCGGCAACACCGGCGGCAACTCGCCCGGCATCCAGGGCAACGGCAGCACCATCTCCACCTACCAGAATCCGAGCGGCCCGGCGCCGTACAACGGCCCGGCTTATTACAACTTCTTCACCTCCGAACTCAGCGTCGGCTACACCCCCGACGTGTTCGGCGCCAACCGCCGCGCGGTCGAGTCGCTGAAGGCGCAGGAAGACTCGCTGCGCTACGAAATGGAAGCCACCTACATCACCCTGGCCGGCAACGTGGTGGCGGCGGCGATCCAGGAAGCCTCGGTGCAGGCGCAACTCGACGCCACGCAGGCCTATATCGAGCAGAACGCGAAATCGGTCGAGATCCTGCATCGGCAGCAGCAGCTCGGCTATGCCATGGGCATCGATGTTGCTACGCAGGAGTCGGCCCTGGCCCAGGCGCAGCAATTGCTGCCGCCGCTGCAAAAGCAGCTGGAGCAGACCCGCGACCTGATCCGCGCCCTGGTCGGCAAGCTGCCGGATCAGGACGTCGACGCCAGCTTCGACTTCGACTCCCTGCACCTGCCCACCGGCCTGCCGCTGAGCCTGCCGTCGAAGCTGGTGGAGCAGCGTCCCGACGTGCGCGCCGCCGAAGAGCAGATGCACTCGGCCAGCGCCCAGGTCGGCGTCGCCATCGCCGCGCGTCTGCCGCAGATCACCCTCAGCGGCACCATCGGCGGCAACGCTTCCAAGGTCGGCCAGATGTTCGCCGACGGCGGCCCGTTCTGGACCCTGGTCGGCGGCGTGACCCAGCCGCTGTTCGACGGCGGCACCCTGCTGCACAAGGAGCGCGGCGCCCGCGAGGCCCTGATCCAGGCGCAGGCGCAGTACCGCTCCACGGTGATCACCGCTTTCCAGAACGTCGCCGACACGCTGCACGCCATCCAGTCCGATGGCGATGGCCTGGCCGCCGCCGCCAATGCCGAACGGGCGGCAAAAAAAGCGCAGGACCTGACCCAGCTGCAATACCGGCTGGGCTACGTCAACTTCCTCACCCTGCTCAGCGCACAGGAAACCTATCAGCAGTCGCTGGTGGCGCTGGTGCAGGCGCAGAGCAATCGCTATGGCGACACCGCCGCCCTGTTCCAGGCGCTCGGCGGCGGCTGGTGGAACCGCGGCGCCGAGATGGCCGAGTCGGGTGATGCTCCAGGCAAGGGACACAGCGGCACCGACTGAGCGCCTGCCCCGCAATGGTGCGGAAAGCTGAAAGGCTTTTGTACAAAATCAGTGTCAGCATGCGCACTATGTTGTGTGTAACGCGCAATGCGTTATGAGCGATGCGCCATGCGCTCCACGGCAGGCCGTTTGATGCGGAAGGAGGTGCCGACCGGAAAGAACGATGCAGGCACGCGTCATCAATACGATCAATCGTGATGGAGGAGCCAGACATGACTAAAAAACGGCTTATCGCAATGGCAATCGCGATGCTGTTTGCCACCGCGGCAAACGCGGGCAACGGCGTCACTGCGGAGCCAACCCCGGTCCCGGCTGCGGCCGAACAGGGCAAGAGCGCCGCGGCCGGCGATGCGGCGACCGAGCAGCTCCTGCTGCTGATGGACACCGACAAGGATGGCACAGTGTCCAAGCAGGAATTCATGGCTTACATGGACGCCGAATTCGACCGGCTGGACCGGAACAAGGACGGCAAGCTCGACGTGAAGGAACTCACCCGGTTGCACCTGCGCACCGGCAGCGGCGTACACCGCTGAGCGGCAGCCAGTCGCGGCTGTAGGGGGCACATCGGGGAAGATCGCGCCGGCCGTTGCATCCATCGGGCGCAACGGCCGGCGCCGATCCAGGCGGAAAATTCCAGGGGAATCCATTGACGCATGGAGCATCCGGCAGTGCCGGTCAGGCTCCCGCTGCCCGTCGGCTGTGCGCTGGCCCGGTGCCCAGGGGAGGTGGCTTTTGTGGCTGGCGGCCGACGCCGCTATTGATTCCGCGGCAGCCGCCCACAAGGTTACAGCCGGTTTACAATTGGCCAAGAAAATTGGGGAACCCGGACAAAATGTTGTCGAGCGATAGCGACTCTCGAACACCTCCTGCCTATTCCAAATTCCTGCCGCCGACCTTGCTTCTGGGTCTGGCCTTGTTGTTGCCGGCGGGACCGTTGCAGGCGGCGTCGAACGATGCAGCCTGGTGGTCCCTCAACGCCGAAAACAACAACTTCGTCGTCGACCAGGACCAGCACTACGTCAACGGCCTGAACCTGGCTTACCTGTCGCCGTCCCTGGCGGTGGGGGACCATGGCTTCGTCGCTCGCAGCAGCATGGCTGTCGAGGACGCCCTGTGGCCGCTGTTCCCGCTGGAGCAGAAGGAACGCGACCGGCGCTTCGAGTGGACCATCCTCGGCCAGCAGCTGTTCACCCCGGCCAACAAGAACCTGTCCACGCCCGATCCGAACGACCGGCCTTATGCGGGCTGGCTCTACACCGGCTTCAACCTGCTGCAGGACACCGACCGCAAGCAGCTCGACAGCCTCTCGGCGACCATCGGCCTGGTCGGCCCCGACGCCCTCGGCGAGCAGGTGCAGAACGG
>Ga0302314_10001518_pt1 | contig 43454 bp, 40 predicted proteins | sample III_Palsa_N2_3_FD_200533 | JGI IMG/M metagenome (GOLD analysis project Ga0302314, IMG submission 200533) | Peat permafrost microbial communities from Stordalen Mire near Abisko, Sweden - III_Palsa_N2_3 | ecosystem: Environmental > Terrestrial > Soil > Palsa > Peat permafrost | place: Sweden... | reverse complement strand
CTGCTTGACGATCGCCTTGCCGATCGGGGTGTTGACGATGTCGCTGTAACGGTCAGCCATTGCTATGCCTCCAGGATCGCGGTGACGCCGAGACCGCCGGCGGCACAGACGGAAATCAGGCCGCGGCTACCGGAGCCCTTTGCAGATAGGCCCTTCGCCAGCGCGCTGACAAGCCGTGCGCCGGTGGCGCCAAACGGATGGCCGGCGCCGAGTGAGCCGCCATGGGGGTTGATCTTCTCGACCGGGATCGAACCGAGCGGGGTCTTACGGCCAAGGCGCTCTTTGCAATAGACCGGGTCCTCCCACGCCTTCAGCGTGCACAGCACCTGCGAGGCGAACGCCTCGTGGATCTCGTAGATGTCGAAGTCCTGCAGCTTCAACCCGTTGCGGTCAAGCAGCTGCGAGACCGCGATCGTCGGCGCCATCAGCAGGCCCTCGTGCTTGTGCACGTGGTCGACGGCGGCGACCTGGCCGTCGACGAAGTAGGCAAGCACCGGCAAGCCGCGAGCCTTTGCCCACTCCTCGGTGGCGAGCAGGACGCAGGACGCACCGTCGGATAGCGGCGTCGAGTTACCGGCGGTCATCGTCCCCTCGGGGCCACCGAACACCGGCTTCAGCTTCGCCAGCTTCTCGATGCTCGAGTCCGGGCGCAGGTTCTGGTCACGCTCAAGCCCGAGGTAAGGGGTGACGAGGTCGTCCATGTACCCGTTGTCGTACGCGGCGGCGAGGTTGCGGTGCGAGCGGACCGTCAGCTCGTCCTGTTCCTCGCGGGTGATCCCCCACTCCTTCGCCATGATCGCGGCGTGGTCGCCCATCGACAGTCCCGTCCGTGGCTCCATGTTGCCGGGGATGTTCGGGACGATCATCTGCGGGCGGATCTTCGCCGCCGCCTTCAGACGGTCGGCGGCGGTCTTTGAACGGTTCAACTCGAGCAGGATCTTGCGCAGGTCCTCGTTGACGCCGATCGGCGCGTCGGAGGTGGTGTCGACACCACCGGCGATTGCGCTGTCGCATTGTCCGAGCGCAATCTTGCCGGCCAGCAGGATCGTCGTCTCAAGGCTGGTGCCGCAGGCCTGCTGGACGTCGAACGCCGGCGTGTCAGCGGCCAGGGTGGTGCCGAGCACGCACTCACGGGTCAGGTTGAAGTCACGGCTGTGCTTGAGCACGGCGCCGGCGGCAACCTCGCCAATCGTCACGCCTTGAAGGGAATACTTGTCGACCAGCGCTTGCAGCGCCGTGGTCAACATGTCCTGATTGGAGGCCTGGGCGTAAGGACCGTTCTGGCGGGCGAACGGGATCCGGATCCCGCCGACAATCGCCACCCGGCGGACGTGCTTCGTCATAACTACTCCTCGGTGGGGTTGGGGGCATAGCTTTGCCGCCCTGTTACAGCTGCGTAGCTTAGGAGGTCTGCTTATCCGCGAGTGTCGCGGTCGTGAACGTGCTCTTGGCGAGGCGCTTGCGCAGGAAGCCTGGAGCGAGCACCCGCGTCGCCGCTGCCAGCCAGTAGTAGCGGGGGACGTAGACCTCGTGAACGCCGCCGGGACCGGCCTTCAGAATCGCCTTGGCGGCGTTCTCCGGGGTATCGACGATCAAGGAGGTCAGCCACTTCTCACGCAGCTCGGTGGCGGGAAAGCCCTCGGTCGCGATGAAGCCGGGCATCACCAGGCCGACATGGATTCCCTCGGGCGCAAGCTCCAGCGAGATCCCATCGCTCCAGCCCGCGAGCGCAAATTTGCTGGCGCTGTAGGCGGCCGCACCGCCCCGCGCGACGCGCCCCGAGGTCGAGGAGACATTGACGATTGAGACCGGCGCAACCCGCGGGCCGCCCGCGATCGCAGTCTTGGCTGTTGCGCCTTCTGGCTTCGGCCCGCTTTTGGCGGCCGTGGCGCGGAGCAGCGGCAACAGCGCCTCGGTCAGGCGGACCTGCGCGTCGAAGTTGATCTTCATCGTCTGCGCGACGTTGTCGTAGCCGCCCTCGGCGAATTTCATCGACCACCGCGCGCCGGCGTTGTTGACAACGAGGTTGAGCTGCCCGTGCTCAGCCGCGACCTTCTCGGCGATCTTCTTGCCGGCGCTCGGCGTTCCGAGATCGGCGGCGATGATCGTCGCCGTCGGCGCGATCGCCTGCGCCAATTCCTGTAGCCGCTCCTTGCGCCGTGCGACGAGCACGAGCTGCACGTCGGGCTGGGAGGCCAGCAGCTTGGCGGTCGCCTCGCCGATCCCGCTTGAGGCGCCGGTGACTAAGGCTACAAAGGTCATCGGCGCGGAACTCTAGCCACTGGGCTCAACGGCAGCGGGCTCAACGGCAGCGGCCACATCACCAGACCGTGACAGCACCAGCCATGTTGCGGCGGCTGCCAGCAGAATCACAACGAGCGCCCAGCCCAGCGCGGTCGTTCCGAGACCGACGTACTTGAGACCCGACGCGAGAATTACGAACGTGATCACCGGGCGGACATAGCGATCCGGCACGCTTGAGGAAACAAGTGAGCCGATGATCACGGCGGGGATCGAGCCGAGAATCAGCGATCCCGTGACCGAAAACTCGACGTGGCCAAAGATCAGCGATCCGACGGCCGCGGCCGCGGTGAGCGGCACCGCCTGCGTCAGGTCGGTGCCGACCAGCTGATTGGCACCAAGCAAGGGGTAGATGAACAGCAGGCCGATGATCATCAGCGAGCCTGACCCGACGGAGGTCAGCCCGACAACAAGGCCGCCGATAATTCCGAGCGCGAGCGTCGGCAGCGGGCGGACCTCGACGTTGGCGACGTACTGCGTCCGCCCTGCCTTTGAGCGTCGGTCAAGAATGAACCGCACGACCATCGCCAGCGCGCCGATCAGCAGCGCGATCCCGAGGTAGGTCTCGATCGTCTTTTCATCGCCGGTCGTCCCACCGATCACGTGCAGCAGATAGGCGCCGGCGAAGGCAGCGGGCACCGAGCCGACCGCCAACCACTTGACCAGATTGAAGTTGACGGTGCCTGCCCTGCCGTGCACGGCCGCGCCGACTGGACGCATCACGACCGAAGCGACCAAGTCTGAGGAGATCGCGCTTGACGGCTTGACCGCGAACAGCAGGATCAGCATCGGCGTCATCAGCGCACCACCCCCGGCACCGGTCATGCCGACAAGCAGGCCGATGATTGCGCCGCCAAGAACGATGTATGGATCGATGTGCACGGGTATCTAATCCCGGTTCTTGCCTTTGCGTCGCAGCGGATCGGGCTGCTGGCGGCGATCCGTGCCGGAACGACGCTCCGGTCCGGTGTAACCGGACTCCTCGCGACTGAGCTTGCGGCGATCCTCGAGCGAACGCACGATGAAAATGCTGACCGGACGGTCAGGGTCATGGCGGCGCTCAAGCCCTGAGCGCCGTTCACCGAGCTCGGCAGCTAGCGCCAGGTTCTGCTGTCTGCGCCTTTCGAAGCCACTGCGCCGATCCACTCCCGCCGGCCGCCACGAGGGTGAGGCTGGCCCCGGCTTCAGCACCTCGATCAGGCTGACGTCATCTGGTGCGTCTGTAGGGGTCCCGAGCAACGGGTGCTCGCGGATCATCGTCCGCAGGCACCGCAAGCCGTCAGACCAGGTATGCAGATGCGAGACCCCGGCGCGGCGCTCGAGCTCGACGCTCGGGACCTCGGTGATCCGCATACCAGCCTTGGCCGCATTGAGAATCAGTTGGGTCTCGATTTCGAAACCAACGGCGTTCAGGTTCAGCGCCGCCAGGTCGCTGCGCCAGAAGGCGGCGTAGCCGTACAGCAGGTCGGTGAAGCGGTGCCCGTAGAGAACGTTCGACAGCGCAACGAAACCGATGTTGCCGACCCGGCGCAGCGGCGTGAAGTCGACCGAGCCGCCGCCGGGCATGTGCCGCGAGCCCTTGGCAAAGTCGGCGCCGGCCTTCAGCGCGTCGATGAACAGCGGTATTTCCCTAGGGTCGGTCGAACCGTCGGCGTCGATCATCACGATGATGTCCTTGCTCGCCGCGGCGAAACCGGCACGCAGCGCCGCCCCCTTGCCCTTGTTGTACTGATGCACGACGACGGCCCCCGGGCGCAGGTGCTGGACGATCGCCTCGGTGTAGTCGGTCGACAGGCCGTCGACCAGCACGAGCTCGTCGAGACCGGGCGGCATGTGGTCAAGTACCCAGTCGATGCTCCCGGCCTCATTCAACGCCGGCACGATCACGCTCACGGTCGGGTTGGCCGGCCGCTGCGGCCAGTCGTTGCTCTCCTTGCTGATGTTTTTACTCAGCGTCCACCAAGCGAGCCCCGCCCCGCCCACCCCGATGATTGCCGCTGCCTTGCCGCGTTTTGCCAAACGAATCCCTGTCTCTAAATCGCGAAGAACTGCACCGTACCGACAGTTATCGACCCGCGGTCACTCAGCGTTAGCGCTTAGCGGAGCCTGAGGGTTGTCCCTGAACATCACCGCTCCACCCAGGTACCCAGTACCCGCAGCTAGTAGGCCGATCAGGATCGCCGCGATCCTGCCACCCGCGGCCAGTGGAGCGTTCCCACGCAGCACCGCCCGCAGCGAGCGCAGCGCCTCACTCGGGAGGGCGCGGCTGACATAGGTGCGTTCGGTGTCGAGCGACCGCGTGTCGCCCAGCGTGCGCACCAACGCCTTCGAGATCCCCTCGTAGTAGCAGCGCCGCACGAAATACCCCCAGCGACCACGGATCTGAGGCACCCAGTGGTCGATCTCGGCCCCCTTCACGAGCACGAAACGGGTGCCCGGCATCACCCGCGCGGTGCGGATGCACAGCTCGGTCTCCTCACAGCCCAGCGGCCGGCTGCCGAGCCGCCCGATCTGCGTATCGAAAACCCCGGCACGTTCGAACAGCTCGCGCCGAAACGCCATGTTGCAACCGATCGGGTTGCGGACCGCGCCCGTCTCAGGCTGTCCCTCGTACGAGCAGCCGACCACCCAAAGGTAGGTATTGGGGAACCAGGGTGGCTGATGGTCCTGCCATGCCGGCACCGCTTTGCCGCCCACCCCGACAACGTCGCCTTCGACGAAGGCGGCGAGTAGCGTGGCGAGCCAACCGGCACGCGGCACGGCGTCGTCGTCTAGAAACGCGATCACCTCCGCCTGTGCCAGCGCGATCGCCGTGTTGCGAGCCGATGACAAGCCCTTATCGCCGCTGTTTGCGGCGACGATCACCGACTCCGGCAGACGGCCGCGTAGCTGATCGCCGAGCGCCTCGTTGTGGTCGACCACAACGATCACCTCAGCCGGTGCGGGCTGCTGCGCCAACACCGCCTCAACAGCCCTGATTGTCAGCTTTTCTCGCTCGTCGGCAAACGCACAGATCACGACCGATGCGCTGGGTGTCAACGAACCGCCCCGCCTCGGCTCGCGCGGCCCTTGGCTCCCCGAACCGTAATAACCGTGGCCAGTAGCAGCCAGATGACGAGCGCGACGGTCCCCTCCCAGCCACGCCAGCGAGGAAAGTGGACTACCACGATTCCGACGGCGCCAATCAACAATGGGCCGCCAAACCCGGCGGCCAGAACGAGGCCGATCCGTCCACCCAGCGCACCCAGGGCACTACCGCTGCGGTCGACCCCAAAGCCGAAGATGACGGCAGCGATCGCCATCACAACCACCAATGACGGCGGCCCTGATCCAACGTACACGGCACTGGTGACGGCGATCGTGGCGAGCAGGCCGGCGCGGCGTGCGACCCGTTGAAAGGACGGCTGCAATAGCCAGCGGAAGATCAGCTCTTCGGCAACCGCGACGCAGGCCAGCGCGGCACCGTCAAGCACCATCTGCAGTGTCGAGGCGCCCGGCGCCCAGCCTCGTGGGGCACCGGCAAGGTAGGCCAGGAAGCCCAGGCCAACGCCGGCCAACGCCACCGGCAGCTGCGTAAGCGGACGGCGGGGGCTGAAGGCGCGGGGGCGATTGAGCCCGATCACCGGTGCCGCAGCGAACCACAAACCGCCGGTCAATCCGGCCAGCACAAGGTCTCCGCCCGCCACGGAGCCGTCCCGTAGCGGCAAACCAAGCGCGATCACCGGTAACGCCGCCACGACGGCCAGCGCTCGCGTGGCGCCCAATGACGCGGCCGAAACCGACCTGGGGACTGCAGTCAGCAGAACCACCACGAGCGCGGCGGACGCCAGGTCGCCGAGCAGCAGAAAACCGGTGGCGAAGAGCCCGACCTGGACGAGCAACAGCGCGCCGGCGCCGAGCAGCAGTAGCGAGGTGGACTGACGCAGCGCGGCGGGTTTGGTTACCGGGGCGGCCGCGCTCATTGCAGTAACAGTGCGATCCTGGCAGCGATCGCCAAAGCGCCGACGATCGCCAGTGGCGTGGCGATGATCACGATCATCCGCCCGCGTTCGCCGAAGCGTCCACGAATCCCGACGATGTCGATCCCGACCAACAACACTAGGCAGAGCACGACCGTCACGACCCCAAAGGTCGCGGAGGCGTAGGCGATCGAGCGGCTGTGTACAGCGTGTTGAAACAGCTCTGGGAACAGGCCGCTCATCCAGCGCTCACCTTCTGCGGGCCCGCGTTGCGGCCGCTATTGCTGCCCGTGTTGAGCAGGCCGATGATGAATCCAGCAATGGCAATGCCGACCAGAATCCCGGTGGCCAAACCTAGTGACCAGGCATGTACATAGAGCAGCGTCACCGAGACGATCGAACCAAGCGCGACGCTGCCACCTACCGCGACAGCACACTCGAGCACCGGCTCATCGATTCCCAGCGCCAGCGCTACCCCCTCACCCGGGACCACCATCAGGGTCAGAATCGCCAGCGTGACCCGCACCGGGGAGTGCCAGTGAGCAAGCACGCAGCCGATCGCTCCGCCGGCTATCGCCACGCAGACGGCGGCTCGCCAGAGGACGGCTGCTGGTCGCATCAACCCTATTATCAGGCAGGGACTGATTGAGATAAGCCCCATCACGTCTCCATCCCCCACCGATCAACTGGTTCCGCAAGGTCAAGGCGGGCAGGTCGGCCGAAGCGCGTGGCGTGTGCTTGGGGTTCTTACGCCGCTGGCGATCGGCGCCGTCTGGGCGCTGTCGCTGAACAAGCTGCGGCTCGGTCAGATGAACGACCTCGGCCTGATCTCGGTGATGCCGAAGCTGACGCTCGGCTGTCTCGGACTACTGGCGATCAGCTTCGCGTTCAACCTTCGCCGCCGTGATCAGCTGGCGCTGGCAGCGCATGTTTTGGTGCTGATCGTCTGCCTGTACGGGATCACGGAGTTCATCGAACCGCTCCCCCGCTTCTCAAGCGTCTACAAGCACGTCGGAATCATCCAGGTGCTCCAGCTGCACTCGAGCATCAACCCGCACATCGACGCTTACTTCAACTGGCCGGGGTTTTTCGCCTTCGGTGATCTGCTGGTCAAGCTGACCGGCTGGAAGAACGCGCTGTCGTTAGCGGCCTGGGGGCCGCTGCTCTACAACCTGCTGTACCTGCCGCCACTGCTGGTGATCTTCAGTTGGGCGACAGACGACGTCAGGCTGAAGTGGCTGGCGGCATGGTTGTTCTTCAGCGCCAACTGGGTCGGCCAGGACTACATCTCGCCGCAAGGCACCGCATTTCTGCTCTGGCTGGTGATCTTGGCGCTGCTGCTGCGCTACTTCACGCCAAGCCCGAGGTTGATCAACGCCGCCACCAATCTCCGGGCGACGCTGCATGACTTCGGCCTGCGAGCACTGCACCGACGAGGGGCGCTGTTAAAGGCTGAGGGAGGGTGGCGTGAGGCGGGGGTGCTCGTGCTCGTGCTCGTGCTGTACACCGCGATCGTTTCCGGGCATCAGCTGACACCCGTGCCGGCGATCCTCGCGATCCTCGCGCTGACCCTGTTCGCCGGGCTGAACACGCGAGCGCTCCCGGTGCTCGCGATTCTCGGCCTGGCCGCCTGGATCTTCTTCATGGCGACCGTCTACTTGGAAGGCAACATTCAGCAGCTACTCGGGCCACTCGGCTCGACCGGCAGCAACATCACCCAGAGCGTCGCTGGGCGCGTTGGCGGCAGCGCCCAGCATGAGGTGATCGTCAAGGCCAACATCGCCTTCTCAGCTGCGATCTGGGCGCTGGCCACGCTTGGCTTCCTCAGGCGCTTGCGCCAAGGCCGACTGGAGCTCGCTTACGTGGTGATCGGGATCAGCCCGTTCATCCTCCCGGTCGTTCAGCCCTACGGCGGCGAGATCTTCCTCCGCGTGTTCCTGTTCGCGCTGCCTGCGGCGGCCTTCCTCGCAGCCTCCCTGTTCTTCCCCCGCGATCGCCTCGGACGAAGTTGGCTGACGACCGTGGTCCTCGCGGTTGCGCTGTGCGCTGTGGTGTTCGGCTTTCAGTACCCGCGCTACGGCAACGAGCGGTTCGCCAACTTCACGCATGCCGATACGGCCGCGGTGGCGGCGCTGTACCGCCTGGCACCGACCGGCTCGGTGCTGGCGCCGGGGGCCGACAACCTGCCCTGGCAGTACAAGGACTACGACGCCTACTACTACCAGCCCGGAATGGATGCCCTGCCTGACTGGACCGCCACACGCCCAAGCGCGCCCGTCCTGGTGGCACAAATGCTCCGCTTACTACGCAGGCATGACAGCAATCTCTACCTGATCTTCACCCCGAGCGAAACGATCTACGCCGAATCGTTCGAGGGCGTCCCGAACGTCCTACCGAAGGTCGTGGCGCTACTCAAGCACGAGCCCTTTGCGCGGCTTCTCTACAACCGTGACGGCGCTCAGATCTTCCTCGTGAAGGGCCGGTAGGCGGCCGAGCGGGCTAACCGCCGACCCTTCACGTAGGCCCAGGGACCGCCCAACAATGCCTTGCGCTGGATCCCGGCGAACTCCTTGGGGAAGGTCGTCGAACGCTTGTTGTTGCGGATCGAACGCGGACTGAAGGTGTAGATCAGGCCGACCGGCAGCCGGATCAGGAAGTCCGGAATCCGTGCCGGTCTCGTTAGCAAACAGCGGGCAAGGTAGGCGCCCAGGCCTCGGGCATACGAGCGGACCTGCCCCGTGAGTACCTCATACGACCGACGGTGCTCGTGATGCACCACAGCCGCAGGCCAGAACGACACCGCGTAGCCGGCACAGAGAGCGTCATAGAACGCCGAGATGTCCTCCGCGCCCAGGCGGTCAAGCGCCAGATCGAAACCGCCGATTGCGCGCAAGGCGGAGGTCCGCCAGGCCATGCTGACACCTGAGCCGATCCGGCCGGTGGCGTACGGCAGCAAGGATCCGCGTGGGCGGTTCGCCAGCGAGATCGTCCGCTGCTGCGCCCCTTCCACGAACGCCCCCAGCTCCTCGAACCAGACCTGCGCTTGCGTGACCAGTTCAAGCGGAATAGCGAAGCCGGTGGTGCAGGCGATGTTCGGCGCTTGTTGCAGACCCGCGATGTGTTCACTCAACCAATCACGGTCGACGACCGCGTCGTCGTCGACGTAGGCAAGCATCTCCGCCTTGGCTTCATGCAGCGCGCGGTTGCGGCCAACGACCACCCCGCCCCCAGCCAACCGCACGTACCTGACGGCCGGGAAGTGATCACGGACAAGCTGCTCGGTCTCGCTTGCCGCGGAACCGTCGACCACGATCGTTTCGAAATTCGGGTAGTCAAGCTGCGCGATCGAGGCCAGCACCCGGTTGACGGCGTCCGGCCGGTCCTTTGTACAGACGACGACTGAGGCGAATGGCGCCTGTGCCAACACCGCGCGCCTCGGCGCCTGACACCTCGGGGCGCCGACCGTCGAGATCCCAGCCGCGGTCAGGCCACTGAGCGGCGGAAGCCCATCGGCTCGCAGGTGGTGATTGATTTCGCTGGCGAGGCTGGCCCAGATCGCCTCCGCGCAACGCTCGGCGCTGAACCCGTCCTCGGCAGCGTCGAGATCGACGGATCCGAGCGGATGCCCGTGAAGACGCGTGAACAGGCGCACGCTGCCGTATCTGCCGGCGTCGTCGGCGGGCAGTGCCGGAATCGCTGCGCTCAGCTCCACCTCGACCACCGCAATCGGACGAAACGGCTGACTGCCTACGGCTGCATTCTCAGCGCTCAACCCTGCGCAGCTTACGCAGGGCGCTTTCATGAGTTCGGTAGACCGAGACCCAGGCGACATCCACATGGCCCGCTGTGCTCGCGGCCGGGATCGTGCCATCGGTCGCCGTCTCGGTCTGCAACACCCAGTGCATCGGCGTATCGGGAATGTGCTGCGTCGAGGTGCCGATGATCTTCCCGTTGAGGATGAAGCGGACCATCTGCGGCGTCCACTCGATCAGCGCCGTCTGCCATTTGTCGAAACGGTCGCCGGTGTTGTAGGCGTACTTGTCAAAGCCGTTGGTACCGCCCCGCCAGTGCATGAACGCCCAAAAGCCTCCGTTCATGTCCCCCTCGGGGAAGTCGACCTCGCCGTCCTGCGGCCATGTCGCCGTCCCTTCGCTGTAGGCGTCCGGCCACAGCAGCCAGGCGATCTTGTAGCCCGGAAGTAGATTGGCTTTGAAGCGGACCATGTAGGCGCCGTAAAGCAAGCCACCGTCGCGCGTGGCACCCTTGATCTTTGGCTCCACCGACGACCCAAGCGGCTCGCCGGCCGTGTTCGAGTGGATGTAGAAGTCCAGCTCGTGGTGACGGATGCTGAGAACCTGTGACGGCTCGTAGATGCCGTTGCCGGAGGTGTCGCTCCAGCCGTCCGCGTATGCGAACCACTTGGCGGCCACCGCGGAGGGAAGGCCGGCGCAGTTGGAGTCCTCGAGCGTGCCGCCAAGCGCACAATCGGAGAAGCCGCCGAGCGGCACATTGGTTGAGAAGTTGTCGGAGAACACCTGAGTCCAGCCGGACACGCCGCCGGATGGCATCGGCACCCCGCTCGGGTCCGTAACGGTTGGGGCACCCACGGTCTTGGCCGTGATCGCCTGGAGCGGATCTCTGCCGGGCGCTGCACGGCCGTCTTTATGTGCTGCCATGGCGCTCGGTGCTGCGATCAGCAACGCCGCTGCGATCGCCAAGACCAATACTGGCCTGATGCGTCCGTGCATGGTGCGCCTCGTCTCTCCGCTTTCGGGCAGGACTGTTTGGGCCCGCGATCACCCCTGACCGCAACCCTTTTGCCAGTAAATTTCGCGCTGGGGCGCTTACAGGAAAATGTCAACCGTATTGGCCCGAGGTTTTTGATCGGTCCACTACGTGCCGACTCTGTCGGAGCGCTTCCGGCTCGTAAGTTCGCGCAACATACTCGTCTGGCACGCAATGTCAACCGTAGTGGACCGAAGTTTTCCTTCGGTGGAATACGCGCCGGCCGTCTCGGAGCGCGCCTGCGACTCCGCGCTCGCGACGGAACGGGCAGGATCTACTAGCTCGTCGGCTGGTAGATCGAGACCCAGGCGACGTCCACGTGGCCGGCGGTGCTGGCCGCGGGCGTCGTACCGTCGGTTGCCGTCTCGGTCTGCAGCACCCAGTGCATCGCCGTATCAGGGATGTGCTGTGTCGTGGAACCGAGGACCTTGCCGTTGAGGATGAAGCTCGCCATCTGTGGCGTCCACTCAATCAGCGCCGTCTGCCACTGGTCGTAGCCGTCACTGGTGCTGACAGCATCTTGCTCACTTCCGGTGGTGGCGCCCTGCCAGTGCATGAAGCCGCCAATGTCTCCGTTCAGATCACCCTCCGGGAAGTCGATCTCACCGTCCCGCGGCCACGTCGCCTGCCCGTCGTCGTAGGCGTCCGGCCACAGCAACCAGGCGGTCTTGTAGCCCGGAAGTAGATCGGCCCTGAAACGGACCATGAACGCTCCGTAGCGAATCCCGCCACCGGCCCCGGCACCCGGGATCTTCGGCTCCGGTGCGGACACGAGCGGCTCGCCGGCACCGTTTGAGTGGATGTAGAAGTCCAGCTCGTTGTTGTGGATGCTGAGCACCTGTGACGGCTCATAGATGCCGTTCTGCTCGGTGTCTTCCCAGCCGTCCGGGTACGCGAACCACTTGGCGGACACCGCCGAGGGAAGACCAGCGCAATCGGAGTCCGCGAGCGTGCTCGCAACCGTGCAATCGGAGAAACCACCAAGCGGCACATCAGTTGAGAAATTGTCGGAGAACACCTGCTTCCAGCCGGACACGTTGCCTGAAGGGACCGGCACGCCGCTGGGATCCGTAGCGGTCGGCGTACCCGCGGTCGTGCCCGTGATCGCCAGTAGCGGATCAGCAGTGCTGGTCGAGGAATGGAGCGTGGAGCTCGTCTCTCCACTGCTACTGCCAAGTCCAAGCGCGCCGACGGTCCCGAAGCTGTCAAGCGGAGATTGTGCGGTGGCGCTTGGCACAGCGATCAGCAACGCGGCAGCGAACGCTGCAACCGCTGCAACCAACACTGGCCTGACTCGCCCCTTCAGCATCTGCCTCGCCGTATCTCCGTTTTCGGGCGGGACTTCCCCAGTCTGCGACCGGTCGCTCCCCCTGCTCAAGGTTCAAGCATAAGGTGCCGATAATCAAAAGCCAAATTTCTTCGGTCGAATTGCGCCTGCTGTCTGATCCGGAGCTTTGCGGCCGCTAAATCGCTTAGAACGGGACAATGGCGAGGTGAGCATGCCGGCGGCCGGGCCTGTCCCGAGCGATCCTGTTGAGGTGTCGCCGAGCGGCGACATTGACGAGACCTCGGCGCAGGCACTGCGCGGCCTATTCGGCCGGGATTCGCTGTATCTGATCCTGTGGGCGATCCAGATCGTCCTCGCGGCACTGTTGACCCCGGTGGAGACGCGCCTGCTTGGGCCGTCAAGTTTCGGTGTCGTGGCGGCCGCGGTTGCGGTCATGCAACTGCTCGTCCAGGTCGGGAGTTTCAACCTTCAGACCGCCATCGCCAGGGCTTATACGCGACCTGACGGAGAGGCCAATGCACGGCGATTGGTCGTTCTGGCAATCGCTGTCGCAGGCACGCTGCTGATTCTTGCCTACACCACCGGGCCCTATTGGTGCGATGCGATTGGACTGCGGCACTTCTCGACCCCGATCCGCTATGCGGTGATTTGGGCAGCTCTGACCGCGGTCACCAACGCCACATTCGGCGTCCTACGCAGCCGAGATCAGTTGGGGTGGTTCGCCACCGTCGCCGTGATCCAATCCGTCGTGGCAGAGGCCGTGGCGGTCGCCCTGATGGTGTTCATCCACCGGACGCCGACCATGTACTTGTTCGGCCAGATGGTCTGCCAGGGCCTGGCGGTAGTCGTCGGGCTGGTGGCGACACGACCGAAACTGCCACGCATTAGGGACCTGCCGGTCCTCGGTGACGCATTGCGGTTCACAGCGCCACTGCTGCCTGCCGCGGTCGCCGCCTTCGCCTTCGATGTCAGCGACCGGCTCGTGATCCACGCCGACATCGGATCGGCCGCTACCGCGCGCTATGCGGTGGCCCGCAACATCGGCGGCTTCGCGATCATACTTTTGTCCGTTCTGCAGAACGCCTGGATGCCGAGGCTGTTCGCGCTCAAGGATCAAGCCGTCAGGCGGACGGTGATGGCTGCCAGCCGCGACGGAATTTATGCCCTGGTGGCCTGCTTTGCGCTGGCGATCACGCTCGCCTCCCCGGTCCTGTTGTTGATCTGGGTACCGGCCAGCTTCCGGCCCTCAACCCTGGTGCTGGTGTCAGGGCTGATAGCCGTGTCGGCAATCCCTGCGGCCGGCGGTCAATCCTCAATTCGGGTGCTGATACTGAACGAACGCTCGACGATGGTGGCGGTGACGATGGTGCTAGGAGCCGCCCTCAACCTGGCGCTGAACCTCGCGGTCGTGCCCTGGCTGGGGATCTACGGCTCGGCACTGTCGACCCTCATCGCTTACAGCCTGATGCTGGTGTTGCTTGAGAACCGCGCGCATGCGGTGATGGCGATGCGGCGGCCGTCGATGCACCTCCTGGTCCTAGTTGCGGCAGTCTCGGCTGCCGGGCTGGGTTCGACTGCGCTGCCTTGGACGGCTGTCACGATCTGCCTGCGGTTCCTGTTCGCCGTGATCGCCGGGCTGGTGTTCATGGCCCAGTTCGCGAGGATGGTCGCGCCCGAGCGCCTGGCCCAACTGACTGTCCGGCTTCCACTGCTGCGCTTCATAGTGTCCGACGATTACGGCGCCACAACGGCAGACATCGCCACCGCCAGTCCGGGACACATTCCGCTGCCCGCACTGAACAACGCTCACCCAACGGCGGTCGGCGAGGTCAAGCTTGAGAAGTCGCTTGAGATCCTTCCGCTCGACCCCCAGGACCAACTCGATTACGGCGATCAGCTGCTGTTGGTCCGCCTCCACGGAGAGCCACTCGGGCTTGTGCATCTTGACGGCGGACCCGCGCGATCAGACGAAGAAGGCCTGGCGCGGGCGATCTGGGATCAACTCGGCCTACAGATCACCGCGCATGCCGGCGCGGTTGGGTGTATCAAGGCACCCGGCGGGGCTGAGGATCTGCTTGGGGGGTTGGGCGGCAGGAAGCAGTGTCCGGGGAGAACGCCCTCGCGGCCGGCCGGCCACGCGACGGTGATCGTGGCGACTACGGGCCGCTCACAAGTCCTGCAGCGCGCGCTTAGCTCACTTGCTGCGCAGCGCTGCGACGACTTCGATGTGATCGTCGTCGACAACCGGCCGGATCGGCCGGGCACGGCGGAGTTGGTCACGCAGTTCGCGTCGCTGCTTGACATCCGCTACCTGGCTGAACCGCGCGCCGGTGCGGCGATCGCGCGCAACACGGGAATCGCCTCCGCGCGAGGCAGCGCCTACGTCGCCTTTACCGATGACGACGTTGTCGTCGATAAGCGGTGGCTGGGTTGGTTGCTGGCACCGTTCTGCGAGCAGCAGGTTGCCGTGACAACCGGGCTTGTGCTCCCGCTCAGCCTCCACTCGGTCGATCAGAAACGCTTTGAGCGATACGCCGGCTTCGGTAAGGGCTTCACCCGAAAGCGCTACGACCTCAGGGACAATCGTGCACCCCGCCTGCTCTATCCGTTCTGGGGAGGTCTCTTTGGCTCCGGCAACAGCGCAGCGTTCCGCCGTGACGCGCTGATCGCAGTCGGCGGGTTCGATCCGGCACTTGGACCGCCGCGGCCGGCTGCCGGCGGCGAAGATCTCGCAGCCTTCACCGACGTGATCCTGCAAGGCGGGCAGCTCGTCTACGAACCGCGATCACTCTGCTGGCATGAGCACCGCGCCAATGAGCAGGAATTGATCATCCAGATCCGCAGCTACGGAATCGGCCTGACCGCGATTCTTTGGCGCTTTGCCCGCCGAGACCGCAGGTTTTGGACGGCAGCGCTGAAGTCGCTGCCACTCGCGTTTCTACTGCGCCGCGAGCGGCAGAACGCACGGGCTGATGACACCCTTCCCGCTGATTTGCTGCGGGTCGAGCAGCGTGGAATGTGGCTCGGTCCGTGGCGCTACGGTGCCGGACGGCGAGAGGCCAGACGCCTCGATGCCACCCATCCGTTCTCACAGAGCTAGACCGTCGGTGGGGTGACCTTGATCGCGGCACCCTCCGCGTCTGGCTCGCCGCGATGCCCGATTGGGCGTGCTGGTACGCCGCCGACGATCGCGCGGCTTGGGACGTCCTTGGTAACGACGGCACCCGCCCCCAGCACCGCCTGATCCCCGATCGTCACGCCCGCCAGGACCGTGCAGTGGGCGGCAAGCCAAACCTCGCGCCCGATCGTCGCGCCCGCCAGCACCTCGCCCTGTTCCTGGATTCGCACGTCAAGATCGTCGAAGTTATGAGCCGATGAGACGACAACGGCCTGCGGCCCCGATCCCGAGTCGTCGCCGATCACCAGTCGCCCGGTGCCATAGAACACTCCCAGCGGACCGATGTAGGCGTTTGCGCCGATCATGATCTCGCCACCGTCCGCTTTCAGCAGCGCGCCGTAGTCGATCAGCGTCCCCGCTCCAATCGTGATCTTGCCGCCGTTGACCGTGAGCAGGCGGGCGCTGCGGTGGACCCACACACCCTTACCCAATTTGACCCCGCGAGAACCGCGTGCGGCCCAACGGTTTCCGAACCAGGTGACGAGGCGCTTCATCGCGCTCAAGCTACCAATTGGCGGCCGAACAGAGACTCCATCGACGTCGCCAGCCCCGCCAGCGAGTAGCGCTCGAGAACCCGCGTGAGGCACTGATCCCCCAGCCCAGGTCGCTGCGTGCGCCAGCTTCGAAGCTGCCGCAGCAGATCGGCGAGCTGTTGAGAGTCTCCGCGATCGAACAGCAGTTGCTCGAACGGACCGTCCAGGATCTCCGGGATGCCACCGACGCGTGATGCCACCACCGGGCACCCGGTTGCCATCGCCTCGATCACTACACGCCCAAACGGCTCATCCCAAACCGACGGGACCGCCACCAGGTCGGCGGCGTGGAGCACCGGCACAACATCCGGTTGCATCGGCATCCAAACGCAGCCCGTCGGCGCGGCTTGCTTGAGCTCGTCAAGGTAGGCAGAACCCGCCGCACCGGGAGCCGGCGATCCGAGCAGCAGCAGACGAGCCTCTGCTGGTGAGGTGTCCAGCTGCCGCCACGCGTCGAGTAGCACTTCAACCCCCTTCTCAGGGATCACGCGACCGAAGTACAGAACCACGTAGGCGTCCACCGGCAGGCCTAATGCTTGTCGGGCGCGGGCGCGCTCCTCGGGATCGGGGCGGGGGTAGTCGCTCGCCGCGATTCCGCACGGCACGACCTCAAACCTCGGGTGCGCAAGGCCATAGGTTCTCCAGGTGTCCTTGAGGAACTGGGAGGCGGCGACGATGCTGTCGGCCTGGCGGCCAAGCGACGACATTGAGCGCTGCCGGAACTCCGCGAACTCGTGCAACTGCAAGACCACGGACGCCCCGGTCACGCGCTTGGCGGCCGCGGCCCACACCATGTCCGTGAAGTTGTTGGCGTAGATCACGTCAGGCCGCAGGCGCCGGGCGTTCCAGATGCCGCGCGAAATACCCAGCAGGTCGCTACCCGGCGAGTGGCCGTAGCGGATCGACGGCCCGATCTTCACTGACTCGCAGAACGACCGAAATTCAGGGCCAAGGTCGCCGTCGGCGCCACCAAGCACGTCGATTGAATGCCCGCGGCGGGCCAGCTCTGCCGTGAGCTGTAGGACGTGAGTCGAGACACCACCGTTCGCCTCGAGCTCCGGCAGGAATGTCAGCACCCGCATTTGTTTCACGACTCTACCCGTGAGGAAACGACAGCTTTCCGCCCAAGGAGCCTAGACTCGGGTTGATCAACCCGCGAATTCCATGCGCCGCGTTGGTCCGCACTCTCCGCCTTCTTCTCGCGGTGCTGGCAACTGCAGCCACCTTTGCTGGCGCTGCCCTGCTGTCAGCTGGCAGCGCGTTCGCCTCAGCGCCTTTCAGCGTGCCTGGGACCACGGTCGGCCTGCCATCCCAGATCAGCTTGTACGAGACCGCGGCGAACGCCACATATACGATCGCGACTCCGACCGGCGAGCACCCGGCCGAGCTCAGCGGCGAGGTGACGGTCAGCTCAAGCTTTGGCGCGGGCTACCTGCAGATCGACAACAGTGCAGGCACGGTGCTGCGCGTTGTGCGTCTGCCGAGTGCCGCAAACCCCTCCGGCCAGCAACCGTTCACGGTGTCGCTCGCGGGATTGCTGCCGGCAGCGAACGGACTGACGAGCATCACGTTTGTCGAGCGCGGCGGCAGCACGCCGGCTTGTACCGTCCCGCCGCGGGTGACGCTCAGCTCGCTGGTTGTCAAGTTCGCCGGTACGCCCACGGCACCGCGGACGATCGACGACTTCTTCCCGGCCGGCCTGCAGCGGGTCACGATCTACACCAGCGCTCAGCCCACGACTGCCGAAGAACAAGCGGTGCTCGAGCTGACCACGGCGCTGACAGCCAACGACGGCCTGCAGTCCGTTGCAGTCAAGGCGCTGCCTGCCAGCGGCGCGCCTGCTGCACCGACGTCATCTTTTGATCGCACCGTCGTGATCCGCCAGGGTGGCAATCCAGCGGTTTCGGTGATCCCGGGTCCCGGTGGCGGCTCGATCCTGCAACTGACCGGCGATGCGAGCAGCCTGCCCGATCAAGCGTCGCTGTTCGCCTCATCGCTTGCCAGGCTCGCTCATACCGCCCGAGCAACCGTCAACCATCCCGCCCAGCCGAACATCGCGATCGGCGCTTCGTCCTATACCTTCTCGCAGCTCGGCCTGTCAGCGACGATGTCCGTCTACGGCACGCAAAGCACAGCGCTGCAAATCGATGAGGCCCGGTTCGGCCCCAGCGTGAGCTCGATCACCGTTCATCTGATCGGCGCTTACACCCCTGTCGGCCCGCAAGGCGAGGGCACGCTGACAGCGTCGGTTCAGAACATCCCGCTGTTGAACCTTCGTCTCAACGCAAGCGGCTCGTTCAACTCGACCTTCACGATCCCGCGGGAGCTGTTGAGCCGAAGCACGGTGATCGAGCTGACCGCTGACTACTCGCCCGGGATCGTTTGCGTACCCGACACCCCCGCGATGACGCTCGCCGTCTACCCGCAGTCGTATGTGACGGCGGACCACTCGTCGAAGCTGCTCGGCGGCTTCCCGTCGCTGCCGCAATCGTTTGTCAAGGGCATGGATGTGGCGCTACAGGCGTCGTCTATCCCAGAGTTGAACGCCGCCGCCGAGACAGCCGCCGGGATGCAGGGGCTGACCGGCGTAGCGCTGCGCCCGCAGGTGATCCCCTTCCAGCAGGCCGCGGGCAGCCACAACGGGACGCTGATCGTCGCCAACGAATCCGGCATCAAGCAGCTCGGGCTCAACCCGCCAATTGGCAAAAACGCCAATCAGCTCAGCGCCGCGCTGCCCGGCCACCCGAACCTCACCGTCTCGGGTGGTTTCGCCGCGATCGAGTCGTTCGCCGATCCGGCGCACAACCGCAACGTCTTGCTCGTCACCACCACCGGCGGCTGGGGTCAGTTGGATTCGATCTTCAGCGCGATTGCCACCACCGGCTGGTACGCGCTTGTCGGCGACAGCTACGCCTCGGTGAACGGTGGCACTCCGGTCGATCTGACGATCCGGTCGAGCGGCGTCTCGGCGGTCACGCCACCGCCACCGACGAGCCTCAAGTGGCAGATCATCTTCATCGCCGTCGGCGCTGTAGCGCTGGCGATCCTCTTCTTCCTGCTTGGCTTGTGGCGCGGTCACCGCCGCCGTAGGGTCGACAGCACGAAGCGCTAACCCAGTGATCCTGGTCTGACCGGACCAGGATCAGGCCTTGACGTGCTCAGCAACGGGGAAGTTCCCCCTCGGCTCAAGCCGTCACCGGGCTAAGCACAGCCAGCGGCGCCCCCCCGATCGTCGCCGTTCTAGCCGACCCTTCCCTCGGGAGGTTGTGCGCTGCGGCGTCGCCGCTACCGTCCGTCAGGAATGAGTCACGCAACACTGGCGCTGATCTCGATCCCGTTCGTAACGGGCGTGATCGGGTATGTGACCAACTGGACCGGGGTGCTGATGTTGTTCTATCCGGTCCGGTTCCGCGGTTTCCGTGCTCACTGGCTGATCCGCATTTCACGCAGGCTGCCGCGCAGGGTCCAGCAGATCCCGGGGATCATGGTCGGCGGGATCGGCTGGCAGGGCATCGTTCCCTCGCGCGCCGCAAAAATGGGCAGCCTCGCCGTCGACGTTGGCATCGCCAAGCTGGGCACGCCGAGCGAGTTCTTCAACCAACTGAACCCCGACCAGATCTCCGAGCAGATTCTTGAGGGTCTGCGGCCGGAGGTCCGCGCGATCGTCGACCGGGTGATGGAGCGTGAGCATCCACGGCTGTGGGAGCAGCTGCCGGAGTCCCTGCGTGAGATGGTGCATGCCCGCGTCCAGACGCAGTTGCCTTCGATCGTGACCGAGCTGACCGCCCAGATCGGCGCCAACATTGAACAGCTCGTTGACGTCAAGCTGATGGTGATCCGGCGCTTCGATCCCGAGCTCGCCAACCAGGTGTTTCTTGAGATGGGCCAACGCGAGCTGCGCTTCATCCAGAACTTCGGCGCCGTGTTCGGCTTCATGCTCGGCATCCCGGTTGCCGCGCTGACCCACTTCGTCACCTTCTGGTGGCTGTTGCCGATCATCGGCGTGCTGGTCGGCTACGTCACCAACTGGGTCGCGCTGTGGATGATCTACGAGCCCGCCGACCCGTGGCGGCTCGGGCCGTTTAACTACCAGGGCCTGTTCATCCGCCGCCAGAACGAGGTCGCAGACGTCTACGCGCGGATCGTCGCCGACGAGATCGTGACCGTCGCCAACTTCGCCGGCGAACTCCTCTACGGCGCCCAGTCGGACCGCACACGGGCGTTGATCGAATCGGTCCTGGCCCCCGCGATCGACAACGCTGCAGGCCCCGCGCGCGTTGCTCTGCGTGCCGCGATCGGGCGGGAGGGCTACGACACGCTGCGCCACTCGTTCGCGACAGAGCCGATCGAGACGGTGATGGTCCCGCTGTCCGATCCGGAGTTTTCCCGCGCACAGAGCGGTGCGATGCGAACATTGATCGCGGAACGGATGAAACTGATGCGCCCCCGGGACTTCGCCGAGATGCTCCACACGGCTACGCGAGAGGACGAATGGCTCCTGCTGCTGCACGGCGCGGTCCTCGGCTTCGCGGGTGGCCTGATCCATTTGGCGGTGTTCGGATGACGCCGGACGAGCTCGCCGCCAAGACCGCCGATCAGGCTGCCGACGCACTCGCCGCCGAGGTCGGCGATGCGACTTCGGAACACATCGAACAGCTGCGAGCAGCGATCAACGGAGCTGCTGACGGTGAAGCCGACGGCGAGTCCGCTACCGGCGATAGTGAAGCTGCTGGCGACGCGGAGCAAGACGAACCCGCCGAGGAGGCCGGAGGCACCCAGAAAGACTTGGTCCACGTCAATCAACCCAGTGAGGCATTGCCGGTGCTGGCAAGGACGACGGCCGAGGCGTGGTTGCGGGTCGCGGCGTGGGGTGTCGGGACCGGGCTGCGGGTCGGGGCGCAGGTGGTACGCGCGGCGTCTGATCCGTCGGCGGCGACCCATTTATATGACGAGCTAACCGTTGGCCTGCGTGACTACGCCCGCGAGTTCTTGGGAATCACCGAACTCGAGCGCGACATCAACATGATGGGACCGATCGGCGGCGGCACTCGCGAGCACCCGCTGACCGGCGCGGCGCTGCGGGCTCAGGGTGCCGAGCTGCTGCGGGCGGCCGCCGATGTTGGCTTTGACGAATCTGCGCATCCCGCCTATGCGCGGATCCTCAGCGAGCTTGCCCCCGACGAAGCGCGCGTCCTGCGGATCCTCGCGACGAAGGGCCCGCAGCCACTGGTCGACATCCGCGCCGGCAACCTGATCGGGATGGGGTCACAGCTGATCACCGCCTCGATGAACATGCTCGGAGCGCAAGCTGGGCTGCGCCACCGCGAGAAGGTGCCGGTCTACCTGTCGAATATGGCCCGGCTCGGACTGATCCTGCTCAGTGACGACCCGCTCGAGGATCCACTCGCCTACCAGGTGCTCGAGGCCCAGCCGGACGTGCTCGGGATGATCAAGCAGACGCCGCGCGCCAAGAGCATTCATCGCAGCGTGGTGTTGTCCCCGCTCGGCCTTGACTTCTGCGAGGTATGTCTGCCGCTGGATCTCGCCGACATCCCACGCCAGTTGAACCCCGGCAACGGCGAATAGGTAGGGGTGGGCCGGTCAGCCCACCCCCGTAGCAGCTACGCCGCGAGCGTGTTGTTGAAACGGTGCAACGCCGCCGGCACAGCCAGTCCGATCAGAATCGCGCACCAGATCACGACGGAGATCTCGGGGTGGTCCAACTGCCACGAGCCGGATGAGTGGTAGGCGGACGTCAGGTTCCGGGCCGAGGCGACAAACGCCGAGATCGGATCCCAGTCGGCGATCGACCGCGGGATCAGAGCCATGTCCTTGATCGGCACGAAGGTGCCGGCCATGAACGACAGCGGGAAGACGATGATGAAACCGACGCCCTGCATCGCATCAGGCGAGCGCACCAGCATCCCGAAATAGACGCCGACCCAGGTGAACGCGGTCATCGCCAACAGCACCAGGCCGAACAGCTCGAGCCCTGTCCTGGCTGTCAGGTGCGGGTTCCAGCCGAGGATCAGACCGAGTCCGACCGTGATCGCGATGCCGAGCACCTGCTCCGTCATCTGCCCCAGTACTTGACCGCTGATGATCGAAAGCCGGCCGACCGGCATCGAGCGGAAGCGATCGATCACGCCCTCGTTCATGTCGTGGGAGGTGGCGCTGCCGGCGCCGATGATCCCGAATGCCAGTGACTGGGCGAGGATCCCAGGGAACAAGTAGTCCTTGTAGGAGATGTGCGGGACGTGGATCGCCGCACCGAACACATACAGGAACAGAAGAATGAAGATGATCGGCTGGATCGTCACATCGAGCAGCCGCTCAGGGACGCGTGGAATTGCGCGCAGGCCGCGCCAGGTCAGCAGTAGCGTCTCACGCAAATAGGTGTATGGGTGTAGCGCGGTGTTCATGCCGCCACCTCCACACTTGTCGTCGATTCTGCACCGACGGCCGGCTTGCCGGTCAGGGCAATGAATGCGTCGTCCAGCGTTGGGCGGCGCAACGCCACCTCGTCGACCGCGATCGCGCTGTCAGAGACGGCGGCCGACACTCGTGTGAGGTCGGCGATGTCGTGAGGAGCGGCGATTGAGATCGTCTTCTGCTCGGTCAGCAGCGACAGCTCGAACTGCTCGCCGAGCACGGCCTGCAGTTGCTCAAAACCGATGCTGTCGGCAGCGATGATGTCGATCCGCTGCTCACCGACCTGTGACTTCAGCTCGGCCGGCGTACCGCCGGCGATCTCGCGCCCGTGGTCAATCAGCACCACGCGGTCGGCCAGTGCATCGGCCTCCTCCAGGTACTGGGTGGTCAGCAGCAGGGTGATGCCGTCGTTGACCAAGTCGCGGATCGTCGTCCAGACAACCTGGCGGCTGCGCGGATCAAGACCGGTCGTCGGCTCGTCGAGCACCAGCAACTTCGGCTTCTCGATCAGGCCGGAAGCAAGATCGGCGCGGCGCCGCTCGCCACCGGAGAGCTGCTTGACAAGGCGTCCCGCAAACTCGCTGACATCAAAGCGCTGAATCAGCTCGTCGCTGATCGCCGCCGCCTCCTTGCGGCTGCGGCCACGCAGACGGGCCATCAGCACGATGTTCTCGCGGGCGGTCAGGTTGGGGTCGAGTGCGGCGAACTGGCCGGTGAGCGCGATCGTGCCGCGGACAGCGTGGGCGTCCTTGACGATGTCAAGTCCGTGAATCCGTGCGCTGCCGCCGTCTGGATGCAAGAGCGTTGCGAGCATCCGTACGGTGGTCGTCTTGCCGGCGCCGTTGGGGCCGAGCAGCGAGACGACGGTGCCCGTGGGCACCTCGAGGTCGAGGTTGTCGACCGCAACGAAGTCGCCAAATCGCTTGGTCAGACCCTTCGCATCGATCGCAAGCTCTTGGCGTGATTCGTTCATCACCGCGGAATATACAGTGGCTGTAAAATTTCTGCAAGTGCAAATTTCAGGTACGCTGTGGTGGCGATGACCGAGCCCGGCATCCCCGAGGAGATCGGCCCCGACGAGGAGATACTCGGTGGGCCGGAAGGCGCTAACCGGATCACCGAGCTCGTCGCCCGCGAGCTCGGGGACGACGCCGCCCGCACATTCAACGAGGTATGGCAGCGCTCCTATGAATGGGACGAGCGCAATTACCCAGGCGAGGGGTTGCGCGAGCGCAAGAAGCGGCTGACCCGGCAGCGGATCTCCGACATCGGGACCGCGCTGTTCCTCTCGCGCGGGTTCGACAACGTCCGCGTGTCAGAGATCGCCGAGAAGGTCGGTGTTTCTGAGAAGACGATCTACAACTACTTCCCGACGAAGGAGTCGCTCGTCTACGACCAGGCGGACGAGCAGCTGGTGCGGCTGACGAGCGCAGTGCGTGACCGGCCGGCAGGCGTCACGCCGACCAGCGCGTTCGTGTCGTCACTGAAGTTTGAGACGATGCGGTTCTCGGAGGCGATGGGTGACTCGCGGCTGGCGTTTCTGCCGAAGTTCGCGGAGATGGTCAGCGAGACGCCATCGCTGCGCGCCGCCTGGGGCGAGATCCGCTACCGGATGGTGGAAGCGCTCGCCGAGGTGCTCGCCGACGACTACGGAGTCGACCCACGCGACCCCGAGCCGATGGTCACCTCCCGCGCACTGGTCAGCCTGCTTGAGCTGCTCTACGACTCACAGCTGCGCCGGATCACCAGCGTGGACAGCGGCGTGCAGTTACAGGCAGCAATCGAGGAGGACCTCGCGCGGGGCGCGCGACTGCTGGACACCGGGTTGTGGTCGTTGCATCTGATGACCGTCAGCGGGCGGATCAACAAAGAGCAGCTCCGCGAGGCCGCCGCCACGGCCGAGCAAGCGCGCCAGCAGGTGATGCGGGCGATGCGTGAGGCTAGGCGGGTTTGGCGTGAGCTGCGCGACGAGGCACGCACCGCCGGGCGTGAAGCGACCCGGCAGAGCGCCCGCGAGATGCACCGAGAGCGCCACAACGCCGTGCGCGGCCACCACGCGGCGGCGCACCGTCGCCAGCCGCCGACGGCCTAAAGCGGGACGCTCCCGAGCGAACTTTGTCCCTCTAGACGCGTATAGACGTCTAGCGGGACAAAGAAAGGGCCGCGGCGCCTCCATCTCGGGGTGGAGGTCCGATTTCAACCTCCGCGGCGATGACACGGCCGGCGAGACCCCTTACGGTTCAACCCATGCCAAGTGAAACCCCAGTAATTGAAATCCGCGGCCTGCGGAAGAGCTATGGCGACCACGAAGCCGTGCGTGGAATCGACATCAGCGTCAACGCCGGGGAGTGCTTCGCCTTCCTCGGTCCCAACGGCGCCGGCAAGACAACGACCGTCGAAGTGCTCGAAGGCTTCCACGAGAAGAGCGGCGGCGAGGTCAGCGTTCTCGGGCACGACCCGTGGGGCGCGCCGAGCAGCTGGCGTGAGCGGATCGGGATTGTGTTGCAGGAGTCAGCTCCTGAACCTGGCCTCAGCGTCCGGGAGTGCCTGCATCTGTATGCCGGCTACTACACGCACCCGCGTGACGTCGAGGAGACGATCGCGCTCGTCGACCTCGCCGACCAGTCCGACCAGCGCAGCGCAACCCTCTCCGGCGGGCAGCGACGACGCCTTGACGTTGCCCTGGCGCTGATCGGCGACGGCGAGTTGCTGTTCCTCGACGAGCCGACGACCGGCTTTGACCCGACCGCCCGCCGCGGCGCCTGGGACGTGATCGAGGGCCTTAAAGCACTCGGCAAGACGATCTTCCTGACCACCCACTACATGGATGAGGCCGAGCGGCTGGCCGACCGGGTCGCAGTGATCGCCGGCGGCGTGATCGTCGCCGAGGGCAGCCCGCAGAGCCTTGGTGGCCGCCAGGACGCCGACGCTCAGATCACCTTTGCGCTGCCGCCTGGCGCCAACGAGTCCGACCTACCCGGCGCGTTCGCCGGCCGGCTCAGTCCGGTCGGACGCAAGCTCCTGCTCCCCAGCTCAGCGGTCGCAGCCGACCTGCACGAACTTTCCGGCTGGGCGCTTGACCGCGGCTTTGAACTGCATGACCTGGAGGTCAAACGACCGACGCTTGAAGACGTCTATGTCCAACTGACGGCGGAAGCCGCCGCTGATGAACACGAGAACGGGGTAACGAGCTGATGTTCTTCCTCATTCCATTCCTGACCCGCCAGTTCAAGAAGTGGCGCGGGATCGACGTGCAGAAGACCGACACTCAGGTGGCCGACGCCAGCAAGGCGAAGGCAACCGTCGGGCGCAGCAACTCGCTGATGCTGCTGTTCCACGAGGCTCGCTATGACCTGCTGATCAGCATGCGCAATACGCGGGCGCGGTTCTTTACGTTCGTCTTTCCGATCTTGCTGTTGGTCGTGTTCGACAGCGTATTTGCCGGCGGGGACACAAAGACCGCGGTCGCCGGTCATCAAGTCGCGCTGACCGTCTTCTTCGTCCCCGGGATCATGGCGATGTCAGTGATGACCGCCGCCTATGCGGGCCAGGTGATCCAGATCGTCACCCTGCGCCAAAGCGGCGTACTGAAGCGTCGCCGGGCGAGCCCGGTGCCACCGTGGGTGATCGTCGGCGGCCAGGCTTTGGCGGCTGTTGCCACAACCTTCATGATGCAGATCGTCCTGCTGGTACTCGGAAGTCTGCTCTACAGCGTGAGCTTCTCGGCGGGGGCGATTGCCACGATCGCGATCACCGTGTTCATCGGCACGATCGCGCTGGTCTGTATCTCGTTTGCGCTGGCCGGCTTGATCAACAACGCCGACGCGGCACAGCCCGTCGTGCAGTTGACGATGCTGCCGCTGTACTTCATCTCAGGGATCTTCGTGCCGGGCGTGAAGGGCACTGTGCACACGATCGCCGAGATCTTCCCGCTCGAGCACATCGCTGACGAGATGCACCGGGCATCGGTGTCGACCTCGTTCGGCAATGCGATCAACGCCGGCGATCTGCTGGTGCTCGCTGCCTGGATCGCCGGGGCGATCGCGTTCAGCGCCTGGAAGTTCAGCTGGCTGCCGACCCGGTCCTAGCCCAGGCGGAGGCAGCCTATATGTGCCAGCTAGCGCCACCATTGGCGGTGCGCGAGAAGAACGCGCCTTTTTGCCGAGTGGCAGTCCCTCCTACGTAACAAAGGCGCGATGCTGGGCAAGAGACGCCGTTGAGCTCGAAAGCACCGGCTGGCGCGGCCGAAGCGCGCCAGATCGCTCCGCCGTCCAAGGTGACGTCGACAATCGCGCGCCCTAGGTTGAGGTCATAGCCCACGGCCATACAGTCGCTAGCGCTCCAACAGGCGATGGCATTGACCTGAGCGTTCGGATTGCCATTCCGGCTGCTCGCAGCCGGGGTTGCATCCATGCGCCAGTGACGCCCTCCGTCGCTTGTGGACACAACGCTCGGTTGGGTTCCGTCTCCGTATGCAATCCCCGCGAGGAAACACCGTCCGACTTCAGAGCATGTCATCGCGTAGAAGCGAGTCATGTCGAAGCCAGGAATCCGGCGGAATTGCCATTTCTCGCCGCCGTCGTTGCTGGCCGCGAGAGTGTGGGCAGACGCCGCATAGCAATACCGCGTGGTTGGACACGCGGTAAGGAATGGGTAGAACCCCCGAGGGGTTCGCACTGTTATCCAGGCGTGGCCCCCGTCGACGCTGTGGACCAGCGGACCGCTGGTCACCGAGTTCGAAGCCGCGATGCAATTGGAGCGGGTGGCGCACGAAACATTCGCGCCCTGGTAGTTGGCGTCTCCGAACATCGTGCTCCAGGTCACGCCGGCGTTAGTAGTCAAAACGCCGCCAATGTATGGAGACTCGCCGCCCACTAAACAACTCACCGCCGACGGGCAAGCCAAGCCGCCCCAGCTCACGGACAGGTCCTTTGGCAAGGCGTGGGCCGTCCAGCTTCTGCCGGAATCCGTCGAGTGCAGCAGATACCCGTGGATTCCCCGCTTGTATGCGATCGCCGTGGCGTTGCAGATCCGAGAGTTCGCACAGCTCACGGCTTGAACGTTGATCCCAGACGGAAGCTTGGATGCCGAAGCGGGGCAAGACCACATCATCGATGACACCATCAAGACGCCGAACACCGCCAGACCGCGCGTCCCCGCACCGGGCCTGGCCACACATGCTGCCGATGCATGTGAATTCTTGTGCCGACTAGATGTGTTCATGTCTCGGGAAAACCCCCCTCGTATGCGTCAGGCTTACCGGGCCGCTGCACTCGACTCACCAGATCTCGGCCGCGAGCGATGAGTCAACGCCGGGAGAGAGAGTAGCGGTGCAGCCAACGCCCGCCTGTTGGAGAGCCAGGCGACCGGTTCGCGCCTCGCGTCGGACAAATCTACCCGGAGCCGAGCGGACACCGAGCGATCGAGAGCTAACACAACGTGATCGTGGCGGCCGTATGACGCGCTGCTCTCTTGAGCACGATCGTGCGCACCCTGACGGGCGTCGACTCACCACCACTGGTAGGTGATGGACATTCATATGTAGTAGTAAAGTCGCCGGTGTTACCGGATGCTCTCTCAGTAGTCTGACCTAGCTTTATCTTCACTGACTTGGCTATCGTTTTGCCTAACTTATTGAGCGAAGTCTGGAATTCACCATGTGTTGCTTTGATATTTACAGGGCCCAGGCCAGAGCCACATGACTGATCAGAGGTGCCACTAGTATTTTCTAGGAGGTATTTATAGCTACCGATGTTTGAGCCTTCACAATTAGTGGTGAATTTCTCAGCACTTGGTTCAAGAACGGCGCTAGATGGCGTTACTGCGAACTTACTTGACTCTCTAGTGGTGTCCCAAGGCATAATGACTTGGTAGATGTCGTAAAGCGCGCTTGCGATTGGCATGCTGCTTTTTCTCTCAAGCGTCCTCGCGCCAGCATGGCTAGTAGAAGCGTCTGCAGGCGCAGCGCTATAAACGCCTACATAGGTCGCCAAACCACCAATAGCTAAAGCTGCCGCGGCCGCGCATCCAGCCACCCGCGCCCGGCTACCAAGCCAGTTCAAACCGCTCTGCGCATCTTGTTCCATCGCTGCCTCCTGATAAGCATCCCGAAGTCGTTCAGTGCGTAGCTTATTTCGTCGGCCCCCGAGCTCACAAGAGCCCACCGGCAACCTTCGGCCCTCCCGAGAAAGCGTCTCTTCCCACTCCGGAGTGCGGTTCATCCTCAACCATGGCAGTAGAGCCACTGGCAGGCGAGCATGGTCAAATTCAAAAGACAGCTACCCAGATTTGATCGACTCGGGGCGCCGAGTCGTTCGTATCGACATCACGCGGGCGCGGCAGCACGCCGCGCCCGCAGCGCCAGTTCCAGCTCAAAGCGCCCGTCCGGCGTCTCGAGCGTCTCGCCAAGGAGCTCCCGCAGTTTGCCCAGCCGGTAGCGAACGGTCTGCGGATGGACGTGAAGCGCCTCGGCGACTGCCGGGGTGTGGCGCTGCAAACCGAGCCAGGCGCCAAGCGTCTCAAGCAGCCGCTCGCGCTCGTGCGGACGCAGCGCCTCGACGGCTGCCAACCGCGACTGCACAAGCGCCGCCGCCAACTCCGGGTTACGCAGCACGATGATCTCCGCCAGGTGGTCATCGACCAAGACCATCCCGGCGCTGGCCAGCGCCCCGCGATCGATCAGCCGCAGTAGATACCGCGACCATCGCAGCGAGCGCAGCGCCTCGCGCGCGGGAACAGTCGGCCCGAGCGCACAGGTCTCGGATTCGGCCGCGCGCTCAATCCGCGCCCGTTGTCCGGGCCCGTCAGGATCTCCGAGGATCAGAAACACGCCCTCGGCGTCAGTGCCGACCAAGTGACTGACCCCCAGACCGCGCGTGATCTCAACAGGTGAGGGCGCGATCAACGCCAGTACCGCGACCTCGCGCGGCACTGGCCAGCGCGCCAGCGTTGCTGCCCGCGCCACCGCCTCGGGATCGGCGCCACTCGGATCCAGTAGTAACACGGCCAACCGCCGGCGCCGGCGTTCAAGCTCGCCGGCCTCATCCGACTGCATCCGCAGATATCCCTCAACAACGTCGGAGGCCAACTCATCGGTGAAGACGAAGATCGCCTCGGCGAGGTCGATCACCGTCGCCGTTGGCACCCCAGCCTGCGAAGCGAGGTCAGCGGCCGCCCGCCAGGCCGCGCGTGTGCCGGTGCGAAAGGCGGCACGTAATGCGTCAAGCCCGCGCCCGGCCTGAAATTCGGCCTCGCCCAACCGCCGCCACAGCTCGCCGGTTTCACCAGCCGGACGGCCGCCGCGCTCGATCGCATCGAGAAACGCGCGGATCGCCTGCTCGATCCCAATCCGGATCGCCATTCCCTCAGGCCCGGTGATCACCTCGCCGTAGACCTGATTCTGGGCAGCGATCGCCGCCACGACCCGGCGCACCAATTCGTCGATTTCGCCTCGGACGACGTTGACGACGTCCCCCGGGACGGGTTCAACCGTCCAATCAGACCCGTTCATTGTCACATCGTGACAAAAATCGCGGACGAAGACGTTAATTCAGTGCGCCACACGGTGTTGTCACGGAAGCGTAGGGTTCACCCCAGAGCCGCACCGCCGTTTCCACCCGAGAGGAAGCCACGAATGAGCGCCACCGCCAATCGCCGCCGCAGCGTCACCAAAACGCATGAGCGGATCGCCCAGCTCGGCTGGACCCCGTCCTACCACGAGCCGGCGGTGCGCTACCCGACGCGCTACGTGTTCCCGAACAAGGCGAAGGACCCGATGAAGCACATCATGCGGGAGTACCTGCCGATGGAGCTTGAGAAGGACGAGCGCGTCTACGGCGGGCACGACGCCGCGGTCCGCGCCGACATGCCGAACAAAGCCCACCTGCGCTGGCTCGAGTGGCAGAAGGCGTTCATCCCGGTCACCAACTTTGCCGAGATCGGCGCCGGCCGCTGCATGTCGATGCTGATGAACGCGGTCCCCAACAACGAGCTGCGCAACGGCTACCACGTGCAGTTCATTGACGAGTTGCGCCACACCGGCATGCAGATGTCGCTGGCACGCTGGTACGCCAAGCACGTCCCCGATCCCGCCGGCTGGAACGTGATGCCGAAGGCGCTCGCCAACTCGCCGACGATCGCCCCCGGGCTGAACATGCTCAGCCACTTCATGGTCGGCGACCCGATCCAGTGCGCGTTCACCTTGCAGGTTGTCGCCGAGACGGCGTTCACCAACATCGTGTTCGTCGCGACGCCGGACGTCGCGGCGCGCAACGGCGACTTCACCTTGCCGACGACCTACCTCAGCGTCCAATCCGACGAGGCTCGCCACATCTCAAACGGCTACGCCACCCTGCTGACCGTCCTGCAGGACGACCACAACGCGCCGCTGATCGAGCGTGACCTGCAGCAGGCGTTCTGGATCAACCACGCGTTCATCGATGTGTTCTCGGCGATCCTGATGGAGTACGGCTCAAAGGACCGATCCGACCCTGAGTGCTTCCTCGACAAGTGGGATCGCTGGGTGCGCGACGACTGGTACCGCGCCTACATCCTCAAGCTCGGCAAGCTCGGGCTGAACATTCCGCCGGACATCTTTGAGCGCGCCCGTGAGCGGATCGTCAACGGCATCCACCACAAGCACGCGATGTTCGCGTTCGCCGCCTGGCCGCTGTGTCACTGGCGGATGGATCCGCTCGACGACACGGACTTCGCCTGGTTTGAGAAGCACTACCCCGGCTGGTATTCGGAGTACGGCGCGTTCTGGGAGGCGTATCGCTACAGCCTGGAGAAGGGCCACGAGTTCCTGCCGACCGAGTTCATCAAGGTCGCGCCGCCGAACTGCTGGACCTGCCAGGGGTTCTGCGTCGACCCCGACGATCGCGTCCACCGGGTGGTCGACAACCACACCCGCTTCTTCTGCTCGAAGGAGTGCCGCTGGCTCGATGAGTCAAACCCGGGCCGTTACACCGGCGATCGCAACTTCTTTGACCGCTACCACAACTGGGAGCTGTCAGAGATCGTCTCCGACCTCGGCTTCGTCCGCTCCGATGGCCGCACGACGATTGGCCAACCGACGCTTCAGACAAACGACATGTGGACGCTGGGCGACCTGAGGAAGCTGGGCATCAAGATCGAGAGCCCGAACATCCGCATGGCTCACGAGCTCGGTCTGCCAAGCGGCGACCATTCGGGCTTTCAGATCCAGGGTGACGGCTCGGTGCCCGCCGATCTCGCCGCCACCGACCTGCTGACCGGGGTGGCGCTTTAGATGGCCAAGGTCCGGCTTGAACCAATCGGCGAGGAGATCGACTGCTCGCCCGGTGAGACGGTGCTCGATGCCGCTTTCCGCCAGGGCTACAACCTCGCCTATGGCTGTCGTGAGGGTCAGTGCTCGGCCTGCAAGTGTTTCCTGCTTGAGGGCGACGCCGAGCTGAAGCGCTACTCCAACTTCGCGCTGTCGGACACCGAGCGCGAGAACGGCTACTCGCTGATGTGCCGGGCGATGCCCGAGTCGGACGTCGTGATCGAGCTGCTGCATTACGACCCCGAGTCCTACCGGCTCGACCATCCGATCCGCGACGGCAAGGCGACGGTCGAGACGGTCGAGTCGCTGACCACAGACATCAGCCGGCTCGTCCTCAAGGTCAACGAGCCGAAGGACTTCGACTTCACCCCCGGCCAATACATCGATCTCCACGTCCCCGGTGAGGATGGCGCGCGGCGCAGCTTCAGCCTCGCCAACGTGCCCGGCGACGGACGGCTTGAACTGATGATCAAACGCTATCCCGGCGGCCGCGTCTCCGGCCTGCTCGAGGCCGGCGAGATCAAGCCCGGTCAGGAGTTCGGCTTCACCGGCCCCTACGGCTCGATGCGCGCGCGCAGCGGTGAGGCACCGGTGCTGATGGTCGCCGGCGGCTCGGGGATGGCCCCGATCCTCAGCCTGCTGCGTGCCTACGCGGCCGAGCAAACCACACGCCCGATCAACTTCTTCTACGGCGCCCGCAGCGAGCAGGACCTGTTCCATCAGAACGAGATCGCCGCCCTCGGCGATCAGCTAGATCAGTTCACCTTCACCCCGGTCACCGACCGCTTCGTCCATGAGGCGGTCGACGAGTTCCTCGCCACCGGCACCTACGCAAACCCCGACGTCTACATGTGCGGCCCGCCGCCGATGCTCGAGGCCGCCGAGGAGATGCTGCTGAGCAAGCACAAGCTGAACGAGCAGCGGATCTTCCAGGATAAGTTCACGACCTCCGCCGACGCCGGCCCCGCCGACACCGGCGCCGCACCACCAGTCAAGAAACTCGGCGAGGGAAGCATCGAACCGACCGACGACGCGATGCGCGCGTTCGACTGGTTCACCCCGAGCAAGCGCCGCGCGAGCCTCTACGAGGACGTCACGATCGACACCCAGCCCTCCGTCCACCGTCACCTCAAGCGCGGCTGGCCGGTCAGCTTTGAGGACGGCCGCGGTACCTGGGACGACAACTCAACGAAGCTCAAATCAACTGACTGGTTCGCCTTCCGCGACCCCGGCGAGCAGTGGGAGCGGACCTACTTCCAGCTCGGCAATGGCTATGAGACCCAGATAGAGGGCGCGATCAAGGCCGCAATCGAAGAAGGCCTGGTCAGCGATTTCAAGCCTGATTGGGTCGACTTCCTGAAGACGTTCTTGCAGATCCCAGCCTTTGTCGAGCATGGGCTGTGGCTGCCGATGGCGGTCTCCGCGCGTGACGGACTGTCTGACTCGATCTCGCACTGCATGGTCCTGCAGGCCGCGATAAAACAGCGCTCGGCGCAGGCGCTCGTGCTCTACGCGATGGACCTCGAATCGTTCCATGGCGAGTTCTCGATCGACCTCGCACGGCAGTCGTTCCTTGAGGATCCGGAGTGGCAGCCGACCCGCCGCTACATCGAGAAGATCGCCGCCACAGCCGACTGGTGCGAGGTCCTGGTCGCCGCCAACCTCGTGTTCGAGCCGACGATCGGCACCCTGCTGCGCCGCGAGCTCGGCACCCGCGCGGCAGCCGCCAACGGCGACACGGTGACCCCGACGCTGGCCCGGGTCGCGACCCAGGAGTGGGAGTGGTGCCGCGCCTGGACGACCGAGCTGATCAGGATGCTGTTGGCCGACGAGCAACACGGCGCTGACAACCGCGCGCAGATCAGCGAGTGGGTCATGGACTGGCTGCCGGACGCGCTCGCCGCCGCCCAGGCGCTGATCCCGCTCGCCGCCCGCGTGCCGATCGGGATCGACACCGAGCGCGCAGTCGCCGACGTCACCCGCTACACCGCAGTGCTGTTGACCGACGCCGGCTTGCCGGAGCTGACCAGCCTGCTGGGATTCGAGCCGGCTCCCGCTGATACTGGTCTGGCTGGACCAGTATCAGCACCTACGCGCCGCGTCAGGACAGGCAAGGCGAAGCGCTCCAAGGTCGGTGCCGCGGCCGAGCCAGAGGTTTCGGTGGCCCCGCCCGAGGAGGAGGGCGCCGAGACCTACGACTTCGTCGGAATCGTGATGGCCAAGAGCGCCGAGGGCGACGCCGTCGCCGCGGTGATGGGACGCCGTGACGGCGTCAAGGTGATCGAGCAAGCGGCGTTCTGGGATGTCCGTGCCAAGGACAAGCTGGTGATCCCCTACGACGAGGTGTCCGAGCAGCTTGGCTATGAGATCGACTCCTATTCGATCCAACACGAGATGTCGACCCACTACGGGCGGATGGTCGCGACCGACGATTCGCTGATGCTGTTCTCCGATCCGACCGACGCGCTCCAGTACCTGATGGCATGAGTGTCGCCTCCGCCAGCGGCCCGTTTGCGGCGCGCGCCGACAACCTGAAGCCGTCGCGCAACCTCGGCCTGCGACTGTTGCCGAAGGTTCTCACCCGCCGCTTTGCGGCTGAGCACGCCAACGGAGTCGACGCGGTGATCGAGCTGCGCGTCAACGAATCCCGCGGCGGCCCTGAGGTTCGCTTCACGATGCGAATCAAGGACAACCAGCTGACCGTCACCCGCGGTGGCGCACCCGAGGCGAAGGCGTGGCTCAGCGGCGGGCTGAACGACTTCGTGCTGATCGCCAGTGGCGCCACACCGTGGACCGAACTACTGGCAAGCCATCGCCTCGAACTCGGCGGCGACCCGTTCACCGCCCTGCGTGTGCCGGTCCTACTGAATTTCTAGTGGGACGGCGTGGATCCTTGATTCCGATCAGGGAGGCGATCCCACCAAGGATCGCCAGCAAGGCACCGATCCGCAGGCCGGTGCGGACCGCGTGGACCGAAGCGTCGCGCTGGGCTTCGCGCAGTTGAGGCGCCGCCTTGGCGTCAACTACGAGTGGGCGCTGACGCGCGCTGACGAGGAGCGTGTGGCTGATCTGACTGTGTTGTAGGTCGGTTGTGAGCCGTGCCTGAAAGCTGCTCGCGACGACGGCTCCGAGCGCGGCAATCGCCAGCAGTCCGGCAACCCGCGCGACGGCGTTGTTGATCCCACTGGCGACCCCGGAATGGCCGGGTGCGACGGCGCCGAGCACGGTCGAGGTCAGCGGCGCGACGGTCGCCGCCAGGCCGAGTGCGAAGACCAGCACGCCGGGGAGAATCTGTGTCAGGTAGTCGACATGGGCGCTGACGCGGGTCAGTAGCAGCAGGCCGCAGCCGGCGAGGATCGGACCAGCGGCCATGAAGCGATGCGGGCCGAACTTGGCCGCGAGTGCCCCCGCCCGGCGTGAGAGCGTGAACATCACAAGCGTGATCGGCAGCAGGGAGAGTCCGGCTGCGATCGGCGTGAAGCCGGCGACCTGCTGCTCGAACACGATCACGAAGAACACGGCGACGTTGAGGCCGGCGTAGAGCGCCAGCGTCGTCAGGTTGCCGACCGCGAAGTTCCGCACACGGAACAGTGCCAGCGGCATCATCGGGTGATCGCTGCGGCGCTCTGTGATGATGAAGCTCGCGAATAGCGTGAGGCCGGCGATCAGCGGGATCAGCACGAGCACTGAGTGCCAGCCGTGGTTCGGCTGCTCGATCAGCGCGAACACCGGTCCGGCCAGGCCGAGGGTGCAGAGCACGGCGCCGGTCAGATCGACCCGCCCCGGGCTCGGTTTATCGGCGGGAAGCTTCGACAGCAGATACAAGGTCGCGAGGACCGGGATGAGGTTGACGGCGAAGATCCAGCGCCAGGAGATCTCCTGCACGATCGCACCGCCACCGAGCGGGCCGATCACCGTCGCGATGCCGGTCCAGGCGGTCCAGGAGCCGATCGCCTTCGGCTGCTCATCCTTGTCGAAAGTGTCCATGATCAGCGCCAGCGTGCTCGGGACCAGCAACGCGCCGGCGATCCCCTGGATCGCGCGCGCGGCGATCAGTACCGGCGCGCTTGGCGCCAACGCACACGCGAGCGAGCAGACCCCGAAGCCGACCAGGCCGGCTTGGAACACGCGGCGGCGACCAAGGATGTCGCCGAGCGAGCCACCGACCAGCAGCAGCGAGGCGAGCGTCAGCAGATATGCCTCAACGACCCACTGCTGAACCGCCAGGCCGCCGCTGAGTGATTGGCGGATCGCGGGCAGGGCGACGTTGACGATCGTTCCGTCGAGGAACACGATCCCCGATCCGAGGATCGCCGCCATCAGCGCGCAGCGTTTTTCTCCGCTCATCCGCGGCGGAGCCTAGCGATGCGCAGGATGCGGTCACTAGGCTTGGTTGGATGACCGAAGAGCTGTGGGTCTGCAATCTCGGAGTGCTCGAATACAGCGCCGCGCTGGCACTGCAGGAGCGCGTGCGTGACGCCCGCCAGGCTGGACTGGTGCCCGACGTGCTGCTCCAGCTTCAGCACCACCCCGTCTACACCCGCGGTCGTCGTTCAGGCGCGGATGAGTTCCCGTTCCCGCCCGAGTGGTATGCGGAGCAGGGAATCTCGATCTTCGAGACCGACCGCGGCGGCAAGATCACGTTCCACAACCCGGGTCAGCTGGTCGGCTATCCGATCGTGCGCGTTGACGATGTCGTCGCCTATGTCCGGCTGCTGGAGCGTGCGATCGTCACGGCGCTGAGTGAGGAAGGGCTCGCTGCGCGTGACCGTGCTGAGGAGGGTTCTGACTACACCGGCGTCTGGCTTGAGGACCGCAAGATCGCGTCGATTGGCGTGCACGTCGCCCGTGGTGTCACGACCCACGGCTTTGCGGTCAACGTCGAAAACGACCTGACGCCGTTCGGCTGGGTTGTCGCTTGCGGGCTGCCGGACGTGGCGATGACCTCGCTGGCGGCGGAGGTGGATCGCGCGGGCTGTGCTGACCGGGCGGCACTGCTGCCGTGTTTTCGTAAGCGGATGTCGCACGCCCTGGCGCAGGAGTTGGGACTGCGCCAACGGCTGGTCACGCCGCAGCGGCTCGAGCGAGCGCTAAGCGTGGCGCCCGTCACCACGGGGGTATAGGTAGGCCTTGGCTGTGGAGTTCACCGTCGTTACCGTCGCCGACCGTCCGGACCAGAACGATGAAGCCGAGGCCGCATTCCGCGAGCGATGGCCGGAGTTCGTCTTCCACGACCAGCTCGCAAACGCGTGTTTGGAGCGCGTCGATCAGTACTTCCCGCAGTTCCAGATCCGGGTGCTTGCTGACGGTGCGGTGGCAGCCGGCGGATGGGGCGTCCCCTTCGTCTGGGACGGAAAGCTCGATCAACTACCCGAGGGCTTTCGCACGGCTCTCGCCCAGTCGATTGACGAGCACGAGGCGGGCCAGGCGCCAAATGGGTTCAGCTTCATGGCTGCCGCGGTGGCGAGGAAGTTCGACAAGCTCGGCCTCGCAACGCACGTCTTGAACGCGCTGATCGAGCGGGCGCAGGCCGCCGGACTGGAGGCCGTCGTCGCACCGGTCCGGCCGACCTGGAAGGACCGCTACGCGCAGTTTTCGATGGCTGACTACGCGCAGTGGCGACGGGAGGACGGCCTCTCGATCGACCCGTGGATCCGTACCCACCAGCGAATGGGCGCGACGATCTTGAAGCCCGCACCCAACTCAATGGTGGTCGAGGGCAGCGTCACGGAGTGGGAAGGCTGGGCCGGGATGCCGTTCCCGGCATCAGGTGGCTACTGCGTTCCCGGAGCCTTGAACCTCGTGGAGGTCGACCGTGAGAACGATGTTGCGATCTACCGAGAGGACAACCTCTGGCTCCGCCACCGTTAGGCTGCGCAGCTTGCAGGGGCACATGCCAGTAACGAGCGTCCTCTTCGTCGACGATTCGGCGTACATGGGCGGCGGCGCGCTCGGGTTGATCAACTACGTCGAGCACGAGCACGCCGAGGTGGTTTTTCTTCGCGGCGGCCCGCTGCTGGCGCGGGCGAGGGCTGCCGGGGTACCCGTGAGCTGCCTGGTCAAGATCCACGGTCGACCAGGCCTGTACGCCAGCCTGCTGCCGCTCTGGCGCGTTTTGCGCCGATCCCGGCACGAGGTGGTCGTCGCGAACTCGGTACGCGCCGCCGCGCTGATCGCCCTGGTGCGGCCCCGCCGCGGCCGCTACGTGTTCTACGTGCATGAGGAGGTCTCCAGGGCGTCGCGGTCAGCCAATGGGTCCTGGACTCGATTCAGCCTTGGGTCCAGCGGAAGCCCGCGACACTGATGCCCCCCGTGTCCGGCAGCAGGACGCTCGAGCCTTCAGTTCGGGAAGCGGAGATCGAGGGGCCGCTGCGGATTCTGTCGCTGAGCCGGCTCGTTCATTGGAAGGGTCTGCACGTGCTGCTGGCGGCGCTTGAGGAACTCGTTGCACGGGGCGAGGGGCCAACTTCAAGCTGACTGTCGCCGGCGGCCGGGGTTCAACTGAGCGACAGGAGGTACGAGCAGGCGCTGCGGCGAACTGCCTCGAGGCTGCCGATGGTCGAGTTCATCGACGAGGTGGCGTCTGTTGGGCCGCTGCTGCAGCAGGCGGATGTACTCGCGCTGTGTTCGGTGCTGCCCGAGCCGTTCGGGACGGTCGTCGTGCAAGCGCTTGCCTCCGGCGTATACGTGCTCGCCACAGAGCCTGGCGGAGCTGTTGAGATCCTCACCGGGTCGCAGGCCGGCGAGGTGCTGCCGATGTCCGACCCACGGGCGCTGGGGGACGCCCTGGCGCGACTCGCCGCTGATCATGCGCTGCTCGGTCAGGCTTCGAGTCGAGGGCGTGCAGGTTGCGGCGCGCTACGGCGACGCGTTGACGGCCGCGCGCCTAACCGAAGAGCTCACGTCGCTGGCCTGATTCGCTGCGATTGCTATGCGGCGGGCTGCCGATGCGGGAGCTTCCAGCCTGGGCGGATGTAGTGGCAGGTGTAGCCGTTGGGGTACTGCTCAAGGTAGTCCTGATGCTCGGGTTCGGCCTCCCAAAACGGGCCGGCCGGTGCTAGCTCGGTGACAACCTTGCCGGGCCAAAGACCGGAGGCATCGACGTCGGCGATCGTGTCCTCGGCGATCCGGCGCTGCTCGTCGTCTTCGTAGAAGATCGCCGAGCGGTAGCTGGCGCCGCGGTCGTTGCCCTGGCGGTCCTTCGTCGTCGGATCGTGGATCTGGAAGAAGAACTCGAGCAGATCCCGGTAGGAGATGCGCTCGGGGTCGAAAATGATCTCGATCGCCTCCGCGTGCGTGCCGTGGTGACGGTAGGTCGCGTTCGGGACGTCGCCGCCGCTGTAACCGACGCGCGTGCTGATCACGCCGTCAAGCTTGCGCACCAGATCCTGCACGCCCCAGAAACATCCGCCTGCCAAGATCGCCTGCTCGGTCGCCATCTGTCTGTTCCTCTCACGCGGAAAACTGTTGAACGTCAGTTTGACGCAAGTTGCTTACAGGCTTGTGAATGCGCGGGAGTACGCTTGAAGCAGTCGAATGAGCGCCACACGATCAAGGTCAAACCCCGGCGGAATCCAGGACATCCTGAGCGTCCTGGGGCCGACAACCGAGCCTTACCGCGGGCGCAAGCCGCCGTGGTTCAAGGTGCCCGCCCCGGGCGGGCCGCGCTACCGCGAGCTACAGCAGCTGATCGAATCCGAGAACCTGCACACGGTCTGCCAGGAGGCGGCCTGTCCGAACATCGGCGAATGCTGGCAACGCGGCACCGCGACGTTCATGATTCTCGGCGATACCTGCACTCGCCGCTGCGGCTTCTGCAACGTGAAGACCGGCAAGCCGACCTGGAACGATCCGCTTGAGCCCGCACGAGTCGCCCGCTCGGTCGCGCGGATGGGCCTGCGGCACGCGGTGATTACAAGCGTCGACCGTGACGACCTGCCGGATTACGGCGCCCATGCATTCGTCGGCGTGATTCGCCAGATCCGTCGGCAGTCGCCGCAGACCCAGATCGAGGTTCTGACACCGGATTTCCGTGGCCAGGAGATGCCGCTGGCGAAAGTGATCTACGAGCGCCCCGACGTGTTCAACCACAACGTCGAGGTGGTCCCCCGGCTGTACCCCGTCGCACGGCGCGGTAGCACCTGGCAGCGCTCAAACCGTGTCCTGCGCACCGCCAAGGAGCTTGCCGGCGATGCCGTGACGACAAAGTCCGGGCTGATGGTCGGGCTTGGCGAATCGTTTGAGGAGATGGTCGAGGCAATCGGCACGCTACGTCAGAACCACGTCCAGGTCCTGACCATCGGCCAGTACCTACGACCGACCGAGCAGCACCTTCCGATCGTGCGTTACTGGCACCCGGACGAGTTCAAGGCACTTGAGGACGAGGCCTACAAGCTTGGCTTTGAGCACGTCGCTGCTGGTCCGCTGGTCCGCTCGAGCTACCACGCAGATCAGCATGTGCCGCAAGCACAGCCGGGTGTCGGGCCGCTGAAGGCAGCGGCTGGATGACGCCCCGCAAGCGCCGCCTCGCACTAATCCTCGCTGTTGTAACCGTGGTCGCGCTGGCCGCCCCGGCGCTTGCGCTGGCGGGGGCCGGCGGGGGCGTTTCCGGATTCGGCGGTGGCGGTGGCGGCGGTGGCGGCGGTGGTGGCGGCGCCGGCAAGGCGTTTGAGATCTACATCATCTTCCGTGTCCTACTCGAGATCGGACTGCTCGGTCACGGCCTCGGGTTCCTGTTCATCCTCGCCGCCGTGATCGCTTTCTATATCTACCGCTTCGAGCCGAAGGCCTGGGCTGCCTTCCAGGCGCGCCGCCAGGAGGGACGCGCCAACCGCGGCAAGACAAAGAAGCGCGAGCGGAAAGTCGAGTTGGCCGCAGCCGAGGCGGCTGACGATGATCCGGTCTTCAGTCCGGATGCGATCCGCACCGCCGCCGAGGCGCTGTTCAATCAAATCGAGGCGGCATGGGACGCTGCCGACCGGATCCGCCTACGTGGCCTGGTGGCGCCGCGCTTGCTCGACGAATGGGAGCGCCGCCTCGACGAGTTTGATCGCAACGGCTGGCGCAACCACGTCCAGCCGACCGAGCCCGCGCAGATCTCGTTGGTCGGCCTGAAGAACCGCAACTCGGACGATGCCGAGGCAGTCGTCAAGATCGAGGCGAAGATGAAGGACTACGTGATCGACCGCCAAGGTAACCACCTGAAACGGACCGGTCACTTCTCCGAAACCGCCCGGCTGCGCGAGTTCTGGACGCTGCAACGACGTGACGACCATTGGATCCTTGAGTCGGTCGAGCAAGGTTCCGAGGGGGCCCATCAGCTTGACGATCAGATCGTCCAGACTGCTTGGTCCGACAACCAGCAGTTGCACGACGAAGCGCTGGTTGAGCAGGCGAACAGTGACGCGCTGGCAGCGGACAAGGACATCGCCGAGTACGGCTCGTTTGGTCTCTCAACCGACGCACAGGCGCAGGCCAACGATCTCAGCCTCGTCGACGGCCGCTTTGCGCCGGACATCCTTGCGGTCGCCGCTCGGCGAGCGGTCGTCGCTTGGTCACGTGCGGTCGACGGTTCCGACGAGCAGTTGCACACGCTCGCCACCCCGCGGGCGGTCAGCGACCTGCTGAATCCGGACGGCCCCAACAGCCGGATCGTCGTGCGTGGAGTAAGGGTCGAATCGATCACCGTCGCGGCACTCGATCCGCACAGCACGCCGCCGACGATGACGATCGACGTCAAGATCACCGGCCGGCGTTATCTACAGGACCGCAACACGGCGGCGATCCTGGCTGGCAGTGACACCAAGCCGACCACCTTCACCGAGCGTTGGACGATGGCACTGAGCTACACCAACCAGTCGAACCCCTGGCACATCACAGCGGCCCGCACCGCTGCCGCCGAGCGGGCGTAGAGCTAAATATGCGTCGGACGCTGCTCGTGGTGACGATCGTGTTCATCGTCGGCCTGTTGGCAATGACCGTGTACGACGTCTCGCTGAACGGGGTCACCCCAATCGACGTCGTCTCGGTGCTGATCATCGGCTTCTTCGCGGTAGCGATCGTCGGCGCGCTGCGGGTCCCGCCAAGCGACTAAGGGACGCTGATGAACCGGCGCGTGACCGCCGGGTCAAGGGCTAGGCTGCGCGACGATGCAGATCGCAGACCGGGCTCTCTTCGCGGGCGCCGTTCTCAGTGACCACTTTGCTCGGACGGTCCTGTCAACGGCAATGACCGGGGCGATGACCCCGCAGGGTCTGACGGTTGATGGCCGCGCCGAGATCCGCCGCCTTGATTACTACGCGGCGCTGGCGGCGCGCAAGAACCCGGACACGATCTTCGCACCCCCACCGTCGCCAATTCCGGTCCACACCCGCCCTGGTCACGGACTTGAGCAAGCTGGCGGCCGCGTCGAGGTGCTGCGGTTCCACAGCCCGTTTGAGCCGCTGCACCCGGAGCTGCGACGAAACTTCCGCCACACCGCCAACAACGCCACTGCGCGCGCTCAGCATTGGCGCCACGAGGACGGCCCGCGTCCCACGCTGATCGTGATTCACGGGATGAGTGCCTCGCAAGCGTCGGTCAACGCGACGCTGTTTGCGCTCAACTCGTTCTTCAGTGACGGCTGGGACATTCTGTTGTTCACGATGCCCTTCCATGGCGGGCGCCAGAGCGGGCGCTCTCCATTCAACGGCGCTGAGCTGTTCGCCGGCGGCTTTGCCCACTTCGCCGAGGCGATGGCGCAGGCGATCTGCGACCTCCGCGTCGTGCTCGACCACCTCGAGCGCAAAGGCGTCACCCAGATCGGCGCAACCGGCATCAGTCTCGGTGGCTACACGACGGCGCTGTTGGCAGCGGTCGATGATCGGTTGGACTTCGCGATTCCCAACTGCACCGTCTCAGACATCCCGAGGCTGATCGAGGACTGGGTCCCCGCCCAGCTCGGCCTGCGGCTGCTGGAGCGGATCAAGGGCATCCCGCAAGACCTGATCGCCCGCAGCACCGCCTTCCACAGCCCGCTGAATTACCCCCGCAGGCTGCCGATCGACAGGCTGCTGATCATCGCCGGTCAGGCAGACCGAGTGTCGCCACCGGAGCAGAGTCTGGCGCTATGGGAACACTGGGACCGACCCGAAATCCATTGGTTCCCGGGCGGGCATCTGGTTCATCTGCAGCGCGCCGATTATCTGAAGCGGATGCGTCGGCTGATGTCCGTCGCTCGTGAAGTACCCGCACCGCAAGCGCCCCACCGCCGGCGGCAACGAAGCATGTGACAGCGCCGAGGCCGAGTCCGGCCCGCGCGCCCAGCCAACCCATCACCAGACCGACAATCGGACCGCCAATCGGCGTCGAGCCCTGGAACGCGACGAACCACAGCGCCATCACCCGGCCGCGCATCTCCGGATCGGCCCGCAGCTGAAGCGTCGAGTTGCCGGTCGTCATGAAGCCGATCGAGGCGCCACCGACGAGCGCCAGCGCTACCAGCTCCAGGGCCAGTGAAGGCGCGATCGCCGCGAGGGCAATCGGAATCCCGAACAGCGCCGATGCGAGCACCAGTGGCTTGATCCCGATCTGACCGCGGGTTGCCGCCACCAGCCCGCCGACCACGGCACCGACCCCCATCGCCGCGGTCATGAAGCCGAACCCGCTCGGACCGGCGTGCAGGCCGTGCTGGGCC
>Ga0302314_10001517_pt1 | contig 43459 bp, 33 predicted proteins | sample III_Palsa_N2_3_FD_200533 | JGI IMG/M metagenome (GOLD analysis project Ga0302314, IMG submission 200533) | Peat permafrost microbial communities from Stordalen Mire near Abisko, Sweden - III_Palsa_N2_3 | ecosystem: Environmental > Terrestrial > Soil > Palsa > Peat permafrost | place: Sweden... | reverse complement strand
CATTCAATCTCGTGCTGTCCGACCAGGGCGTGAAGGCGATTCTGGTCAACATCTTCGCCGGCATCAATCGCTGCGACTGGGTTGCGCAGGGCGTGGTACGTGCGGCCCAGGGCCTGCGCGTCCCGCTGGTCGTGCGGCTCGCGGGCACCAATGTCGAGGAAGGCAGGCGCATCGTGCGCGACTGCGGCCTGCCCATCATCATGGCCGACACGCTCGCCGAGGCGGCGCGGAAGGTGGTTGCGGCCTCGCGCGGCGGAGACGTCACATGAGCATTCTCATCGACGCGACCACACGGGTGATCCTGCAGGGGTTCACTGGCGACAAGGCAACATTCCACGCCAAGGAAATGATCGGCTACGGCACTAACATCGTCGGCGGCGTCACGCCGGGCAAGGGCGGGCAGACACATCTCGAGCGCCCGGTCTTCAACACCGTGAAAGACGCGGTCAAGGCCACTGGCGCGGAGGCAAGTCTCGCCTTCGTGCCTCCGCCCTTCGCGGCGGATGCTCTGATGGAAGCTGCGGACGCGGGACTGCGACTCGTGTGCATCATTACCGACGGCATTCCCGCGCAGGACATGATGCGGGTCAAGCGCTACCTGCGGCGCTATCCGAAGGCCCAGCGCACGACCGTCGTCGGCCCCAATTGCGCGGGCATCATCAGCGCCGGCAAGGCGATGCTCGGCATCATGCCGGGCAACATCTACATCCGCGGCAACGTCGGGGTCGTCTCCCGCTCCGGCACACTGGGCTATGAAGCCGGCGCGCAGATGAAGGCGCTCGGTATTGGCGTCACGACCAGTGTTGGCATCGGCGGCGACCCGATCAACGGCAGTTCCTTCCTCGATCACCTGATGCTGTTCGAGCAGGACCCGGAGACCGAAGCCGTCGTCATGATCGGCGAAATCGGCGGCCCGCAAGAGTCCGAGGCTGCGAAATGGGTCAAGGAGAACATGACCAAGCCGGTGGTTGGCTACGTGGCCGGGCTCACCGCGCCGAAGGGCCGTCGCATGGGCCATGCCGGCGCAATCATTTCCGCCGAGGGCGACAGCGCCGCGGAAAAGGCGGAGATCATGAAGTCGTACGGCCTCCTCGTCGTGCCGAGCGCGGCTGAGATAGGCGCGACGGTCGCGCGGGCGCTGCGCAGGGCGGGCTGAGCGCGTGCCGCAAGCGAAGTCTTGAACAGTCCCGCCGCAATCGCTGAACGCGCTGCTCACTCAAGCGAGCCGCCTGGAAACTTCTCGCGCTCGGCGCTTTTGTTCGAGCTCCTGGTGGGCGTGGTGCAGCGCTACGAACCGCAGGTCGCAGCAGTCCTGCGCGAGGAGCGCTCGAGCGCCGGCATGCCTGCGCCCTTGCTCGCACGCACGCTGCAGGCGCAGGGCATCTGGTTTCAATTGCTGGCGATCGCGGAACAGAACCGCGATATGCGCAACCGTCGCGAGGTCGAACGCGAACGCGGCTACGAGCAGCTGCGGGGCACTTTCGCCGGCGTGTTCGCCTCTGCCGCGGCCGCGGGCATCAGCGGCGCGGAAATCCGCGAGGCACTCTTGGGGCTGCGCGTGCGGCCGGTGATCACGGCGCATCCGACCGAGGCCAAGCGCGTCACCGTGCTCGAGCGGCATCGGCGCATTTACCTGCGCCTGCTCGATCTCGAATCCCCACGCTGGACGGACCGCGAACGGCAGGATCTGATCCGGGCCATGGGCGATGAAATCGAACTCCTCTGGCTCACCGGGGAGCTCAAGCTCGCCAAGCCCACGGTCGCGCAGGAGGTGGCCTGGGGCCTGTACTTTTTCAATGAAAATCTCTTCGACGTCGTACCCCAGATGTTCGCCAAGGTCGAAAGCGCGTTCGCGAAGCAGTTCCCGGATGAGCCTTTTGAGGCGCCGCTGTTCTTCCAGTTCGGTTCCTGGATCGGCGGTGATCGCGATGGCAACCCCTACGTCACGAGCGAAGTCACGCGCCGCACGCTCTGGGAGACGCGGCTCGCAAGCCTGCGCCGCTATCGCGCCCGCCTGCTGGACTTGGTGCGCAACCTCAGCATCGAGGATCACGCGCTCAACCTGCCGGATTCGTTCCGCAACGCGGTGGCCGAGGCGATTGCAGCAACACCCGGCGGCGAAGTCCTCGCCGCGCGCAATCGCGGCGAAATCTTCCGCCAATTTCTCTGCTGCATGCTGGCGCGCATCGACGTCACGATCAGCTGCGCAGAGCGCGAGGAGCCCGCGCCCGAGAGCAGCGGATACCGCAACGCCGACCGCTTGATGGACGACATTGACCTCATGCGCAATGCGCTTGCCGTCAGCGGCGCGCAGCGCCTATCCGATGCGCTGCTCCTGCCGCTGCGCCGGGAAGTGGGGGTGTTCCGCTTCTGCACCGTGCGCCTCGACGTGCGCGAAAACAGCATGCGCATCAACCAGACGCTGGCCGCAATGTATCGCCTCAGGAATGACGGAGCCGCGCCACCGGCCGCCGAGTCTGCTGCATGGAAGCAGTGGCTGCTCTCGGAATTGGGCGCGCCGCGCAGCGAGCCCGGCCGGTACGAAGGGCTGCCGGCGGAGGCCGCGGAAACACTGGCAACCTTTCGCACCATCGCCCGCATGCGCGAAGAGATTGATCGCGAAGCCTTCGGTGCTTTGATCCTGAGCATGACCCGCAGCGCCGCTGACATTTTGGGCGTTTATCTCATGGCCAAGGAAGGCGGCCTCTTTTTCGATGCTGCGGCGGTAGAACGCTGCACCCTGCCCATCGTCCCACTCCTGGAAACGATCCCCGATCTACGCAGAGCCGCCGCAATCCTGAAAGAGTTGCTGGCCGTACCGCTGGTACAGCGCAGCTTGCATGTGCAGCGGCGGATTCAGGAGGTAATGATCGGCTACTCGGATTCCAACAAGGACGGAGGCTACCTCACCGCGCACTGGGAGCTGGCAAAGGCGCAGAGCAGCTTGACGCGCCTCGGCCGCGAGCACGGAGTCACGATCGCCTTCTTCCACGGCCGCGGCGGCTCGGTGAGCCGCGGTGGCGCGCCCACCGGTCGCGCCATTGCCGCATCGCCTGCCGGTTCGATCCGCGGCCAGTTCCGGGTCACCGAGCAGGGCGAGGTCGTCTCCTTCAAATATGCGAACCGCGGCACCGCGGCGTATCAGATCGAGCTGCTGGGCGCATCGATCGTTGAACATGTGCTGCGCTCCGAACGCGAGGCCGCGCTGATTCCGGTGCACGAATTCCACGAGGCGATGGAGGCGCTCTCCGGCACGGCGTGGTCCGCGTACCGCAAGCTGATGGAACTGCCGACGATGCTCGCGTACCTGCAGGACTCAAGTCCGCTCGAGGAGCTGTCGCTGCTGAACATCGGGTCGCGGCCGGCACGCCGCACCCAGGCGAAAACGCTCGGCGATCTGCGCGCGATTCCCTGGGTATTCGCATGGACACAGAACCGCCACATGCTGTCGGGCTGGTACGGAGTCGGCAGCGGCATCAAGGCCTTTCTCGATGTGAGGAAGGAGCGCGGGCTGGAACTTCTCAAACGCATGTTCCGTGAAGCGCGCCTCTTCCGGCTGATCCTCGACGACGTGGAGCGCACCTTGCTGCACGTGGATCTGTCGATTGCCGGTGAATACGCCGGGCTGGTGGAGGACGACGCCGTGCGTGACCCTATCTTTGCCCGCATCGCGGAAGAATACCGGCTTACCTGCGAAATGATCCTGCGCATCTCCGGCGACGCGGGCATTGCCGAGCGTTTTCCGCAGTTTCGGCGGCGTCTCGCGCGCCGACTCAAGACCATCAATGAGGTCAGCCGCGAGCAGGTGCAGTTGCTGCGCGCCCACCGCGCCGAGAGCAGCGAGGAAGTGCGCACCGCGCTCCTGATGTCGATCAATTGCGCCGCGGCCGGTCTCGGCGCGACGGGTTAGCGTCCCAATTTCGAAGCCCAGGAGGGTCGAATATGAGCTTCACCAGCATCGAACCGGCAACGTCGCGTCTGCAGCGCTCCGAGCTTGCGGTGCCGGGCTCCAACACCGCCCTGTTCGAGAAGGCGGCGCAATCCGCTGCCGATATCGTCTTTCTCGATGTAGAGGATGCGGTGGCCCCCGACGACAAGGAACAGGCGCGCCGCAACATTATCCAGGGTCTCAATGAAATTCACTGGGGCTCGAAGACCATGATGGTTCGCATCAACGGTCTCGACACTCACTATATGTACCGCGACGTGGTCGATATCGTCGAAGCCTGTCCGCGCCTGGACATGATTCTGATCCCGAAGGCGGGCGTGGCTGCCGACGTATACGCGCTCGACATGCTGGTGACCCAGATCGAGACCGCAAAGAAGCGCACCAGGCGCCTCGGCTTCGAAGTGCTGATCGAGACTGCGCTCGGCATGGCCAACGTGGAGGCGATCGCGCAGTCGAGCAAACGCCTGGAAGCCATGTCGTTCGGCGTGGCCGATTATGCAGCATCAACGCGAGCCCGCACGACAGTGATCGGTGGCGTCAACAGCGAGTGCGGCGTGCTCGCCGACAAAGACGCCGAAGGTAAACGCGCGTATTTCTGGAGCGATCCCTGGCATGCGGCGCAGACCCGCATGATGGTTGCCTGCCGCGCCTACGGTCTGCGCCCTATCGACGGCCCGTTTGGAGACTTCAAGGATCCCGACGGCTTCCGCGCGGCCGCCAACCGGGCCGCAGTGCTCGGCTACGAGGGCAAGTGGGCAATCCATCCTTCGCAGGTGGCGCTGTGCAATGAGGTGTTCACGCCATCCGCCGCCGAGGTAACCCGGGCCACGCGCATCATGGAAGCCATGGCGCAGGCGGCGCGCGAGGGCCGCGGAGCGGTATCACTCGATGGGCGCCTCATCGACTACGCCAGTATCCGCATGGCCGAAGCACTCCTGAAAAAGGCGCAGGCGATGCGGGCAAGCGCCTCGTAGCTCTCGTTAGTCGCCGCAGCTGGGCTTGATTTCCAGCCGGACCGCCCGCACGAAAGCGCCATGAAAAAGATTCTTGGCGTTCACAGCGCACCGCGCCCGCACTGGGTTGGTGATGGCTTCCCGGTCCGTTCGCTTTTCAGCTACGACACGCTGGGAAAGCATCTGAGCCCATTTCTGCTGCTCGATTACGCGGGGCCTACCGAGTTTGCGCCAGCGGCGCAGCCGCGCGGAGTCGGCCAACACCCGCATAGAGGCTTCGAGACCGTCACCATCGTCTACAAGGGCGAGGTGGCGCATCGTGACTCGTCGGGTGCCGGCGGCGTGATCGGTCCCGGCGATGTGCAATGGATGACGGCCGGCGCCGGCATCGTCCACGAGGAATTTCACTCGCATACCTTTACCAGAGAGGGCGGCCCCTTTGAGATGGTGCAGCTCTGGGTCAACCTGCCGGCGCGCGACAAGATGGCAACGCCACGCTACCAGGGCATTCTCGAGCGCGACATTCCGTCGGTGAATCTACCGAACGCAGCGGGTCGCGTGCGCGTCATTGCCGGCCGTTTTCAGGGGCAGGCTGGACCGGCGCACACATTCTCGCCGCTCGACGTCTGGGACGTGCGCTTAAACACGGGCCAGCGCGCCGATTTCAGCGTCGCCCAAGGCCGCACGCTCGCCGTTGTGGTACTGCGCGGCACGGTGCAGCTCAACGACAGCCAGATTCTGCGCGACGCGCAGCTGGCAGTGCTGGATCGACACGGCGAGGACTTCAGCATCGAGGCCAACGGCGATGCCACGCTGCTCGTGCTCAGTGGCGAGCCGCTCGACGAGCCGATCGTCGGCTACGGCCCATTCGTCATGAATACGCAGCAGCAGATCAGCGAAGCGATCGACGATTTCAACAGCGGCCGCTTTGCCCAGGTGCCACGATCAGCCGGCGTTCAGGCTTAGCCTCTCGCCCTGAGGAGCCGCGCGGAAGACTTATTCTTCGCTGCCTGTAACTGCAACGAAGCGCGGGGATCCGTCACGCAGGACACGCAGCAGCAGCGGGTTTTTTGGCGATGGCTGGCTGACGGATGCGAGGTCTGCGACATCGCTCAAGCGCTTCGTTCCCGCGTGGGTGATGAGGTCGCCGATCTTCAGCCCAGCGAGCGCGCCGGCGCCCGCAGGACGCAGCTGCGTCACGATCAGGCCACCGGTCTCGTCATCAGCCTTCAGGGATTTACGGATTTCATTAGTCGTGTTGGCAATGCCCAATCGCAAATTCGGCACCCAAGTATCCCGATCACCCATGAGCAGTGGACTATTCGGTGGATCGGGGAGCTGGCCGATCTTCAACGCCGTAGACAGTAGCAGGCCGTCGCGCTGTACCGTCGCGTCCACCGTGGAACCAGGCCGCAGTCGCGCCGCGATTTTGCCCAGACCGTCGAAGGTGATTGCATTGGACCCTATGCTGAGCAGGACGTCTCCAACCCTAAGACTGCTTTCGACGGGCGCGTGCGCTTCTACGGCCGTGATGAGCGCACCGCCAGCGGATTTGACTCCCAGCGCCCGCGCCAGTGCAGGCGTCATGGCTTGCACGGAGATGCCGAGGTAGCCGCGATCGACCCGCCCGTGCGCCTCGAGATCTCCGATGACGGACGCCACAGTTTCCGCCGGGATGGCGAATCCGAGGCCTATCGAGCCGCCGTTCGGCGAGAATATGACTGATGTGACGCCGATTACCGCTCCGTCGGTAGACAGAAGCGGTCCACCTGAGTTACCTGCATTGATCGCAGCGTCGGTTTGCAGGAAATCAATGTACGGATCGGCCTCGAGAGTACGGCCGCGCGCCGAGATGATGCCGGCGGTCACCGATTGGCCGAGCCCGAACGGATTGCCAATGGCGATAACGGCCTCACCGACCGAGATGTTCTCGGATGAACCTAGTCGTAGCGCTGGGAGTAATCCGGCGCTCACCTTCAGGAGCGCGATGTCGGTGGCGGCATCGGCCCCGACGACCTTGGCCGGCAGTTCGCGTCCATCGGCGAGTTTGACCTGCACCGTGCGCGCGCCCGCGATGACGTGACGGTTGGTCACAATGAGCCCGTCCGCGCGGATGATGAATCCTGAGCCGAGGACAGAGTCGTCGGTGCCGGATTCCGCGTTCGCGCCGGGACCGGAGAGCAGGCGGCGCATAAGCGCGCGCAGACCGTCAACATCACTGGCAGCGTTCGCCCGTTCGACAGCTCGTTGACCAGCCCCTTCGCGCTGCTCGACAACGAGAACGGTCACGACGCTGGGCGCGACCTGGCGCACGAGATCGACGTAGCCATCATTCGCGGCGTGGGCTGCGCCGTGGAGCAGGACAGCCGCGGCGGCGGCGGTAACGAGCGCCGCGCGATGCACGCACGCCCCTTTCCGAGCCAGGCAACGAGATAATCGCGGCATTTTCCTTCGGGGAGTCAGCACTGCTGCTGAGCGCCTGTGTGCGCCTCTATTTTCTAAAAAGCGGCGGCCTGCCCGTCTTCGCGACTTGGTTCTGCGCAGGGGCCGGCCTTGGGCCGCTCGTCTGTGGCGGCTGACTTGCTGGCGTGGGCTCTGGCTTCTCGAAATTCCGGTTCAGATTAGGTGTCATCATGTAGTAGTACGCCGTGACTTGCGCAGTGCTGCGGTCCCAAAAGGCCTTAGACTCTGCGCATCAGGAAGACGATGAGAGCGATCAGGAGGATGGTTCCGACTAAGCCGCCGCCGATATACATAACGATCTCCGATAATTCTTCTGATGCCTCATCAAAGCATGCCGCGCATCATCCTGTCGGGGCGCTCGCGCACATAGCCACGTGCGCTGCGCGCACCTGCGCCTTTGCGCCCACCCTGCACGGCACGCGACGCCGCAGCGCCCCCGCTTGCAACAACTCCTTGCAAATGCAATGCCACCTCAAAAACCCGAACGCCCGCCAGAGCGCAGTGCTCGCCCGACGAGCGGAATGAAACAATCACTCGGGCGGCTATTGCTACGCTGGCAGGCAGACGATGAATTCACTCCCCTGCCCCAGGCCCGCGCTCGCCGCAGCCACGCTGCCGCCATGCATTTCGACGAGACGCTTCACCAAGGCAAGGCCAATTCCGAGTCCAGGTTCGGCGCGCCGCGACGACTGGTCTGCCTGCATGAATAGATTAAATACAAGCGGCAGTACTTCCTGCGCGATGCCGATTCCGGAGTCGCGGATGCGCACGATGACTTTGTCGCCTTTCTGTTGCGCGCTGATGGAAATTTCACCGCCGTCGTTGGTGTACTTCGATGCATTGATGAGCAGGTTCACCAGCACTTGCTCCAATCGCCCGGAATCCCCGCTCAGCCACAAGGGCATGTCGGAAAGAGACGTCGAGAGGCGGTGATTGCGTCGACGCATATCCGATTCAACGGTCTCGACGGCCTGCATGACGACAGTGCGCAGGTCGATTCGCGCGCTCTGCAGCGGAAGCTCTGCGCTTCGGACCCGCGATAATTCAACAAGATCATCCACAAGTCGCGTCATCCGGCCGACCTGACGTTCGATTAACAGTCGCGCCTTATCCTCAACCGAGGTTTCGCCGTGCAGGATGCGCAGCAGATGAGCGGCATTGTGAATTGCCCCGAGAGAGCTGCGCACTTCGTGGGAAAACACAGCCAGAAACTCATCGTTTAGCTGGTTTCCCCGCGCCAGCCGGCGGGCGTGCCCTCGCGTCTGGCATGACGGGCTATGGGGTCCGGCAGGCGGGTAAGGCGTCGGCTGGGAAATGGTTGCTCGACGGCTGCGACACTGACTGATCACAGGTTCGAGTGCGCACGGTTGGACGACGGAATCTTCTAGATACGCGCTGGCGTATCCGGTGGACTCGATTAGGTTATCCATAGGCACCCCGACTGATGACGAGGTGAGTGCGAAAGCCGTGCGGGGATGTCATCAGCCGCCCTGCACTGCTGCCTTGCGAGACTCTGCGCGCGATCTGAGCCGTCGTCTGTACGTTAGCGGACTGAACTCGTCCGTTCGCGCAAGGCAGCGAGCACCATCGGGCGCCAGGGCTGGCGCTATGCCGGCGCCGCAGACACAAAAGCCACGCCGCAAGCTTGCTTATTTAGATCGTATTCACGGGCCTGCGCCCCTGCCGGCCGGCATGCGCAGGCTCGACGGCAACCGGCCGCCGAGCTGCGCGTCTACTCACGAGTGCGGATTTAACTCGCAGCGGCCGGCGCCTGCGTTTCCCGAGGTTTTAGCGGTGCCCGTGGTCGTCCCGGTGGCCGCCCCAGTGGCCGCCGCGATCACCCGCCCAGGCTCCGCCGCCAAGATAGACCACCGGCGGAGGCGCATAGTACGGATAAGGCTGATAAACGACCGGAGGAGCATAGCCTCCAAAGACGAACGGACTCACGCCGACCTGTACACGCACCTGCGCGGTTGCGGCCGACGCTGCCGTAAGTGCGAGAGCGGCAAAGACAATCGAGAATTTTCCCTGCTTCATAATGGATCCTTAGAGTGCAGCGGTGCGGCGAAAGTCACCGCGCGGGTAATAGCCGAACTTCAATTCATTGCCTGCGTGACTTTCTTTTCAGCATGCCCTCGTTGCGCGAACACTTCGTCGGCCAGCTTTTTCTGGTCGTCCGACATTGAGGAATATAACGGCCCAAAGGCCGCAGCGAGCTTCTTGACGCTATCCACGTGGGCCTGCGCGATATCACCATAGGCATTCAGGTTATCGACAGCCGTCGCGCTGTTGAGGCTTGCCTTGCGCTTGTCGATCGCAGCATCAAGTTCCTTGGCGCTGCTGCGCATCGTCTGGGCTACATTCGCCCATTGTGATTCCTCGGCAGCAGTGATCTTGAGTGATGCGTGCAAGGCCTTGATATGTTTCTCAACAGCCGCCTCGCGCTTGGCATCTGACTTCATCATCGCGGAACTCGTAGCAGGGTCCGGCGACTGGGCGTATACGGCGCCCATAAGCAGTGTGGATGTGAGAACTGCAGCTATTACTTTCATGAAACTCTCCGTGGAAACCTTGGGTCTGGTACTCGTGCATTGACAGGAGCTGACGCGATCACGGCCGATCTTGCAATTTCCGCGAGCAGTCAACTTCTAACGCATGTCGCTTTCGTCCATTCGACTCTGCGCCTACACCTTGAATTGAGATTTGCCGACTGCGCAGTACACAGCCCTGCATTCTCAATAGCGAGTCAACCATGAGCCGGCGGCCGTCGTCTGTTCGCAAGCGCACGCAGCGCCGCGCGCGACACGGAACTGCAATATGACAGTGACGCGGGCGTCGCGTCGGCCAAATTGTGAATAATTGCTTTGCGGCCTGCTGCTGCCGTTTGCTGCTGCTGGGAGAACCCGTCGCTTTCAAAGAGCGAAGTGCGCCGAAATTCTCCCGCGACAATTGCGGCGAACACTCGATCAATTGCGCGCCGTGCTGGACCTCAGGTCAGGGCCGCTGGGAACTGAGCGTCGCCTCATCGCGCGCAAGCACCGCATCCGCCCAAGCCGCAAGAGCTGCGAGCATTTCGGTTCTAACCTGGGCGTCATTACGGCCGGAACGTGCCGGCACATGAAACGAATGATCCGCATCCCGGAGCAGCGTCAGGGTCGAACGCGTGCCGAGCCGCTCGATGAGCGGTTGGATCAGCGCGACTTTCGCAAATGCGTCGTTGCTACCTTGCAGAAAGAGCATCGGGATCTGCACTTGAAAGAGGTGCTCCGCCCTCGCAACCGAAGGCTCCTCCGGGGGATGCAACGGGAACCCGAGAAATGCCAGGCCGCGGACCTCGGGAAGAGCGGCTGCTGACTGCGCCTGGGAGGTCATTCGGCCGCCGAACGACTTGCCCCCGGCAATTAAGGGTAAAGCCGGCGCAAGTCGGCGGGCCGTGGCGACGGCCGCGCGAACCGTGGCCTGCGCAAGTTTCGGCGGGTCCGGCCGTTTGGCCTGCCTCTCCGCAAACGGAAACTGGTAGCGCAGAGTCGCGATGCCCATGACCGCGAGCTCGTCCGCCACGGCCACCATAAAGGGATGGCGCATGCCTGCTCCGGCGCCGTGCGCCAGCACCAAACACCATTTGGACCGTGCCGGGCACTGCATGAGCCCGGAGACGCGAGTCGCGTCATCCACGGCAATCGTCACGAGTTCAGGAATAGACGGCGCCACGCGGTCAGTTGCTCCACAAAGTTAAAATTACTTCATGCCCCCCAGTCAACGGCGCGTTGGCTGCGTCGTTCGAGTTGCTAATAGAGTAACTTTCCAGGAGGCATCCAGCCATGAATTACAAAACCGCTCTGATACTCGCAGCCGCGATCGGCGCAGCGGCGAGCGTGTATACACCCAAAGCCGAGGCGGCCACCGTCTGGGTCGCCCCTCACGTTCGAGTGCATGCGCCACCCGTGGTCGCTGCAGGTTACTTCGGACCGGCGCCGTTTTGGAGAGCTGGCTACTACGGTGGCTACGGTCGTTACTGGCGCGGCTTTTACGGCTACGGACACCCGGGCTTTGGCTATCGGCACTGGGGCTATCACCGGCGCTGATCCGCGGCTGCCTCCCCGCGGCTGCGCAGCTTCCTGGCTGCGCAGCCGTTTGTCCCTCGATTCCCAGGTTCGAGCGGCTGCGCCGCGCTAACCGCCCCTTTCAGTAGCTCGACCCCGCCGGAATTTTAATTCGGCGGCCCGCCGCCCCTTTATCATGCGTGGCACGATGCGCGGGCATTCCACCGCGCTTGGGGTTCGCATTGATGCGCTACTCGATCTTCAACCTGGTGCGGCAGGCACTGGCCGGTCATCGCGGCTGGGGGCCGGCCTGGCGTGACGCTACGCCGAAAAGCGCGTACGACGTGGTAGTCATCGGCGGCGGCGGCCACGGACTTGCAACAGCCCACTACCTTGCCAAGGTTCATGGCATCTCGAACGTCGCGGTACTTGAGAAAGGCTGGATCGGTTCGGGCAATGCCGGGCGCAATACCACGATCATCCGCTCGAATTACCTGCTTGCCGGCAACAACCCCTTCTACGAGTGGTCGATGAAGCTCTGGGAGGGCCTCGAGCAGGACCTCAACTACAACGCCATGGTCAGTCAGCGCGGCGTGCTGAACCTCTATCATTCCGACGCGCAGCGCGACATCTACGCGCTGCGCGGCAATGCCATGCGCATGCACGGCGTTGATGCCGAATTACTCGATGCCGCGGGTGTGCGGCGCATGCTGCCCTTCCTCGATTACGAGGGCGCGCGCTTTCCGATTCGTGGGGGCCTCCTGCAGCGCCGCGGCGGCACCGCACGGCACGATGCCGTCGTATGGGGCTATGCGCGCGCGGCGAGCGACCGCGGCGTGGACATCATTCAGAACTGCGAGGTGACGGGGTTCATCCGCGAAGGCGGCGCAATCGCAGGTGTCGAAACGACCCGCGGCAGCATCCGGGCGGCCAAGATCGGCATGGCGGTGGCGGGCAGCACTTCCCGCGTCGCTGCACTCGCAGGGCTCAAGCTGCCGATCGAGAGCCAGGTGCTGCAGGCGTTTGTGTCCGAAGCGATCAAGCCGTTCATTCCCGGCGTCGTCACCTTCGGCGCCGGGCACTTCTACATCAGCCAGTCGGATAAGGGCGGCCTCGTCTTTGGCGGCGATCTGGACGGATACAACTCCTACGCCCAGCGCGGCAACCTTCCGACGGTGGAGGATGTCTGTGAGGGCGCGATGGCACTGATGCCGGCGATCGGGCGCGTGCGGGTGTTGCGTTCCTGGGGCGGAATTGCGGACATGTCGATGGACGGGTCGCCCATCATCGATCGCACGCCGCTTGCGGGTCTGTATCTGAATGCCGGCTGGTGCTACGGAGGGTTCAAGGCAACACCGGCCTCGGGGTGGTGCTTCGCGCATCTGCTGGCGCGCGATGAGCCGCACGAAGTCGCGCGCGCCTATCGCCTGGACCGTTTTGCGACGGGCCATCTGCTTGACGAGCGCGGCGTCGGCGCCCAGCCGAACCTGCACTGAGCTCACGCGACGAGAGCGAATCCATGCGCATCCAATGTCCCTTCTGCGGCGAGCGCGACCTGAGCGAGTTCGCCTATCTGGGCGCTGCCGATTTGAGCCGCCCGGATCCTGCAGCCGCGGATGCTGACATGCGCTTCTTCGCAGCAATCTATGTGCGCGACAACCCTGCCGGCCCGCACCACGAGCTCTGGTATCACGCCTCCGGGTGCCGCAGCTGGCTTCGCGTGCTGCGCAATACGCGCACCCACGAGATTCTGGCAGTCAGCTTTCCGACACCGTCCGGCGGCTCATGAAGGCATCCGGGCAACAGCAGTGCGCGCAGCCGAACCGTCTCGCGGAAACGGGGCTCATCGACCGCAGCCGTCCGCTGTCGTTCCAGTTCGACGGCAAGAGCTACACCGGATTTGCCGGCGACACGCTCGCCTCGGCTCTGCTCGCCGCGGGTGTGAGACTCGTCGGGCGCTCGTTCAAATATCACCGACCGCGCGGCATTCTCACTGCAGGCTCCGAGGAGCCGAACGCGCTGGTTGAGCTGCGCAGCGGCGCCCGGCGCGAGGCCAACACGCGGGCAACGGTGGCAGAACTCTTCGAGGGACTCGAAGCGCGCAGCCAGAACCGCTGGCCGTCGCTCGCGCTCGATGTGGGAGCGGTCAACTCGCTCTTCGCACCGGTCTTTGTCGCCGGCTTCTACTACAAGACGTTCATGTGGCCCGCGGCGCTGTGGGAGAAGCTGTATGAGCCGGTCATTCGCCGCGCAGCGGGGCTTGGACACGCAAGCGTCGCGGCGGACCCGGATACCTATGAGAAGGCTTATGCCTTTTGCGATGTGCTCGTCATCGGGGCAGGAGCAGCGGGACTTGCTGCAGCCCTTGCTGCTGCGCGCTCCGGGGCACGCGTCATCCTTTGTGATGAGGATTTTGTATTGGGCGGCCGGCTGAACGGCGAACGGCAGGAAGTCGACGGCCTGAGTGGTGATGCCTGGACACGCCAGGTCGAGGCTGAGCTTCTCGCGTACCCGGAGATGCGCATCTTGCGCCGGACGACCGTGTTCGGTGTCTACGACGGCGGCATGTCAGGCACTCACACGTTCGGCGCGCTTGAGCGGGTGTCGGACCACTTGCCGCTGCCGCCAGCCCATCAACCGCGGCAGCGATTGTGGAGAATCGTCGCGAAACGCTCGGTACTCGCCGCCGGCGCCCTCGAGCGGCCGATCGTCTTTGGCGGCAATGACCGGCCCGGAGTCATGATGGCCTCCGCCGTTCGCACGTATTTGAACCGTTTCGGCGTCATTCCGGGACGGCAGGCCGCGCTCTTCACAACAAGCGATGACGGCTGGAGGACGGCATTCGACCTCGCCGCTCACGGTGTGCGGGTGGCAGCCATTATCGACGCGCGCAGCATGGTGTCGCCCGCACTCACCGCCAAGGCCGCACACATCGACGCGCGCATCTTTTGTGGCGCGCAGGTGCTCGATGCACGCGGCCTTGACCGCATCACGGTTCGCAACGGTGACGGGGAAGTGTCGCATCTTGAGGTCGATACACTGGCCGTCTCCGGTGGCTGGAATCCAAATGTCGCGCTGTGTACTCACCTGGGAGGACGCCCGCGCTGGTCGGACGCCATCGCCGCTTTTGTGCCGGGCGATATGCCGCGGGGAATGGCCGTCGCAGGTGCCGCAGCGGGTTCGTTCAGCCTTGCGGATGCATTGCGCGAAGGCGCGGTGGCCGGCCGAGCGGCGGCCGAGGCAACGGGCTTCAGGACGGTCCAACATCCCGAGCCACGGGTGAGCGACGAACTCACCGCGGTGCTGCCGCTGTGGTGTGTCAGCGAGTCGAAGACCAAGGCGTTCGTCGATTTCCAACACGACGTCACGCGTGACGATGTGGCGCTCGCCGCGCGCGAAGGGTACCGCTCGGTCGAACTCCTGAAGCGCTATACCACGCTCGGCATGGCGACCGATCAGGGCAAAACCTCCAGCTTGAACGGCCACGCAATCATGGCAGCGCTCACCGCGCGCACCATCCCTGAGCTTGGAACCACGACGTCGCGGCCGCCATATACGCCCGTGGCGCTGGCGGCGTTCGCAGGGGCTCATCGCGGCAAGCATTTCAAGCCGATGCGCCTCACCTCAGGACATGCCTGGGCCGACGGGCTCGGCGCGACGTTCATGGAGAGTGGCGATTGGCTGCGCGCGCAGTGGTTCGCGGCAGCCGGCGAGACGGATTGGCTCACGATCGTCACACGTGAAGTCAAGGCCGTGCGCTCGAGTGTGGGCGTCTGCGATGTATCAACGTTGGGCAAGATTGACATTCAAGGACCCGATGCCGCGGCGTTCATCGAGCGCGTGTATTGCAATCTCTTCTCGACGCTGCCGATCGGCAAGGTGCGCTATGGGCTGATGTTGCGCGAGGACGGCTTGGTCATGGACGACGGCACGAGTGCCCGTCTCGGCCCCCATCACTACCTCATGTCGACCACGACCGCGAACGCCGCCAAGGTCATGCGGCATCTGGAGCACGCGCGCCAGGTGCTGTGGAGCGACCTTGATGTGCAAATAGTGTCGGTGACGGAGCACTGGGCGCAGTTCGCTATCGCCGGTCCGAACTCGCGACGCCTCCTCGAGCGGCTGCTCGGCACGGCGCTCGACGTATCAAACACCGCCTTTCCCTATCTTGCCTGCGCCGAATTCTCCTGGCGCGGCGTGCCGGCACGCCTGTTCCGCATTTCCTTCTCCGGAGAGCTCGCCTATGAGCTGGCGCTTCCGGCGCGCTACGGCGACGCCGCCATCCGCGCCATCATGGCCGCCGGGGAAGTGTTCGGCGTCGTGCCCTATGGCCTCGAGGCCCTCAGCGCCATGCGCATCGAAAAAGGCCACGTGACCGGCAACGAGATCAATGGCACGACCACCGCGACCGACCTGGGGCTCGGCAGAATGATGTCAAAGAAGAAGGACTTCATCGGCAGCGTGCTCGCGCGCAGGGCCGGCCTCACCGACCCCAATCGGCCGGTGCTCATCGGCATCAGGCCGGCCGTCAAATCGGCGCGACTCTATGCCGGCGCGCATTTCCTCACAGCCGGCGCAGACATCTCACTGGCAAATGACCAAGGGCACGTCACCTCGGTCGCCTACTCGCCGATGCTCGGACACTGGATCGGCTTGGGGTTGCTCGTGCGCGGTCAAGAACGCCTGGGTGAGCGCATCCGTGCGCACAGCCCCGTACGCGGCGGCGATGTGGACGTCGAGGTCGTCGCACCCGTGTTCTTCGATCCGCAAGGTGCACGACTTCAAAGCTGACTTCCACCACCGCTTCCACAATCAACGAATCAGTAATGGCCCATGGCTGACGACACACTCACTGCACGTGCACCCTTCGCCGACCTTGCGTTCTCCTGCGCCGCAGCGCGCGGTGTTTTCGCGGCCGAGCGCGATGGGCTCGCTCTGGCCAGCGTTCACTTGCGCAAGGGCTGCCTCGCAGCACTCACCGATCGCGTTCGCGAGCGCTTCGGCATCGAGCTGCCGCGCGGACCGCGCCGCATCGCGACCGGCAAGGTCGCCTTTGCCGGCACCGGTCCGGCAGCATGGCTTGCGAGCAGTGAAGAGCACGGCGATGCCTTTGTCCCGATCCTGAAAGAGGCCCTCGGCGCTATGGCGTCGGTTGCGGATCAGAGTAGTGGCTACGCGATGCTGCGCCTGAGCGGCCCGAAACTGCGCGAGACGCTGGCCAAGGTTTTGCCGCTTGACCTGCACCCGCGTGCTTTTGCGCCCGGCGATGTCGCTTCGACGACGGCGTCCCATGTCGGCGCGACGCTCTGGCGCCTCGCCGATGCCGCCGATGGCTCACCGGTCATTGAGATCGCTGTATTTCGCAGTCTCGCCGCCAGCTTCTGGCACACACTGACCCATAGTGCCGCCGAATTTGGGTTCGTCACTGAGGGGAGGATTTCCTAGCCAACTGCAATTTTTGGGTTTGGCGGGAGCCGCGGCGCGCCGTTGAGTGGCGCATGTCCTCAGCCGCGCAGGCACAGCCCCTTGGGATCGTAGAGAGGATCGATCCGGATGGTCGCGCCACAAACCTCCCCCAGGATATCGATCGCGAAGCGCTCGCCGTCGCGGGCGAGCGCAGCCGGCACGTAGCCTGCAGCGAGGCTCTTGCCGACGCAGTGTCCGTAGGCGCCCGAGGTCACGTAGCCGACTGCAACGCCGTCCTTCATGATTGATTCGTAGCCGGTCACGTCGGCATCGCCAGCCTCCACCTCCAGAATCACGAAGCGCCGCTTCGGACCGGCGCCGCGCTCGGCGAGCGCGGCGGAGCGGCCGACGAAATCAGGCTTGTCAAAGTCGATGAACCGGTCGAGCCCGGTCTCACCGGGCGTGTAATCGGGGCGGAAGTCCTTGTTGAACGAACCGTAGCCCTTTTCAAGCCGCAGGCTCGACAGGGCGCGCCCGCCGAAATGCCGCAGTCCCAAATCCCGTCCCGCATTCCAAACATCCGCATAGAGGGAAGCGAAATAATCAGGCGTGGTCCAAATCTCGTAGCCCAGTTCGCCGGTGAAGCCGGCGCGTGTCAGGACGGCAGGCGCAAAGCCGACTGCGCTCTCCTTGACATCAAACAATTTGAAAGCCGCCGCGGACAAGTCATCCCGCACCAGGCGCTGTAGAAGCGCACGCGAGTGCGGACCTGCGATCGACACGCCGGCTAGCGTGGAGGCGGCAGAGCGCACGAATACGTCAGCCGGCGGCTCCGCCTGCCAAAACCAGCGCAGATGAAATTCTTCGGCGAACCCCGAGCCCATGATGAGAAATCGATCCTCGGCGAGGCAGGCGATCGAGAAGTCTCCGATGATCCTGCCCGCAGGGCTCAGCATGGGAGCAAGTCCCATGCGGCCGCGCCGGGGTATGCGGCAGGCCAGCAGGTGATTGAGCCAGGCGCGCGCCCCGCGGCCGCTGATCTCGTACTTGCCATAGTTGGTCGTCTCGTAGACACCCACCGTCGCCCGCACCGCCTGGCATTCGGCGCGCACGATGGGAAAGGCTTCCGAGCGCCGATAGGTCGGCGTCTCGGTGGGCGCAACTCCCTGCGGGGCAAACCACAGCGCATGCTCCAGGCCGAAATTTGCGCCCATTACCGCGCCGGCCGCCTTCAGGGTGTCGTAGATCGGTGAACGGCGCAGCGGGCGGGCAGCTGCAAGTTCCTCGTTGGGATAAGCCAGGCGAAAGCGGCGCGAATAATTCTCGGGCACCTTGATGGAGGTGTATTTCGGCGTCGCAAATGCGCCGAAGCGCGCGACGTCCATGGAGATGATGTCCTGGCCCGGATCGTTTTCGGCCATCCAGCGCGACAGCACCAGACCGATGCCGCCGCCCTGGCTGAATCCGGCCATGACCGCACAAGCGACCCAGAAGTTCTTGACGCCGCGCACCGGGCCGACCAGCGGATTGCCGTCCGGGGCGAAGGTGAACGGACCGTTGACCGCCTTGCGGATACCGACCCGCCCCAGCGCTGGAAAATGCTGGAAGCCGACCTCAAAATAGGGCGCGAGCCGCTCGAAGTCGTCGGGCAGGAGCTGCATTGAAAAGTCGTCCGGCGTTTTCAACGGCGACCAGACGACCCCATGAGGTTCGTAGGTGCCGATCAGCGCCCCGCCGCGCTCCTGGCGCATGTAGATCTCGCCCGCGTAATCGGTGGTGTTGACGATCTCCTGATCCCGGCCCTTGAGTTCCGGTATGTCTTCGGTCAGCAGGTAGTGGTGTTCCATCGCCAGCACCGGCAGCTCGATGCCGACCATATGGCCGATCTCACGCGCCCACAGGCCCGCGCAATTGACGACATGTTCGGCGTGCACCGTGCCCTTGTCGGTCACGACATCCCAGGAGCCGCCGCTGCGCTGTAGCAGCGACTGCACGCGAGTGAAGCGCTCCACGGACGCCCCCAACATGCGCGCCGCTTTGACGTAGGCTTGGGTCGTGCCCGAGGGGTCGCAGTGGCCGCCGTCGGCCCGCCACAGCGCGCCGATGAAGTGGCGCGTGTCGATCAGAGGATTGAAGCGCCTCGCCTCCTCGAGCGAGATCATCTCGGTCTGCATCCCGAGGTAGCGGGCGCGTGAACAGATGAGTTTCAGACTGTCGAGTTCGCCCTGCGTCGCGGCGAGCATGAGGCCGCCGTTCGGATGCAGTCCGCACGATTGGCCGGACAGTGCCTCAATCTCGCGATACAGGTCGATCGTGTATTTCTGCAGCCGCGAGATGTTGGCCTCGCCGTTGAACGTATGCATGCCGCCGGCCGCATGCCACGTCGAACCGGATGTCAGTTCGCTCTTTTCGATCAGCATCACGTCGGTCCAGCCGATCTTGGCCAGGTGATACAGAGCGCTTGCGCCCACGACGCCACCGCCGATGACAACTGCGCGCACAGAAGTTTTCACGTAAATGCATCAACCATGATCAGGGGCGCCTCGAATCAAGTGCTCTCGCCTGCGGCGTTTAAAAAAATCATCAGGCAGGCAGCTCATACCCGGCTGCCTTCGCGGCCTGATCCCATTGCAGCAGCGTCGCGTAATGCGCCGCGTCCGCTACCTCGGCAAAGCCATCGAGCAGAAGAAGATCGCCCAGAGGCGCGAACCAGGCTCGTGATGCCGCGCTACTGAAGGCATGCCGCAGCCGCGCGACCTCGTCTGCAGGAGTCGCAGAGGAGGCGACGAAGGCGGGTAGCGGCGCTTGCTCGGTTGAGGTTAGCACGCGGATGCCTGCGGTCAGCTGCGGCGCGTGCCGGGAGATCAGCAGGTGCCAGTACGCATCGAGGGGGCCGATGTCGATCCGCCCTTCCCTCACACTGTCGAGAATGTTGCGCGCGGTCACGAGATTGCCGCTCATCTGCGCATAAAGAGTCGGCCGCTCCAACGTCCGGTAGGCGAGGAGATGATGCCGGAACGCATTGAATCCGGACTGAGAGTGCCCTACGGTCCAGCCGGCGCGCGCGCCGAATGTGTCCTGCAGCGTCCGGTACGGTGCGTCCTGCCGCACAATCAGGTCAGAGCGGTAAACGGCAAGGCCCGCCGCCCACGCGGCACGCGGGATGGGAGCTGCGATGGGAATGACCGGCGCGAGCCTCAAGGCAATGGGGAAGCCGCACATGAAGGCGCACCCCAGATCGGGCCGCGACCACAGATCCTCGAGCGGCTGCGGTGCCGGATAAGGCATGTAGGCAAGGGTCACGCCCGCCTCGGCCGTAATGTGCGTGAGGAGCGTGCGCCACCCGACTTCCACTTCGGGGGTCACCGCGTACATGCGGGCGTTCATGATCCGAGAGGACATGCTTACGGGTGCTCGCGCACGACATGCAACGCCGCGGTTGCCGCGCCCTTCATCCGCTCGCACCCCCAAGCTCAATCGTGCGGCGGGCCACGTACGCGTCGATGGCCTCTTTGACCGCCGGATCGAGCGGCGGCGGCACGTATTCGGCGAGGAGCTTTTTCCATATGCCCGTGGCGCGCTGTGTCGCGTTGCGCGCGCCGGCCTCGGTCCAGTTCTCGAAGTTTGACCAATCGGAGAGTAGCGGCCGATAGAACGCGTGCTCATAGCGCGCAAGGGTATGCGCCGTGCCGAAGAAGTGGCCGCCCGCCGCGACGCCCTTGATGGCGTCGACGGCCAGGTCGTCGTCGTTGAAGCTCACCGGCTTGAAGATCTCCGCCCAGCTGCGCAGCATCTCGGCATCCACGATGATTTTTTCCAGCGACGCCGACAGACCGCCTTCGAGCCAGCCCGCCGCATGGTTGATGAGATGGCTGTGGCTCAAGATGGCCGCCTGCAGCGAGAAAGCGGTCTCGTAGGTGGATTGAGCGTCGACGACCGGCGAGGCATTCACTGCGCTGGTGCGCACGGGGATCTTCAGGCGGCGGCCGATCTGCGCGGTGGCGAGCACCGCGTTCACGTATTCCGGCGTACCGAAGGCCGGCGAGCCGGTGCGCATGTCAACATTCGAGGTGAAGCCGCCCATGACGCAGGGCGTGCCCGGACGCAGCATCTGACACAGCGCGATGATGCACATGGCCTCCGCCGACTGCTGCACCAGCGCGCCGGCGAGAGTGACTGGCGCCATGGCTCCCATCAGGGTGAAGGGCGTGATCACCACGCATTGTCCGTGGCGCGCCATGATCATGATGTTGTCGAGGATCTCCTCGTCCACGCGGCGCGGCGAGTTGACATTCGTTACCGTCATCAATGTCGGGCGCGCCGCCAGATCCTCTACGCTGCAGCCGTGCTCGAGCGCCGACATCGCGATGGCGTCTTGCGCCTGCACGCCTCCGAGGCCCCGTGCGGCCCATACGATATCCGAGCACTCGATGTGGGCCTGATAGGCTGCAAGATGGCGAATTGCGACCGGTACGTCGACCGGTTCCACCACGATGCCGCCCTGCCAGTGCAGGATCCCGAGGCGGTGCGTCAGCTTCAGGATATTGCGGAACGCCTCCAGGTCGCCGTAGCGCCGCCCGCCCTCCAGATCGCTGATATTCGGAGCTCCGGTGACGGGGCCGAAATTGACCACATTGTCGCCAACGTGCAGGTTCCGGTTGGGATCGCGCGCATGCAGCACGAAGCGCTCCGGCGCGTGCGCTAATTTTGCTTCGACGATGTCCCTGCCGAGACGCACCATCTGCGTCTCATCGTCGACGAGAGCGCCGTTCACACGGAAGACCTCACGTGCTGCGGCGCTGCGGATCTCGAGTCCCGCCTCCTCCAGAACCTGGAACGCCGCCACCAGAATGCGTTCCATCTGCTCGGTGCTCAGGATTTCCAACGGCGGCCAACGACTGGCGAGCCGCGGCAGGGGCGCAAACGAGGGGCCCGTGGAGCGGGGGGCCCGGCCCCGGTCGCGGCGGCGAGAGGATGCCCGGGCTTCAATTTCTGTCATGGGTTCGCCTTGCCCCGTGCGGGGCGTATCGTGTGGGCGGATGGGTGCAATGATAGGGTCAATTCCTCGCGGCGGGTGACATTCACGGCGGCACTCGGCGCCGCGCGAGAAGGCTTAGCGAATCTCGAGGCGCGGCCCCTTTGGCGCGCACTGTTCGGCACGGAGGTATCGGTGTCAAAAATCCTAGGGTCGCTGGTGGCGAGCGCGGCGCTCCTGCTCTGGGCGTCGGCCCCGGTACACGGGGCGGTCGTGGTCTCGTCGAAGCTCTCCAGCGAATCGGTGATGATCGGCCAAATGATCCGCATGATGCTCAACGCGGCATCGATCCCGACCGTAGACCGCACCGCGCTCGGCGCGACCTACGTGGTGCGCAAAGCGCTCCTTGCCGGCCAGATCGATATCTACGTTGAGTACACCGGCAATGGCGGCTTCTTTTTCAACCTGCCCGCCGATCCTGCCTGGAAAGATCTGCGTAAGGGCTACGAGCTCGGATCGCGGCTCGACTATGCGGCCAACAGGATCGTATGGCTCACGCCCGCCAACGCCAGTAACGCCTGGGCTCTGGCGGTGCGCAAGGACGTGGCCCGGGTCAACCATCTTGCGACCATGAGCGACTTCGGCAGGTGGGTGGCGGGCGGGGGCAAAGTGGTCCTCGCCTGTTCGGCCGAGTTCGCAAACGCCGGGACGCTGCGTTCGCTGGAGAGCATCTACGGCTTCAGCATGCGCTCGGACCAGCTGATCGTGCTGGCCGGCGGCGAGACTTCGGCCACCATCGGAGCCGCGGCCGCGCAGACCAATGGCACCAACACGGCCATGGTCTACGGCACCGATGGCAACGTGCTTGCGGCCAATCTCCTGATCCTGGAGGACGACAGGCACGCCGAGCCCATCTATGCCCCGGTCCCGATGGTGCGCGCGGCGGTGCTCCAGGCCAACCCGCGGATTGCCGAAATCGTCAAGCCGCTGATGGAGAGCTTCACCCGCGAGACGCTCGAGGAGCTGAACGCTCGGGTTCAGGTCAACGGCGAGTCCATCGCAGCGGTCGCCGAGGACTACCTGAAATCCAGGCGCCTTCTGCAGTAAGCTTTGCCTGAGGCTTCGAAGCCCCGCATGCCACTTCCGGATGGCGGACGCTACCGCCTCGGAGATGCGATGGATAAAACATGGCCCCGGCGGCGCTTGATCGACCGCCTGGGCGCGCTCCTGTGCGTGGTCGGGCTCGCGGCGCTGGTGTTCCTGCCGTTCGTCGTCTTCAAGGCGAACCGGATCGTGCCGGGTGACGCGCGCCCGCTGCTGCAGATTTTGCCGCTGTGGATGGTACTTGGCTGCTACGCCATCCTGGCGCTGGTCGCCGTGACAGCGCTCAGCGTCGCGAGCGCCCGGCTGCGGCTGGCCGCGGCCTTGATCGGAGTGGCCGCCGTGACGCTGACCATCGGCGCCGCGGGCGATGCACTCACCCCCCTCGGCAACAAGGTTGTGCGGGTCTCGCCCGGAATCAGCTTCTGGGTGCTGCTCGCGTGCCTGGGGTTGCTGGCAACCGATGCGATCACGCGGCTGCGTCCGGGCCCGGCCGTTCGCGTGCTGTTTCTGGTGCTGTTCGCAGCTCTCATCGGCGCAACCCTCGCTTCCGGCATCCTGGATCATTTGTCGGTGATGCGCGAATACGAAGTCAACGCAAGCCGCTTCGCACTCGAGGCGCGGCAGCACGTTTTCCTGGCGCTGGGATCGGTGAGCGCCGCGGTCATCGTCGCGGTGCCGATCGGGATCCTATGCCACCGCATACCGCGGCTGCGCGCCGGCACCTTAGGCTCGCTGAACCTCATCCAGACCATCCCCTCCATCGCGCTCTTCGGCATCCTGATGGTGCCGCTCGGCGCACTGGCCGCTGCAGCGCCGTTCGTCACCGAGATTGGAATCCGCGGCATCGGAGCCGCGCCCGCCGTGCTCGCTCTGTTCCTGTATTCGTTGCTGCCCGTCGTCGCCAATACGATCGTCGGGCTCGGGCGCGTCTCGCCGGTGACGGTCGACGCGGCGCGCGGGATGGGTCTGACGAACTGGCAAATACTCACCGACATCGAGCTGATCCTGGCGTTTCCAGTCATTCTCACCGGCATCCGCATCGTGCTCGTGCAGAACATCGGGCTTGCAACGGTGGCCGCGCTGATCGGCGCCGGCGGCTTTGGTGTATTCGTCTTCCAAGGGATCAATCAGACGGCCATCGATCTGGTGCTGCTCGGCGCGCTGCCGATCGTCGCGCTCGGATTCTCCTGCGCAGTTCTCCTCGACGCGCTCGTCGAAACGATCAACCGCTGGTCGGCGCGATGATTGAAATCGAGAATCTATCGAAGCGCTACGCATCGACGACCGTCGTCGATCGCGTGTCCATGTCCATTGCGCGCGGTTCCATCACGGTGATCGTCGGCACCTCCGGATCGGGCAAATCCACGCTGTTGCGCATGATCAACCGCCTGGTCGAGCCCACGAGCGGATGCGTGCGCATCAACGGCAGCGACACCGCTACCGAACCGCCCCATCTGCTGCGACGCCAGATTGGCTATGCGATCCAGGGCCACGGCCTGTTTCCACACCGCACCGTTGCCGAGAACATCGCGACCGTGCCGCGGCTTCTTGGCTGGAATGCCGCCCGCGTCCAGGCCCGCGTCGCTGACCTGCTCAATATCTTTCAGCTTGATCCGGGCGCCTTTGCCGGCAAATTTCCGCACCAACTGTCAGGCGGCCAGCAGCAGCGCGTCGGCGTCGCCCGCGCCTTTGCCGCCGAACCCACGGTGCTCCTCATGGATGAGCCCTTTGGCGCGCTCGACCCCATCATCCGCGCCAAGGCTCAGGATGATCTGCGCGACATCCAGCGCCGCTTCGGCACCACGATCGTGCTTGTGACGCATGACATTGATGAGGCGTTTCGGCTGGGAGACCGTGTCGCCGTCATGAGCCAAGGCCAGGTGCTGCAATACGACCGACCGGCGGCGCTCTTGACCCGCCCTGCCGACCCTTTTATTTCGCGCCTGACCGGTACCGGGGACCGCGCCATGAAGCTGCTGTCGCTGACCACGGCGGGCGAGGCAGCTGAAGCCGGCGCGGCTGAAGGCCCGACGGTGGCGGCTTCAGCAACTTTGCGGGACGTGCTCTCCGATCTTCTTTGGAGTGGCGCGCCGGCGGCTATTGTCCTCAACGCTGACGGGACGCCATGCGGACGGCTGACCCTCGCCGGCATTCTGGCGTATGGGAAACCACGCTGATGCCGAGCGCAGCTGTCGTCCTGAGGATCTGCGCCTGCGCGCTATTGGCGGCGTTCCTGTTTACCCCGCAGACCTTCGCGCCCCTGTTCGCACCACTGAGTCAGCATGGCGCGCCCGCCATCTACGATCAGGGCAACATGCTCACTCTCGCCTTGGCGCAGCTCGGCACGGTGCTGCTGGCCGCAGCCGCCAGCACGCTCGTCGCCGTCGGGCTGGGCATTCTGGTGACGCGGCCGAGCGGGGCTGAATTTCTGCCGCTGTCGCGCACGCTGGTCAATATTGGCCAGACTTTTCCGCCCGTCGCGGTGCTTGCGGTTGCAGTTCCGCTGGTCGGCTTCGGCGAGGCACCGACTCTCATCGCTTTATTTGCCTACGGCTTGCTGCCGATCTTCGAGAATACGATCGCCGGCCTGCAGTCCTGCCCGCCCGCCGTGATCGACGCAGCGAACGGCATGGGCATGAGCGCGCGCGAGCGCCTCGTATCGGTCGAACTGCCGCTCGCCATGCCCCTCATTTTGGAAGGCATACGGCTGTCGCTGGTCATCAATGTCGGGACCGCCACGATTGGGTCCACCGTGGCCGCGAAGGGGCTGGGCGAAGTGATCATCGCGGGACTGCTCTCCGACAACACCGCCTTCATTCTGCAGGGCGGCCTGGTCACTGGCCTCATGGCGATTTTACTTTATGACGCCATGGCGGCGCTCGAGAAGCGCATCCTGCGTGGTGCCCATCTATGATGAGGCCGAAAACCGCCTCAAATTCACAACTGCGGCGGATGCGCACGCGCGCTCCTGCCGCTTAGCCTACAATAATGCCCATGCTGGATAGCACCATCACCGTAACGACGACCGATCCGGCCACGCCGCGCGCCATGGCGCGCACTAACTATAAGCGCGCGGCGGTGGAAGTGCCGACTGTGCTGCTGATCGGCATCACCTATGGCGGATGGCTGCTGATGACGGCCGCGTATGGCCGCTGGCCGCTGTGGATCGTCGCGCCCGTTGTCGTCGTGCTGCTCACGCTGCACAGCTCCCTGCAGCATGAAATTATCCATGGCCATCCGACCCGCTGGGGCTGGGTCAACCGGCTCCTGGGCATGGTGCCGCTATCATTGTGGCTGCCATTCGAGCGCTACCGGCAGAACCATCTTGAGCATCACATCGACGAACGGCTCACCGATCCGCTCGACGACTCGGAGTCCTATTATTGGACGCCGGAGGACTGGGCGCGGCTGCAGCCGACGACTCGAGTGCTATTGAGTATGGAGCAGACGCTCGCCGGACGCGTCATCATCGGGTCGTTCTGGCGCATTACGGTTTTTCTGCGCATCGAGCTGCACGCCGTGATCCGCAACGAGAAACGGGTGCGGGCCGTCTGGATCGAACATCTCTTGTGGTGCATTCCCACCGTATTGTGGCTGACGCTCGTGTGCCGCATGCCGCTGTGGATTTACGTCGCGGCCATGGTCATTCCGGCCAACGGGGTCGCGCTCATCCGCTCCTTCGCCGAGCACCGGGCCCGTCCGGAGTCGCGCCAGCGCACCGCGATTGTCGAGCGCGCGTGGCTCCTGGGACCGCTCTTTCTCTTCAACAATCTGCACGCGCTGCACCACGAAGCGCCTGCGATCCCCTGGTACCAGTACAACGCGCGCTACCGTGCAGAGCGCGAGCGGCTAATTGGCGAGAACGGCGGCCTCGTTTACTCGACCTATTTCGATGTCGCGCGCCGTTTTCTATTTCGCCCGCACGATGCGATCGTGCACCCAACCGGCCGCGCGCCAACGCCCAAGCACGCCGTACACGACCCGGTGCTGGTAACCTGATCCGGAAAAGCCGGCCTATTTTTTGAGTTTCGCCGCGAACTCTTCGACGGCGGCCTTCACCTCTTCCCCGGCCTTATCCATGTGAGTCTTGAACTGACCCCAAGCGCCCTCGTTGGCGCTTTTCAGAGTGTAGAAGTTCTCCCACGCTTCGGCTTGCTTGGTGCGCAGGGCCTCCAGATTCCTTTCATACTGGGCCTTGGCGTGCGCTTCCATCTGTGCGGCTGCCGCTTTGAATCGCTCGGTCTGCGCCTTCCACTCGTTCAGCTGTTTCTCTATCAGCGCCTGATAGTCCTCGCGAGTCCCCATGATCCTTCTCCTGCAATCAGACAATTTTTCAGAACCGTCGCTTTAGGTCGGCCACGTGTGCCGGCCGGCAGCACGAGCTACATGTAAACGCCGCCGTTGATGTTGATCTGCTGGCCGGTGATGTAGTCGCCGTCGGCAGCAAGAAACAGCACCGCTTTGGCCACCTCCTCTGGCTTGCCGAAGCGGCCGAGCGGTATGCGGCTGAGAATCTGCTTCTGCACGGGCTCGGGGACTTTCGACAACATGTCGGTAAGCGTGAAGCCCGGCGCGAGTGAATTCACCGTGATGTTGTGCCGCGCGACCTCCATCGCAGCGGTCTTGGTAAAGGCGATGATCCCGCCTTTGCTGGCCGCGTAATTGGCCTGCCCGAAGTTACCCGCCTGGCCGACGAAGGAGCTGATGTTGATAATGCGCCCGTGGTTTTGCTCGATCATGAGCGGCATAACCGCGGTCACGCCGAAGTAGCATGCATTCAGGTTCGTGTGAATCACGCCGAGCCAGTCGTCATCGCTCATCTTACGCAGGGTTTTGTCGCGGGTAATGCCGGCGTTGTTGACGAGAATGTCCAGGCGACCCCATGCAGTGCGTATCTTCTGCACCATGTCCACCCACGTCGAGCGCTCGCTGACGTCGCCTTGCAGGAGGAGCGTCTCGGAGCCGCGCTCGCGCAGCTCCTGTGCCAGCGCCTGCGCCTCACTGGCGCCGGTGCGGAAATTGAGGGCGACCGCCGCCCCTTCCGCGGCAAGCAGCGTCGCGATGGCACGTCCAATACCGCGCGATGCGCCTGTGACGAGCGCATATTGCCCGCTCAGTTTGCCCATGTGCTTTCTCCTGTTATTAATTTTGTGCCAAGAAGGCCGCAGGCGCCAACTCTAGCATCTCGCCCGCGCCGGTGAGTGGCGCTTTCGCGCTGCGGGGCTATTCGCGAGCGCGCAGCCAGGAGGCGATCTTGGCAGGCACCTCGCGCTGCGCACGCGCGCTCACATACATGCCGATGTGTCCCACGTCGACGGCGTGCGCCGTGTAGTCGGAAGTGCCTACGAGACGCGCGAGCGGTACGCTCGCGCTCGGCGGCACGAGGTGATCCTTGCTGGCATAGATGTTGAGCACCGGATGAACGATGCGCTTGAGGTCGACGAGCTGGCCGCCGAGCTTGAGCGTGCCGTTCACGAGACCATTTTCCTGATAAAACCACTGAATGAACTGGCGCAGCGCCTCGGCAGCCTGATCGGGACTGTCGAAAATCCAGCGTTCCATGCGCATGAAATTCTCAAGCTGGCGCTGATCCGCTCCTGCTTGCACCAGATCGACGTATTTCTGCTGTGTCAGACGAAACGGCAGCAGCGACAAATATATGCTGTTCAGGCAATCGCCAGAGACGTTGCCCCCCTGCACCAGCAAATTCAGGTCCACGCCCTGGACCCACTTCGACAGAAGGTTCTCAGGGGTTTTGAAATCGACTGGCGTCACCATCGTGATCAGATTCTTGACGCGCTCCGGGTGGAGCGCGGCATAGCAGAGGCTGAAGGTGCCGCCCTGGCAGACACCGAGCAGATTGACGGCTGCGATCTGATGCGTGTCGAGGAGATACTGCACGCAGTGATGCAGATAGCCATTGATGTAGTCGTCAAGATCATTGAACCGATCCGCCCCGTCCGGATACCCCCAGTCGATGAGGTAAACGTCGAGCCCGGCATCGAGGAAGCCGCGAATCAGCGACCGGTCGATCTGCAGGTCCATCATGTCAGGCCGATTGACGAGCGCGTAGCAGATGAGGATGGGTGTGACTCCCGCGGGCCGAGTCAGCGGTTCATAGCGATACAACGCGACCTTGTCCTCACCCCACACGCGCTCTTTCGCCGAGCAACCCGGCCGCGCCTGCGCCGCGCCGCCGAGCGCCGTGAGCGTGGCGCTCAAGCGCCGCCCGAATTCGAGCATCTCGGCCGCCAGCGCCTGCGGATCGGGCAGCACGCTGCTCACTTCCCGGCCCGCGGGCGGCGCCGGACGCCGTGTTTTTTCTTCGGGCTCGGTGACGGCGCTGTCCGGGCGCGCAACTGTGCGCGCAACTGCTTCACTTGCTGATGCAGTGAATTGACCTCGGCACGCGTCGGCAAATCGAATTGCCGTGCCCACGACTCCAGTTCTCGTTGCTGCTCGGCACGTACGGCATTGGAGCTATTCGCCAGATCGGCGATGAGCTGACAATACTCGGGACTGTGCGCAACGCTGCCGTAGACTTCCTCCGCGCATTCAATCCACAGATCGTAAAGACTTTTGATGCTGTCGGTCGAGCCGCCCGGCGCGCTGGGACCTGCAGCGCTCAAGCGTGCGGCGAATTTCTGCGTCGTCTCGGCGCCGATTTTTAGCCACTGCTTGGCGAGCTGCGCCTGGACTTCCTGATATTGCGCAAGCAGGCGCGTGAATCTCTGCCAGGCTTCCTGACGCTCACGCGTCAAACCGAGGGCCGCAAACTCCATGGGCGCGGCTTTTGCTGTCACGCCCGCTGCCGGCCCCGCACCTTGCATGAACGTGTGCCACCATTGTTGAGGATCTGGCGGCACGCGAAAATTGGGCAGCGGGCCAAGTTGCGTACCGAGCTTCTCGAACGAGCTTTGCATGGCGGCTGCAAATGACCGCGCCTGGCCTGCCAGATCGCCGCCCTTGCCCTCCCCGCCACTGAACTCCTGCAATGCCGCGCGCCCGAGGCTGAAGTAGCGCTCCCAGGCGGCAGCGAATTGCTCGAAGGACGGCGGCAGGCCGCCCGCCGCGCCCGCGGCAAATTTAGGCCACCACTCAAACATCGCGGAGCCGTCCGCGGGAGCGGCACTCAGTTTGAGCCAGCGTTGCAAGAGCTCTTGCTGCATCTGGACTACGGTTGCGCTCCAGGGGTCGGCGGGGGGTGCGTCTTCAGTCATTCGGTTACCCTGGCGTATGCAGCGCAAGACAAAGAAGCTGCCTGCTGTCGATGGACATCGTCGATGCGCAATCTGCATTATGCAATGTCATGATTATTAAGAAACAACTGCATTGCGTTATGTAAGTGGCTCGCGCTTCGGGGCGCTGCGGCAAGTTGTGCAGCGCATACAGAGAAGCTTACGATAGGTGCCCATGATACCCCCAGCCGATGGCTTCTCGTACTGCCGCGCCGTTGGCCCGGCAGTGCCTGCGCCCGCGGCACAACTGCCTGCGAGCGGCCGCTTATGAGCGAGAAGCGCGTCATCAAGAAGTACGCCAATCGGCGTCTGTACGATGCCACGGCCAGTCGTCACGTTACCTTGGACGACCTGCGCAAGCTCATCGTGAGCGGTGAACAGCTCAAGGTCGTCGACGACAAGTCGGGCGAGGACGTCACGCGCGCCACTCTGCTGCAGATCATCGCCGAGCAGGAGCAGTTCGCAACGCCGGTCCTCAGTACGGAACTGATGGAGACCGTGATCCGCTTTTACGGCAATCCCGTGCAGGAGATGCTGACGCGCTATCTCGAGCAGAGCGTCGGCACGGTGTTGCGTCAGCAACAGGAGCTGCAGGCGCAGATGGCCAAAGCGCTCGAGGCGCCGATGGCGCCGATCGCAGATCTCGCACGGCAGAACATGGCGCTGTTGTCGACCATGCAATCCTCGGTGTTGTCGGCATTCGGCATGCCGAAGCCGGATGAGGCCGCAAAGAGCGACTCCGACTCGAGCGACGAGAAGAATAAGCCATAAGCCCCACGCATCGCCGCCGCACCTGGTGTGCGGCGGATTTGTGAGCGCCATCTCGCCCCCGTGCAAGCCGAGCTGCGAGGATCAGGTTGAATATGCAAGTGCAGTCGAAAACTGTCGTCATTACAGGTGCAGGCCGCGGCATCGGCCGCAGCCTCGCCAGCCAATTTGCTCAGCGCGGCGCGAATCTCGCGTTGCTCGATCTGAATGCAGCCGATCTCGCAGAGAGCCGTAGTCTGTGTGAGGCGCACGGTGTCGAAGTGCGCTGCTATACCGCCGACGTCAGCGCGGAGCAGCAGGTCATCGGCGCCATGGACGCGATCGCGCAGGATTTTGGACGCCTCGATGTGATGGTGAACAACGCCGGGATCGTCAACGATTCATTGCTCATCAAGGTCAAAGACGGCGCCGTGTCGGACAAGATGAGCCTTCGCCAGTGGCAGTCCGTCGTCGACGTGAATCTCACGGGAGTATTCCTCTGCGGCCGCGAGGCGGCCGCGCACATGGTCAATCTCGGCCAGGGTGGCGTGATCATCAATATTTCGAGTATTTCGCGCCACGGCAACATAGGGCAGACCAATTACGCGGCCACCAAGGCGGGCGTCGCGGCCATGAGTGTCGTGTGGGCGAAGGAGCTCGCGCGCTATGACATCCGCTGCGGCGCCATCGCTCCGGGATTCACCAACACCGAAATCCTCTCCGCCATGCGACCAGAGGTCCTGCAGAAAGTGATCGCCCCGGTACCTCTGCGGCGCCTGGGCGACCCTGCCGAGATTGCGCACGCGGCGCTGTTCATCGTGGAGAACGACTTCTTCACTGGCCGCTGTATCGATCTTGACGGTGGCTTGCGTCTGTAGCGTAGCTAGGAGCGCTCGCGCATGCGGGCTGCGTGGGTCTTGCGGGCAGACGGCGCGCGGACTTATGCGCTATGCCGCCTCTTGCGTTGCATTAGCCTCCCCTTCCAGGGGCACGGACCATCCTCTTAGTCGCAAATTTAAATGGTTATTAATCATATAGTTATGTTTAACTTCACCCCTCCTACGCTTTCCTTACTTTTTAGTATGCACTGCATACAAATTGGTGTATGATCCGATCACGGATTGGCCGTTAAGTTTGGATCTTTAAAGGAGAACCCCATGACAGACCGAACCTTTGATGTGAATACCTGGTTCGACAGCTATCGCAGCGCGTTCGCGCCTGTGTTGCGCGCCCAGCAGGAGACGATGAAGAGCGTAGAGCGCCTTGCGCGTTATCAGTTCGGAGTTGCCGGCGATTATCTCGACTGGTCGCTCGCGCAGACGAAGGCCGCAGTGGCTGCCAAGTCCGCCTCAGAACTCGTCGCTCAGCACACCGACATCAACAGCCGCTTGAGCGAGCAGCTGAAGAAGCGTGCGCAGGAGTTCACTGCCATTGCGACCGACACCCAGGGCGCCGTGAGTCAGTGGCTCGGCGAAGCGACCGCCAAGGTCAACGAGGCTGCCAAGAAGGCCGCGTGATCTGACGATCGTTCCTCTCGCGGGAGTTTGGAAAAGGGCGACTTCGGTCGCCCTTTTCTGTGGGCGTTGCAACCGCGCGCTAAACTTGCGTGATCGGATTTTCCGGACGCAGACTTTTCGATGAACACTCCGCACTTGCCAATCTCCGCTGACGGCGCGGCGACCGCCGCGGCGCCTGCGGATCAGCGCCAATTGCGCCGCGAGCTGTGCGCGCAGCTCGCGGCGATCACCGGGGGCATTGCTCCCGATGACTATGTCTCCGCGTGGTGGGACTGGTATCTGAGTATCGCGCAGCATCCGCAAAGGCCTGGCGCGCTCGCCGCGGCCGCACTAGAGGGCGCACTCGACACCTGGCAGTTCGCGTTGCAGGCGGGAGCCGGGGCGCCGCTCGCGCCAGCCGCCGACGATCCGCGTTTCGCGGCTGCGCAGTGGAGCCAATGGCCGTTCAATATTTACACCCGGGCGTATAAGAACTGGGCCAACTGGTGGCAGCAGGGGCTGAGCGACGTTCCCGGCATGACCGACAAAAATGCCAAGCTCATGGGATTCATGGGTGCACAGATCCTCGACGCGGCCTCTCCGTCCAACTACCTGGGAACGAATCCCGAACTGCTCGAAACCACTCGGGCCGAGTCGGGCCAGAATCTGGTGCGCGGCTTCAAACACTGGGTCGATGACCTGCAGCGCACGCTAAAGACGAGCGCTCCGGCAGGCTCCACACAATTCAAGGTTGGCGAGCAGGTGGCGGTGACGCCCGGCAAAGTGGTGCTGCGCAACCGTCTGATCGAACTCATCCAGTACGCGCCGCAGACGCCTGCCGTCTATGCTGAACCCATTCTGATCACGCCCGCATGGATCATGAAGTACTACGTTCTTGACCTGTCACCGGCAAACTCTCTGGTGCGCTATCTCGTCTCCCAGGGTCATACGGTATTCATGATCTCCTGGAAAAACCCCAACGCGGCCGACCGCGACCTGGGGATGGATGACTACCTGGAACTTGGGCTGCGGGCGGCGCTGGCTGCCGTGAGCGCGATCGTGCCGCAGCGCCCGATCCACACGGTGGGCTATTGCATTGGCGGGACGCTGCTCGCGATTGGCGCCGCCGCTCTCGCCCGCGAGAACGACCAACGGATTGCGAGCCTGACTACTCTTGCCGCGCAAACGGATTTCAGCGAACCGGGTGAGCTGTCGCTGTTCATCAGCCCGAGCCAGCTTGAGATGCTCGAGGCCGTGATGCACAAGCAGGGCGTGCTCGCAAGCGACAAGATGGCGGCATCGTTCATGCTGCTGCGCTCGCGCGATCTGCTGTGGGCGCCCGCGGTCAATAAGTATCTGCGTGGCAAGACCGATACTCCAAATGACCTCATGGCTTGGAACGCCGACGGCACGCGAATGCCGTGGCGCATGCACACCGAGTATCTCTATCGGCTTTTTTTGCACAACGAGCTCGCGCTCGGGCAATTCCCGGTGGCCGGCAAGCCGGTTCACCTCGAATCTATCACGGCGCCGTTGTTTGTCGTTGGCACCGAAACGGATCATGTCGCGCCCTGGCGCTCGGTCTACAAGACACGCTTGCTGACGCGCTCCCCGGACTATACCTTCGTGTTGACGAGCGGCGGACACAACGCCGGCATCGTGAGCGGAGCGGCGCATCCAAGACGGCGTCATCGACTGTTCCACTGGCACGATCCGAACACCGTGCTGAGTCCAGAGCAGTGGCTGGAGGCGGCGGAGCTGCGCGTGGGATCCTGGTGGCCGAGCTGGCTCGAGTGGCTGCGCGCACATTCAAGCGCAACACAGGTCGCGCCGCCCGCGATCGGGGCACCGGCGCACGGCTATGCCGTGCTCGGCGACGCGCCCGGGGAATATGTCCGCGAGAAGTGACCACGAACCGCAATAGCCGTCATGCATAGGAGAGTCGCCTTTGCGCATCAGCTTTCGCTGCCTAGTGGCGTTCGGCACCGCGCTCATCGCCGTGTGCGCTGCTGCCGACACCGCGCCTTTGCAGAGCGGCTCACATGATGTGGCATTCACCGAAACCTCGCCGCTTGCCAGTAACGCTGAGCTCGCCCGCCGGCTGTTGACGCCATTGACTGCGGCAAAGATCCCGCAGCTCCTGGCGCGCGCTGGGAAGGGACTGAGCGACCAGCCGATCAATCCTGCCGCTGAGAAGTTTATGGTGTACGTGCCTGCGCAGATGCCCGCGCACGGCTATGCGCTCTTGGTATTCGTGCCGCCATGGCGGGATGCGCGCCTGCCGCAGGGCTGGGCTGCCGTGCTGGATCGCTACGGCATCATCTTCGCCAGCGCGGCGCGCTCCGGCAATGATGCAAGCGCTCTAGGGCGCCGTGAACCATTGGCATTGACCGCCGCACACAACATCATGCGACGTTATCCGGTTGACCCGGAGCATGTCTATATCGGTGGATTTTCCGGTGGTTCACGCACGGCGCTGCGCCTTGCGCTCGGCTACCCCGACCTATTTCGCGGCGCGCTCCTGAACGCAGGCAGCGATCCGCTCGGCGGCCCTGACCTGCCGGTGCCTCCCAAGGATCTCTTTCTGCGCTTCCAGAATGCATCGCGTCTGGTCTATGTCACGGGGGATGAGGACCCTGGCAGCCTTGCGTTGGATGAGCAAAGCGTCCACTCAATGCGGGACTGGTGCGTGTTCGACCTGGATTTCGAGATCACGCACCGCAGTACTCATGAGGTGGCTTCGCCCGCCTCGTTGTCCCGCGCATTGCACGCCCTCTTCAATCCGGTGAAGCCCGCTGCCGACAAACTCGCCGAGTGCCGAGCAGCGATCGAGACGCAGATGGCGGCGCAATTCGCTCAAGTGGAGTCGCTGATCGCCAGCGGCCAGCGCGAGGGCGCCCAGAAGCTGCTGCGCCAGATCGATGCGCACTTCGGCGGCTTGGCAGCCCCGCGCAGCCTTGACCTGGCGCAGCGGTAGGGTGGAGCGATCTAGCGCCCAACGAGATATCCGGGGGCGGGCTCTTCTCTTCCCGACGCCCTCTCGCAGGCAAACGGGGCCGGTTTTTCCCGCTGGCGCGCTCGCGTCGTCGCACCGAACCCGCCCAACAAACGCGCACGTACCAGCCGCGCCTAATCATTAGGAAAACATGCGGTTACGCGAATAATCGTTGGAATTCCCGTCTGCCCGCGTCAACTTGCGCAAACGGAGCGCCAAAACCAAGGGGCAGGGCTTTTATTTAAGTGAGCCGATGCCGGCCGGGGATACGACCCAGACGCTGCGCTTGAGTCTGAGCGGCAGCCGCCGCCGTTGCCGCATTCGTAGAGCTTCTGCCGAATGAGCGTTACTTATGCCACGGTGATCGTCTCGTGGTAACGGTCAGCTTTGCCGAGAGCAGCGACATAGGTACGAGCGCGCGGCGTATTTTATCGAGCGCTCCTTCAAAACCGGCCGCGCACGAATACAAGTACGCGGCGCGCACATGGGCGGCGTGTCCGAAGTCCTGCTCCTTGAGCGCGCACGACTCGAGTGCGGCGAGGAATTCATCATCACGCATCAGCGCTCCTTCAGTCGGTGGCTCGCACGCGCATCCAAGTCAAGTTCGTAGATGCCTTTGAGCTCGGCAATCTTGCGCTGCGTCTGAGCGCCAAAAGCCGCCTTGCCCTCAAACGCGTGCAACACGATCCCTTCCAAGAGATCCCCCAGCGTCATGTTCTTGTACTCGGCAAGCGCCTTCAGCACCTTCAAGAGGCGCCGCTCCATGCGCACGCCAGTCTGGATTCGTTCGATTGCAAGGCGCTCGCTTGGCTTGGGCACGGCCTGGTCTCCTGGAAGCCAAAGCTATTGTACCTTGGTATCTTGGTACCAATCAACTCTTGAGTCGCTCCCGCGAGGCGCGCGCACACGCTTGCGAGCGAGTTAGTGACGCACAGTCAGGGTACCGCGCGGCAGCCGCAGCGTGCGGCCCATCACACATTAGCCCGAGAGCTGCGCGTTACCGCCGCCTAAGCTTGTTACCGCACGGAGCGTGCGGGTGGCGGGGGATTCAATGGCCCGTTGCCTGATGACGAGCCCGCCGAGGGTGCTCTAGGAACTAACCGCTGCTCGGATCTTGAGCTTCGCCCATTGCGCGACGGCGTGGCTGACGGAACGTTTATCTCTTACCCCCGCAACGGGATGCAGGCTGATGCGCAATCGGCCTGAGGCATGCCCAAAACACTCGATGATGAGGGCATAGTCTTATGAATCGTCACGGCTCGATGAACCGCATCTACCGCCTCGTCTGGAGCGCGGTACGCAACCTCTGGATTCCGGTGGCAGAAACCGCGCGCGGCCGCGGCAAGCGCTCGAGCGGCAAGCTGGTCGCCGCTGCCTTGTCCCTGACCTGCGCCATCGCGCAGGCGACTCCCTCCGGCGGACAGGTGGTGGCCGGCACCGGCAGCATCACTCAATCCGGCGCGACCACGACGATTACCCAGGCGACGCAGAACCTGTCGCTGACCTGGACAAGCTTCAACATCGCGCCCCAGCAGACGGTTAACTTCGTGCAGCCGTCGACGAGCGCCATTGCAATCAACCGCATCCTGGGAACCAACGGCACCCAGATCCTGGGCTACCTGCACGCCAACGGGCAGATTTTTCTGATCAATCCGAACGGCATCGTCTTCGGACCCAGCGCCGAGGTGAACGTCGGCGGTCTCGTCGCCTCCACACTCGACCTTGAGGCCGGCACCGCGGGTGACACGAAATCCTTCAGCGGTACGGGCACGGGCAGCGTCTTGAACCAGGGCACCCTCACGGCTACCCAGGGCGGCTACGTCGTGCTCTTGGGCAATCACGTCAGTAACGAAGGCGTCATCAGCGCACAACTGGGCACTGTGGCACTCGGCGCAGGCAGCGCCATGACGCTCACCTTCGGCGACAACAGCCGGCTGCATCTTCAGGTCGACCAGAGCGTATTGAATAGTCTGGCGGAGAACGGCGGGCTACTTCACGCGGATGGCGGGCAAGTCATCATGACCGCCGGTGCGCGCGACACCTTGCTTGCGAGCGCAGTGAACAACACCGGCGTCATTGAAGCGCGCACCGTCGACAGTCACAACGGCACCATCACTTTGCTCGGCGGCATGACGGCAGGCACCGTGGAAGTCGGCGGCACGCTCGATGCCTCCGCCCCACAGGGCGGCGCGGGCGGACTCATTGACACCTCCGCAGCACACGTCGAGGTCGCAGGCGGCGCCCGTGTCACGACCGCCGCGCGCGACGGCCTGTACGGCAGCTGGCTCATCGACCCGCAGAACTTCACCGTCGCGGCAAGCGGCGGCGACATCACCGGGGCGGCACTGTCGACCGATCTCGCCACGACGGGCGTCACCCTGCAAAGCAGTTCCGGCGCGACGGCCGGCTCGGGCAATGTGAACGTGAATGACACGGTAGCCTGGAGCGCCAATACCACCCTGACGCTTACGGCATCCAATAACGTCAATGTCAATGCCAATATCACGGCCACCGGCAGCAGCGCAGGCCTCATCATCAATCCGAATACCGGCAATGGCAGCGGCGCTTCCGCGGAAGCGCCAAGCGGCACCGGCACTTTCAATCTCGCCGCTGCATCGATCACTCTGTCGGGGACGACACCGCACCTGTCGATCGCGGGTACGACATACACGGTGATCAACGCCCTGGGCGCGCCGGGCAGCGTGACCGCAACCGACCTGCAGGGCATGAACGGCAACCTCACCGCCAGTTACGCGCTCGGCAGCAACATCGACGCCTCGGCAACCTCTGCCTGGAACGGCGGCGCGGGCTTCACGCCGATTGGCGGCCAAGGAACTGCCTTTGGCGGCACCTTCGATGGCCTGGGCCACACGATCAGCAATTTTACGATCAATATGCCAGGTGCAGATTACGTCGGCTTATTTGGCTCTATCGGTCCAGGTTCCACCGTTCAGAACGTAGGGCTGGTCGGTGGAGGCGTAATCGGGTATGACATTGTTGGCGGCTTAGTTGGAAAAAGCGCCGGCGGCATGGTGCGCAACAGCTATGTCACGGGCAGCGTGAGTGGGGTCGCCGGCGACGTCGGCAACCTCGTCGGAATTAATTACGGCACAGTCAGCAACAGTTACGCCACGGGCAGTGTGAGTGGAGGCGCCCAAGTTGGCGGACTCGTTGGATCTAATATGGGTGGCGCAATAAATGGCAGTCTCGCCACCGGCAGCGTGAGCGGTACCAACACCAGCGTTGGCGGATTGGCAGGACTCAGCACCGGGTCGATCAGCAACAGCAGCGCCACCGGCAGCGTGAGCGGAATCAGCGACTACACCGGCGGATTGGTGGGACTCAACGCCGGACCAATCAGCAATAGCAACGCCACCGGCGGCGTGAACGGATTCATGCTTGTCGGGGGACTGGTCGGGGTTAACGCTCGCTACGCCACCATTACCAACAGCTACGCCACGGGCAACGTGAGTGGTACCAGCGGCCATATTGGCGGTCTGGTGGGCTCCAGCTATAGCACCATCAGTAATGCTTACGCCACCGGCAGCGTGAACGGACTCACCGATGTCGGCGGTCTCGTCGGGTTTACTTACGGCTCGACGCTCAGCAACAGCTACTCGACTGGCACGGTCACGGGCGCGAGCAACACCGGTGGCCTGGTCGGATATAACCAGTTCGGCTCGATCAGCAGCAGCTATTGGAATACCAGCACCAACCCGACGCTTCCTGGCATCGGCGGCGGCACAGTAACGGGCGCCACCGGGCTTACGGCGGCGCAGATGCAGACCGCGACCAATTTCTCGGGACTTGTTTTCACGGCAACTCCCGCCATGGCGGGCAATAACTGGGTCTTGGTCGACACCGACGGCACGCTGAACAATGCCGGCGGCGCCTCTGGCGCGACCTTCCCGATGCTCTCATCGGAGTATTCAACCTCCATCACCAACGCGCACCAGCTGCAGTTAATTGCAATGGCGCTGGGCGCGAGTTACACGCTGGCCGCAAACATCAATGCGGCCGCTACCGATACGAGTACGACTCGCGGCGATGTATGGAGCACGCCTGGCGGCTTTGTCCCGATCGGCAGCATCGGCGCTAATTTTACTGGCAGTTTCGATGGCCTGGGCCACACGATCAGCGGCCTCACCATCAATTTGCCAAACACAAACTACGTCGGCTTGTTCGGCTATACCGCTGCGGGTTCAATTGTCCAAAACGTCGGCCTCGTCGGCGGCAGCGTGATTGGAGACAACGATGTCGGCGACCTCATTGGCTACAACGACCTAGGCTCCATAAGTAACAGCTACGCCACCGGCAGCGTGAGCGCTACCAACAGCGGCGTCGGCGGATTGGCGGGAGTCAACTTCGGATCGATTACCAACAGCCATGCGACGGGCAGCGTGAGCGGAAGCAACTACGTCGGCGGTCTCGTCGGGCTTAATGATACCAACGGCACCATTACCAACAGCTACGCCACAGGCAGCGTGAACGGTACTGGCTTCTATATTGGCGGGCTGGTGGGATTCGACAACGACAGCGCGGTCAGTAATTCCTATGCCACGGGCAGTGTAAGCGGCGGCACCACTGTCGGTGGTCTCATAGGGTCCAACTACGGCTCGACGCTCAGCAACAGCTATTCGACAGGCGCGGTAAGCGGGTCAACCTACACCGCAGGTCTGGTTGGGTTTAACTTCGGCACGATCAGCACCAGCTATTGGAATACCAGCGCGAACCCGGCGCGTGCTGGCATCGGCGGCGGCATAATGACGGGCGCTACGGGGCTTACGACGGCACAGATGCAAAGCGCCGCCAATTTCGCAGGATTTGTCTTCACGGCAACTCCCGACGCTCCCGGCAATAACTGGGTCATGGTCGACACCGATGGCACGCTGAACAATGCCGGCGGCGCCTCTGGGGCGACCTTCCCGATGCTCTCATCGGAGTATTCGGCCGTCATTACCAATACACATCAGCTGCAGTTAATTGCAATGGCGCTGGGCGCGAGTTACACGCTCGCCGCGAATATCAATGCAGCGGGCACCGACACCAGCACGATTCTCGGCGATGTGTGGAGCACGCCCGGCGGCTTTGTCCCGCTCGGCAACAACAATACGAACTTCAGCGGCAGCTTCGATGGCTTGGGCCACACGATCAGCGGCCTCACCATCAATCTGCCCGCAGCATTCAATGTAGGGCTGTTTGGTTACACAAGCGCCGGTTCGATAGTCCAGAACGTAGGGTTACTCGGCGGCAGCGTCGCCGGCGGCGGCGATACCGGCGAGTTGGTAGGTAATCTGGGCGGTGCGCTCAGCAATAGCTACGCGACCGGCGACGTCACGGGCACGGGTGGCTCCCAGATCGGTGGACTCGTCGGTCTCAACAGCACCGGCACGATCGGCAACAGCTACGCCGCGGGAACGGTAACAGGCGGCTCCAACGTCGGCGGCCTGGTCGGCTCAAGCTACGGCGCGATCAGCAACAGTCACGCCACGGGCGCGGTCACGGGTACCGGCAATGCCGTCGGCGGCCTGGTGGGAAATAACTACGGTGCTCCCATCAGCAACAGTTACGCGTCGGGAAACATCGCCGGAGTTGGTTATGTCGGTGGTCTCGTCGGGCAAGGTGGCGGCGTCATCACCAACAGTTACGCCATGGGCAGCGTAACCGGAAGTAGCTACGACGTCGGTGGCCTCGTCGGGTCCCAATATGGTTCGATAAGCACCAGCCATGCCACCGGGAACGTGACCGGGAATACGAACGTGGGCGGACTCGTGGGATATAACAATGGCGGCAGCCTCGTGACTACGAGCTTTGCCACCGGAGCCGTAACTGGCGCCGGCAACGGCGCCGGCAATGTCGGCGGGCTCGTCGGAAACAACTACGGCGGCGCGATCAGCTTAAGTCATGCCACCGGTACAGTCACCGGCACCGCGAGCAGCAGTGTGGGCGGCCTCGTAGGACTCAATTATGGAGGCGCGACGATCACCACTAGCTACGCCACCGGCGTCGTCGCCGGAGAAACCAATGTCGGCGGACTGGCCGGTTCCAACAGCGGCACGATCACGAGCAGCGATGCGACCGGCAACGTCAGCAGCACCAACGTCACCGCGGGCGGCCTGGTAGGCAACAACCCCGGCGGCACGATCAGTAACAGCTATGCCACGGGCACTGTGACGGGCAGCAGCTACGTCGGTGGGCTCGTCGGCTTCGGCAGCGGCACAATCAGCAACAGCTACGCCACTGGCGCTGTCACAAGCGGCGGCTCTTCCGTCGGCGGGCTGGTGGGTATCTACCAATCCGGCACGATCAGCGCCAGCGATGCGACCGGAAGCGTCAGCGGCGGTGGCTTGGACATCGGCGGCTTGGTGGGCAATAGCGCAGGTGGCTCGATCAGCGACAGCTACGCCACCGGTAACGTAACCGGTATGGGAAGCGCCACCGGCGGCTTAGTCGGATACAACGGCAACGGCTTGATCAGCGGCAGCTTCGCCAGCGGCATCGTTCAAGGAGCTACGGATACTGGCGGCTTGGTTGGGAAGAACTATGGCACGGTCGACACCAGCTATGCCTCAGCCAGCACCACTGGTACCAATAATGTCGGCGGGCTGGTTGGGTTCAACCATGCCACTGTCGCCAATAGCTACGCCAACAACACGGTCAATGGGAGTTTCGTGGTCGGCGGGCTCGTGGGATACAACTACGGCGGCACGATCAGTAACAGCAATGCTTCCGGCAGCGTCACTTCTGCCAGCGGTCGCGTTGGTGGCCTGGCTGGTAACAACTACGGAGGCAACGCTCAGATCAGCAACAGCTATGCCACCGGTAATGTGAACGGCAGCGGCTACGGCGCTGGCGGCCTCGTCGGCAGCAACGGCAACACGATCATCAACAGTCATGCCACGGGCACCGTTGTTGACACAGGCGACGCAGTCGGCGGCCTTGTGGGCCACAACTACGGCCCGGTCAGCAATAGCTACGCCACTGGCAATGTCATCGGCAGCGGCTACGGCGTCGGCGGCCTCATCGGATACAACTCCAACTCCGTAAGCAACACCCATGCCACGGGCAACGTGAACGGCGGCGATTACGGGGTCGGCGGCTTAGTCGGGAAAAACCAAGGCGCGGGCGCAATCAGCACTAGCTATGCGACGGGCAACGTGCACGGGGACCAATTCGCGGGCGGTCTCGTGGGAGCGAACTACGGCGCGATCAGCACCAGCTACGCAACGGGCAACGTGTCCGGGACCGGGAACAACAACAACGGCGGTCTGGTAGGCGACAATACCAGCACCATCACAAACAGCTACGCGACCGGCAACGTGAGCGGCGGCGGCAACCTGGGGGGCTTGGTGGGAAGCAACTACGGCACCATCGTGAACACCTACGCCACCGGCAGCGTCACCGGTAGCGGCAGTGTCGGCGGCCTCGTGGGACACAACGGCGACGAGATCGAGTTCAGCTTCTTTAACAGCGACATTGTTGGCACCGGCATAGGCAGCGGCGCGAACGCCGGCGCGCAGGGTCTCACCAGCGCCGGAATGATGACGATGCCAAATTTCTCATTCGGCGGCTGGAGCATCTCCGCGACCGGCGGCACGGGTTCCGTGTGGCGCATCTATGAAGGCAACACGGCCCCGTTGCTTTCGAGCTTTCTTACGCCACTCACCGTTACCGCGCTGAACGAAACGTACACCTACACAGGCACTCCTGTTACAGGCGGTCTCACCGACGCGAGCTTCTCGATCACCGGAGCCGCCACCTCCGGACACGTTTTCAATATCAACAACGCGTACAACGGCGCGGTCAATGTCGGCACCTACGCGCCTGCGCTGTATTCCGATCAGCTAGGCTACGATATCAGCTATGTCAATGCAGACCTGACCATCACTCCGGCAACGCTCACCGTGACAGCAAACGGCGCGGGCAGGATCTATGGGCAGGCCAATCCCGCTCTCTCGGGCGCCGTCACCGGTTTTGTGGGGTCCGATACACTCGCCAATGCCACCACTGGTTCTGAGACCTATGCCACTGCCGCGACGGCTACGAGCAATGTCGGTAGCTACGCCATCACGGGCTCCGGACTCACGGCG
>Ga0302314_10001516_pt1 | contig 43463 bp, 33 predicted proteins | sample III_Palsa_N2_3_FD_200533 | JGI IMG/M metagenome (GOLD analysis project Ga0302314, IMG submission 200533) | Peat permafrost microbial communities from Stordalen Mire near Abisko, Sweden - III_Palsa_N2_3 | ecosystem: Environmental > Terrestrial > Soil > Palsa > Peat permafrost | place: Sweden... | reverse complement strand
CCAGCACGGCGTCGCCACCGCCGCGGTCTGCGCCAAGTTCGGGCTCGAGTGCGTGGTCTACATGGGGGCGGTCGACATGGAGCGGCAGGCCCTGAACGTCTTCCGGATGCGCCTCATGGGGGCGGAGGTCCGCAGCGTCGAGGCCGGGCAGCGGACCCTCAAGGAAGCGATCAACGAGGCGATGCGCGACTGGGTGACCAACGTCCGCACGACCCATTACATCCTCGGAACCGTTTATGGCTCGCGGCCCTACCCGGAGATGGTCCGCGACTTTCACCGCGTGATCGGGGTCGAGGCCCGCGAGCAGATCCTCGCCCGCGAGGGTCGGCTCCCGGACGAACTGGTGGCCTGCGTTGGCGGCGGCAGCAACGCCATTGGGCTCTTCTTCGAGTTCCTCGAGGACCCGGGCGTGCGGATGACGGGCGTCGAGGCCGGCGGCCGCGGCCTCGGGCGCGGCGACCACGCCGCCCGCTTCGCCGGCGGCAAGCTCGGCGTCCTCCAGGGCTGCAAGACCTTCATTCTCCAGGATCCGGACGGGCAGATCGAGCTCACCCACTCGGTCTCGGCCGGCCTCGACTACCCGGCGGTCGGCCCCGAGCACGCCTTCTACCGCGACCAGGGCCGGATCGAGTACGCGTATGCGACCGACGATGAGGTGCTGGAGACCTTCCAGCTCTGCTCCCGCCTGGAGGGCATCATCCCGGCGCTGGAGAGCACCCACGCCCTGGTCCACGGGCTCAAGCGCGCCAAGGCGCTCGATAAGAACAAGGTGATCATCATCAACCTGAGCGGCCGCGGCGACAAGGACGTGCAGCAGGTCGCCAAGCTGATCGGCCGGAAGCCATGATAAGCATGACCGGCTATGGGCGGGCCACCGGGGGGCTCGCGGGCGGCACTCTCACGGTCCAGGTGAGTTCGGTGAACCGCCGGACGCTCGACCTCTCGATCAAGCTGCCGGAGGAGTGGGAGGCGCTCGAGCCGGCGATCGGCGCGCGCGTCCGCCGTGCGGCGGCCCGCGGCAAGGTGCACGTCGACGTGGAGTTCACGGCGCCGTCGGGCCGCGAGGAGGCCGGCTGGAGCGACGAGGGAGTCGGGGCGGCCCTGGACCGGCTGGCGTCCCTGGCGGACAGCCGCGGCATTCCCTTTGAGCCCGACGCCGCCCTGCTCTGGCAGGTGGCGAATTCCCAGCGCAGCGGTGCGGCGCGGCCGACCGCCGAGGCGGTCGAATCGGACCTCCTCAAGGTGATCGACGAGGCGATCAAGTCCTTCGCCGCCATGCGGGCCCGGGAGGGCACCTCGCTGCTGACGGATTTCACGGCCCGGATCGCGGTGCTCCGCGGTCACCTGGAGGCGGTGGCGGGCCGGGCTCCGGCGGTTGCGCCGGCCTACCGGGCCGTGCTCCTTAAGCGCCTGCGGGACGCGGGCCTCGAGCTCAACGTCGAGGACGAGCGGGTCCTACGCGAAATCGCCCTTTTTGCCGACCGCTGCGATGTCAGCGAGGAGGTTACCCGCTTCCGCAGCCACCTGGAGCAGTTCGAGGGACTGCTGAAGTCCGACGAGGAGATCGGCCGGAAGGCCGACTTCATCCTCCAGGAGATGGGCCGGGAGGCCAACACCATCGGCAGCAAGGCCAACGACCTCGCGATCGCCAAGGCGGTGATCGAGCTGAAGAACGAGCTGGAGCGGGTGCGCGAGCAGATGGCCAATGTCGAGTAGGGGCCGTCCGCGGTAGAAATATTAGGCGCGTGGAGGCGAGAAATTACTGTTCGCGGGTAGTGCTGAATGTCTGCAACGCGCGGAGTTGATCCGGGGAAAGAAATCCCGCCGCCGCCGCTAGGATTTCCGGGGTAACACTCTGTTCCAATATTCCACGTTCGTCGTCACTATTTCCGATTAGCGCAGCCAAGTTTACGAATTGCGCGGTTGTCAGACCATTACTGGAATTACCCAGGAGTTGCTGCACCTGGGAGGCGAGGTACTGGCCTTTCCCGTAGGACTGGAAGGTGGCGAATGCGTCCGGCCCCAAATAGGCTTCAAGATCCCTTTGCACGGCCTCGGCTGCGGCTTCCGAAGCAGCTTGGGCTTGTTGCCCATTCAGGCCGTCGCTGATTGCGACGGCCCGGGCCTCGGTCGGCGCGTTTCGCCAATCGGCGGTAAGGGCTAACAGATGGGCGCCGTCCACATTCGCACCCGACAACTGGGCGATCAGGGGTGCATAGGCCGTCGCCAGTTCGTACTTCAGGATCGTTAGGTTGGCGCGTGCATAGTCTGCATTGTCCAGAAGCTCGCCATGGACACCCAACCCGGCGATCTGGTAGCCCATCTTGACCTTAACTGGGTCCGATGGGCCAATTTTCGAGCGGTCGTCGGCCAGCATCTTTAGCATCCTGAAGATTCGGCGGTGGTTTGAGGCTTCTTTTCCGAGCAGAGGAGAAAGCGACCGCGATTGACCGGGACCTTGGTCGGGGTGGGGGGTCGACTCGGCTTCAGCGCCAGAGAGTTGCCGACGGCCCCGGAACAATGACGCGGAGGCGATCGTCGCCTGGCGGGAAAGTTTGGACTGAGAGAGAAATAGCCCTCCATCGAGCAATAATAGCCCCACCGTCAGAAGGACCAGGAGACGGGTATGGGAACTAAGGGGCATGCGTCATTGGCGCCGGCAACTGCTTTCGGACGTAGAGGTCGAGATCGAGACGCGCCTTGAGGCGTTGTGCCGCCCATACAGCCTTATATTCCTGATAGGCCTGTTGTTGGCCGGGAGTAAGCACGTTCCGTACGGCTAGATCCATGGCCGCTGGAATCTCGGGTCCCGGAGGCCGCAGAATAATCTCGTTGGTCCCGAAATCGGTCGCGGATGCTGCGGCAGCTAGGCTGTCGACCTGCGAGTCGCTAAGCGCATCGGAGCCGAAGGCCAAGTGGGTGGCGAATGGTTGGATCATGTACCTGCGCGCCCCCAGGCTGGCTTGGTAGTCTTGGAACGCCGCGTAGTCGTCGGGACCGAGCTCCTCGGAAATCGCGGCGTCGATCTCCTCGGCCCCGGAATCGATTATCTGCTTCCGGTCGGGAAGATCGTCCAGTGCCACGCCCTCCGCCATCGCAAGCTGAAGCGCCTCGGGTACGACTCGGAGCCTTTCTGCCAGGAGCAACCTCAACTGTTCTAACTTCTCCTCCGGCAGCCCCAGTTTTCGAAACAACGGGGCGTAGTTTGAATCGACGCGTGCTTTTCCCAGATTTGCGAACCTCGGGTCTTCGAGGCGTCCGATCGCGGCCGCGACATCCGCAGAGAAGTGGGACGAATCATTCGTAGGAACCTCATTCGCTTCCCGTCGCGTTTCATTCAAGCGCGCCCGCCTTCGGGCGGCCAACGCGGCCAACTGTTCAGCCAATCGCTGGCGTTCGGATTCGAGCTTCCTGAGCTGGATTTCAAGTTGGTGCCGTTGGGCCCAGAGCACGATTGCCACGAGAATGGCGATCGTGGCCGCCATTTTCAGGACCAAGTCCGAGGTCTTGCGGCTTCGGGTCACGACAAGGCGAGCGGTCCCTCTTGGCGAAGGGGTGGACAAAGTTTTTCCGCCGAATAATGGTCATCCGCCGACATTGAAAATCCAGGGGAGGTGGCGAATGGGGAATGGAAATTCCACCCACCGCCCAAATGCGACATCCCGACGGCATCCTGCATTCACGGGGTCGCTAGGCAAGGCTGTCCCGCCGCCCCGCCCCGAATCCTCTCAAACCGGCGACTTTGGCGAGTTGAGCGACGTCAGGACGTAGAGGGCCACGCCGACACAGATGGCGGAGTCCGCCAGGTTGAACGTGGGGTAGATGTAGTTTCCGAAGTGAAAGTCCAGGAAGTCCACCACATGTCCGCGCGTCACCCGGTCGATGAGGTTGCCGCTGATGCCGCCGCACATGAGGCCGAACCAGACCTGGGGCTTGGGCGCGGCGAGGTCGAGGGACCGGCGGCCGAGGAAGATCGCCACCAAGGTCCCGGCCGCCAGCGCGGCCAAGAGGAAGCTCCGGCCGGTGAAGACGCTCCAGGCCGCGCCGGTGTTGCCGACGTGGACGACATAGAAGAACCCCCGGATGACCGGGATCGCCCCCGCGGCCACCCCGTAGGTGGGAAAGGGCAGGCAGTAGGCGATCCAGGCCTTGGTCAGCTGGTCGAGGACGAGCACGGCCGCGGCGATCGCCAGCAGCCGTCGGTACCGGAGGAAGCGCCAGGAGAGGGTGTTCCCCGGGTCGACCGTCCCGCTCATTCCTCGGCGCCGTCGTCGTGCGGGATGGCGCCGCCCTCCTCGCCCGACTCGCCGAACAGGCCGGCCTGGGTGCGGGAGTGGTGGCGGTTGCGCTCGATCTGCTTCTGCGCCTCGGCCGAGTACCGGGTGAAGGGCACGGCCAGCAGCCGCTCCTTCGAGATCGGCTTGGTCGTGATCTCGCAGATCCCATAGGTGCCGTCGCGGATCCGCTTGATCGCCGCCTCGATCTCCGAGAGCGCCTCCTGCTCGTTCGAGACGAGGCTGAGGGCGAAGTCGCGGTCGAAGGTGTCGGTGCCGGCGTCGGCCATGTGCTGGCCGTAGGAGGAGAGGTCGCCCGCGTCGTCCTTGACCGAGCGCTTGAGCGTCTCCTCGGAGTGGCGCTCGATCCCCTCGGTCAGGTGCTTGCGCAGCTCGAGCAGGATCTTGTGGTAGCGCTTGTACTTCTCCGGGACGTCCTTGTCCTCGATCACCTCGGAGGCCTTGGTGCGCTTCGGGTTGTACCCGAGGATGTCCGCGAGGGAGGCCGCCTTGATGTGGTTCGGCTTCACCGGCTTGTCGAGGGCCGCGGTCAGCACCGGCGCCGGCTTGGCGACCACCTTGGCGGCCTTGGCCGTGGACTCGGCCTTGGCCGTGACGGTCTTCGCGATGGCGCGGACCTCGTCGAGGCTGAAGGCGATCGGCTTTTTCGGCGCCTTGCGGGCGAGGATGCTGTCGCGGAGGGCGGATTTCTTGGATGGTTTTTCCATGGTCGGACGTTTGCCGGCCGCATCGGCCACCGGGGCGGCCGCCTTGGCGGCGGGAGCCTTCGGTGCTTCGGGCTTGGGCACTTTCGTTTTGGACGGTTTGGTTTTTTTGGTCTTATCCATGGGGAGTCTGGGGTGGTTCAGAACAACGGTCGGGGAATCAGGCTTTCAACGCTTCCGCGCAGCGGGGGCATACGTCGGAAGACGGCAACTGCTCGAGGGCAGGCACCCAGCGCCAGCAGCGCGGGCAGCGGGTGTGACCCAGCTCCGCGCATGGGCGAACACTGACAGCGAGAGCCTGTCCGGGTTCGGCGGCGGGGGCCACCTTTACATCGGAGACGATGAAAAGCTCGGGCAGCGCCGCGGCATTTTGCACGAGGGCCGCCCGCAGCGGATCGGCGGCGCCGACGTGCAGCGTGACGGCGGCGTCGAGCGACTTGCCGATGCTGCCGGCGGCGCGCAGCGGCTCCATCGCCTCGTTGACCTTGGCGCGCAGCCGCAGGAAGGCGGCGGTGTCGGCGACGGCGGCCTCCGCCGGCCAGTCCGCCGGGGGCGCCGGCCAGTCCTCGAGGTGGACGGAGCCGCCCGTGAACTCGGTGCCGCCGGCCGCGTAGGCGTAGGCCTCGTCGGTCGTGAAGGGAATGATCGGGGCCAGGACCCGCGACAGGAGGCCGAAGATCGCGTGGAGCGCCGTCTGCGCGGACCGGCGCAGGGGATGGTGGCTGCCCAGCGTGTAGAGGCGGTCCTTGAGGATGTCGTGGTAGGCGGCCGACAGGACGACCGAGCAGAACTGGTTGCAGAGCTGGTAGACCCGGTGGAACTCGTAGGCGTCGTAGGCGGCGGCGCAGGCGCGCGCGAGCTCGGCCGCCTGCTGGAGGGCCCAGCGGTCGAGGCCGTCCATCCCGGCCGCCGGCACGGCGTCCCGGTCGGCGTCGAAGTCGAAGAGGTTCGCGAGCTGGAAGCGGAAGGTGTTCCGGATCAGCCGGTAGGTCTCGCCGACGTGGGAGAGGATCTCCTTCGAGATCGGGATGTCGTCGCGGAAGTCCTGCGAGGCGATCCAGAGGCGGATGACGTCGGCCCCGTATTCCCCGACGTAGGCGTCGCTGGTCTGCGGCTTCTGGTAGGTCGAGCTCTTCGAGATCTTCCTCTGCTCCTCGTCGACGATGAAGCCGTGGGTCAGCACCGCCCGGTACGGCGCGGCCCCGAAGGCGATCACCGAGGTCCAGAGGGAGGACTGGAACCAGCCGCGGTGTTGGTCGCTGCCTTCCAGGTAGAGGTCGGCGGGCCAGCTGGTGCCGCCCTGGCCGCGGCGGAGGACCGCCGCGTGGGACGAGCCCGAGTCGAGCCAGACGTCGAGCGTGTCGCGTCCGGCGGTGAGCTCGGCGGGGGGAGGCCAGCCGGCCGGCAGGGTCACGCCGGCCAGGAGTTCGGCGGGCGAATGCTCGTACCAGAGGTTGGTGCCGGCCTTCTCGACCTTGTCGGCCACGGCGCGGATCACGCCGGCGTCGAGGTAGGCCCGCTTCTGGGCGTCGTAGAAGGCGGGGATGGGCACGCCCCAGGAGCGCTGGCGGCTGACGCACCAGTCCGGGCGCGACTCCACCGCGCCCTTGATCCGGGCTTCGCCCCAGGCGGGAACCCAGCCGGCGTGGGCCCCGATCCGGCCGATCTCCGCCAGGGCCTCGGCCCGGGAACCGGCCTGGTCGAGCGAAACGAACCACTGGTCGACGGCGCGGAAGATGATCGGCGTCTTCGAGCGCCAGCAGTGCGGGTAGCTGTGGACGTACTTCTGCTTGGCCCAGAGCGCGCCGACCGCGTCCAGCTTGCGCAGGACGGCGACGTTCGCCGGCGAGGTCCGCTTCTTGGCGAGGTCCTCGACGCTCTCCAGCGTCGTGATCCCCACGAACTCGGCGGGCACGCGGCCGTCATCCACATACGTGCCGTTGTCGGCCACCGGGCAGTAGATCTCCAGGCCGTAGCGCAGTCCGGTCTGGTAGTCCTCGGCACCGTGGCCGGGGGCCGTGTGCACGCAGCCGGTGCCCGACTCGACCGTGACATAGTCGGCCAGGACGACCGGCGACGGACGGTCGATGAAGGGATGGCGGGCGGCCAGGTGCTCGAGCGCCCGGCCGGCAACCGTCGCGATGACGGCGGGCGGGGCCGGGAGCGCCGCGGCGGCGGCCACCTTCGCCAGGAGCGCCGCCGCGACCAGGATCCGCTCGGTGCCGGTGTCGGCGACCACGTACTCCACCTCGGGGTTGACGGCGATCGCCAGGTTGGCGGGGAGGGTCCACGGCGTCGTGGTCCAGATGACGATCGAGAGCGGCTTGTCGGCGGGCAGCCCGAACTTCGCGGCCTCGGCGGCCGGCACCGGGAACCGGACCCAGATGGAGGGCGAGGAGTGCTCCTTGTACTCGATCTCGGCCTCGGCCAGCGCCGTCTCGAAGGGGATCGACCAGTAGACCGGCTTCTTGCTGCGGTACACGACGCCCTTGGCCACAAAGGCGGCGAAGGTGCGCAGGATGTCGGCCTCGAAGGCGGGGTCCTTGGTCTTGTACTCGTGGGCCCAGTCGGCCAGGACGCCCAGCCGCTGGAACTGCGCCTTCTGCTGGGCGATCCACGACTCGGAGAAGGCGTCGCACAGGCGGCGCAGCTCGGAGGTCGTCGCCTGCCGGTTGTCGGCCCGCAGCTCCTGGGTGACCTTCTGCTCGATCGGCAGGCCGTGGCAGTCCCAGCCCGGGACATAGGGAGTGCGGAAGCCGCGCATCGCGCGGTACCGGACGGTCACGTCCTTCAGCGTCTTGTTGAGCGCCGTGCCGATGTGGACGTCGCCGTTGGTGAAGGGCGGCCCGTCGTGGAGCACGAAGGTGGGCGCGCCGGCGCGGCGGCGCTGGATCGCGTCGTACAGGCCGATCCGTTGCCAGTGGGCGACGCGACCGGGTTCGCGCTGCGCCAACCCCGCCCGCATCGGGAACTCCGTCCTGGGCAGCTGAAGCGTGTCTTTGAGGTCGGTCGCCAAAATTCGAAAAAAGGGTCAGGGAGGGTAAAGACCCCCTCCGGCGAGTCAAGACGCGCGCTCGGCCAGCCGCAGCCCGGCCAGGAGGCATTCCGGCAGGGAAATCCCGTCCCGGATGCAGCCGCCGACGAGAAATCCGGGATGGTCCGCCTCGCACCGGGCCATGGCGTCGAGGTGGCGGCCGTAGCCCAGGTTGTACTGGGGGATGGCCCGCGGCCAGAGGGTGTGGCTCGCGAAGGCCGGCGGCCCGTCGGCCCCGACCAGGTCGCGCAGGTCGGCGCCGACCCGCTCGACCAGCTCGGCCTTGCCGAGCGCGGCCAGGGCGGGCTGCAGCGTGCCGCCCGCGAAGACGTTGAGCGCCACGTGCCCGGCCGGGGCCCGGTCGGGGAAGAGGCTGGAGATGAAGACCACGCCCAGGGCGGAGCGCTGTTCGTTCGGGGGCACCAAGGCGCCGAAGCCGTCGAGGGGATGGCTGACCCGCTCCCGGCGGTAGCCGAAGAAGAGCGAGGCGACCGGCGCGTACGCGATGCCGGCGAGCGACTCGAGGGGATGCCGCCCGGCCGTGCCGAGCTCGAGGCGGGCCAGGCTCCAGGCCGGCAGCGCGCTGATGACCGCGTCGCAGGCGTAGGCCGCCGCCTTGCCGGCGCGCACGTAGCCGACCTTCCAGGAGCGGCCGCGCTCCCGGATCGCCGACTTCACCTCGGCGCCGAGCACCAGGGCGCCATCGGGCAGCCGGGCCGCCAGCGCCGCCGGGAGCGCTTGGAGGCCCCGGCGGAAGGAGATGAGGGGCGGGGGAGAGGGCAGGCCCTCGGCCTTGCGCCGCCGGGAGGCCTCGGCCGCGGCCTTGACGAGCGAGCCGGTCTCCCGCTCGGCCGCCCAGATCCGCGGAAAGGCGTACTGGAGCGACAGTTTCTCGGCGTCGCCGGCGTACATGCCGCCGATCAGCGGCTGGACCAGCGTCTCCAGGATGTCGCGCGTGAAGTGGTCGCGGACCAGCTCGGCGACGCTCACGTCCTCCGTCCGGCGCAGGGGCTTGCGCGTCGCCTCGCCGGCCACCGCGAGCTTGGAGCGCATGGACAGGAGGGGGGTCGAGAGGAAGCTGGTGACGGAGGAGGCGGCGGGCAGCGCCTTCAGGCTGCCGCCGCGGGCGATGTAGCGGTTCTCGGCGAGCGGGCCGGTCTCGATCCGCTCGGCCGCGAGCCCGAGGTCCCGGATCGCGGCGGTGATCTCCGGCCGGCTCTCCTGGAACGAGATCGGGCCCCGCTCGATGAGCCAGCCGTCCGTGGCCTCGGAGTGGACCACGCCGCCAATCCGCGGCAGCGCCTCCAGAACCCGGACCTCATGGCCGCCGCTGGCGAGCTTCCACGCCGCCGCCAGGCCGGTGACGCCCGCGCCGAGGACCGCGACCCTCATGGCGGGCTCAGCTCCATGTGGTCACGGCGTCGACCAGCGCCTCGACGCAGGCAATCTGGGCCTGCGGCAGGATCCCGTGCCCGAGGTTGAAGATGTGGCCCGGGCTCCCGCGCAGCGACTCCAGCAGGCGCAGCGTCTCCCGGCGGGTGATCTCGGGTGTGGTGTTGAGGATCACGGGGTCCAGGTTGCCTTGGACCGCCACATTGCCCGGCAGGTTACGGCGGACGACGGCCAAATCGTTCGAGGCGTCGACGCTGAGGACCCGGGCCCCGGTGAACGCCTGGTCGACCAGGTGCGGGCCGGTGCCCTTGCCGTAGATGATGATGGGGAAGTTTTCCGGCATCGCTGCGATCACCTCGCGGATCCAGCGGAGCGAGGCGGCCTCGTAGTCGGGGCCCGCGACCGCGCCGCCCCAGGAATCGAAGATCTGGATCGCGTCGGCGCCGGCGGCGACCTGCATCTTGAAATACGCGATCAGGGCCGCCGTCAGCTTGCCGAGCAGGAGCTCGAAGGCCGGCCGGTCCGCGTAGAAGAGGCCCTTCACCTGGGCGAAGTTCTCCGAGCTGCCGCCCTCGACCATGTAGGTGGCGAGCGTCCAGGGCGAGCCCCCGAAGCCGAGGAGGGCGCGGCGGCCGGCGAGCTCGCGCTTCAGGAGGGCGAGGGCACCCCCGACGTAGGCCAGGCGCTCCGGGACCGCGGCGGCGGCGGCCAGCGCCTCGATCCGGGCGCGGCTGTCCAGGCGGTACTCCATCGCGATCCCGCCCTCGTCGCGGAAGGTGTAGCCCTGCCCGAGGGCCTCGGGGATCACCAGGATGTCGGAGAAGAGGATCGTCGCGTCCAGGGCGAAGCGCCGGGTGGGCTGGAGCGAGACCTCGGCGGCCAGCTCCGGCGTCCGCACCATCTTGAGGAAGCCGTGCTGCGCCTTGAGTTCCCGGTACTCCGGCAGGTAGCGGCCGGCCTGGCGCATGATCCAGACCGGCGGCCGCTCGAGGGGCGCGCAGGCGCAGGCGGCGAGGAAGCGTTCGCGGGAGTTCACGGGGAGGGCGCGAGCCAGTCGCGGGGCTTGAGAAAGGTTTCGAGCAGTTGGGCCTCCGGGGTGCCGGGCGCGGGCGCGGCGCCGTAGTCCCAGCGCACGAGGGGGGGCAGGCTGATCAGGATCGACTCCGTCCGGCCGCCGCTCTGGAGGCCGAAGAGCGTGCCCCGGTCCTGGAGCAGGTTGAACTCCACGTAGCGGCCCCGCCGCCGCAGCTGGTGGGTCCGCTCCCGTTCGCCGAAGGCGGCGTTCCGCCGGCGGCGCACGATCGGCAGGTAGGCGTCGAGGAAGGAGTCGCCCACGGCCTGCAGGAGCGCGAAACTGGGCTCGAAGCCGAGCTCGTCAAAGTCGTCGAAGAAGAGCCCGCCGATGCCCCGGGACTCGCCGCGATGGCGGAGGAAGAAGTACTCGTCGCAGGCGGCCTTGAAGCGGGCGTGGAGCCCGGCGCCGAACGGGGCCACGGCGGCCTGCGCCGTCCGGTGCCAGTGCACGGCGTCCTCCGCGTAGCCGTAGTAGGGGGTGAGGTCCCAGCCGCCGCCAAACCACCACACCGGGGTGGGGCCGTCCCGGCCGGCGACCAGGAAGCGGACATTGGCATGGCAGGTGGGGACGTGGGGGTTGGCAGGGTGGAGGACGAGCGAGACCCCGTAGGCCTCCCAGGGTTGCCCGGCCAGCGCCGGGCGGCGGGCGGTGGCCGCGGGCGGGAGCGTGGTCCCCTGCACTTGGGAGAAGGCGACCGCGGCCTTCTCGAACAGGGCGCCGCCCTCCAGGACGCGGGTCGCGCCGCCGCCGCCCTCGGGGCGCTCCCAGCGGTCCTCGCGGAAGCGGGCCGCCCCGTCCTCGGCCTCCAGGGCCGCGGTGATCTTGTCCTGGAGCCCCTGCAGGTAGCGCCGGACCCGGCTCGGCTCGGCCTTCATCATTTCCCCGCGCCGGGCAGGTGGATCACCGGTCCCCCGGCATCCGGCGTGGGCCGGGTGGGCGAGGCGGGCCCGCCGAGGGGGGTCGGAACCGGGGTGGGGGTGCCCCCGCCCGAAGCGAACGGCGCCTCGGCGACCGGCACCCGGACGAAGGCCTCGTCCAGCACCTGCCGGACGTTGAGGTCGCGGGTCTTCTGGTCGGGGCTATCCATCATGACCACGATCACCCGATGGCCGTTGCGGAGGGCGGTCGCCGAGAGGCAGAAGCCGGCGCCGCTCGTGAAGCCGGTCTTCAGCCCGTCGACGCCCGGAATCCGGCCGAGCAGGTGGTTGTGGTTGTTCATGACCACCGGGAGGGCGCGCACGCCGGCCCCAAAGGGCCGGCTCTTCACCGAGGTGTACTTGAGAATCTCGGTGTGGAGGAGCAGGTAGCGGCAGAGGAGCGCATAGTCGCGCGGCGTCGTCAGGTCGCCCTCGGCGACCCTGCGGCTGGGCGGCGGGAACCCGTTCGGGGAGCGGAAGGTGCTCCGCACCATCCCGAGGTCATGCGCCTTCAGGTTCATGAGCGCGACGAAGGCCGCCGCCGAGCCCCCGGCCTTCTGGGCCAGGGCATAGGCGGCGTCGTTCGCCGACTGGATCATCATGGCGTAGATGAGCTCCTCGACCGGGAAGGTCTCACCCTGGCGCAGCCAGACCTCGGTGCTGTCGGGCAGCGCCGCCACCTTGGCGTCCTCCTTGGTCACCAGGACCGGCGTGTCCAGGGCGATCTTCCCCAGCTTGATCAGGTCGTCCAGGACCGCGTAGGTCATCAGCTTGGTCATGCTGGCCGGCGGGCTGACGGCGTCGGCGTTGTCCTCGAAGAGGACGGCACCGGTCGCCGCGTCGGTCGCGATCGCGCTCTTGTAGGCGGCGGCGGTCGTGCGGGCCGCGGCGGGGAGCGCGGCGGCAAGGACCAGAAGCGCGGCGACGGTCAGGGGCTTCAGCGGCATGGGCAAAGGCAATCGCGGGCCGGACTCAACGCAACTGGGTTTCGCACGGCGGCCCTCACGCGCGGGCGGGGACCGCCTGCTCGAGCGGCAGGTCGCGCAGCTTCAGGTCCGGGTTCTTCTCCACGAAATAGCGCAGCGTCCAGTCATTGGGGAACAGGGCGACCGGCTGGTCCAGCTTGTCGGTGCCGAAGCTGACCCCCGAGGCCACCACGATGCCCCCGGGCGCGCTCAGGGACGGGTGGGGCTCGATCCAGCGCAGGATCGTCCAGGGCGTCATCTCCAGCCGCGACTCGGCGTTGTACTCGCTCTTCAGGCGCCACTGCACGACCTCGAACTGCAGCGGGCCGACCGCCGCCAGCAGCGTCGCCCCGGGCGGGGCCGTGCGGGCGGAGAACGACTGGACCACGCCCTCCTGCAGGAGCTGGTCCAGGCCGGCCCGGAACTTTTTCGAGTCGGAGGGGTTGGGGTTCGAGATGTAGGCGAAGACCTCGGGCGGGAAGCGCGGGATCTCGTCGAAGAGGATGGCGCGGTCGGCGGTCAGCGTGTCGCCAATCCCGAAGGCGTCGTGGCCCACGAGGCCGATGACGTCGCCCGGCCAGGCCTCGTCGACCGTCTCGCGGTCCTGGCCGAACAGTTTGTGGGAGGAGGAAAGGCGGACGGTCTTCCCGGTCTGGACGTGCAGGACCGCCATGTCGCGCTCGAACTTGCCCGAGCAGATCCGCATGAAGGCGATCCGGTCGCGGTGGCGCGGATCCATGTTGGCCTGGATCTTGAAGATGAAGGCGGAGAACTTGCCCGACTCGACCGGCACCACCTGCGGGACGGCGCCGGCGACCGAGGTCCGGGGCTGCGGCGGGATCGAGTCCGCGAGGAAGCCGTCCAGGAGCAGCTGGATCCCGAAGTTGTTGACCGCGCTGCCGAAGTAGACCGGCGTCTGGCGGCCGGCGCGCACCGCGGCGAGGTCGAAGGGGTGGCCCGCCCCGTCCAGCATCGCCAGCTGCTCGCCGACGTCGGCGTAGGTGTCGTCGTCCAGCTTGGCCCGGACCGCCGGGTCGTCCAGGGAGGCGACCTTCTCCGGCGCCCGGTAGGCGCCGCCGGGCACGCGCTCGAAGAGGTGGACCTGCTGGGAGCGGCGGTCGAAGACGCCGCGGAAGGAGGGGCCGTTGCCGAGCGGCCACACGACCGGCGAGGCCTGGATGCCGAGCACGGCCTCCAGCTCGTCGAGGAGCGCGATCGGGTTCCGGGTCGGCCGGTCGCACTTGTTCATGAACGTGAAGATGGGGATGCCGCGGCGCCGGCAGACCTCGAAGAGCTTGCGGGTCTGGGCCTCCACGCCCTTGGCCGCGTCGATCACCATCAGGACCGCGTCGACGGCGGTCAGGACCCGGTAGGTGTCCTCCGAGAAGTCCTTGTGGCCCGGGGTGTCGAGCAGGTTCACGACCATCCCGCCGTAGTCGAACTGCAGCACGGTCGAGCTGATCGAGATGCCGCGCTGGCGCTCGAGCTCCATCCAGTCCGAGGTGGTGGCGCGCTGGTTCTTGCGGTCCTTGACCGCGCCCGCCAGGTGGATGGCGTTGCCGTAGAGCAGGAACTTCTCCGTCAGCGTCGTCTTGCCGGCATCCGGGTGCGAGATGATCGCAAAGGTGCGCCGGCGGGCGATTTCAGACGAAGGGGACATGGGAATCGGTCAGTAAAATCCCCCGCCGGGCGCCTTGGAAGCCTATTCCGGTCGGCGGCTCGGGGTCACTTTGGGCTTCTCCGCGCCGCGGCGGCGGCGGATGATTCCCCCCATGTCGGTCCCCGCCTTCAAGCTGAAGCCCAACGCCAACTCCCGGGTGCTCACCGGGCATCCCTGGGTCTTCGCCAACGAGGTCGAGGCGCTGCTCCCGCCGGAATGCGATGGCGAGGTGGTGGAGTGCCGCGACCGGATGGGCCGGCTCCTCGGGACGGGCCTCTGCAACGGCCGCTCCCAGATCGTCTGGCGGCGCCTGAGCCGCGAGCGGGTCGCGCTGGACGAGCCCTACCTGGAGGGGGCGCTCCGCCGCGCCCTGGCCCGGCGGGCGCCGGGGGCCTTCCGGCGGCTGGTCTGGTCCGAGTCCGACGACCTGCCCGGCGTGGTCGTCGACCAATACGGCGACGCCCTCGTCGTGCAGGTGCAGACGCTCGCCATGGAGAGGCGCGCGGCGCTCCTCGGCGACCTGCTCGCGCGCGTCGTGGCGCCCGCCGAGATCATTTTCCGCAACGACGCGCCGATCCGGAAGCTGGAGGGGCTGCCGACGGAGGTGCACACGCGCTCCGGGCGGCCCTGGGAGCCCCGGTGGGCGACGATCGACGGCTTCGCGACCTGGCTGGACCTGATGGGCGGCCAGAAGACCGGCTATTACCTGGACCAGCGGCCGCAGCACCCGGTGGTGGCCCGGTACTGCGCCGGCCAGCGGGTCCTCGACGCCTTCTGCAACCAGGGTTCGTTCGGGATCCACGCCGCGCGGGCCGGGGCGGCGCGGGTCCTCGGCCTCGACAGCGCCCCGGAGGCGGTGGCGGCCGCCCGGCGCAACGCGGCGATGAACGGCGTCGCCGCGGACTTCGAGGTGGCCAACGTCTTCGACTGGCTGAACGACCCGGCGAACAAGCCCGGTCCCGCCTGGGACGTCATCATCCTCGACCCGCCGCCGTTCGCCAAGTCCAAGTCCGCGCTCGAGGGGGCCCTGCGCGGCTACAAGGAGATCAACCTGCGGGCGATGCAGCGCCTGGCCCCCGGCGGGGTGCTCGCCACCTACACCTGCTCGCACCACATGCAGGACGCGGAGCTGCGCTCGGTCCTCGCGGGGGCGGCCGCCGACGCCCGGCGGCGGGTGCGGGTGCTCGAGTTCTGCCACCAGCCGCCGGATCATCCCGTGCTGATTGCAATGCCCGAGAGCGAGTACCTGCGGGGCTATATCCTGCGGGTCGAGTAGCGCGGCCGGCGCAGGCTTGCAACCCGCGGCCGGCTCAGGACACTCCGACCCATGCCCCGGCCGGCCAATGCCCTGATCGTCGACGACGAGCCGCACGTGCGCGTGCTGATCAAGATCCTACTGAAGCAGCTGGGGATCGAGACGGTCTGGGAGGCCGGGGAAGGGTCGTCGGCCCTCGAGCAGGCGGCCGCCCACAAGCCCGACGTCATCCTCCTCGACATCAACCTGCCCCAGGTCGGCGGCCTGGAGGTGCTTTCGCGCCTCAAGGCGGCCCATCCGACCATCCCCGTCATCGTCGTCTCCTCGCAGAGCACGATGAAGACAGTCATCCAGACCCGGGAGCTGGGCGCCGTCGCCTACGTGCTCAAGCACGCCCCCAAGGCGGAGGTGCTGCAGATGCTTTCCGACGCCTTCGACAGCATCGCCGAGGGCGACTCCGACGGCGAGGCCCTGCCGGGCACGCCGGCCTGACGACGGCGCGGGCGGCCTACATCTTGCCGCCGTAGATCGCCGACTTGCCGAGTTCCTCCTCGATCCGGAGCAGCTGGTTGTACTTCGCGACCCGGTCGGTGCGGCACAGGGAGCCGGTCTTGATCTGGCCGGCGTTCGTGGCCACCGCGATGTCCGCGATCGTCACGTCCTCGGTCTCGCCCGAGCGGTGGGAGATGACGGCGGTGTAGCTGGCCTCCTTGGCCATCTCGACCGCGTCGAGCGTCTCGGTGAGGGAGCCGATCTGGTTCACCTTCACCAGGATCGAGTTGGCCGTGCCGGTCTCGATGCCCTTCTGGAGGAAGGCGGTGTTGGTGACGAAGAGGTCGTCGCCGACCAGCTGGATCCGGTCGCCGATCGCGTCGGTCAGCTGCTTCCAGGTGTCCCAGTCGTTCTCGGCGCAGCCGTCCTCGATCGAGATGATCGGGTACTTGGCCACCAGGTCCTTGTAGAAGGAGACGATCTCCGCGCCGGTCATGGACTGGCCGCTCGATTTCTTGAAGACGTAGGCCTTCTTTTCCTTCACGTAGAACTCGGAGGCGGCGACGTCGAGCGCGAGGGCGATGTCCTTGCCGAGCTTGTAGCCGGCCCGCTTGACCGCGAGCGCGATGGCGTCGAGGGCGGCCTCGGTCGACTCGAGCTTGGGGGCGAAGCCGCCCTCGTCGCCGACGGCGGTGGCGAGGCCGCGGTCCTTCAGGACCTTCTTCAGCGAGTGGAAGACCTCGCAGCCCATCCGCAGGCCCTCGGCGAACGTCTTGGCGCCGACCGGCATGATCATGAATTCCTGGAAGTCGATCGGGGCGTCGGAGTGCGCGCCGCCGTTCATGATGTTCATCATCGGCACCGGCAGGACCTTGGCGTTCGGGCCGCCGATGTACTTGTAGAGGGGCAGCCCGACGGCGACGGCGGCCGCCTTGGCCGTGGCCAGGGAGACGCCGAGGATGGCATTCGCGCCCAGCTTCGACTTGGTCGGGGTGCCGTCCAGGGCGATCATCGTGCGGTCGATCCCCACCTGGTCGCAGGCGTCAAAGCCGACCAGGGCGGGCCCGATCTTCCCCTTCACGTTGGCGACGGCGTGCTGGACGCCCTTGCCGCCGTAGCGCTTCTTGTCGCCATCCCGCAGCTCGATCGCCTCGTGCTCGCCGGTGGAGGCGCCCGAGGGGACCGCGGCGCGGCCGAGGATGCCGGAGGCGAGGCGGACGTCGACCTCGACGGTCGGATTGCCGCGGGAGTCAATGATCTCCCGGGCGGTGATGGAGGCAATGGAGGTGTTCATGGGAAGGCGCGGCGAAGAGGAACCGGTATCAGAGGCGAGTCGGGCCCCCGGGGAAAGTCCAAAGTGGGCGCGCCGGCGATTTCCGGGGGCCGGCGAGCAGCGTGCGCCCTAGAAGGGCGCGCGGGCCCCGCTGATCCGGCGCAGCAGCCGGGCGAGGGGGCCCGGCGCCTTGGGGCGGGCCGCCTCGGGCACCTGCGAGAGGAAGCCGCGCTCGGCCGCGAGCATGGCCACGGTCACCCCGTCGTAGTTGCGGGTCGCGAGCGTCTCGACCGTCAGGAGGTCCGGCGGGATCTGGTCCAGGTGGCCCTCGTAGGCGGCGGCGTGCAGCGGCGTGTCGCCGTTGTCGTTGCGGCTCGTCAGGAGGGCGGCCGTCAGCTGCTCGCGCGGGATCTTGCCCAGTTGCCCGGTTTCGGCGGCGGCGTGGGCCGGGGTGAAACCGGTCCGGCTGGGCTTGGAGAGGTTCTCGACCACGAGAAAGGCGGCCGGCACCTGCTCCAGGTGGCCGGAGATGGCCGCGGCGTGGATCACGGTGTCGCCCGAGGACGTCTCCTCCCGGAGCGCCGCGGAGGTCAGCAATGCCGCGGGCACCTGGTCGAGGTGCCCGTTGAAGGCGGCGACGTGGAGCACGGTCTCGCCGCTCACGTTGCGGTGGGCCAGCGCGGCGGCGGTGAGGTAGGCCGGGGCGATGCGGTCGATCGTGCCGTGCTCCGCCGCCTCGTGGAGCACCGTGTTCCCGGTGTCGTTGGCGTTCAGGAAGACGTCCGGGGTGAGCAGCTCCGCCGGGATCTGGCTCAGGTTCCCGTGGGCCGCCGCGGCGTGGTAGCAGGTGAAGCCGGCGTTGCTGCGGAGCGCGAGGTTGGCGGCCGTCAGCACCTCGGCCGGCACCTGGTCCAGGTGCCCGCCGATCGCGGCGTGGTGCAGCGGCGTGTAGCCGGCGTCGTTCTTCAGCGTCAGGTACTTCGCGGTCAGGACCTCGGCCGGCAGCGTGTCCAGCTGCCCGTAGCGGGCCGCCACGTGGATCTTGGTGTGCCCGGCGGAATTCTTCTCCGCATAGCTGTCGGTTGTGGGTGCGGGATCGGCCATCGAAGCGGACCCAGACTACGTCCCGGGCCGCGGGACGACGCAATGCAAAAGGCCCGTCGCGGCGGCCCCGCGCCCGGGATTAAATTTGCCAAGCGGGAAGGGCGAAAACAACCTGCAAGCAGCATGCATCCAGCCGATTCCAGCCCGGCGCCCGCCCTCGATCCCATCCTCGTTGTCGACGACGAAACCCCGATCCTGGAGGCGTATGTCGCGGCCCTGTCGCCCTTTTTCGCGGTGTCGTCGGCGGCGTCCGCGCGCGAGGCCGACTTCCTCCTCCGCAAGAAGCCCTTCAAGGCGGTGATCAGCGACCACCTGATGCCCGGCGGCAACGGCATGAGCTTCCTCGTCCGCGCGCGCGAGGAATATCCCCACATGCAGCGCATCCTGGTGACCGGCTACATGAAGCCCGAAATGCTGATCCGCAGCGTGAACGAGGCCGCGCTATTCCGCTATTTGCTCAAGCCCGTCGCGCTCACCGAGCTGGTGAAAGTCGTGCAGGAGGCCGTCCGCGCCTCCGGCTAGGCCAGCGCCGCCACCCGGCGTTCCCGCCGGCGGGGGGCGGCCGCGAGGCGCGAGCGCAGGAACGGGGCGGTGGAGCTGCCCTTGGCGCGGCTGAGGCCGGCCAGGGCCCCCTGGTAGATGATGAGGCCGCCCTCCGGGCCGCCCCCGTGCCCGAGCTCGACCACGTAGTCCGCCTCGGCGATCAGGTCCAGGTTGTGCTCGATCACGACCACGGTGTGGCCCTGGTCGACCAGGGCCTGCAGCACGCCGATCAGCTTCTCGCAGTCGGACAGGTGCAGTCCGATGGTCGGCTCCTCGAGGATGTAGAGGTTGAGCGGCAGGAGGCCGCGGCTGCGCTCGCGGTAGCTCGCCAGCCCCTTGGCGAGTTCGGTCACGAGCTTCAGGCGCTGCGCCTCGCCGCCCGAGAGGGTGGAGGAGCTCTGCCCGAGCGTCAGGTAGCCGAGGCCGCAGTCCGCCATCAGCTGGCAGACCTGCGCCAGCTCGGAGTGGAAGCTGAAGAAGGTGACGGCCTCCTCGAACGTTAACTGGAGCACCTGGCCGATCGACTTGTCCTTCCAGGTGATCTCCGCGAGCTCCGGGCCGTAGCGCAGGCCCTGGCAGTCGTCGCAGGGCAGGTAGGTGTCGGGCATGAACGCCATCTCGAGCCGGATGCGGCCGGCGCCCTCGCAGGCCGGGCAGCGCCCGCCCGTAGTGTTGAAGGAGAACCGCGACGCGGTGTAGCCCCGGATCTTGGCCTCCGGCAGCGCGGCGAAGAACTTGCGGATCTGGTCGAAGATCCCGAGGTAGGTGGCCGGCGTCGAGCGCGGGGTCTTGCCGATCGGCGACTGGTCGACCTCGATGACCCCGCGGAAGGCGTCGGCATGGCGGAGCTCGTCAAAGAGGGGATCGCCGCCGGCGGTGCGCGCATAGTCGCGGCCGGTGAGCCGCGCCTTCCGGGCCTTCACCGCGCTCGCCACCGCCGGGCCGAGGAGGTCGCGGAAGAGGGTCGACTTGCCGGCGCCGCTCGGCCCGGCGACCATCGTGAGGCGGCCGGGCGGGAGCCGCAGGCTGACCCGGCGTAGGTTGCGCAGCCGGGCGCCCGTCAGCTCCACCCACGGCGCCGCCAGGTCGTCCAGCCCGCGGTACGCGCCCCGCAGCGGATGCTTGATCCCGCGGGCGAGGAAGACGCCGGTCAGCGAGGAGTGGTTCGCCTTGATCTCGGCCGGCGTGCCGAGGGCGAGGAGCTCGCCGCCATGGACGCCGGCCCCGGGCCCGAGGTCCAGGATCAGGTCGGCCTGGCGCATCAGCTCGTCGTCGTGCTCGACCACGAGGAGGGTGTTGCCCTTGTCGCGGAGCGCGAGGAGGGTCTCGATCAGGCGCTGGTTGTCGCGGGCGTGGAGCCCGATGCTGGGCTCATCGAGGACGTAGAGGACGCCGGCCAGGTTGGTGCCGAGCTGCGCGGCCAGCCGGATGCGCTGGGCCTCGCCGCCGGAGAGGGTCTTGGTCGGCCGGTCGAGCGCCAGGTAGCCGAGCCCGACATGGTCCATGAAGAGCAGGCGCTCGCGGATCTGCGGGATGATGTCGCGGGTGACGAGGCGCCCGCGCTCGTCGAGGTCCAGCTCGGCCAGGGCTGCCAGGAGCGCCGCCGGGGCCAGCGCCGTGAGTTCGGGCAGCGAGAGCGCCGGCCGCCGGCCGCGGCGGTGCAGCTTCACGGCGCGGGAGACGCGGTTCAGGCGGGCGCCGCGGCAGTCCGGGCAGACCGCGCCCTCCTCGTCGCCGCCGGCGAGGCCGAGCTGGCGCAGGCGGGCGGCGTTCTCGTCCCCGTCCTCCTCGTCGGGTTCGGCCATCCACGGGTAGATCCGGCCGTAGCCCCGGCAGGTCGGGCACCAGCCGCGGGCGGAGTTGAACGAGAAGTCCTTGGGGTCGAGTTCGGGGAAGGACTCGCCGGTCTCGATGTCCGTGCGGGTGGTCGAGAACCACGAGAGGACCTCGCCGGAGGGCAGCGCGAGGAAGCACGAGCCCTTGCCGACCGCGAGCGCCCGCTCGAGCGCGAGGCCCGGGCGGGGGGCGCCGCGCAAGTCCGCCACCACCACCTCGACGTCGTGCTCCTTGTAGCGGTCGAGCTTCTGGAAGGCATCGACCCGGCCGAGGCGGCCGTCGACCCGGAGGAGCTCGTAGCCCTGCTTGGCCATCCAGTCGACGATCGGCTGGTGGTGGCCCTTGCGGCCGCGGATCAGCGGCGCGCAGAGGTAGAGGTGCCGGGCGCGCCGGGCCCGCGGCGCGGCGAGGACCTTCTGGAGGACCTTCTTCAGCGCGCCGGCCGAAAGCGGGGTCACGGCCCGGTCGGTGTCGGGGTGATGCTGGACCCCCAGACGGGCGTAGAGCAGGCGCAGGTACTGGGCGACCTCGGTGATCGTGGCGACGGTCGATTTCAGCGAGCCCCGGGTCACCCGCTGCTCGATCGCGACCGTCGGCGGGATGCCCTCCAGCCGGTCGATCGCGGGCCGCGGCAGCTGCTCCACGAACTGGCGGGCGTAGGGCGACATCGACTCCATGAAGCGGCGCTGGCCCTCCGCGAAGATGATGTCGAAGGCGAGGGTCGACTTGCCCGACCCGGAAACGCCGGTGACCACCGTGAGGAGGCGGAGCGGGATCTCCACCGAGAGGTTCTTCAGGTTGTTCTCCCGCGCCCCCACGACCGCGATGGCGGTCCGGGCGGCGGGGGCCGGCACCGCCGCGGGCTCGGCGGCGACCGCCAGCGGCGCGGCGCCCTCGTCGGCGAGCGCGGCCAGCAGGAAGGGCGAGGTCGCGGTGCGGGCCCGGGCCACCTCCTCCGGCGTGCCGGCGGCGACGATCCGGCCGCCGGCGGCACCGGCCTCGGGGCCCACCTCGACGATCCAGTCGGCGCTGCGGAGCACGTCCAGGTTGTGCTCGATCACGATCAGGCTGTGCCCGCGGTCGACCAGCGCCTGCAGGACGCCGAGCAGCCGGCCGACATCGTGGCGGTGGAGCCCGGTGGTCGGCTCGTCGAGGAGGAGGAGCGCGCCGGCCCCGCCCGACAGGGTCTCCAGGTAGCGGACGAGCTTCAGGCGCTGCGACTCGCCACCGGAGAGGGTGTTGAGCGGCTGGCCCAGCGCGAGGTAGCCGAGCCCGACCGCGTCCAGGGCCGACAGGCGGTGGCGGACCGGGGGAACATCGGCAAAGAGCGCCATGGCCTGGGTGACGCTCATCTCCAGCACCTCCGCGACGGAGGTCCCGTTCCAGCGGATCGCCAGCACCTCGGGCTTGAAACGCCGGCCTTCGCAGACCGGGCAGGGGACGAAGACGTCGCTCAGGAACTGCATCTCGACCCGCTCATAGCCGAGCCCGAGGCAGTGATCGCAGCGGCCGTCGCCGCTGTTGAAGGAGAAGCTGGAGGGTCCCATCCCGGCCTCCTGGGCGGCCGGGGCCGCGGCGAAGAGCTCGCGGATCAGGTCCCAGGCCTCGACGTAGAGCGCCGGGTTGGAGCGCGGGGTCCGCGAGACGGGCGACTGGTCGACCAGCACCACCTCGGACACCTGCTCGGCCCCCTTGATGCCGGCGAAGGTCGCCGGGTCGTCCGCCGGCTTGCCCCGATGGGCCAGGAGGCCCTGGTAGACGACGCTGTCGAGCAGCGTCGACTTGCCCGAGCCGGACACCCCCGACAGGCAGACGAAGCGGCCGAGCGGCAGGCGGACGTCGAGGTTGCGCAGGTTGTGCTTGTCCGCGCCGTGGAACTCCAGGGCGGGGTGGCCGGCCGGCACCGGCCGGCGGGTGGCGGGGGCGTCGACCCGGCGGCGGCCCGAGAAGTAGGCGCCGGTGATGCTGCGCGGGCTCCGCAGCATCTGGGCGACCGTGCCCTGGAACACGAGCTGGCCGCCGCCGGCGCCCGGCTCCGGGCCGATCTCGATCACGTGGTCGGCCGCGCGGATCATCGCCTCGTCGTGCTCGACGACGACGACCGTGTTGCCGGCCGCCACCAGGGTCCGCAGGATTCCGACCAGGCGGTCGATGTCGCGGGGGTGCAGGCCGACGCTCGGCTCGTCCATGACAAAGAGCGTGTCCACCAGCGACGTGCCAAGGCAGCCGGTCAGGTTGACGCGCTCGACCTCGCCGCCCGAGAGGGTCCGCGACGGCCGGTCGAGCGTCAGGTAGCCGAGGCCGACCTCGCGCAGGTAGCGCAGCCGGGTCAGGATGGATTCGTAGGCGAGCTCCGCCTGCCGGGCGGACTCGGCCGGCCGCGCGTCCGCGAGGAGGCCCAGGAGGTCGTCAATCGGCAGGGCGTAGAGTTCGGGGACGGTCCGGCCCTTCCATCTCCAGCAGAGCGACTCGGGCTGGAGCCGCGCCCCGCCGCAGTCGGGGCAGGTGTTGTAGGCCCGGTAGCGGGAGAGGAAGACCCGCACGTGCATCTTGTAGGTCGTCTTCTCCAGGTAGCGGAAGAAGCCCTTGATCCCGTACCAGCACTTGGGGTACTCCTTGCCTTCCTCCCCGTAGCCGGGCTCGCCGTCGATCACGAAGGCGCGCTGGTCCGGGGTCAGCTGCTCGAAGGGGATGTCGGTCGGGATCCGGCGCTTGCGGGTGAAGGTCTTGAGGTCGTCCTTTGAATTGCCGTAGACCGCGCCCTCCCAGCAGCGGATGGCCCCGTCGTCGATCGAGCGGGAGGGATCGGGGATGGCGAGCCGGTAGTCGATCTCGATCACCCGCCCGAACCCGCGGCACTTGGGGCAGGCGCCGAGCGGGGAATTGAAGGAGAAGAGGGCCGGGGTGGCGGCCCGGAACTTGCGGCCCGACCTGGGGGCGTGGAGGCCGCGGGAATAGTGGCCGCACTCCACGGGGCCCTCGGCGTCGAAGATATGGACCTCCCCGCGTCCGAAGTGCAGGGCCGTCTCGACCGCCTCGAGGAAGCGGGCCATCGCGGCCGCGCTCATCTGGATCCGGTCCTGCACGACGTAGAGCCGCTGGGCGCCGGACAGGGGACCGGGGTCCGCCAGCAGGTCATCGACCCGGGCGACGACCAGGTCCCGCTCGAGGGCGCGATGCGCGATCACCCGCACGTACGACTGGTGCTTCAGGCTCGTCAGGATCTCGGCCCAGGCGAGGTTGTCGGGCCGCACGACCTCGAAGGCCACGAGGACCGCCCGGCCGGGGCTCCCGGCCAGGGTCTTGCGCCACACCGACTGGGGGTTGTCGTCCTCGACCGGCTCGCCCGTCTCGGGGTCGAAGCACGAGGCGGCGTGGCTGAACCACACCTTGAAGAAGTCGGTGAGCTCGGTCATGGTCCCGACGGTGGAGCGCGACGACTTGACCGTGTTCGTCTGCTCGATCGCGATCGACGGCCGGATGTTCTCGATCGAGTCGACCCGCGGCTTGTCCAGGAGCTCGAGGAACTGCCGGGTGTAGGCGCTGAAGGTCTCGACGTAGCGGCGCTGCCCCTCGGCGTGCAGGGTGTCGAAGACGAGCGAGCTCTTGCCCGCGCCGGACAGCCCGGTCACGACCACGTACTGCCCGAGCGGCAGGTCCAGGTCGAACCCCTTCAGGTTGTTCTGGCGGACGCCGCGCAGGCGGATGCACTCCGGCTTTGGGGCGGTTCCGCCGGTTCTGCCCCCTAATGGTCCCTTCACCCGCTGGAATTGGCGCGGCGCTTACGATTTAGCAACTCGAAGAGGCTGATATACGCGGCCACCTGGCGGCCGGGGTCGAAGGACGTCCGGGCGAAGGCCCGGGCCTGCTCGGCGCGCCCGGCCCGCTGCGCCGGAGTGTCGGCGGCCAGGACGGCCAGCGCGGCCAGGAAGCCCGCGAAGTCGCCCTGGGGGACCATCCAGCCCGTCTCGCCCTCGACGAAGCACTCGCGGATGCCCAGGGCCTTGGCGGCCACCACCGGCAGCCCATGCGCCTGGGCCTCGATCAGGAAGTTGGACAGGGCCTCCTCCCTGGAGGCGTGGACGGCGACGTCGGCGGCCCGGTAGAGCGGGGCGGGGTCGGGCTGGTAGCCGAGGAAGCGGACGCGGGCCGTGAGCCCCTTGGCGGCGGCCAGCTGCTCGCAGCGGGCGCGCTCCGGGCCGTCGCCGGCCAGCCAGAGCTGCCAGTCCCACGCCTTGGGCAGGCCGGAGACGATCTCGATCAGGTCCCTCTGGTTCTTCTCCGGCCGGAACATGCCGACGGAGAGGAGCACGGCCGTGCCGGCGCCGGCGCCCATCTCGGAGCGAAGAGCGGGGTTGCGCTCGGCCGTGCCCGCCGGGACGACGAGGGAGTTGTAGATCACCGAGACCGCCTGGCGGTCGAGGCCGTGGTGCTTGACCAGGAGGGCGGCGGCCTCGCGGCTGTTGGTCACCAGGTGGTTGGCCGCCCGGACCGACGAGTAGTAGAACTCCGGAAGCTCGCCGCCGGCCCGGAGCGTCGCGACGACCGCCGTGGGGCGCCCCCGCCGGTCGGCGCGGCGCTGGAGATGGCCGGCGAAGCAGTTGGCCGTCTTGCCCATGCAGAGGATGATGTCCGGGTCGCCGCCCAGGGTCCGGGAGGTGAGGCGGGGGGCGAACCAGTCGATCCGGGTGTCGAAGGGCTGGAGGGCCCGCCACGACTTGGGGGCGGTGGGGGCCAGTTGGCCGCCCGGCCGGAAGGTGATGAGGCGGGCGTCGTGGCCGAGGCTGGCGAACTCACGGGCCAGCAGGATGGAATGGCGCTCCGTTCCCCCGCTGCGGAGGAAGTCCTGGAGGACGATGATTTTCATTGCCCGGCCCGGGGCCCGGGGGAAAGTGAGAGGAGGAATGAAATCACCGCTTGCCCTGCTCCTGGTGCGCTGGGCCGTGCTGGCCCTGGGCGTCGTGATCGCGACCCATGTCGTGCCCGGCATTCATTGCCGCGACACCGGGTCGCTGGTCGTCGCGGTGCTGCTCCTCAGCTTCTTCAACGCGGCCCTCCGCCCGGTGCTCATCCTCTTCACGTTTCCCTTCATCCTGCTCACGATGGGCATCGGCATCCTCGTGATCAATGCCTTCCTGTTCCTCCTGGTCGGCCGGCTGGTGGACGGCTTCGTCGTCGAGGGTTTCTGGCCGGCGGTCGGCGGCTCGCTGGTCCTCAGCGTGACCACCATGATCGTAAACGGCCTGGTGCGCTCGTCCCGGCTGCCGCGCCCGCCGCCGTCGCCGCCACGCGGGCCGCGGGGACCCGGCGGCGGGGACGTGATCGATATTTAGTTGCCGGACCGTGGGTCCGGCGCACGTTGACGGCATGGCAGACACGACGGAATACGATCTCATGGTCATCGGGGGCGGCCCGGCGGGCTACGCCGGCGCGATCCGCGCCGGCCAGCTCGGCAAGAAGGTGGCATGCATCGAATTGGAGCGCGCCGGGGGCACGTGCCTGAACTGGGGCTGCATCCCCACCAAGGCCCTCCTGAAGAGCGCCGAACTCTACCAGAAGTTCAAGAAGGCGGAGACCTTCGGCCTCAGCGCTTCCGGGGTCGGCTTTGACTTCGGCAAGGTGATGGAGCGGTCCCGCGGCGTCGCCGGCCAGATGGCCAAGGGCGTCGAGTTCCTCTTCCGCAAGAACAAGGTCGACTACTTCGTCGGCGCCGCCCAGGTGAACGCGCCCGGGATGGTCTCGATCACCCAGGGCGAGCACAAGGGCAAGTTCTTCAAGGCAAAGAACATCCTCGTCGCGACCGGCTGCAAGATGCGCCGGATCCCGGACCTCGAGTTCGACGGGGTGCGGGTCATGACTTCGCGCGAGGCCCTCGCCTCCAAGCAGTTTCCGGCGTCCATCCTGATCGTCGGGGCGGGCGCGATCGGCGTGGAGTTCGCCTACTTCTACAATGCCTTCGGGTCCAAGGTGACCCTGGTGGAGATGCTTCCGCAGATTCTTCCGGTCGAGGACGAGGAGGTCGCGAAGACGCTGCACCGCTCCTTCGAGAAGCAGGGGATCGTGATCCACGTCGGCACCAAGTGTGAGAATTTCCAGGTTGGCCCGGGCTCGGTCAAGGTGGACCTGGTTGCCGGCGACACGAAGACGACCGTCGAGGCCGACGTCGTGCTTTCCGCGATCGGCGTGGTGCCCAACCTGGAGGGTGCGCTGGCGGCGACCGTGAAGCCGGAGCTGGAGCGCGGCTACCTCAAGGTGGACGACGCCTACCAGACCACGGTGCCTGGCATCTACGCGGCCGGCGACATCATCGGGCCGCCGTGGCTCGCCCATGTCGCCACGTTCGAGGCCGTGAATGCCGTCAATGGCATGTTCGGGCACGGCAAGGCCAGGCGGGTCAAGAATTTCCCGGGCTGCACCTATTGCCAGCCGCAGGTGGCCAGCACCGGCCTCACCGAGAAGGCCGCGCGGGCCAAGGGCCTCGACATCAAGGTGGGCAAGTTCCCCTTCACCGCCTCGGGCAAGGCCGTTGCCTCGGCCGAGACCGAGGGCTTCGTCAAAGTGGTGACCGATGCCAAGACGGGCGAGATCTACGGCGCGCACATCATCGGATCCGAGGCCACGGACCTGATCGCCGAGTACGGTCTGGCGATGGAGCTCGAGGCCTCCGCCGAGGAGATCCACCAGACGATCCACGCCCATCCGACGCTCAGCGAGGCGGTGATGGAGGCGGCCGCCGCCTCCCTGGGCGAGGCCATCCACATCTGAGCCGGTGAGGCCGCTGTGCAGCGCGGCAGGCCGGGGGCTCGCGGCCGCCCTCCTTGCACTGGGCGCGCGGGTGGCCGGGGCGGAGGAGAAGGGCGTCGACCTGGCGGAGGTCTTCCGCCGCGCGCGGCCGGCGCCGGCGCTCCGCGCGGCGGCCGACCGCGCCGGCTTTCCCATGGCGGGCGTCGCGGTCGGGGCCCCGGACGCGGTTCCGGCGCCCGGGGACCGGGCCGTCGCGCTGGTTTCCTACGGTTCCCTGGCCGAGCCGGTGATCCCGACCCAATGGTTCCTGCGCTTCACCATGGCGGCGCCCGGCGGCGCGCCGACGAGCGGAGGCCGGGACCTCATCTTGTATAGCACGCAGGGCGATTCGTTCGCGTTCCATTCCGGAACCAAGGCCGCGATCGACGTCGACCTGCTGGGTCCGGCGGGAGGGCCGACCGCCCTTCGCGCCCCGGCGCCGACGCGCCGGCGGGTGCAGGCCAGCCCCGATTTCCTCATGCTCGACGTCAGCCGGGCCACGGCGGCCATCCACCGCATCCGGGCGCAGATCAAGGATCGTCCGCCGTCCGAGCGGGGGAACTTCGGCATCGCCTCCGCGCCTTTCCCGGCGGCCGAGGTCGAGCGGGACCGCCGCCAGCTCGAACCGTACCACCTCACGGTCGACGACCGCCGCTCATTTGCCGGCATGCTGCCGGCTTTCGCCGAGTTCCTGGGCATCGTGCAGGGCACGCCCGGACTCCAGGACATTCTGTGGCAGGTGCTCGAGCGCCCGTCGGTGTTCGACTTCATTCGCCATGTCGGGAACGCCAACCCGAATTTCACCATCGACTATGCCGAGCCGGTGGATTCCGGGGACCTCTTCTGGTCGGATCCCGGCCGGCGCCAGCCGGCCCAGTTGCTGGTCGTGACCCTGGCCCTCTTCGGCAAGCCGGTGCTTCGGGTCGGGCTGCTGGCGGTGGCGCCGCGACCTCCGCTGGAGGTGACCGCCGGCGTGCTGGCGGCCGCCGCGTGGGGCCCGGCCCACCCGGACCGGGTGGTGGTGGTGCGGGTGGTCTCGGCGGGAACGGGGCCCTGACGAGCGCGCACGTCCCGTTCCTGGGATGGCAGGATTTCGGTTTCGGAGCAACGGCGAGCCGGCCGGTTGGAGAGGGCAATCTCAGCCCATTGATATCCAATGTGATGCGATATATTGCGCCGATGGCATGTGGCGTGCAAAGGAGGCGACATGAAGAAGGATTTCACCCTGGCCCTCCGCGCGCTGCTGAAGACTCCCGCCTTCACGGCGATGGCCATCCTGACGCTGGCCCTGGGGATCGGGCTCAACACCGCGATGTTCAGCCTCATGAACGTCACGCTGCTTCGGCCCTTGCCGTTTGAGCGCTCCGACGAGCTCATGCGGCTGTACCGTTCGACCTCCGGCGAGGCCTATGGCGGACTATCGGCTCCCGACCTGCGCGACCTCCGCGAGGCGGGTTCGGCGGTCGCCCGGTTCGCCGCGTTCCGGGGGGAAACGGGTTCCCTGTCCGAGCCGGGCCGTCCGGCCGAGCTCCGGGAGACGCTGGCGGTTTCGCCCAACTATTTCGACGTGCTCAGGGCGCCTGCCGAGCTCGGCCGAACCTTTGGGCCCGACGACGACAAGGAGGGCAACCGGCACGTCGTCATCCTCAGCCACGCGCTCTGGCAGGAACGCTTCGCGGCCGACCCGAGGGTCCTGGGACGCACGATCTCGATCGACCGCGAACCCTATCAGGTGGTCGGCGTGCTGCCCGCCTGGGTGAACGACGAGCGCTTTGTGCGGCAGGCGGCACTCTTCCGCCCACTCTGGCTGAGTCCCAAGGACGGCGCGGCGCGCGACCAGGCCGGGCTGAACGTTTTCGGCCGCCGGCTCCCCGGCGTCGGGCCCGCGGCGGCCGAGGCCTTCGTTCGCGCGGAGGCGCAGCGGCTGGCGGCCGCGTTCCCCAAGGAGGACGGCGGCGCCACGCTGAGCCTCCAGAACCTCAAGGCCGCCATCGGCAACAACAATGGGAAGGTGATCGTGTCGATGCTGCTCGGCCTGTCCGGCGTGGTGCTCCTCATCGCCTGCACCAACCTCGCCAACTTTCTCCTCGCCCGCGCCCTCGCCCGTTCCCACGAGCTGGCGGTCCGCGGCGCGCTCGGCGCATCCCGGCTGCGGCTCATCCGGCCGATGGCGTTCGAATCCCTCCTCCTGGCCGCGGCGGGCTGCGCCGGGGCCCTCCTCGTCTCGGTCTGGGGCGCGGACTGGCTGAGCGCCCGCAGCGTCGAGTCCGGAGGCGGACCGATGACCTTTCCGCTCGACTGGCGGGTGCTGTCCTTCGCGGCGTCGGCGGCCGCCCTGACCGCGCTCGTGTTCGGCGTGGCGCCGTCCTGGTTCGCCACCCGGCTGGACCTCAACCGGGCGCTCAGGGTGGCCGGGCGGGGCGCCACGCCCAGCGCCGGCCACCAGCGCCTGCGGCGGATCCTGGTCATCGGCCAGTTCGCGATGGCGATGATGCTCCTCGCCGGGGCCGGCTATTTTGCCCGCGGTTCCGTTCATCTCCTCGGCCGCCACGTGGGCTGGGATTCGGCCAACGTGATCGAGGGGGCCTTCGATCTGCCGGCGGCGCGCTACGCCAACCGCGAGCAGGTCCTGGCCTTCCACCGCCGCGTGCTGGACCGCCTCGCGCAACTGCCGGGCGTGGAGGCCGCGAGCCTCAGCTACAGCCTTCCCTATACCGGGACCCTGGGGCCGCGCGGCTACGTGGTCGAGGGGTCGCCGCGGCCGGCCAAGGGCCAGGAGCCGACGGCCACCTTCAATGCGGTCTCGCCCGATTACTTCAAGGTCACCGCCACCCGGCTGCTGTCCGGTCGCGCGATCTCCGCCGCCGACACGCCGACGTCGCCGCCGGTCGTGGTCATCAGCGAGTCCCTGGCGCGCGCCCTGTTCGGCGCCGAAAGCCCCTTGGGGCGGCGGCTGGCCCGGGCCGATGACGAGAAGCCGGTCTGGGCCCAGGTGGTCGGGGTGGCGCAGGACACGGGCACCTTCGGGATCTACCGGAAGGAGACCCGATTCCAGGTCTATCACCCGCTGGCGCAGGATCCCTGGAACTACGCGACCGTCGGGGTCCGGATGGGCCCGGGCCAGTCCGCCTTCGCCCCCGAGGGGATCCCGGCGGCGCTGGCCGCGCTCGATCCCGACCTGCCGTTACGCGATTTCATGAGCGCGGACCGGCGCCTGGAACTCTCGGCCATGGATGTGACGATGCTGGAGAAAATGCTGGGCGCGTTCGCCCTCCTGGGCCTCTTCCTGGCGGCGATCGGCATCTACGGGATGATTGAGCGGTCGGTCGTCCAGCGGTCGGCGGAAATCGGCATCCGCATGGCGCTCGGGGCGCGCACCGCCGATGTGCTCCGGCTGATCCTCGCCTCCGGGATGCGGCTGGCCTTCATCGGGGCCGCGCTCGGGATCCTCGGCGCCATGGCGCTCGGCCAGCTGGTCCGCAGCATCATGCCCGCCATGGTCACCGACGGGGAAGCCGTCACGGCGGCGGGCGCGTGCGCGCTCCTGGCGGTCGCGCTTCTGGCCTGTTTTCTGCCGGCGCGCCGGGTGGCGCGGGTTGATCCGCTGGTGATCCTGCGGGGCGACTGACCCGGCCCGCCGCTCAGGCTGGCCAACCGCGGCCGGCCCGGTTCAGGATGGCGCGGTGACTCCCGAGCATCACCAGATCCGCCTGAACGTCCACAAGCTGGCGCGGATCGCCCTCTTCGGCTTCATCGTCACGTTCATCGTGGCCCGGGCGATGGTCTTCCTGATCATGGCGCGCGAGGTTCCGAACATGTACTTCTTCATGTCGGGGACGCACGTGCATCACCTGAACTACGGCATCCTGCTGCTCACCGTCGTCGGGGGCTTCGGGATCTTCCGGCGGCCGGTGGGACGCGAGTCCGAGCTCACGGCGCTCCTCTACGGCGTTGCCATGGCCCTCACCTTCGACGAGTTCGGGATGTGGCTGCACCTGGGCGGCAGCTACTGGCAGCGGGCCAGCGTCGACGCCGTCATCATCGTGACGGCCCTCCTCTTCATGTGCGCGTACATGCGCTCGCTCGAGCACTGGGGAAAGCACCACAGGCTGGCCGCGCTGGCCCTGGCCGTGGCGCTGGCGGGTTTCGGGGCGGTGGTCTATGCCGCCGGGCTGCGCCTCGGCGACGTCATGGGACCGCGCCTGCAGCAGCTCGAGGCCTCGTCGTCGCCCTGAGGGCCGGGAGCCGGGTCCCGCTCTCGGGGATTCAGTCCTCGGCCAGGGGCAGCGTGACGCGAAAGCAGCTTCCCTGGCCCAGCACGCTCCGCACCTGGACGTCCGCCCGGCGCGCGGAGCAGATCGCCTTGGCGATGGAAAGCCCGAGCCCGGCGCCCTCCGACTCGCCCGAGCGGGCCGCGTCCACCCGGTAGAACCGCTCGAAGATGTAGGGAAGCGCCTCGTCCAGGATGCCCATGCCATGGTCCTCCACCTCCAGCACCGCGGAGCCGGCGACGGAGTCGACGCGGAGCTCGATCGCTCCGCGGCCGGCCGTGTACTTGATCGCGTTGTCGAGCGGGTTGACGACCAGCTGCTTCAGCCGGACGCGATTGCCCCGCACCGACACCGGATGACTCGACCGGCAGGAGATCGCGATCCCCTTGTCGACGGCCAGCAGGTTCATTTGCTCGACGGTGCTTTGGCACAGCTCGGCGAGGTCGAAGATGGTCCATCCCGTCTGCATCTCCCCGGTATCGAGGCTGGAGAGGGTGAAGAGCTGCTCGACGATGTCGCTGAGGTGCACGACCTCGTCCAGAAGGGAGGCGGCCCGCTCCCGCAGCTCGGGCCCGAGCTTGGGCTCCTCCGCGAGTCCCTCGAGCTCGCCGCGCAGGATCGTCAGGGGGGGTGCGCAGGTCGTGCGACGCATCCGCAACAAAGCGCTTCGAGTCCTGAAAGGCGGCGTCCAACCGGGCGATCATTCGGTTGAGCGAGACCGAAAGCCCCTCGAGTTCATCGCCGGTCCGGGCCACGGGCAGCCGCTCGCTCAGGTTGTGCTGGGTGATGCGCTCGGCCGCGCGGGTGATCTGCTCCACGGGCGTCAGCGCGCGGCGCAGGAGGAAAAAGCCCCCGCCCGCGACGACGATGACGGCCACGGGCAGTCCCACCGCCAGCTGTCCCAGCACGTGCCGGAGGATCGCCTCCGGGAAATCCAGCGACTCGCCGGCCTCGACGAGGTAGACCGTCCGGTCCGGCGCCTCGTAGCGCAGCGACTCCACAATCATCGATTTGCCCCCCTTCAGCTCGATCATGCGGGATGCCTCGGTTTCCGGGGAGCGCGGCGCGGACGGGATCTCCGCGGGATTGAAGTCACCGTTGCCGGGTTGGCCGGAGACGTAGAGCACCGTGCCGTTTTCGCGGGTGATCCGGAAGAAGCGGCCGTTGGTCTCGGAGGCGAACGAATCCTCGGCCAGCTTGCCGAAGGACTCCCCGGTCGCCTGCACGTTCCCGAGCAGGGTGTCGGCGATTTGGTGGGCGCGGCGGAGCTCGCTGACGAGCGAGTGCCGCAGGTCCAGGTACAGAAGCACGCAAAGCGCCGAGAAGATCGCGGTCAGCAGCCCGACGCACCAGAGGACGAGGCGGAAGCTGATCGAGCGGGGGTTCACGCCGGCGGAACGTCGCCCAGGCTCTAGCCGACGCCGCGCACGGTGCGCAGCAGCTTCACCCCGAACTCGTCGTCCATCTTGGCCCGCAGGTGGCGGACGTACACGTCGACGATGTTCGTCAGGCCCTCGAAGCTCTGGTCCCAGACATGCTCGATGATCATGGTGCGGGAGAACACCCGCCCGGGGCTGGCCGCGAGGTACTCAAGCAGCGCATATTCCTTCGGGGTCAGATCGATCTTCTTCCCCGACCGGTGGATGTGCTGGGTCAGGTGGTCGATCTCCAGGTCGGCGACCCGCAGCACCGCGGCGCGGTTGGCGGGGCCGCGGCGCAGCAGCGCCTTGATGCGCAGCTGGAGCTCGGCGAAGGAGAACGGCTTGGTGAGGTAGTCGTCGGCGCCCGCCTCGAAGTGCTGGATCTTGTCCGCCATGCCGTCCCGCGCCGTGAGGATCAGGACCGGGACATTCGGGTCCTTGCGGCGTAGGCGCTGCAGGATCTCGGTCCCCGTCAGCCCGGGAAGCATCACGTCCAGGATCACCAGGTCGTAGGAAAATGAGTCGGCCGCCTCCCAGGCGCTGCGTCCGTCGTGGCACACGTCGACCGCATAGCGCTCGGCCCGCAGCCCGCGCGCGACGAACTCGGTCACCTTTTTCTCATCTTCGACCAGCAGGATCCTCATGGGCGGGGCGGATTAGGAGCCGGGCGTCGGCGGTGGGTGATTTGGCACGCGGGCATGTAGTGACGGTCGCCGGCAGAAAGACGCGTCAAAACCATGTCTGGGTTCGCCTTTCCCTGAGAAGGCGAACCCGGCCGGGGTGGTCAGGGCGCGGGGCTTTTCCACCCGGCGGCCGCGCCGTTCGGTAGAAACACCAGCTGACCGTCGGAGGCGCGGGGAGTGGGTGACCAGGGATTGCCATCAAGGTGAACCGAGGTGGTCTTTCCCTTCTCGATGACCACGGGAAACTTCATCAGCCGGCTCCAGGTCGACCGGGCCCGGACGTAATAGGTCCCAGGCGCCAGGGTGACGCGGTCGACCCCCTCGTCGATCTCAGAGGCGCGGGTGTCGATGTACTTGATGGTATTTCCCGCTGCGTCGTCGATGTCGTAGCCGTCGTGGAGGTCGAAGTAGTTGTGAAATTCCGCGTCGAACGTTCGCGTGGCGGTTTAGACCACGAGATAACCTGCGGGTCCGTGGCCCGCCCGACCCATCGGGTTAGGGCCGATTGAGGCCAAGGGTGTGGTGGTGATGGCGCAGCCGCCCAGCAAGGGGAGGGCGGCGAGGCTCGCTGCGATGATGAATCTGAGTTTCATGGTCTCGCAGCTTACGCCCCCAAGATTAAGGGGTCTTGAACGCCGGATTAAATTCCGTTCATCAATGCGCCTTGCGGTTGAGCGCCCAGGAACTGGGGGCGGCCCGGAGGCACCCGATTGCCTTGGAGTTGCGCCCACCTTCGGGCCGCCTGGTGAAACGTGAGGACGCGAGGACGGCGGCAGTGCGGATTGCGCGCGGGCGATGAGGGGCGGACTGACCGAGGGGTTGACTGAGGCGGGAGCAGATCCAAGCGGCACCCCGCTAGATCATCGAGCCCGTAGCCGTGCTGAGCGGCGGGCTTCGAACCCAGCCTGACCCCGCCGGGGATTTTTCAGGGAGGCGCCGCTCGCCCCTTTGCATAGGGCGAGCGCTTAGGATCGGCTTCGGCACGGGCAAGGGCGGCCTTGAACCGGGGATTGTCCCGCAGCGGATCGAAGAACGGACAGACGCGCATGTACGAAGCCGCCATCATCGGCCACTGCTTGTCGTAAATATCCATCGCCGCATCGAGCTGTCCCTCTTCCATCTTCAGTTCGAAGAGATCCCCCCAGTCAAAGCCGTCGCGGCCCAGAAGATCCCCCGCCAGCCGCATGGCCTTTTCGGCCTCGGCAAACTCACCCAGGCGCCCCAGCAGGACGCCCCTCCAGTCCGATTGAAGGGCGTCCGTGGACTGATCGGCCAAGCGCTGGTCGACCAGCTTCAGCGCCGCCCGCCACTCCAACTGCGCCGCCTTCTTCCGGCCCGCCATCCATTGGGCGTTCCCGATCAACAATGAGGTCGGACCGTTGAATTCAAGTCCGTGGATCCAGTCGCGCGGGATCCCCTGGAGGTAGCGCAGCAGGAGGTCTGGCTCCCTCCGCCAAGTGTAGACCAGGCTTACGGTCCAGACCATGACGTCAGTCTGCGCAAGAGAGGGTGGAACCCTCTCCAAGGTGTCTTTGGCCTTGGCCAGGTCCCCGTACCAGTGAAGTGCGATATTGATCTTGTGGATGTAGGCCGCCGCCAATGGCTCGATCGCCAAAGCATGATCAAGCTCCACGTCGCCCCGAGCGACGGTTTCCGGCGCGGCGAAATCCGTCGACGCCAGCGTGAGCCACGCCCAGGCCGCCTGTCGGGGATTCCGAGTGATCGGGACCAGCGCGATGCGGGCCCTCTGAATGTTCCCAAGCGAGAGTTCCGTGAACGCATACGCGCGCAAGGCCCGCGGCTCATTGGGTTTCTCCTTGAGCAGCTGCAGCAGGAGTCGCTCACCCTCCGCGGCATAGGGCGAGGTCGAGTCATCGGCGGAAGGCAGGGGCGCGGCCCGCACGAGGTAGCAAGCTTGTGCCAGCCGCGCCTCGTACGAATTGGGTGCCAACTTGAGGGCCCGCTCCGCCTTAGAGCGGGCTGACTCCCGGCGGCCCGGACTGTTATCGACGCGGCGCGCGACCATCCATGAATCGACCTGCGACGACGCGGCCCAGAGGTCGGGATCTGCCGGGTCGAGCTCGGAGGCGCGCTTGCACAGTCCCTCGGCAACCTTGAGCTCCTCGGCCCCGAACTCGCTCTTGTCCGTCTGCTCCCACGCCCTTGCGATGAGCTGGCGTTCCTCGGAAGGCGGCGCAGCGAGCGTGGTCGGCGGCCGCCGCGACCACCAATAGGCGGCCGCCGCGCCCGCGGCCAGGGCCACGGAAGCCGCGAGCCACCGCGTCCGGGAGCGCGAGCGCCGGGCGCGGATGGAATGGCCTCCCTGGAGCTCGAGCAGGTCCTCCAGCAGCGTCGCGCCGTCGGGATAGCGCCGTCCTTCCCCCGGTTCGCACGCCCGCAGTATCACCTCGTTGAGCTCGAGAAACGCCATCCAGTCGGGAAGCTGCCGCAGGTCGGCCGGAAGCCGGGGGAAATCCTGCCGGTCGAACCCGGTCGAGATCTCATAGAGCACCTTGCCCAGCGCGTAGACGTCGGCGGGAGGGCGTCCGGTGCCCTCCGGAGGCACAAACCCCTCCGTGCCCAGGCTGGAGCGGTGGTCGTCGGTGGCCGCGACCATCCCGATATCGGCGAGCTTGGGCAGGCCGCCGACAAAGATGACGTTGGACGGCTTGATGTCGCGATGGACCAGCCCGAGGGCGTGCAAGCCGGCGAGGGCGCGGGCCAGTTCCAGCCCGATGGTCACGCATTCGGGCGGCGCGATCCGCCCCTTCCGGGTGCGCAGTTCCTTGAGCGTCAGGGGGACATACCGCTCGGGGTCCACCCGCCGGCCGTCCGCCGCGTCGTCGGCAAGCTCCATCACGTAATAGAACAGGCCGTCCCGCTCGCTGCGTCCGATATGCAGCAGGGCCAGCTGTTCGGAACCCGGCGGCGCCATGGTCGTGAACTGCTTCAGGCCCGCGAATTCCCGGTTGAACGGCTCGTCGCTCGCATAGCGGTCGCGCCAGACCACCTTGATCGCCCGGAAGACGCCGGTGAGGCCCCGCGCCAGCCAGACGTCCCCGTAGCTGCCGCGGCCGATCAGCCGGATCAGCTCGTAATCCGGGATGACGGGCTTGCGGACTTCCGCGGAAGCGGCGCCCGCCGGCGTGCCGCCGGTGACGGAGGCGACGAGCTTCTCGTCCGGTGTCACGGCCGCATTCACACTCAAGGAACTGCCGAGCGCGATGCGAAATGTGCTCGGTTTCATCCGCGCCGGCCGTCGGATCCGGGCCGCCCTAGCCCAGGGTTTCCCGCAGCTTGGCGACTTCGGCCTTGAGCAGCTTGGTCAGCCGGTGGCAGACCACGTAGACCGAGGCCGAACTCATGCCCAGCTCGCGGGCGACCTCGGATACCGGCCACTCCTGCCGCAGGTGGAGGTCCAGGGCCTGGACGTGCCGCGAGTTCGCCTTGCGCGCCAGCCGCTCGAAGGCGGCGTCGAGGATGTGCTGGCGCCATTCCTTTTCCCACGGCGGCTCGGCTTCGTCGTCGTCGCGGAGCAGATCGATCGCCTGCACCGCGGCGAGGGCATCGCCGCGGGGGCCGGCCGCCGGGGCCAGCGCGTACCTGGGCCGGCGGGCATACTTGTTCGCGATCCGCCAGCGGGTCAGGTTCATCAGCCAGCCGCGGAAGCTGCCGCGGCTGGGGTCGGCCTCGAACTGGTCGATCGTCTCGGCGACGCGCTGGAAGACCTCCTGGGCCACGTCCTCGGCATCGTCGTGGGACAGGCCGGAGCGGCGGCCCAGCCCGTAGATCAGCTTGCGGTAGAGGCGGTGGAATTCCTCCCAGCTCGACTGGTCGTCCCAGACCCGGACCCGCAGCAGCAGGCTGGGACGCGTGTGCAGCGACGAGACGGGCCCTTCATACGAAGATTTCATCATGCTGTGAACACCGGGCGGGCGCCCGATCTTACAAAAATCCGCCGCGCCGCTCAAAAGCTCCGCCTCGGTGAAAGAATCGGGGCGATCCGGGTGTTTCGTGGGAAATGCCACCGGTACGGCAGGTTCAGGGCGCGGCCCCCCTGGGGGTCGTTCGTCTATTCGACGGCGCCCAGGGAGTTCACGAATTTCCTGCCGACGACGGCGGACGCCTTCGTCTCTGAAGCATTCAGCATCAACGACCTGGGTGAGATCGCCGGCATCAACAACACCGGGAGCGGCGACCAGGCTACCTCCGGAACGGCCGGCAATTCACGAACATCGCCGTCCTGCCTACCGGACCGGAGGCGGAGACGGGAATTCCCTCCGGCCCACCACCGACCCGGCGAGCCTCAATAACCTGGGCCTGATCGCGGGCGATTTTTTCCGATCCCTCCGGTGCGTTGCTCGAGAGGGAATTCACCCAATGCTGTCTCAACAAAAGGGTCCGTGAGTATTCTAAGTGACTTAGGCATCGTATGAACGGGTTCTGGCAGGCTGCTCACGATTTGAATCTGGGAGGTGCTTTCGACGAGATCCTGCGGCATGAACGCAGGCAAAATGGCCTTCTCCCAAGTCATGGCCAGCATACCGCACTGGGAGTTTCAAAGGCTGACTCGAGCGCACGATCAGGCCGACGGACGCCGGCAGTTTTCCTCGTGGGATCACTTCCTCGCGCTGGCGTTCGCGCAAATGACTTTCCGCGAGAGCCTGCGCGACATCGAGGCGTGCCTCACTACACAATCCGGGTTGGCCTATCATCTTGGCTTTCGCGCCCGAGTAACGCGAGCGACGTTGGCGCGGGCCAACGAGGAGCGCGACTGGCGGCTCTTCGCGGCGCTCGCGCACAAGCTGATCGCCCGAGCGCGGTCGCTTTATCAGGACGAGCCTGGGGTACTCGACCTGGACGCTCCGATCTACGCGGTCGATTCGACGCTGATAGAATTGAGCCTCTCGCTCTGTCCTTGGGCCAACTGGACCGGACACGACGCGGCGGTAAAGCTTCATCTGGCGCTCGACCTGCGCGGTCCATTGCCGGCCTTCCTCGCCGTCACTTCCGCGGAGCACCACGATGTAAACTGGCTGGACGATCTGCCGATCGAGCCCGGCAGCTTCTATGTGATGGACCGGGGCTACGTGGATTTCCGGCGGCTGCGCCGGATTGCCGATGCGGGAGCATTCTTCGTCATCCGAGAGCGAGCGGACGTCAGGTACTACGTCGCGGCCTCCCGTCCGGTCGATCGGACGACGAGTCTGCGGTCCGATCAATCGATCCGTTTCAACAGCCGTTACGTTCCCCGCAATTGGCCCGACTTGATGCGCCGTGTCAGCATCTTCGATACAGAGGAGTCCCGGCGTCTCGCATTCTGGACCAATCAGTGGATCCTTCCTGCCGCCACGATCGCCGAGCTCTACCGCCAGCGCTGGCAGATCGAGCTCTTCTTCCGCTGGGTGAAACAGAGCCTGCGGATCCGCACTTTCTACGGCACATCGCCCAACGCCGTGCGGGTTCAACTCTGGACGGCCATCTGCACTTACCTCGCTATCGCCATTGCCAGGAAGCGACTCGGCATCCGGACCAATCTCACCACCTTCGTCCAAGTTCTCTCGCTTCACGCGCTTTCCAAGGTCCCTTTGCAGGAACTGTTTGCGAAAGTTGATACAAGCGAGGCTCATCTTGATACGGCCAATCAACTTGAATTCAATGACTTATGTTGAGACGGCATTGGGAATTCACCTCCAACCGCACGGGTGCACAAATTCACCGCGCTCGACAGCGGGTCCTCGATCACCCGGCCCGACGGAATCAATGACGAAGGCGTGGTCGTCGGGTTCATGACCAATGACTCGACGGGAGCCACCGGCAACGGGTTCTTCGCGATCGATGGCCGGGCTTAGAAACTGAACTATCCCGGCGCCGCCGCGCCTCGCCTCAATGCCATCGACAACCTCGACCAGATCGTCGGCGAGTACCTGGGCCAAGCCGGCGCCTGGTACGCCTTCCTGCTCAAATGCGTTCCCAAGCAGGGAGGACCCAAGGACACCAAGAGCTAAGGCCGCCCGCCCGAAGGTTGTTCGAACGCGGTGCGGCAGACCGCCCGCCGCACCCGACCGCTACGACCGGATCTCGCGCAGCAGCGACGTCAGGTAGGGGATCAGCTGCTTCTTCCGGCTCACGATCCCCGGCAGGTCGAAGATCTCGTCCTTCTGGATCTGCGCGTAGGTGATCTTCTCGATCAGGAGCGGGTCGCCCTTCACAAGGAGGACCGAGTTCTGGGTGTTGATGTCGGTGACGAGCAGCGCCGAGAAGGAGTAACCCTCCTTGCGCCGCAGCTCGTCCAGGGCGGAGGAGATGCTCTTCTCCCGGGCCCAGAAGTTGCCGAAGCCGAGCTCCTCCACCTGGGAGACCGAGAAGCGCACCCCCTCCTCCTCATAGGCCTTGTAGTCGGACTGGACGATCGCCTCGGGCGGCGAGGCCTGGATGACCGAGCCGGAGGCGAAGATCGCCTCGGCGAGCTTGCGGGGGTCCTCGCGGGCGAGGCCGGCCAGCCACCCGAGGATCTCGGCGTCCTTGGGCGTCGTGGTCGGGCTGTTGAGGTGCAGGGTGTCGGAGATGAGGCCGGACATCATGATCCCGGCGATGTCGGGCGCCGGGTCGATCCCGCTGGCGCGGAAGAGCTGGGCCACGATCGTGCAGGTCGAGCCCACCGGTTCGTTGATGAAGAGGATCGGCCCCGGGGTGTTCATGGGGCCGAGGCGGTGGTGGTCGATGATCTCGGTGATCTGCACTTCCTCGGCCCCGCTCACCGCCTGGCTGATCTCGTTGTGGTCGACGAGAATGAGCTTGGTCTGGACGGGCTTGAGGATGTCGCTCTTCGAGAGCACGCCGGCGATGGCGCCGCGGTCGTCGAGGACCATGAGGGAATGCCCCGCCAGGGTCGCGATCTTGCGCCGGATGTCGCTGATGCGGGCGTCGGGGCTCACCGATCCGAAATTGCGCTCGATCACGCGCTCGATGCTGGAGGCGGTCCGCACCACCCAGGCGGTCGTGGCCGAGTCGTAGGGGCTGCTGAAGACGCTGACGCCCCGGTCCCGGGCCAGCTTCACCACCTCGGGGTCGATCGGCAGGCTGCTCGTCACGATGATGCCGCGCAGGCCCTTCTCGATCGCCTTCAGCTGGATGTCGCGGCGGTCGCCGACGATGATGAGCGACTTGGCGGCGGGGATGCCCTCGGCCTCCGAGACCTTCCAGAAGGTGCCGACGTCCATCGTGCCGAGGCGCAGGTAGAAGTCCTCGACCCGGCCCTCGTCGACCGCGTGGATGGTCTTGGCCTTGAGCGCGCGGGCGATGTTGGCCAGGGTGCCGCGGACGAGCCGCATTTCCTTGGGCTCGTTGACGCGGGGGATGAAGATGCCGCCGAGGTGGGGGAGGGAGATCGTGCCCAGCACCCGGCCGCGCTCGTCCACCACCGGCAGGACGCTGACGTTGCGCCGGTCGATGAGTTCGAGGGCCTCGGCGCAGGTCGCATTCTCGGGCACGGTGACGACGTTGGAGACCATCAGGTCGCGGACCCGCGGCCAGACGTCGCTCAGGTAGAGGGGCAGGGGGGTGCGGAAGCGCCCGAGGATGGTGTCGATCCGCGCGTTGGAGTTGCCGCAGCGCGCCGCGACGTGGCCCGTTTCGCCCCGGGCCTCCTTCAGGGCGGCGTAGGCGATGGCCGAACAGATGGCGTCGGCGTCGGGATTGCGGTGGCCGATGACATAGGTGGTCTGGGCGGAGGGCGCGAAGGGCGCGTTGGACATTGCGGGCCAGTGTTGGGAAAAAGAATCCGAGTTCAAGGAACTCGACACGGCTTTGGCCGGAATAGTAGCTTGGCCGGATGAAGATTTATCTCGATGGCAAGCTGGTGGACGAGGCCGACGCCAAGGTGTCGGTGTTCGATCACGGCCTGCTCTACGGCGACGGCATCTTCGAGGGAATCCGCCTCTACGGCGGCAATATTTTCCGCCTGGAGGAGCACCTCGAGCGCTTCGAGTACTCGGCCAAGGCCATCCTGCTCGACATGCCGATGACGCGGGCCCAGTGGAGCCAGGCGATCTGCGACACCTGCCGGGCCAACGGCCTCGTCGACGGCTACATCCGGGCCGTCGTCACCCGGGGGGTGGGCGACCTGGGACTCGCGCCCTGGCTCTGCGCGAAGCCCTCGTACTTCATCATCGCCAGCAAGATATCCCTTTACCCGGCCGAACATTACGAGAAGGGCCTGGCGATCGTCACGGTGCCGACCCGCCGGATCGGCCCGGCCGCGCTGCCGGCGACCATCAAGTCGCTCAACTACCTGAACAACATCCTCGGGAAGATCGAGGCCCGGCAGTCCGGAGCCCTGGAGGCGATCATGCTGAACGAGCAGGGCTACGTGGCTGAGGCCACCGCCGACAACGTCTTCATCGTCCACAAGGGCCAGATCCTGACCCCGGCGGCCTCCCAGGGGGCCCTGGCCGGCATCACCCGGAGCACCATCATCGACATCGCCAGGGACCTGGCGATCCCCGAGCGGGACGCCAACCTGACCCGCTACGACATCTGGTGCGCCGACGAATGCTTCCTGACCGGTTCCGGCGCCGAGGTGATCCCCGTCGTCAAGCTGGACGGCCGGGTCATCGGCACCGGCCAGCCCGGTCCGGTGACCAAGCGGATCCTCGCGGAATTCCGCCGGCGGGTGCTCGTCGAGGGCACGCGGATTCAGTAGTTTCCGCCCTCGCTTTGCGCCGGATTGGCGCATCAGTTTGGGGGGAATGGGCCGTATTGATACTATGGTGCCTGAATGCGCCGGCGGCTTGCCCTCGGAGGCATCTGATGGCACGTTAAGTGCATACAATTAACCACCTCCATGGCCAACCCGCTCAAGTGCGACCTGTGCTCCAAGCCTGCGACGGTCCATCTCACCCAGATCCTGGACAACAAGGTCCACAAGGTGGATCTCTGCGAGGAGTGCGCCCAGGAGAAGGGGGTCACCGACCCGAGCGGCTTCTCGCTGGCCGACCTGCTCCTCAAGGCCTCGCTCAACCCCGAGACCGGCGGGGTCCGCTGCGAGCAGTGCGGCTTCACCCCGGCCGACTTCAAGAAGCAGGGCCGCTTCGGCTGCGCCGCCTGCTACGGGGCCTTCAAGGGCATCCTCGATCCGATGCTCGACAGCATGCACAAGGGCACGACCCACGCGGGGAAAGTCCCGCAGCGGGCCCTGGAGCGCAAGAGCCTCTACGACCGCCTGACCAAGCTGGAAGTCGACCTCACGGAGGCGATCAAGGCCGAACGCTACGAGGAAGCCGCTCGCTGCCGCGATGAAATCAACCAAGTCCGACAAGCCGTCGACCAGAAGCCGGCGCGCTGATCCCATGACGATCGGGTCCCTGATCGACACGCCGTCGGAGCTGACCGATGCCGCCAGCAGCAAGTCCGCCATCGTCCTGATGACGCGGATCCGCCTGGCGCGCAACCTGGCCGGCCAGCCCTTCCCGGGCTGGGCCAAGCCCGCGCAGCGGGAGAAGATCCTCGAGTCCTGCCGCACCGCGGTCGCCGCCGCCCCGGTGATGAAGAAGGGCCTGGCGATCGGCGTCGGCGAGCTGGGCGAGCTCGAGCGCAAGATCCTGGTCGAACGCCACCTGATCAGCCGCGAGCTCTCCGGCTCGAAGCAGGGCAGCGGCGTGGTGATCAGCAAGGACCAGGCGTTCTCGGTCATGATCAACGAGGAGGACCACCTCCGGATCCAGATGCTGCGGGCCGGCTTCCAGCTGAAGAAGGCCTA